>ENA-OQKK01000021-OQKK01000021.1-human-gut-metagenome-genome-assembly--contig:-NODE-21-length-59239-cov-4.157498_pt1 | contig 59239 bp, 44 predicted proteins | sample MGYA00242648_ERZ504797 | MGnify/ENA primary metagenome ERZ504797 (study PRJEB26092, sample SAMD00036412) | human gut metagenome | host: Homo sapiens | study: EMG produced TPA metagenomics assembly of... | reverse complement strand
CTTCCCAAAGTACCATTGTTATTATAGATAGAAGCACCTGTAGTAATGAATTCGGGATCCTGCAAATCTTTCAGTGGATAAGATTTTTTAGTCCAAGTAAATGCGTTAGTCACAACGAAACTTAAATCCAATCCTTGAATAACTGGTAGATTTTTCAAAACCGAACGTTTTAAGTCATAACGTAAACTGATATTTTTCAGTTTCAGGTAAGAGGCATCAAAAGACCAGATGTCAATGTAACTATATCCAAATCCATTGCCTTCAGGAACCGGAGTTGGAAGAGCAGCGTCTACATCAGGGTTGCTCGGTGTATATGCATTCTGGAACGCGTATTGTCCGTAATTCCACATATAGCTTTGTTGGCTGCGGAGCGGAGAAGGCATAGCTCCCCTTGCACCGGTTGCTCCTTGGAAGAACAGTTCCAGATCGAATCCGTTCCAGTCGGCTCCTAAAGTAACACCAAATTGAGTATGTGGAGTAGACCCTTCCGCATTGAACACATAGTAATCATTTACACGACCATCACCATTTAAGTCCACCAAAGCCGGAGTTCCCAAAGTCATATTATTGTTAGCGTGTAATAAGGAATTATACATATTTTGCCATGACCCGTGTAATCCATTGGTCTTCAACCCATAAGGATATGTTATAGATTCTCCGTTTGTTACATAAGGACGTTTGCCGATATTGTCGAATGTCGGAGTCCACCAGTCCGAATCAGAGCTGCTATGGCGAGTCACCCGTTCATCCCAATAAGAATAGTTTACTCCTACACGATAACCGACTTTGCCAATCTTGTCTTGCCAGTTCAACGAAACTTCGAAACCTCCTTTTCGTGAAGTAGTGTACGGAGCATTAATTTTCGGAGTGTTCGGCATACCTAAAATATCTACCCGAATCATATCATCAGTCATGTCCATCACATCTCCTTTGTTCAAATATAAAAACGTATCGAATGATCCTGTCAAGCGGTCTTTCAAAAAGCCGAAATCCAGACCAATACCATACTGCTTACTGCTGGACCATTGTAAATTGTTTGCTACATCAGACTCGTACCATCCTACATTAGAAGCCATATTTTCTCCAAACAATATGCGGTTTGAACTCTGCGCATATTGGGTAAGGAAGAAAATGGACTTCCCACTTCATTACCTACCAATCCAAATCCGCCACGTAATTTTATCATATTAACAATGTTCGGATTCACCAAATTCTTGAACCAAACTTCATCGGACATCACCCAACCCAATGAGAAAGCCTGAAAATATCCCCAACGTTTATCCGGGCTATAACTCAAAGAACCATTGTAGTTAGCACTGTATTGGAACAGGTACTTATTGTCATAGTCGTAAGTAAAACGCCCGATGTAAGAAGCAGAACCCCATTCTTCAGCAGAGCCACCGGCAGAAACTAATGTACCGCCTAGATCAAGCTGCGGAGCCAAAGTGGTAGGATATCCTTTTTTCTTTGCATCCGTCCAATTGCTCTTTCTTACCTGACTTTGATAGTTCACCATAGCAGATAGATTATGCTTTCCGAAAGAACGGGTATAATCAATCTGGAAAATGCCGGTCAACAACTTATACTTATTCCATTTTTCATATAAGTTGGCGTTTTCAGGATTATAGGAAGAAACGGCAGTAGCATACGGATTGTCATAAACGCCTTCCTGATCATGGTTAAAATGACGCTGATGATAATAAGAAGTAGTGAAGTTCAAGCTAGCCTGTGCAGACAAGCCTTCACCCAAGGCACACTCCATTTCAAAGCTGCATTCATCTGGAAGCGATAAGATTCTGTATTGTTGAAACCGTTGTTCAACTGCGCCTCCACAGATCCCTTTCTTGGCAGTCCGGTACTCCAGGCAGCCGGCCTCTTAGGCATCCAGTCACCATACATGGCATTGTTGAACACACCTTCACCATCGGCAGGTTTATTGTTGTTAGAAGTATTACCGTTCAAGTTGAAAGTAAATTTCAAACTCTTGTCGCTCAACAACATGGCGTCTGTGTTCAAAATCATGTTCACCTGTTCGTATGAATATTTATCACTGACACCATTTTGCTTCATATATCCCAAACTTGAATAATATTTGATACGTTCGCCACCACCACGCAGGCTGACATTAGTTTGATACATTGGCTGTGTATGATCAAACATATCCCATGGGTCGTAAGAAGAATAGTAGTCCTGGATATTTTTACCTTGTGTCTTTAACGGATCGAACAAGTCGTTGATGTCTTGCAAAGAATACCCTAAATTATATCTTTCGTTCACCAGGTTACGGATTTCTTCAAATCCGTATCCTTTCTGCCACAGATCGCCCATATAATATTTAGAAAGTTCTGTATCATTAAAAGTCGGACTCTCCTGGAAACTTGCCAATTCCGCTTCATTACGTGCCAATGCGTACTCGTAACTACTCAATCCTTTGGGACGATAAGCAGGAGTCATGATAGACACTTTTTGGTTTAAAGTAATGGTAGGCGCGCCTTCCTGTCCACGCTTGGTAGCAATCACTACTACACCATTAGCGGCACGCGGACCATATACGGCAGTTGCAGCAGCGTCTTTCAAGATTGACATGGAAGCGATATCATCCGGACGCAAGCGATTGAAAAACTCATTACCTTGCCCCGAATCCATCACGACATCGTCAATGACATACAAGATATTTTCACCGCCTCGAATCCAAATTCTGGCGTTTTCACCCGGCGCACCGGAAGCCTGTTGAGTTACCACACCGGTAACACGTCCTCCCAACCCTTCGGACATAGAAGCAACCGGTAACTTTGCCAATTCGGACATCTTTACGGTAGCGGCAGATGCAGTCATTGTTTTGGCTTTCTGAACACCACCATAACCTACTACAACCACTTCTTGAAGAGTTTGTGAATCTTCTTGAAGAATAATTTTTAAAGATTCTCCTTTAAATTTAATCTCTTGGGTAAGATATCCCACAAAGGAAACTTGGATAACATCTCCTTGTTTAACACCTGACAAGGAAAAGTCACCATCAATACCGGTAATAGTACCATTGGTCGTACCTTTCACTACTACAGACGCACCGATAACGGTTTCACCTGTAGCATCTACTACGACTCCCTTACACGTCCCTGTCTGTTGTGTGATTTTCACATCGGCAACGCCGGGATTGGCGACCGCGTATGCTGCTCCTGTAGAGGCACCCATTAGGAACAGCAACATACTGACTGATTTTAGTCGTTTTAACATAGCTGTGTATTTTTTTTAAAGTTTATTGAAAATCAAGTAATTCCGTTTCCTTAGTTCCTTCAGAACTACTCTTGCAGCTATGTATCTGATAATCAAAGCATATGTACTTTGGTAATTTTAAGATGATCTTTGTCCTTGAATTTACAAACAGGAAATAAATTTGCGATTTCTACCAGTTTTCTACTAGCTACCATCCCGTTACCATAGTCAAATTTAAATTAGGATAGGATTAATAAATATTGTATTGTAATACTTTTTATTCTGTCACCACATATCGCTGGACTTCAATATTATATGGTGACAGAACTTTCAGTATTTCCTCTAAATGGTTTATCAGTTAGAGCCGGTTCAGCAGATACTGGTCACCATAGCGGGTATGTAATTTCTTCACTCCCATCAGAGCCAAATGTTTTCCGAAGGCTCTCATCTTGACATCACGCATGGTTTCAGGACTGGCTTTTTTCATCACTTCATAAATCTGGCCGATAGTCCATCTTTGAAACTTCTCCCCATCCCGGGGCAGACTGAAGCAGCTATAAAAGAGGCTTTCCTCTATGGGACGGCGCAAAAATGCGTCATTACGCAAGCTGACAGCCTGTTCTTCTTTGGGTGAGAGCCAATAGCGGCGGTTATGTTTTAGTTCATCTCTTAACTGAGCATAAAGTTGTTTATAATTGATGCGAGGCAAACGGATACTCCCTTTGGTCATCACCGGATAAAAACGGCGGTTACCGGAAGAATCGGTCAGCAGATCGCAAAAATTGGAAGTGCCAATAAATGAACTAAGGCGCGGTTGCTGGCTATAGCTGCTTTGAAACGGACGGCGCATACTAAGACCGCTCATTTGGACTAGATTCTTCAGCCGTGCCAGTTTACCTTCTTCCATCCGATTGAATTCGTCTATATTGATAAGAGCCAAAGAGCGCATTTTGCGCAGGGCATCCCCCTCGCGGGTCACATCGAAGTCATCGGTATAATATCCACGTAACGCTGGTGGAAGGAGCGACCGGCAAAAGGTAGACTTCTTCAGGCCCTGAAGGGGATTAACCAAAATGGGAATCAGGCAGTTGCCATGCATCCGGTTTTTACCGCTCCATTGCATCACCATGCCCAGCATCCAGATATGAAACACCTCCACCCATTGCGTTTCATCGCTTACCGAGTGTGCCAGCTCGCTTACTCTGTCGTGCCCGTCCCAGTGTGGCAGATGTTCCAAATAGGCTGTCACGGGGTGAAAAGAAGGAATGCGTGACGAACCCAGATAACGGCGCATATCACGGTCCATACAGTTCACGCCTTCCTCTATTGCATTAATAACCAATGTGTTGAATTCTCGCTCATCCACCACACGGTATTTATCGAACTTGTGCTTGTCATGAAATTCGCATTGTTCTGTTATTTGGTTGTAACGAAAGGAATAATGAGTGGTGAGGAACGAATCAAGCCCTTTCATGGCTTGTTTCAGTTTTGAGTCTTTTTCTTTTCCATTAAATCTGTTTTTTATTGATTTGAGGTGTGAAGATAGTTCTGCAAAACAGGGTTTTGCAAGAACTTTGCCCGACAAATTAAAATAAATCCAACGTGTGAAACATTTATGGCAGAATCTTTGCAAGAGGACGAAAGAATCCGTACCTTCGTCCGGAAGAATCTGGGTTCTCACTGACGTGAAGTTGCCTACTCACTTTAGTGAAGAGCCATTGCCACACGGGTGAAACTGCCGCTTCACTAAGGTGAAGCAACAGAATGTTCTGTAAGTTTGCACGATAACATCCTATAAATAAAACAAATACATAGTACATTATGTCAGACATTAAATTTGATATCTATGAATCTCCGGCAAATGACGGGGAAAAGAAAAAATACCATGTGAGAAACACCAACAAGCAGACCATCCACTCGAAGGACTTGATACACGAGGCTACGCTTTATACTTCAGTAAGCCGTTCGGACTGGGCGGCAGTGGTAGAGGGACTGATAGATATTCTGTCCGAGAAATTAGGTGACGGCAAACGAATCCATATCAACGGATTAGGGTATTTCTCTGTCAGTATCGGCTCCACAGAAAGTGAAAATCCTAAGAAGATGACCCGTGGCACAGTACAGATAACAGGAGTCAACTTCCAGCCTGAGAAAAGTTTCAAGAAGAGTATTATAAGCCGGGCACATTTTGTAAGAGAACGATACAAGGTGCACACGGTGGACTTGTCGCCTATCGAAGTAGACGGGCTGCTGAGTGAATATTTTAAAGATCATCGCAGTATCACCTGCGCCCGGATGCAGCAGGTCTGCGGAATGACCCGTTCTACCGCATACCGCCGCCTACAGGCACTGACCCAAGGAGCCCATCCGTCATTACAACGCGAGGGCTACAAAAATGCCACTGCCTACATACCGGTTAAAGGGCATTACGGACGTTCCTACACGGCAGATCGCTGGTAACGAGCCGGATAGGGTGAAGGGAGAATTTTGTGTTTCATGTAAAATGAATTGTTATATCATACTTTAAAATAAGAAAAAATGAAAAGAACCATCTTGAAAAACGTAGGAATCGGCTTGTGCTTCCTGCTTAGCACCGGGACGGTCTGCGCGCAGAACTACCCTGGAAAAGTGAAGAATGCACAAGGTATCGAGGTGACCTACCAATCGAATTACAAAGGGAAAGCCCGGCCGGGGCATCTGTTGATGACCGTGTCCGGTGACCGCGTATCATTGACCAACGTATGGCCGGAGCAAAACGACCGTCCCAATCCCCGCCCGGAAGACAAGACACCTGTAACCGGCAGTTACATAGACTACACTACCCGGCAGGCATACCGCAGGGCTGAACTACCTAACGGACAAGTGATATCTGCGGTCACTCCCTTCGAATTCGGCAAAGGTTTCACGCAAACGGGCGAAGGAAAACACTTAGGGATGAACTGCAAAATTTTGCGCACATCCATCAATTCCAACACCATCGAGGTGTGGTATACCAACGACATCCCTTTTCGTGGTACTCCGCAAGCCAATGTGGGTGTACCTGACGGATTGGTACTGAGAGTCGTGCGAAACGGTGACATGATTCAGGAAGCCACCCATATTACCCCGCTGAAGAAAGGAAAGGATGTGTTGCCACAGTCGTGGGGGGAAAGCATGGATGCGGCCGACTACCAATATACCATCAACCAAAGCGGAGTTATCACAATTCCGGTCTTCGACCAGCAGAGCATCTGCTTCAACAACGCTAAATTGCCCGAAGTACTGGAGGATGGCGTACAATACAGTGCCGGAGGCGGCACCATCCTGTTGAAGAAAGTGAAGCTGCCCGACTATGTGAAGAATCGTACCGTCTTTGCGGAAGTTGTCCAATACTCGGACGGTGATGCTTACGACCGCACCGGTTCTGTCTTTCTGATACCGGAAGGCAAGCAGCTGTCTTTTCTTGATGCCATACGTGATTTGAAGAAAGTTCCCTCTTTCTGCTCGGAAAATACGGACTACCACGGGCTGATTTCCACAGCGGAGTATGATGCGCCTTTAGAGTTGATGCGTTTCTTCACCGGTTTCGGTGTGCGCAAGTTCAATTATAATAAGGTGAAGGGACAGGACTGGGTGGACTCCGTACTTTACAAAATGGAGGTAACTCCACTGGCCGAAAAATTGGAAGGGGAAGCTTGGATTGGCGCTTACATCGGCAACTGGGATGCCAAAGGACATCGTCTGTCGTTGAAACTGAAGTATTATCCTGATGAAGAACATCGGGTTTATAATACTCTTCCGCTGTTCAATACAGTGAATTATCTGGAGCAGGCAGGACAGCCTTATCCGATTTTCATGCGTCAGGATTCTCTGACCGTAAAGTTCACCTTGAAGGAGCCTGCCAAGAACGCCCGTCTGTACTATCTCACCACGGGACATGGCGGTTGGGGAGGCGGTGATGAGTTCAACCAGAAACCGAACACTCTCTATTTGGACGGTGAAAAGGTGATCTCTTTCGTACCTTGGCGGGATGATTGTGGAACTTATCGTAACTGGAATCCTTGTTCGGGTAATTTCTCCAATGGACTGAGCTCTTCCGACTTGAGCCGTTCCAACTGGTGTCCGGGTACGGTGACCAATCCCGAATACATCTATTTGGGTGATCTGGAAGCGGGTGAACACAGCATCACCGTAAAAATACCACAGGGTGCTCCCGAAGGGGGAAGCAATAGTTATTGGTGTATCTCAGGTACGCTTATTTATTAATGTAAATTCCTTTGTCCTGCGATAACAGAAATGTTTCTGTCACCGCAGGACAAGGAATGTTCCAACTTTTCTATCTCCTCAAAGGACAATCTTGTCCTTGGGCAAGTTGTCACATGGGCAAGTTCAAGGACTTAAAATTACAGCCTACAGTTTGTTTGGACTTCTTTCCCTCTTCCGTTCTTCCTTTCATATTCCTTCTTTCCTTTCATCTTTTGATTGTTGTCTGCAATACTGTCTATATAAAAAAGGTATATTTTCTCTAGCAATACACCAACGGCATGGACTGGCATTACCTTTTTTCCTTGGTTCTTATCCCAATATGCGTTACCTGTTTTCTACCGACTACCAAACAAACGGTAAATATTCGATGGAAAAACAATATAAATCATTTCAAGAAAGTTCTGTGAAAGTTATCGGTTCTCTCTTTAAATAGGGGGCTCCAGATATCTCAAACGTTAAAAATCAGAGCATATTAAAAATATTTTTCAATAGATTCTTTATATATATTAAAATTGTTATATATTTGCACCGTTAATCTAAATTAAATTGAAAAACATAGTTCTGAAGGAACTAAGAAAATGTAATTACTTGATTTTCAATAAACTTAAAAAATCACAGCTATGTTAAAACGACTAAAATCAGTCAGTATGTTGCTGTTCCTAATGGGTGCCTCTACCGGAGCAGCATACGCGGTCGCCAATCCCGGCGTTACCGATGTGAAAATCACACAACAAAGTGGTACATGTACAGGAATTGTCAAGGATGCTACGGGTGAAACTGTCATTGGTGCATCTGTAGTAGTAAAAGGTACGACTAATGGTACTATTACCGGACTTGACGGTGACTTTTCTTTGTCAAATGTAAAAAAAGGAGATATCATTGTTATTTCTTTTGTAGGATATCAGACACAGGAAGTAAAATGGACCGGACAGCCTATCGATGTAACTTTAAAAGATGATACGCAACAGTTAGGTGAAGTTGTGGTTACAGCTTTGGGATTGAAGCGTGAAGAAAAAGCTTTGGGATATGCAGTTACTGAAGTGAAGGGAGATGAATTAAAAGCTGCCAATACCATTTCTCCGGTAGCCGCATTGCAAGGTAAAGTAGCCGGTGTTGAAATCTCAGGATCAGATGGTGGTTTGTTTGGTGGTACCAAGATACAGATTCGTGGAGCTTCAACCTTAAGTTCCAACAACCAGCCTATCTATGTGGTGGATGGAGTGATTCTGGATAACGGTGTATCTGGTAATACGACAGCAGACTGGGACGCAGGTGCCAACAACGCCAGCGACTATGGTAATGAGTTGAAAAACTTAAATCCTGATGATTTTGAAACTGTATCAGTATTGAAAGGTGCTGCGGCAACAGCATTGTATGGTTCCCGCGGTTTGAATGGTGCGGTTGTAATCACCACCAAATCCGGTAAGGGTACACAAGGGCTGGGTATCAGCGTTTCTCAAACATTTGGTATTGACCATGCTTTCAAGACTCCGGATATTCAAACTTTATATGGTCCAGGATACATGCCGGGACAATCTGATGCCGACCAAAATGGAAGTATGTGGGATGAACATCAGTTTACAGTAAATCAGAATGGGGAACATACATTAGTAGGAGTACCCAACTTTGGTTTTGGTCCTAGATATGATGGCTCTCAAATCCGCAATTATGATGGTACATGGACTACCTATTCTCCACGTAAAAATAATATGCTGGATTTATATAAATTAGGGTTCAATACAAACACGAATGTTTCTATTCGCGGTGGTAATGAAAAAACATCATTTTATACATCTTTATCTTATAAAAATGCCAAATCAACAACAGAAAACAATACTTTTGAACGTTACTCCATGTTGTTGAAAGCTAGCCATAAGTTGAACGATTGGGTGGATGTTGCTGCTTCTTTTAGCTTTGCCAACTCAAAACCGCGTAATGCACAACTGAATGCGGGTGAATTGTTTGTCAATGCAAATACCAATGTGATTAACCCGCTATTTGACGTAGATTATTTCCGGAACAAATATTTAGGTGAGCATGGTGGTATTGCCAGTACCAGCTATGGTGACCAATATGGTTCGGTTCCTTCCAGCGCTAAAAATTATTTCTTCAAAGTAGATAATTACGATTATGTACGGAAGGAAACTGTTATTCGTCCTACATTTGAAGTAAATGTAAAGATGACAGATTGGCTGAAGTTTAAAGCAGACGCTAATATGAACCGTTATTATACTTCTATAGAAGATAAGCAATTAGGTTCCGGTTATGCAAACGAAGGAGGATATTATGGTATTACGCAAGATATAAAAGAACAATTTACCGTAGGGGGAACTTTTACTGCCAGCAAGCAGATAAAAGATTTTTCACTCGGTGGATTCGCACGATTTGAGTATTACAACACCTCTTCCCAACATTCAAAAGTATCAACTGACGGAGGAATGGTGGTGCCTGGAGAATGGTTCGTGGAAAACTCAAAAAAGACTAAAAAGAGCGAATCGACCATATCGGGCAGCAAAAGAATTATTTCTGCCATTTTTGCTTTAAATTTAGGATGGAAGAATCAATTCTATTTGGATGTTACAGGACGTAATGACTGGTCTTCTGCATTGGTATATGCCAATCGTACAGGTAATCACTCATACTTCTATCCTTCTGTATCAGGTTCATGGTTGATTAATGAAACTTTCCGCGAAAGTATGCCTTCATGGATTAACTTGGCAAAACTTCGTGCATCATGGGCACAAGTAGGTAATGATACAGACCCATACGCTGTCAATCAGACGTATTCTTTTGCCACAATGGAAATGTATGACGGCAATATCTATACCAATGAACTGGACAAACTGATGAAGATTGCCGACCTTAAACCGGAACGTAAGAATTCATGGGAAATAGGTTTGGATTTCCGTACTTTTAATAATCGTTTGAATTTGGATTTCACTTATTATAAGGAAAATACCACAGACCAGATTATGAAAATCAATGTTCCTGCTATTTCCGGTGTTACCCAACAGTTGGTAAATGCTGGTAATATCCAAAACTCAGGTATTGAAATCGCATTAAATACCACTCCTATCAAAACTAAAGACTGGCAGTGGGATCTGGACTTCACTTATACACGAAACAGAAGTAAAATTGTATCCTTGCATCCTAATGTTGCCAACTATATTGAATTGTCCGGTTATGTAAACGCATACGACTATCATATCGGCTCTGTAGCGAAAGTCGGTGAGTCTTATGGTGTGTTGATGTCAGATGTCACTCAGGCACGTAATGAAAACGGTGTACCTTTGTTGGAGTGGGATGACAGCTGGAGAGGCGCATATAGAGCACAAAGCAAAACAGCGGAAGTAGTGGGCAACATGACACCCGATTTTCTGGGATCTGTAGCAACAACGTTAACTTGGAAAGATTTAAGTTTGAATGTCGGACTGGATATGCGTTTTGGAGGTTTGGTAGCATCTTACTGTAACTTATACGGAACTCAGGCCGGTTGGACAGAAAGTTCTTTGCAATACCGTGACCCGGAACATGGAGGTATGACTTGGACTAGTCAATACGCCGATTCCAAAGGTATTCAATATACTGATGGTATGATTCCGGAAGGTGTTTTTAAAGAAGGAACAATTGCGACCTTGGTGGATGGAACAAAAATGGATGTCAGCGGACTGTCTTACGCACAGTTAGTACAGGAAGGAAAACTGGAACCCACTCATGCCGGTTCATGGTATGGAAATAATTATGCATGGGGAGCACAGACAATTGATGACATTTGGGTACACAAGTTGAGTTATATCGCTTTGCGTAATATTACTATAAATTATCGTTTGCCTAATAGCATCAGTCACAAACTGGGTGCAAAAGGATTGAACCTGTCATTCAGTGCACGTAATTTGGGATATCTGTATAATTCATTACCTAATAACCTGAATCCGGAATCTGTACGTTCTAATTCAGCTTCAGAGTTCCGTATTCGTGGTTTCGAGCCTTATACGGCAAGTTACATATTTACAATTAATGCCAATTTCTAATTGTTAACTTTAAAAGAATTATCAACAATGAAATATAGAACTTTAGCAGCCGCACTGCTTTTAGGAAGTGTAATGTTTACTTCCTGTGTAGATGAATTCTCTGAATTAAATTCAGATCCGTCTACTATTACAAAGCCTGATATTCGTTTCCTGTTCACTAAATGTGAGGCTTCTTTCCAACCGGGAGATTATGCACAGTGGTTTGGAGGATTTAATGATCTTTCTACCTGGTCGCAAACAACAGTTTCATCAGGAGGTAATACAACTCGTTCAAATCGTCCGACTGATGAAGCCAATGGTTGTGGTTATGAAGTAAACGAAGTTCTTCGTTATGCTAATGAGATTCGATATCAAATCAGCCAGTTGCCTGAAGAGGAAAAAGCGACTTATGAATATATCCAATATCTTTGTAATCCTTTGTTGGTTTATTTAAGTATCCAAGATGCCGACCTATATGGCTCACGTCAATATACAGAAGCAGAACAAGCCAGATATACCAATCCTCCTTTGTTATTGCCTAAGTATGACACTCAAGAGGAACTTTTGGAAGTATGGCTGAAAGAACTGGACCAGACTATTAATTATCTGAGCAGTAACGAAATCAAAGATGTTTTGAATAATCAGGACTTTATTTATAAAGGTGATTTGAAAAAATGGGGCAAACTGGCCAATTCTTTGAAATTGAAAATTGCAGCCCGTTTGATAAACAAAGACCGGAACCGTGCTTTTGAAATAGTAAAACAGGTAGCAGAAAGTCCTGTTGGCTTAATTGCTACTACGGATGATGACTTTGTATATAACAAGGGTAAGTTCGATAACAATTGGAATAATGATTTTTCTGTAGGAGTAGGTACGCAACATCTTATAGACTTTTTGGTAAACAACAAAGATCCGCGTTTGCTTTATTTCTTCCAAAAGAATGACTACAATTCTAATGTTGTGCAGGCTTATTTTGATCAAAAAAGAGAAATGCCGGATTTTGTAGAAAAGAATGTAATTTCTGAGGTTAAAAATGGAAAGAAAGTCTTTAAAGAATGGGGTGGTCCAGGTGAACCTTGGGTACGTTATTATGGTCTTCCTGTAGAAATAGGTGCAGGACAGATGGACAAATACGAGGATTATTTTGACCCCAAAGGACAATTGTTTGTTTTGTACTCGGCAGCTGGTGCCAAGAAAAGCTATTATCCGTGTACTTACCGGAATCAAGAAATGGTAAAAGGTTTGTTGACATATACTTATCCGGATGCTCCGGATGTTACTCCGGTTCAGGACACTCAACAATATGGCTGGTATGGTCTGTATTTTTCGGCAGCGGAAACCAATTTCTTCTTGGCTGAATTCACCCTGTTGGGAGCTACTTGGAATGGACAAAAAAGTGCCCAAGAGTATTTTACAGACGGTATCACTGCTTCAGTAAAAGGATATGATTATGTTGCCGGTCAGAATCATATACCTTATTATGACAGTCCTTATGTAAATGACCCTCATGATGTTTCCATTAAGCTGCAAGAGGAATGGCTGACAGAACTGCTTAAGAAAGAGGCTTATAATTTAAGTGGAGATAAAGCTTCTGATTTGGAAAAAGTGTATATCCAAGAATATCTCCATTATTTTAATGCACCGATTGATCAATATGTTAACATTATGCGTTCTGGTGTTCCTATGAAGAATAGTTCCATTTTACCGCGTAAGGAATTTGACGAACAATTGGGTGACTCTTATCCTATCCCTAGAAGATTTGCTGTTATGGAGCCTTTGGAATCAGATCAGTTACATGACATAACTATCGCTGCATATAAAGCACAAGGTTATACATATCAAGGTACAAATGCAAAAAATCCACAAGTTTTGCATGACGAACGTGTATGGATGGATAAAGAAAATCCTGATTTTGGCAAAGGACCGAAGAACTGAAAATAAAATTAAAGAATAACAGTTCCCCTTGTTTTTCCTGTAAAAACAAGGGGATTGTTTTATTTTGACCTTCAGGACTATACATAGAATTATTTTGCAAATATTATTTATATGTAAGTAAAGAGTTGATTCTTCTTGAAAAAGATAAGGACTTTCTAAAACAATGAGCCGATGCTGTTTTCATTTGTAAGATGAAAAACTTTCCCATCAATTATTGAAAGTTCTCATTCTTTTACGGAATGTAATACTCCCTTATTTCTTTGTGCAAAGTAGTGATTTGGGTAGAAATGAAGTAGAAAATTTCCATTTAAAGTTTGTTTTAACGGCTTTAAATGGAAATTTCTTTTTGTCGTTATCATATTCAACTCCACTGAATATCAACACAATAGCTGTAAGAGTAGTTCTGAAGGAACTAAGGAAACGGAATTACTTGATTTTCAATAAACTTTAAAAAAAATCACAGCTATGTTAAAACGACTAAAATCAGTCAGTATGTTGCTGTTCCTAATGGGTGCCTCTACAGGAGCAGCATACGCGGTCGCCAATCCCGGCGTTACCGATGTGAAAATCACACAACAGACAGGGACATGTACGGGTATCGTCAAGGATGCTACGGGAGAAGGTGTTATCGGTGCATCTGTAGTAGTGAAAGGGACTACGAATGGTACTATCACAGGGCTTGACGGTGACTTCTCTTTAAGTAATGTAAAGGAAGGGGATATCATTGTTATCTCTTTCGTTGGTTATGCTACTCAAGAAATAAAATGGACCGGGAAACCTCTAGATGTTCTTTTGAAAGATGATACTCAATTGTTGGGTGAGGTAGTTGTAACCGCTCTAGGATTGAAACGTGAGGAAAAGGCGCTGGGTTATGCCGTTACCGAAGTAAGGGGTGATGAATTGAAAGCAGCCAACACCATTTCTCCGGTTACTGCATTACAAGGAAAAGTAGCAGGTGTTGAAATTTCCAGTTCAGATGGTGGTATCTTTGGCGCAGCCAAAATTCAAATCCGTGGTGCTTCCACGATGGGCAATAACAACCAGCCTATTTATGTAGTAGACGGTGTTATACTGGATAATAATGTATCTGGTAATGATGACTTGAACTGGGGGAGTAATTCCAGTGACTATGGTAATGAATTGAAAAATCTAAATCCTGATGATTTTGAAACAGTTTCTGTTTTAAAAGGTGCCGCAGCGACTGCACTCTATGGTTCTCGTGGTTTGAATGGTGCTGTTGTAATTACTACTAAAAGTGGCAAGGGTGGTAGTGGATTAGGTATCAGTTTCTCTCAAACATTCGGTATCGACCATGCATATAAAACTCCAGATATTCAGACTGTCTATGGTGATGGTCCGTATGTAGGACGTTATGACGCAGATGGTGATGGTAATATCTGGCAACCAACACAATTCCAAGTGAACTCAGCTGGACAACATACCTTAATTGGAACTTGGGGAACTGGATTTGGTCCTAAATATGACGGTAGTCAAATTGAAAATTATGACGGTACAATGACTACTTATTCCCCACATAAAAATAATATGTTGGATATGTATCAAATAGGTTTCAACACCAATACAAATCTAGCTATTCATGGTGGTAATGACAAACCACATTCTATGCTTCCATGTCTTATAAACATGCTGAATCCACTACTCCGAATAATACATTTTGAGCGTTATTCTTTCTTGGTAAAAGCAACACATAAATTAAATGATTGGGTAGATGTTGCAGCTTCTGTGAATTTTTCTAATTCAACGCCAAGAAATGCAGCACGCAATATCGGTGAAAATTTCGTAAACGGAACATGGACTCCCAATTATGACCCCCAATATTTCCGTAACAAATATCTCGGCGAACATGGTGGAGTGGCAAGTACTGATTATGGTGACATCTATGGAAATGTTCCTGGTAAAACCTATTGGTTCGAAATTGATAAATATGATTATCGCCAAAAAGAAACAGTTGTACGCCCTACTTTTGAAGTTAATATGAAAATAACCGACTGGCTGAAATTTAAAGCTGATGCTAATATGAATTATTACTACAATCGTGGTGATAACAAAGAATTAGGAACCGGATATGCCAATGATGGAGGCTATTATAAAATTTGGCAAAACACAAAGGAACAAACCACTTTTGGTGGCTCGTTTACTTGGAACAAAACTATAAAAGATTATTATATTGGTGGCTTTGCACGCTTTGAATATTATAATACTAGCAGATATGAATATTCTGTAAATACTGACGGAGGTATGGTGGTTCCTGGACAATGGTTCGTTGATAACTCAAAGAATCCTAAAAAATCCGATGGTGGATTGAAAAGCGAAAAACGTATGCTTTCTGCCATTTTTGCTTTAAATTTAGGATGGAAGAATCAAGTCTATTTGGATGTTACAGGACGTAATGATTGGTCTTCTGCATTAGTTTATGCTAATGGTACAGGTAATCATTCTTATTTTTACCCTTCAGTTTCAGGTTCTTGGATTATTAGTGAAACATTCCGTGAGCAATTGCCCGAATGGATCTCTTTCGCTAAGGTTCGTGGCTCGTGGGCACAAGTAGGTAATGATACCGATCCTTATTATGTAAACCAGGCTTATGGATTTGGGTACAATTGAATTGCCTAATGGCGGGAATATTTATACCAATACTTTAAATACAATAATGAAAGCCTCCAATTTAAAACCGGAACGTAAAAATGCTTGGGAAATTGGTTTGGACTTCCGTACATTTAAAAAACCGTCTGAATTTGGATGTAACTTACTATAAAGAAAATACCAAAGATCAAATAATGGAAATAGCAACTCCTTGGGTATCAGGTATCAGTACACAATTGATTAATGCTGGTAATATTCAGAATCAAGGTATAGAGTTAGCTTTGAATACTATTCCTTTCCAAAATGAAGATTGGGAATGGGGACTAGATTTCACATGGACCAAAAATACGAGTAAGATTGTAGAACTCCATCCGGATGCAGCTGAATATATTTCACTTGCAGGTCAAGTAAACGCCTATGACTACCGTATTGGTTCTGTTGCTAAAGTTGGTGGAAGTTATGGTATGTTAATGACTGATATTCTTCCTGCTCGTGACGATCAAGGGCGAGTTTTGTTGAACTACAGTGATACGCGTCGTGCTGTATACGAACGTAGAAGTGGAGTGGTTCAGGAATTGGGTGATATGCAACCGGATTTTTTAGGTTCTATGTCAACAAGCCTGCGCTGGAAAAATTTAAGTTTACATGTAGGTCTTGATATGCGTATCGGTGGTTTAGTAGCTATGTATAGCAACCGTTACGGTTCAAATGCCGGCTGGACTAAAACGTCTTTAAAATATCGTGATGCGGCAAGTGGTGGTTTGACTTGGACAAGTCAGTATGCAGGGGGTAGCAATGGAATCACCTATGAAGATGGTGTTATTTTAGAAGGAGTGTTTGCCCCGGGTACTTCAGCTACAGGTATTGATGGCAAATCACATGACATCAGTGGTATGACCCATCAGCAAGCTATTGATGCAGGTATTATCGAACCGACCCATGCTAGTGCATATCATGTGTTTAGAAATTCTTGGGGCGAAGGTGTCGTTAATGATGACTGGGTGCATGAGTTAAGTTACATAGCTCTTCGTGATATCACATTGTCATATCGTATGCCTAAAAGCATAGCATCAAAGATTGGTGCTAAAGGTTTGAATTTAAGTTTAGCAGCACGCAATGTAGGCTATATATATAATTCATTGCCTAATAACGTTCACCCGGAAAGTGTTCGTGGTAATAGATCTGCAGAATTCCGTATCCGTGGTTATGAACCATATATTAGAAACTATACGTTTACTATTAATGCCGAATTCTAATGCATAATGCTTTAACAATATAAAATTGAATTAGTATGAAATTAAAATATTTATTTGCTTCATGCATTTTAGGTGCAGGACTTTTATCCTCTTGTGCCGATGAGTTTAAAGATATAAACTCAAGTGAAGGTGACATTTCAACTCCTAATATCCGTTTTTTATTCACGGAATGCCTATATCAATTCGAACCGATGGATTATTCTGCATGGTATTATGATTTTCCGCGTATTGGTGCTTGGGGACAGTGTATTGTTAGCCCAAGTGGTAATGTAGACAGTTTTAATCTGATAACCGAGCAAGGTAGTACAGGATCGAATATATACGATACTTTACGTATGATAAATGATTTACGTTATCAAATTTCTCAAATGTCTGATGAAGATAAAGCACGTTATGGATATATTCAATATCTATGTAATCCTTTAGCTGTCTTTCTGGCAATGGGTGATAGCGATATGTATGGCTCACTTCAATACACGGAAGCAGAGATGGCTCGTTATGGAGGCACATTGTATCCCAAATTTGACACACAGGAAGAATTATATGATTATTGGTTGAAGGAATTGGACGAGGCTATTAACTATCTTACGACTAATAATATTAGCGATATCTTAGGTAATCAGGATTTCATATACAATGGCGATGTCAAAAAATGGGCGAAATTCGCCAACTCTTTAAAATTAAAGCTAGCAGCACGTCTTGTTAATAAAGACAGAAACAGAGCCATTAAGATAGCAAATGAAGTCATAGCCAATCAGGCTGGTATATTAGAATCCGCAACTGATGATTTTATTTATAATCGCGGAAGAACAAACAATCACTGGAACAATGATTTCCCTCAAGGTGCCGGACATGATTTATTAATTGACTTTATGAAAGACAACCGCGACACACGTCTGTTAAGTGCCTTCACAAAGAATGAGTTTAACGGAGCTGTAATACAAGCATTCTTGGATCAAGGTAAAGAAATTCCTCCTTATATCGCCGAAAACGCTATTATCGAAGACGGTAAATTTAAAGGCTGGACAGGTCCAGGCGAACCATGGGTACGTTATTACGGAGCCCCTTTAAAGATTGGTGCTGGCTTGGAAGAGAATAACAAATGGATTTTTGACCCTACAGGTTTATTGTTCCAGTTAAAAACTTCCGCAGGTGGAACAAGAGATTATGAAGCGCTGTCATTCCGCAATCAGGAATTAGTAAAAGGTATTTATGACTTCACTTATCCAGATGCACCGGATGTAACACCTGATAAAGATATTCAAATAACCCCATGGTATGGCATTTATTTCTCAGCAGCAGAAGTACAATTATTATTAGCTGAATTTAAATTATTAGGAGCTAATGCACCTAAATCGGCTCAAGAATATCTGACAGAAGGTTGTCGTTTATCTGCTTATGTATATGACAAAGCAGCGGAACTCAATCAAGTTCCTTATTATTCACGTACTTGTGTAAATGACCCGCTCGATGCTACTATTAAGATTGATGATACCATGGTTAATGAAATGCTCTCTCATGATGCTTTCAAATTAACTGGTGATACTAAATCTGATTTGGAAAAGGTATATATTCAGCAGTACATCCACTATATAATGAGCCCTCTTGATCAGTTTATAAATGTACGTCGTTCCGGTATTCCCATGAAAAACAGTACATTATTACCTTGGGAGGAATTTAGTGATTTATTGGATTATTCAACATTAATTCCGAGACGTTTCAAAGTAAGTGAACCTGCTCCTACAGATCAGATGCGTGATATTACAATTGCAGCATATAAAGCGCAAGGGTTCTCTTATGGTACTGACAATGCAGATCCTGACAAACTAAACTCTCAGCGTGTATGGGTAGATGAAGGAAATCCGCAATTTGGCGAAGGACCTAATTTGAATTAATGAAAAAACAGTCTGAAATATGACGATAGTCCAAGTTTATTAATTAAAAAGGAAGAGGTTATGTGATATATTCTCTTCCTTTTTTATTATATCCCAAAATCATTTGATATGCTGATACCGGCAAAGCATATTATTTATTGCTGCAACTTTAAAAAAAAACTCATTTTGTTTATCATGATGAACAATTTATTACTATTTTTGTAATGTGTGATAAACAAAAAGAAGAAATGGAACGATTATTTGAATCCTTTATCAAGAAACTGGCTATAACGAATACTTCTTTTGTACGTAGCCTGATGAATGAGATAGAATGGGAAGCTCGTCTTATCGGTATAAAGGGGGCCCGGGGAGTTGGAAAAACAACTTTATTGTTGCAGTATATCAAACTGAACCTTTCAATGGATAAAACCGTACTTTATGCCAGTGTGGATAATATCTGGTTCAGTGAAAATAAACTTTATGATTTAGCTTCCGATTTTGTAAAGCGGGGAGGAAAATATCTGTTTCTGGATGAAGTACACAAATACCCCAACTGGTCTCAAGAACTGAAAAATATTTATGATGACTTACCTGAACTTCATGTAGTCTTTACAGGTTCGTCCTTGCTTGAAATCTTAAATGCCAAATCGGATTTAAGCCGGCGGGCTATTGTTTATGAAATGCAAGGTTTTTCTTTTCGCGAGTATTTAAACTGGAATGAAAAACTATCATTGCCGATATTGACTTTAAATAATATATTGGACAATCATCTGGCATTATCTGTCGGGATAGTAGACAAAGTTAAAGTTCTGAAACATTTTTCTGATTATTTGAAACATGGGTATTATCCTTATTACAATGAATTACCCTCTCTTTATTATTCAAGAATAAATGAAGTGGTCAATCTGATTGTGGAATTGGAGATTCCACAATTAAGAGGGGTTGATATTTCATATACAACTAAAATTAAGCAGTTACTATATATCATTGCAGAGTCGGCGCCTTTTATTCCTAATGTCAGCAAACTAAGTGAACGGATAGGAATCTCGCGTAATTCATTGCTGGCCTATCTGGATGCCCTCCATGACAGCTGTCTGACTATGAATCTCCAAAAAGAAGGCTCCGGCATAAGCCGCTTGCAAAAACCTGATAAACTGTTTTTGGAGAATCCTAATTTAATGTATGCATTGTCTGCCAGTCAGATTGATATTGGAAATGTCAGGGAAACTTTTTTTGCCAACCAATTGCGTTATTGCCACAAAATAAACGTTTCTAAAGAGAGTGATTTCTTTATTGATGGACGCTATACTTTTGAAGTCGGTGGTAGACATAAAGGTAAACAACAAATAAATGGACTTTCTGATGCATATATTGTCGCTGATGATATAGAGTATGGAATAAATAATAAAATACCATTATGGTTATTCGGCTTTCTATATTAGTACTCTTTTCGGTAGAAAATAGATAGAAAATTGTATTTAAAAGTCCTTCTATAGACTTTTAAATACAATTTTTCTTTTTGTAGGCATAAAAATAAAACGCACTGATATTCAGATATATAGCTGTAAGAGTAGTTCTGAAGGAACTAAGGAAACGGAATTACTTGATTTTCAATAAACTTTAAAAAAATCACAGCTATGTTAAAACGACTAAAATCAGTCAGTATGTTGCTGTTCCTAATGGGTGCCTCTACAGGAGCAGCATACGCGGTCGCCAATCCCGGCGTTGCCGATGTGAAAATCACACAACAAAATGGAGCTTGTACAGGAGTTGTAGTAGATGCTACAGGTGAAACCGTTATCGGTGCGTCTGTAGTAGTGAAAGGTACGACTAATGGTACGATAACCGGACTTGATGGCGACTTCTCTTTATCCAATGTGAAAAAAGGGGATATCATTCAAATTTCATTTGTAGGTTATCAAACAGTAGAGATTCCTTGGGATGGACAACCCATGAATGTAACTTTACAGGATGACACACAAACATTGGGTGAAGTTGTAGTGACTGCTCTTGGTATCAAACGTGAGAAAAAAGCACTGGGTTATGCCATGCAGGAGGTAAAAGGTGACGCGTTACTTGAAGCTCGTGAAACGAACCTCGCAAATGCTTTGACAGGTAAAGTTTCAGGTGTCCAGATTATCCGTTCAAGTAATGGTCCTGGCGGTTCTTCCAAAATCCAGCTTCGTGGTGCGAATTCTGTAACAGGTTTGAACCAGCCGTTAATTGTTGTCGATGGTGTGCCAATGGATAACTTTACAGGAGCAAGTAATAATGATATTGATAACCCGACATTGGATATGGGTAATGGACTTTCAGATATTAATGCTGAAGATATTGAGTCCATGTCTGTGTTGAAAGGTGCGTCAGCTGCTGCACTTTATGGTTCTCGTGCCGGTAATGGTGTTATTTTGATTACAACTAAAAAAGGAACAAAGCGTGAAGGTTTGGGTATCACCATCTCTGGTTCAGTTTCCGCTGAGACAACATTTATGCTCCCTAAACGCCAAAAAGCCTTTGGACAAGGTGAGAATGGCGTGTTCGACTCAACTAACAGCTATAGCTGGGGACCTGAAGTAACAGGGCAAAGCTATACAAAATGGGATGGTACAACTGCAAATATGCAAATCTTTGATAACGTAAAAAATTTACTTTGATACAGGTGTGAACTTATCAGAAAGCATATCATTCCAGCAGCAGTATGATAAAACATCCATTTACACTTCATTGAATCGTATGGATGACTCCAGCATGATACCGGGTGCTAACTTAAGCCGTACAAACTTAACTTTGCGTGCATCTTCTACTTTTGGTAAAGATGATCGTTGGAGCATTGATGCAAAAGTACAATACATCAATACCCTCGCAGAAAACCGCCCTATCAGTGGTGCACGTGGGAATAATGCATTTTATACTATTTTCAATATGCCTACGACTATTGACATCCGTGACTTTTCCAGCCCTGTCAAAGACGAATTCGGCGAAATGATCTGGTGGAGTAAAGGGGGTATCAACCCTTATTGGTCTAAAGATTATAATCCCAATAAAGATAGCCGCAATCGTTTCCTGATGAACGGATCATTGAAGTACAAATTTACAGATTGGCTGGATGCTGAAATCAAAGCCGGTAGTGATATGTATTTCACTGAGGGTGAAGAGAAAATTGTATGCAGGAAGTCCTACTAATAATAAGAACAGCCGTTACAGCACTAGTGAGAAAAAGTTCTTCGAAAATAATTTCAGCTTTTTGATCAGTGGCCATAAAGATGAATTGTTTGGAAAATTTGGTGGTAATTTCTCTTTTGGTGGTAACTTAATGGAAAGAAAATCTACAGGTTTGGATAATTCTATGGGAAAATTGACTGCGCCCGATTTATTCTCTTTAGCCAATGGTGACAAAAAAGATTTGTCAATAACCGAAACCTATATTCATAAAAAAATCAATTCTTTGTATGGAACTCTTGGGATCAACTATAATGGTTGGGCATTCTTGGATGCAACTTTCCGTAATGACTGGTCATCAGCTTTGAATAAAGAAAACCGTTCATTCTTCTATCCGTCTGTTTCATTGTCATGGGTGATCAGTGATATGGTGGGTAAAGTAGGCAAAGGCATGCCCGAATGGTTTACTTATGCTAAAGCACGTGCATCTTTTGCACAAGTAGGCAACGATATGGATGCATATCAGTTATATAATACATATAGTATTGGTTCAGACCCTAATGGCAATACAACTGCCGGACAAGGAAAAACCAAATACGATGCAGATGTACGCAGCGAGTTGATTACTTCTTGGGAAGCCGGTGCTGAATTGAAATTCTTCAATAACCGTTTAGGAGTTGACTTTGCATGGTACAAGACAAACGCAAAACGCCAGTTAATGAATATTCCTTTAAATAACCTTTCCGGTTATGATAACATGAAAGTAAATGCAGGTAACATTCAAAATACCGGTATTGAAATCATGTTGAATGCACGCCCTATCGAAACAGCTCAATTTAGTTGGGATACTCAGTTGAACTTCTCTCAGAACAAGAGTAAGATTATTGAATTATTACCGGGAAAACCAGGTATGCAGTATGCTTTAGGAGGTTCTGACGCATTACAGGTTTATGCAGTTGCGGGAGGTGCTTATGGTGAAATCTGGGGTACCAAATATCAACGAGTAGAAGAAGGAGAATTTAAAGGACAATTATTACTCAATGAATCAGGACTGCCACAGGCCACTAGTGACAAGCATAAGATTGGTGAACAACAGCCTGACTTCCTATTAGGATGGACAAATACATTTAATTATAAAAACTTCACACTTAGTTTCCTGATTGACGGACGTTTTGGTGGCGATATTTTCTCATTCACCAATATGAACTTGCAACGTAGTGGTATTGCCGAATGTACTGCTCCAGGCGGTAAACGTGAGGATATCGTTGTAGCGGGAGTTATCAAAGATGGCAACGGTTATAAGGTAAATGATCAAAGTGTTTCTTTAGAACGTTATTACAAAGCTTTGGCTACAGGCCGCGCCGGTATTTCGGAAGCTTATATCTATGATGCTACCAACATCCGTTTGCGTAACATCGCCTTGAGTTATCGTTTCCCGTCATCTATGTTGAAAAAGACTCCGTTCCAACAGGTTAAGCTTGGTTTCACCGTGAATAATGTATGGATGATTTCAAGCCATTTGGACGGCATTGATCCGGAATCAGTATATGCTACAAGTACTAATGCAACAGGTTTGGAGAACTCGTCAGCTCCGACATCACGTTCTTACCTGTTTAATGTAACTCTTGGTTTCTAATCATAAAAAAGAAAAAGAACAATGAAAACAATGAATAAATTATTTTTGGGGCTTGGCTTTTGCGCCGGATTAGTTTCCTGCTCTGACTTTGATGAAGTCAATACCAATCCCACAGCCGCCGGTGAGGAATATGTAAAACCTCAATATGCATTGAATAATTCTATAGGACAGGCACAGATGAATCCCGGTACCGCAGAGCGTATAGTAGTCTATAACTGGGCTAGTGCTGCCAGAATTTGTGGAGAAATGAGTTTTCTGAACGTAGGCCGCTATAGTGATGATTACACATCTTCTTATTATTATCCTGATCTCAGTGCCAGTATTAAAAATGCTACGTTGGCTATTACAGCAGTAGAGAACCAGCTCGAAGCGGCCACTACCACTGCACATGAAAAAGAATTTTTCCCGAACGTAAAGCAATTTGCCCGTATCTGGCGTGCCTATCTTATCAGTGAGTTTGTCGATAATTTCGGACCTTATCCTATTGAAAGTTTCCTAGGGGAAAATCCTGTTTTCAACTCAGAGAAAGATGATTATGAATTCATTTTAAAGGAGTTGAAAGAAGCCGCAGCAACTATTAACACCTCTGTCCTGCCTGTTGAGGCAGAAGGCAAATGCGACCCGTTTGACAATGTAAAATATGATCCTGTGAAGTGGCAGAAATATGCAAATTCACTCCGTATGCGTCTGGCCATGCGTTTATCAAACATCGACAAGGCAACTGCACAGGCCGAATTTGAGGATGCGGCCAAAGGTAACAAGATTTTAACGGCTGATGATATGTTTGCAGTAAAAGAAAATGATGGATGGGATGTCTTTTCCGGAGTATATACCCGTTCATTTGACGATCAGGTTCTTTCTTCAACAGTTGCCAATCTTCTGACTAATTTAGGTGGTATTAAAGTAACAGAACAACGTTCCGATTTGGCTAGTTATGTTAAACCAGCTAATTATTTAGGTATTAAATATGACAGACATTATGTTGCTAATACAGATAATCCTACTAAACAATATTGGCTGGATGGTATGCCGGAAAATCTTGATCCGCGTGCATTAAAGATATTCTGTCTGCCTGATGATGAAAATGCTGAGAACTACATAGATAAATATAATGACAGGACAGCTAAAGATTTCGTTCTTTACACAGTAGACGAAAACGGAAATCCGATTCCTAACAAGGATAATCCCGGAGAAATAAAGATTGATGCAACTCGTTGTTGGAATGGTTATCCCGCTGGTTCGCGTGGTGGATGGTCACCAACCTTGGCTTATAACCAACTGGTAACAAATGGATATGGCCCCGGCTGTACTCTTCCAATGTTGGGTAAAGACTACTGTAAGGGCAAATCTCGCATATTCTTTGCAGCATGGGAAACGTATTTCTTGCTAGCAGAAGCTTCATTGTATGGTTGGAACACTGGAACAACAGCGAAAGAAGCCTATGAAAACGGTATTAAAGCTAGTTTTGAATACTTTGGTGTTAGCGAATATGTGAATGATTATCTGAATTCCACCAACTACAATCGTGTAGGTACTTCAGTCAAATTTGATCATACCACTGAACCTACTGCTGAACAAATGACTTATGTGGATGGATACAGCAAGGAACAGAAGACTGTTACTTATGAATATCCTACAGCTTCTAAAACGTTATATGGAAAAGCATTGAATGACCACCTGACTAAAATTATCACTCAAAAATTACATTGCACAAACTCCGTATTTGGTATTGGAAATGTGGTCGGATTTCCGCCGTTTGGGATTACCATTCTTTGAGATTCCTGCAAACGAAAGTTCAATGACCGGTTCAGACATGGTTAATGTCTGGAATCCTAATTCTTGGAAAGACGGACAGAAATGGAATTTATCCACAGCGTATGCGATATCCTTCCAGTCTGGAGAATGCAGACCCCGAAGGCTATAAACAAGCTGTAGAGTTATTAGGAGGCTCAGATAATATCATCACTCCCTTATGGTGGACCGGACGTTAATGCCTTAACCTGAAACATTCATAGAATAATAAGTTAGCCAGCTAATGCATACTTAAAGTATTGCGAATTAGTTGGCTAACTTATATTATTTTCTGAATGTCCCTTATTATGGCCCAAAATCATTTGATATTCTGATGTCGGCAAAGCATATTACACATGAATCATAGATTCCCTAAACATTCATAACTACACAAAAAAGAAGGACTACCTTCTCACGAAGCCAGTCCTTTCATTTGCTATTAATAATCTAGTAATTTTCTGATAAATTTTGAACGCTTTCTTATCTAAGAAACAAGCATTAACGCTCTTTTGTTTATTCCTCCATTGTAAAACTTTTCAGTATTTTTTCGGCAATATTTTCATTTTCCTTGCTATAGATAATAGATATATAAAATCCACTACCTGCCGCCTTAGTCATCAGACAAGCATAAAGACAATGATCTGTTTCGCAGCTTCCTTTTAAATAAGTACCGAAAAACTGTGGTAACTCAAACTCCTGCACAGCCGACTGGTCTTTCACCCCGTCATCATTGGCATAGTCTTTTAATACACTCTTCAAGTCACTTTTTGTCATACCATCCGAATCCAAAGACTGAATGGTAATATAAAACCTGGAATTGTTCAGAAGAAAAGTCTCCTCTGTATCCTCCTCCACCAAAATCCCTTTTGGAGCCTCAAAAGTCAGACCATAGGCTGTCCATGTAATAGGAACCAAGGCTTGCGCACTTGCTGACAACCAGGTCAGACTTAAAAACACAAGAAGTAAAACCTTTTTCATTTTTAATTATTTTACCAATAAAACTCCGATCAGTCCACAACTGATTATTTATCCTTTTCACGGATTTCCACACGACGAATCTTTCCACTGATGGTCTTTGGAAGTTCTTCTACAAACTCTATGACACGCGGGTACTTGTACGGAGCAGTCACACGCTTCACATGATCTTGCAACTCCTTTACCAACTCAGGTCCTTCCTTACCCTTAAAAGTTTTAGAAAGGACAATCGTCGCCTTTACCACCTGACCACGGATTTCATCAGGCACACCGGTAATGGCACATTCCACAACAGCCGGATGGGTCATCAAAGCACTTTCCACCTCGAACGGGCCTATACGATAACCCGAACTCTTGATCACATCGTCAGCACGGCCTACAAACCAAAAATAACCATCCTCGTCACGCCAAGCCACATCACCTGTATAATAAATACCATCATGCCAAGCATCTTCCGTTAATTCCGAAGCACGATAATATTCTTTGAACAATCCCAATGGTTTGCCCCTATCTGTACGAATAACAATCTGACCTTGTTCTCCATCCTCAGCAGAACGCCCGTCGTGTGTCAACAAATCTATATCATATTGAGGATTAGGTACCCCCATACTTCCGGGTTTAGGCTCCATCCAAGGAAAAGTACCTAAAGTCAATGTAGTTTCCGTTTGTCCAAAACCTTCCATCAGACGGATACCTGTGATTTTCTTGAACGTTTCATATACAGAATAGTTCAAAGCCTCTCCCGCCGTAGTACAGTATTCCAAAGAAGAAAGATCATATTTACTAATATCCTCCTTAATTAAAAAACGATAAATAGTAGGAGGAGCACATAAAGAAGTGATATGATAATCCTGAATCTTTCCAAGAATATCTGCCGGTGTAAATTTTTCATGATCATACACAAAAATATTGGCTCCTGCTATCATCTGTCCATAAAGTTTTCCCCAGACAGCTTTCCCCCAACCTGTATCGGCAATGGTAAGATGAAGACTGTCACGATGCAAATTATGCCAGAAACTGGCAGTTACAATATGTCCCAAAGGATATGTAAAATCATGTGCCACCATCTTAGGTTCGCCTGTAGTGCCCGAAGTGAAATACATTAATGAAGTATCTTCATTCGTATTGGGATGTTCCGGTTTGACAAAAGGAGCAGCTTTTTCAATACCTTTATGAAAATCTTCAAAACCCTCCGGAATATCCGGTCCTACACTGACCAGTTTTCTTACTGAAGGACAATCGGGCATGGCATCTATAATATGCTTTGTTATCACATCTTCTCCTGCAGCTACAATCATCTTGATATCAGCAGCATTACAACGATACACGATATCCTTTTTTGTCAACAGATGAGTTGCAGGAATAACCACAGCTCCTAACTTATGCAAGGCAATAATAGAGTACCAGAACTCATAACGACGCTTTAAAATAAGCATCACCATATCACCATGACCAATACCAAGGCTCTGAAAATAAGAAGCAGTCATATCCGTATACTTTTTCAAGTCTGCATAAGTATATTGTATATGCTCCCCTTTATCATTAGTCCATAACAATGCTTTCTTATCGGGTTCTTCGGCAGCCCAGGCATCTACTATATCATAACCAAAATTAAAATTTTCAGGGATTTTAATCTTTAAATTCTTTATAAAGTCCTCTTGTGAGGTAAATGTGGTCTGTTCTAAGAATTTTTCTACCATAATCTTATTCAATTAAAAATTGAGAACCAAAAATTAGAAATAGTTGCGGTCAATGACAACGCAGTCTTTTTAATCTCAATTTATTATAATATTACTGCCAAGAATTTCACAGTCTTATCATCCAATGCCATCATACCATGTGGAATAGAAGAATCAAAATAAAGACTGTCACCTGGATTCAAGATCAATTCTTTTCCATTTATATTAAGTAACATTCTTCCTTCAATAACCAAATTGAATTCTTGTCCCTCATGTGAGTTAAAATGAATCGGAGTATTTTCCGGTTCGGTTCTACAGTCACAATAAAAGGATCAGCCTTACGCCCGCGAAAACCGGAAGCCAATGACTGATATTTATACGCCTTGGTCCGTTCTACCGACACTCCTGAACCACAACGGGTCAGAAAATAAGAACTCATCTTAGGTTCTTCACCAAACATTAATACATCCAATGCAATACCGTATTTACGGGCTATTTTCTGTAAAGCACTGACAGAAATATCTTTCTCCCCGCTTTCCATACCCAAATACTCTTCCACTGAAAGCTGGCAACTTTTAGCCACTTCATCAGGAGTCAGTTCCAGAACGTCCCTTAATCCCTGGAGACGCTCAGCTATTTGTTTTATCTGGTCACTCATAATCTTATTGTTTTATGCTTCAAAGATAATGAAGATTTAAGAATTCCTAGCAAAATTTCATTAAGTTTCGAAGAAAACCATCTGACAGACAACATTAGTTAAGATTATATGCAAAACGTTTACTCTCCGAACGTACAGCATCATCAGCACATTTGAAACAAGACAAGAACCACGAAGTTAGCTTCCGAAGCTCCTCATCCTTTCCACAAAATTCTGAATCACCGGATACATAGCCTCAGGCGATTCCAACTCATAGCAAAGAGTTTCCAAAGGACACCAACCTGTCCGGTTTCTGTTCCAAATACGAGAAACTATTTGAACACACTCCACCCTAATATTCGCCTTGTGCAATACAGCCAATGCAGGCTCACTGATGATATCCGTATAAACCTCCCGGACACCCCCCAGCACCATCAATGCGGCAGCTGCTTTTCCTACCACCTTGTCAGCAACCTGCGCTCCATGCAAAAAGACCGGATGCTGATTCAGCAAATCATATAAATCGGCTACCCCGCGTTGGGTAAAAGTACGGATCTCTTCCTTTCTGATAACACAGGAATAGCCGCCTTCATGCAACAATCTGATTAATTCATCCATCTTCCTTTCTATTTCATTCAGATAATACGATGCATCTCATGACCTTCTACATAAATAGCACTAAACGGGCGGCTCGGACAAAGATTTTCACAAGCGCCACAACCGATGCAACGTTCTGTATTCACAACCGGTATCTTAAGTGATTTTCCATCATCGGTATCTTTAGGAACCATCAAGATAGCCCCCGTAGGACAATGACGGGCACAATTTCCACAACTTACCCCATCTGTGTTCACAATACAATTCTGAGCAATCCACACAGCATGACCAATCTGTACAGATGACTTCTCTGTCAGATCAGCCAAGTGAATAGCATCAGTAGGACATACTTCTGCACATTTCGCACACTCAGGACGACAATATCCACGTTCGTAAGACATCTCGGGCTGCATCAGATGTTTCAAATCACCGGACGGACGCAATACCTGATTAGGGCACACCGACACACAAAGCTGACAAGCCGTACAGTGCTGCGCAAAATGACGGAAACTCAATGCTCCCGCAGGAACAATAGGAGTGGCACGCTTGGGAACTTTCTTATCTATAAGAGGAGCCAGACCGCCATCCACTTTCTTTTCCTGAGCTTTTACGGCAACACTTGCAGCAATCAAAGCCGAAACCGTAAAGAACCCACGCCGTGCAGTATCTACCTTTTCTTTGTTTAAAGACGCCTGAGAAACCTGTTTGCCAATTCCTTCACTTGCCGGAGTCTGTTTCTTCAGAAGCATCTGCCCCGATACATATTTTATTGCCCCTTGGCGGCACTTGCCTAGACAATCCATACAAGCAACACAACGGGAATAATCAATCTCATGTGCTTTGGGATTAATGCAGGAAGACTTGCAATTACGAGCACAAAGTCCGCAACCATTACATTTAGACGTATCAATAACCGGTTTAAAATAAGAATATCTAGATAAGAATCCCAATACTGTACCCACCGGGCAAATGGTATTGCAATAAGTTCTTCCTCCACGCCATGCCAAAATAAAAAGCACAATCACAGTACCCACTGCAACTGCAAAAGTAGAAAGACCTTTCATCCAAACATCTACCGAATAAAAAGCATAACTGTCCACACGCTCCGCCCATAGGGCAAGTACATTGTTCCCCCACTGATACAAAGGTGTCAGCAGGTTAGAAACGATACGGCCGTATGCACTGTAAGGAGCAATCAACGCCGCCAATGAAACCGCCCCTGCTACCAAAGCGACGACAAACACTGCCAATACCCCATAGCGTAACCACGACAAAGCAGGCGAGTAGCGGAAACGATTCTTCTTTACCTTTCCCGAAACCCAGGAAATGATATCTTGAAACACCCCTAACGGACAGATAACCGAACAATAGACACGCCCCAAAAGCAGAGTCAACAAAACAAGGGCTATCACCACCCCCACATTCAATGCCAGCACGGCAGGAAGGAACTGTATTTTCGCCATCCAGCCAAACCAACCATGCACAGTTCCAGTAAAATCCAAAAACAGCAACGTGATCATTGTAAAGAACAAAAGGGCGGCGGCAAGTCTTATTTTACGTAACATAAGCATTCGTTATTTTATCATGTTTATCCATTCCATTATAAAGTCTCTTGTTTCAACTGTTCCACATATGCGTCTATGCGATGCAGTTCTTTGGGAATATCAATGCTTTGAGGGCAATGCGGATTACACTGGTTACATCCGGTACAATGGCTTGCCTGCCGCAGTTTGGGCACACTACGATCATAACCTATCAGGAAAGCACGCCGTGCACGGCGGTAATTCTCATCCTGACTGCTTTTAGGCATATTTCCTTCGTTGACACATTTATTATAATGCACCAGAATTGCCGGAATATCCAACCCGTAAGGACAGGGCATACAATATTTGCAGTCATTGCAAGGAATCGTAGGGAACTTCAGCATCAATTGGGCTGTTTCTTCCAAGAACTCTTTTTCTTCCTCATTCAAAGGTTCCAAGGGCGAATAAGTCCGAAGGTTATCCTGCAAATGTTCCATATAAGTCATTCCACTCAGCACACACAACACGTTGGGATACGTACCGGCAAAACTGAACGCCCACGATGCCACACTGTTCTCCGGGCGACGCTGCTTCAAGCGCGCCACCAGGTGGTCGTTCAGTTTAGACAAACGTCCTCCCAACAGCGGCTCCATAATCACAGCCGGAATTCCACGCTTGGCCAACTCTCCATACAAATATTCCGCGTTAACATTTCTACCCGAAGCATGGCGCCAATCTACATAGTTCATCTGAATTTGCACAAAATCCCATTTCACATCCAGCGACAGCAAATAATCAAACACTTCCACCGATCCGTGAAATGACCATCCCAAATTACGAATACGGCCTTCTTCACGCTCTTTTAGTAAAAAGTCAAGAACTCCATTGTCAATATAACGGTCATGGAAAGTCTTGATCCCTTCCCTCCACCTACGGAATGAAGCAAATAATAATCCAGATAATCCGTCTGCAATTCTTTCATCGACTGATGGTACATCTTGATGGAATTCTCACGAGTATAGTTTTGGAAATTGGACATCTTTGTCGCAATCAAGAGCTTTTCGCGGGGATAACGTTTCAAGGCCGCACCGGTGGCTCTTTCAGAAAACCCTTGGCAATAGACAGGAGATGTATCGAAATAATTCACTCCGTGAGCGATAGCATAATCCACCAGTTCATTCACCGCATCCTGATCTATCACATTTCCATCGCTGTCCGGTGCAGGTTTCAACGGCCAGCGCATACATCCATATCCTAAAAGTGAAACACGCTCCCCTTTGGGAGAAACGCGATACGTCATTTTATCCACAGGCACTTCGCCCAACACAGAAGCCTCGGATGAAGCCGGTTTCCCTTCGGATGCACAACCATACAGGGCTGCCGCCGATGCAGCCGCACTGACGCCTACTATCTTCAGAAACTTCCTGCGGCTCATTTCCTCTTTATCTCTCTTTTCCATAACCTTTTTTTATACTTAAGCACTGATTACCAATATTCGCAAAGATAAAAAGATTCCTTGATATTTATTGCGGCAAAGCACCTCATAATTACATAAAATGCGCACATAGTGCCACATGAATAATATTCTATCATAAAATGCCAAAAACTTCTTTCATTTTTGCATAACTCCAAACATACAGATCATTATTCTTCAAAAAAATACCATCCCATGAAAAAACTACTTCCGGCAAACTTATGCCTCTTCTCTTCCTTTCCGCTCCGGGTATAGGAACAAGATATTCTGATAGCTACTCCGAACACCTCCCTGCCGTTGTCCGTCCCCGAAAACGTGAAGCCATTATTACCTACAAGAAAATCCGTCCGATGATACAGCTGGACAATTTATCATACCGTCTCATCTCGCCTTACAATGATAAAGGTGTTTCCTCACTGATGCTCTACACCCCACAGAAAAAACATGCCGTGTTCTTGCCTACAAGATTCAGCATTATTGCAATCAGATTATTCCCCGTTTCCGCATGGACAGGCTGAAAGCCGACAAGCAATACCGCATCACGGAACTAAACCGGAAAAGATGCCCGTCCGCTGCCACTGGACAACAAAATGTTCTCCGGAAGAATATTGATGAAACAAGGTGTCGAGCTACCGCTACAACATGAGTACGCCAGCCGCATACTGGAGCCGCCCGAAGTGAGCTAAACCTTCCGGTTGATATTGACAGACAAAAAGAGGATGTCAAAACTCTGTTTTTGAAAATATGAACTTATAATCTGGCATTTGAACATCCTAAAAGGCTAAAGAAAGGGCCATATCATTACTCAATACAGAGCTTAATACGACCCTTTTTTAAGTGTTATAAATACGATCTGTAACTTTGCGAGGTAGCCATTTTAGTTTTGACACATTTACCCTTTTTTGTCTATCAGTCCATTCCGATACGTTTCATCAACTCATCATATTCCTTCTCTTCCCTGCACAACGGCCTGTACCAGGTATATTTCAACACCACGGTGGTCACCACCAGCAGCAACACCGACGCAATGAGTCCCCCCGTACCGCGCACCACCAGATACATGGGTACAATAGTGAGACAGCACTGCCACACGATACCAATCGCCACATTGAACATATCCCGCTTGAAATGGCGGTTGCGCGTCACCTGCGGATAGCGTGCTACCGCCTTGGCCGCCACCGGTTTCCACCACCCCCACGGACGTACCCGGATATAGAAGTTCACCAGCGTCTCCTCGTCAGTAGGAGGTGCCGAGTACGTACCCACGATACAACCCACCAGCGAAATGCCGAACAACACGGGGAAAAAATAAAGTACTAACGAATCGGGTACCGTGAACTTCATCACAATGGCAGCCACCACACCCGAAGTCATTCCCCAGAAATACCCTTCACCATTAAACCGCCACCAGTGCCATTTCAACACATTGGCGGCAATATATCCGCCGAACAACGCGCCCACAATCCACTGGAAAATCTCGTTGATATCCTTCAGAAAAAAGCCCATCACCGTACTGATAACCACCACCAGTACCGAAACGAGGTAACTCGCCCGTATCTGTGTCCTGACGGAAGCCCTTGGGTTGATATACTTCAGATAAATATCATTCACCACATAGGCCGGTGCCGCATTCACCGTAGAAGCGAATGTAGACATGAATGCCGACAGCAATCCTGCCAGTAACAAACCCGCCAGCCCCACCGGCACATACTTCGTAATCAGGTGAGGAAGAATTGTTTCGAAATCCGTGTGGACAGCCGTCATCTGTTCCAGTCCTCCATCCACTTTAAAGAAATAGATAGCCAGCAACGCAAACCCCATAATCATCAGATAACGCGGAATCAGCAGAATGACCGATACCGAACCGCTCATCAGCGCCGCCTCCTTGGGTGACTTGCACGACAGGATCTTCTGCATGTCATAGTTCGGAGCAGGCCCCGCCATGCTCATAAAAATCCCTTTCAGCAACGCCATCATCACAAAGACACCCATCAGGCTGTAAGGCTCGTCCGCCATGCGTTCCGTCAGCAAACTCATCCGTTCACTCCAGTCAATGTCCAGCGTCCAGCCGAAGAAAGGCGACTCCCACCCTGCAGGCACAAATTCCCGGATCATTTCAGGAGCCACCATGTTCATCCCGATAATGGCAATGACCACACCCGCCACCGTCATGATGAGGAACTGCACCACATCCGTCCACACAATGCTGAGCATACCGCCCAGCATCACATAGAAGGTAGCAATGGCCGTAAAGAAAATGCCGTAAAAATGAGGCACATATTGTACCGGAATATCCCAGGGCACATACTGCGACACTACCTCCCACGGAAAAAAGATCTCCATGAACTTGCCGATTCCGATAAACCCGTAGCTCAAGAAACCCAGCACGCTGAGCAGAGCAAAGACAATGACAATAGTATGCGAGAGCGTAGCCCCCCGCCCCTGCCCGAAACGGGTCTTTATCCATTCGGCGCCCGTCAGCACATTGCTCCGGCGGAGCCACACCGACAGATAGACCATCAGGAAAATTTGATTGAACACGGGCCACAACCATGGAATCCACAGACTTTTGAACCCATAAGCAAAAGCCCAATACACCATCAGCATGGTGCCGGTAATATCAAACATGCCCGATGCATTCGACAGTCCCAACATATAAAACGGCAACGACTTTCCGCCCAAAAAATAAGAATCCATATTCTTTGCCGCCTTCTTTTTCAAAAACAACCCGATGGCGACAATAACCATCAGATAAGCACAAATAATCAGAATATCAACGATATGCAATTTCATAGTATCCGCTTCATCTTTTATTCAAACACCTGTGTCATGGGGCGTCCTATCCACACCTGCGGTTGCTCCAGATTGAAAACAGATGCTATAGTAGACGCGCAGTCAAACTGCATCATGCTCTCTTCGAAAGCTCCCCCCTTCTTGATGTTCTTTCCGGCGATAATGAACGGCGTTTCCATCTCCTCCATGGTCTTTCCGCCATGTCCCTTATTGATTCCCCCATGATCAGCGGTGACAATAATGATGCTGTTTTCATAAATACCCGCTTCCTTGATGGCATCCACAATACGGCCCACATAGCCGTCCAGTTCTCTCAGTTTGGCATAATAAGCCGGAGTATCGTGTCCGTCACCGTGCCCCACGTGGTCAGGGTTGTCGAAACAGAAAGCACTCAACACCGGTTTCTTCTGCGTAATATACTCACAGGCCATGTCACACAAAGCCGTAGGATGCGTGTTATAGTCGGGTGCCTGCGCATGATGGTTCAAAGCCAGCGTATCTACCAGATACTTGATACCATCCCATTCATACAGTACGCCCATCTCGGCATCGGGAGCCGCCTTGCGCAACTCGCTGAACACGGTGGGGAAAATGCCATGCTCGTTCAGCACACGCGAGGGTAGTTCGGGTGTTCTTGATCCCCACTCCGTGTACCCGTGCAGTTCAGGACCTGCCCCCATAAACATGGAAGCCCAATTTACAGCACTGGATGAAGGAAGTACACTGCGTTTTTTCAACGTGTAGCATCCGGCATCCATCAACGCCTTCACGTTCGGCATATCCGCCTTTTCCACACTGTAGGCGCCCCATCCGTCCAAACCGATGACAAACACATGTTCCGCTTTCCATTCCGGAGCCTTCCGGCAACCCGACAACACCATTACGGCTATGCACATAGCCCATAAAGCAATCTTTTTCATACAATATCTATTTTGGGTTTATAATTACAAAATTAGCCATTTATTCCCTTTCGACAAGAAAATAAATGGCATTATCCACTTCTCTTTCCACCTAAAAAACAGCCATTCCGCATTAAAAACGACTTTATCTTATCAATGCCTTTATATTCCTTCTATTTTACCCGTTCAGAAATGCCTCGTTGCGATCTATCAACGCGTTCACCGCCGCCACTGAAGCTGCGGAACGCAATCCGTCGGCAGGCGTGTGCAGACAGTAGTCCACCAAGCGATCCACCGTAGAAACCGCCACGTGCATCCGCGTGTCGCTGGAGGCATAATAGATGTATACCGTACCGTCGTCATCGGCTATCCATCCGTTCGAGAAAAGCACATTGGACACATCGCCCACCCTTTCCCCCGCCAGCGGAGCCAGCAGATAGCCGGCTGGTTCAGCTATGACGCGCCACGGTTCATCGGCTGCGGTCATATACAGATAGAGCACATAGCGCAGTCCGGCGGCACATCCGCGTACTCCGTGCGCCAGGTGCAGCCATCCTTGGGAGGTGCGGATGGGGTGCGGTCCCTCTCCGTTCTTCACCTCTTTGATCGTGTGATAATAACGGTGGTTTATTATCATTTCGTCCTTCACCTCCGCCCGGGTGATGTCGTCTATCAACGCCCATCCTATTCCTCCCCCATTTCCGGCATTAATAAAATCATCCTGCGGACGGGTGTAGAGGGCATATTTCCCATTCACAAATTCGGGATGCAACACCACATTGCGCTGTTGGCTCGCCGCTTTCAAGTCGGGCAACCGTTCCCAGTCCACCAGATTGCGCGTGCGTACGATTCCCGCCTTTGCCACCGCCGCCGACAGATCTCCCGCCGGTGCCTTGTCATCATGGCGTTCGCTGCAAAAGATACCATAAATCCATCCATCCTGGTGAGCGGTAAGACGCATATCATACACATTGGTTTCCGCCGGATCCACATCGGGCAATACCAGCGGACGTTTCCAAAAGTGGAAATTGTCCACCCCGTTAGGGCTTTCGGCTATGGCAAAGAACGACTTCCGGTCTGCTCCCTCCACACGGACCACCATCAGATACTTTCCGTTCCATTTCAGGGCACCACTGTTCATGGTAGCATTAAAGCCGATACGCTCCATACAACAAGGGTTGGTGGCAGGGTTGAAGTCATAGCGCCATTCCAGGGGAATATGCTGGCGTGTCAGTACCGGATAAACATAACGGCGGATGATACCGTTCGTTTCTTCCTGCATTTCATTAGGACGTTGCAACAACGCTTCATGGCGTTGGCGCAATGCTTCTATTTGTTTTTTGAAATATCCGTTCATATCTTATTTTCTTTTCATTGTTATCAATCCATCTTTTACAGTAAAAGAATGCTATCCAAGCATCTAGAATTATACTATTTTATCAAAAATCAATCATATTCTATACAGTGTTGTTATTGGTTCTCAGGATAAAGAGACATACGGTAAACCCGCTGGTAAATCGCATCTTCCAATTCCAATTCAAACACAACATCCTGTGTTTCAGGATCTACTTCTGTCACGCGTGCACCACGATTGCCATTGCTAAGCACATTGCTCATTCCCGGACAAATTAATCTGTTACCCGTTTGTTCCAAATATTGCACCCCGGAACGGGCCGGAGTAAAATACGCGGCACCACGCTCTTTTCCATACTGCCAAACTTGGCGAACCGTACGGTTCACTTCATCCACTTCATATTCTATGCCGCAAGTATAAATATTTTTCCTGTCTGTAAAATCCAGTTTGAAGTTACGCCCATAACCATTATTGAAATAAAGAATGTGTCCATTAGGTAATGGGACAGCTGTATGACATCCCCAAGGCCATTCAAAATCATCACAATTCTTCGTTCCGGCTATCACCTCAGGATCAGTAATAGGAGTCCCGTCGGCATGAAGAGGATTCAATAATAATTTCAAGTATTTATCTCTCCAATACCCATGAGGCGATATAATCCACTCAATACCTCCAGCTTTATTAAACTTAAAGATTCCTTGATAACGAGCTGTAGCCAGATAATCATCTCCCCACTCTACTATACCATTATTATGCGCCCAATTACTGGCACTTTGTGCAAAAGGGTCTGAGGTTAGATCATAATCGGTCATTCCATAGCGAGCCGAATCCAACATGTGCACCAAATCCCATTCTTGCAATATCTCCCCTTTTTCGGGATCCATCATAATAATAAAATCATTTATCCGTACATCTTTCCCATTGGCGATTTTAGCGGAAGTCTTGCTCACAGTCGCTAATATATTGCCTTGCTTATCTTGAGATATGGCATGATGCATAGTGTATCCCCTTTCCAGCATATCCCAATTATGAATTGTACTTCCCATCATATCCACCTCCACCATCCGATGATGGTTTCCGTCACCGGTCATATAATGTCCGTTCTGCATCCGGATCAATCCGCACCCGATTCCGATATATCGATGTTCATCCGACTTCTCCCAATCAAGAATCCAACGGATTTCTCCGTCTGCATCTATCATATAAGGGATAGAAGTGTCTGTTTCATCCTGTCCGGGGAGTTTACCAAATTCATGCCTGGCTCCATTCGGTCATATTGAGCCTTTACCACTCTGATTTCCTTAGGCAGCCTTCTGCTTTCCAATGTTTTCGTCTGAAGCTTTAGATTGGACCGAGCACGTTCATTTCCTTGCAAATCCGTATAAATTAAAGTGATCTGGTTATTATAATTGGGATAAAGTCCCAATACCGGAATATTCTGTTTTAATCCTACATCTTTAAATGTATATTCCACGTCAGGCGTATGCTTTCCCGGTTTGCTGTGTACAATCAGTTTAATGCGTCCCAATACAGGTAATTTTACAACTACACTGGCCGATAATGGATTGCAACCGGAAGGATTGACTGTAGAACTCAATATCAAGTTGTCAATCGAAGTACCTAAGGTAGGTATAACATAAGTGCTTCCATTGGCAAATGTCAAAGTCGTTTTCCAGTTTTCCGCATCCACATCTACACTTTGGATTAACTCTTGCGGAAAAATTATCTTATTGGACTCGAATAACAAAACACATTGTTCACGTTCTTGAGAAACAGATTTCAATAAATCATTTTCCTTCAACTGGTTTTGTATATCCTGCATAGCTTGGGTACAATCCTGTTCTTCATCACGACATGACAAAAATACAAATATCATAACCAACAAAGAGCATAAATAATATCCTTTCCTTTTCATTTGGCTTCATTGTTTTTATAGAGGGAGAGATCCCCCTCCCTCTCATACTTTTTAATTATCAGTTCAATGCAATCATCTCCATTCCGGCTTTTGCTCCAAATTCAAATTAGCGTCCACCTCTGCCTGAGGTATCGGGAAGTACAAGAATTTAGCTTCAAAATGGTCAAATCCTTGTGTATCCGAAATGCGGTCTGTCGGTTTATATCCTACCAATTCCTTTTCACCACTTTCATTTTCTTCGTAAAGCAATTCATAATGTTGAGAATCGGTCTTGCGTTCGTGCATGATAGCTTTCAACTTAGCAGGATCATTTCCGTACCAACGAACCATATCATCCCAACGTATATTCTCTCCGGCAAATTCCAGCAATTTCTGTTTCTGGAGTTCTGTCATTATAGCATCTTTTCCACTCAAGTTTTTCTCCGGCAGCCCGGCACGTACACGAATCCGGTTAATATCTTTCATTGCTCCGCTTTCATCATTGGTTTCCAGACAAGCCTCAGCGTGGAGCAACAAAACTTCTGCAAAGCGCATAATACGTAAATTGTTGATACGTCCGGCATCGTTAGAATACATCGTACATCCTGTGGGAACCCACCAAGCTGCAAACTTCTTCATCATGAAACGCCCTTGAACACCCTCGATAACCGGATAAGCAGGAGCATATCCTTGCTTGGCAATACCATATTTGCCATCGCCTTCGGGCAGTACCGTCCATTTAAACATATCATCAAATTCCACTTTACCACCATAGAATTTTTCATCCGGCTTCACATCACCGAAATCAGAATATTTAAAGAAGCACGTAGTGTACAAACGCTTATCCCATTTGGAATCAGATCCTTCCGGACGCTGTTCGGAAATGAATTCTTTTATCAAATAGGGAGAAGGCTGCATCTTATACCAACCACCGCCAATATTCTCACCTTTCAGTGTCGGGCCAAAATAATGAGCAAGGTTGTTTCCCATAAACGAGTCGTCACTAGTGCCATTGCCCCAAGAGTCACCCGAATTACCTTTGGCATCATAATTGATTTCCCAAATAGATTCAGCATTAAATTCCGTATCGTCACGGAAGTTGTCCTCATACTTTTGAGTCAAATCGTAACCATAACCATTCATTATAATTTCAAACTCATCCTTAGCGGCCTGATAATCCCCTTTCCAGATATAAGCTTTACCCAACATGGCAATAGCCGCACCTTGAGTTACACGACCGTTCTCATCGCTTGAACGAAGCTTAGGCAAACGAGACTTGGCTTCCTTAAAGTCTGAAATAGCCTGTTCCAGCACTTCATCACCGCTAGACAGTCCATGAGTTTCCGGATCTGCATCCTGCGGGAGAGTACGGATAACCGCATCACGATAATCAGTACGCAAACGGAAGTACCAGAATCCACGTAAGAAATAAGCCTCACCTATCATTTGCTCACGTTTGGTTTCGTCCATATCAACCGTAGCCGCACGATATATGAATTCGTTCGCCATCTGAATGCCTTCATAGATGTTTCCCCAGCTCAAATCCTTTGTATTCGTTGTGTTGACAAACGACAAATATTCCCAAATATAAGGTTCTTCTCCGCGAGTGGGGTAAAGGTCGTCACCGCGCATCTGAAGATGCATGATGCCTTCCAGCCCACCATAATATCCACTGGTCATACGGCGGAAAGGATTATAAACTGCGGACAAGCCTTTCATCACATTATCCTCGGATGTCCAGAAAGTGGTCGGAGTCTGACGGTTAGGATCAATCTCATTCAGAAAGTCATCACTACAAGAAGACAACAACATTGGAGCTACAGCCAATGCAGCTATGTATTTTATAAAATTCTTTTTCATATTCTGCAAATATTACTTATTCCTAATTAGAAATTTACTTGTAAACCAAAGGTGATAGTACGTGCCATCGGATAACGACCGTCATCACAACCACGGGTCATTACACCCGAACCACCTGATGTACCGGCACCATCGGCATCTACCATACCCAAGTCAGGAGTATATCCTTTATAATCGGTTATAGTGAAAAGGTTTTCCATAGCCGTATAAACACGCACATTCTGCAAACCGGCTTTAGATACCCATACTTTGGGCAACGTATAACCTAATTCCAAAGTCTTCAAGCGCAAGAATGAACCATTTTCCAACCAACGGTCCGTATAGCCCCAGTTTGTACCATTAGGATCGCTAGTACCAAACAAACAGCGAGGAATGTCAGAATGATTGTTTTCAGTCCAGCTGTTCATGCGTTCTGCATATTGGTTTCCCGTTGATTCATTATAAACCGTACTATAATACTGGGCATTGTAAATCTTGTTGCCAAAGTTTCCGTCAAAGAACATATTCAAATCCAAACCTTTCCATTCAGCACCCAGACTTACACCCAAGTTAACTTTCGGGAAAGCAGAGCCTACATCCTGACGGTCATTATTGTCAATCTTACCATCTCCGTTATAATCCACGAAACGCAAGTCACCCGGTTGTGCATTAGGCTGGATCTTATTACCGTTCTTATCCACATACGCATCAATTTCTTGTTGGCTTTGGAATACACCATCCGTCTTTATCAAATTGAAATAACCTATGGAATGACCGGTCTTGGCATAAGTAATCGTTCCTTTGGCATGAGGATTGAATCCCTGCCATTCATCACGACTTCCGTTTACTTCCGTCAGTTCATTCTTGATAAAGGTGGCATTGACACCTACATGATAATACAAATCGCCTACATTATTACGGTGATTCAATGAAATTTCAAATCCTTTGTTTTCTACTGTACCTGCATTTACTGTAGGATTCCCACTCAAGCCAAAACTCAAAGACTGCGGCATAGACAACAACATATCTTCTGTTTTCTGAATAAAATAATCAGCACTGACACTGAACTTATTGTTCAAGAAAGCAAAATCCAAACCCAAGTTCAAGGTCTTCGTCTTTTCCCAAGTCACATTCATGGGTGAAGTCCATTCCTTACCGGTAATGGCACCTTCCCAAAGTTCTGTGCCCATCATGTTATTCATACCTTTATAAACAACAGACTGGGTAGCATAATTGCCAATGCCGCTCAAATTACCCAATACACCATAACTGGCACGAATTTTCAATTCATTCATGGTTTCCTTGATATTTTCAAAGAAATCTTCATTCATCACATTCCAACCCAAAGATACAGACGGGAATGTGCCCCAGCGGTTTCCATCTGCAAATTTGGAAGAACCGTCCCGACGAACAGAAGCAGACAGCATATAACGATCGGCATACGAATACATCACACGCCCAAACATAGAAATCATTGTATTGGCCCACGCGCTACCCGATGTATTTTGTGAAGAAACCGAACCGGCGTCAATCACAGAGAAACCTTCCGGGAAACCCTTACGTCCTGCACCAAAACCACGCGCATTGTTACGCTGGGCAGAATAACCCACCAAAGCAGAAACCGTATGATTGCCAAACGTATTATCATAATTGATTGTATTTTCAATCAACCAATCGTTCTCCCAGTCTGTACTTTCCGACAATTCCGCTTCATTCTTTTGTGAAGTAGAACTGAAATAATAAGGAGAACTATAGGCATAATTACGTCTTGTATATTTGTTTATACCTACATTGAATTTATATTTCAATCCTTTCAAGAACAAATCCACTTCGGCATAGCCATTCAATAAAATGTCTATTCCATGTCTTTGGTAATCATAGGCTTCTGTCCAACCTACAGGATTATCTCCTCTGGTCCATTCCGGAGCGACACCCCAAGTGCCATCTTCACCATATACATTCCACATAGGCACAGCTGTCAGAGCGGAGGTATATGAAACATCTTCATACTTCTTTTTATAGAATTTCATCATCAACGTAGTCCCCATACGCAAATGATTATTGAAAAAAGAAAAAGTATTCTTAGCACGAATGTTCCATGCCTCATAACCGGTAGTATTCACAATACCATCCTGGTTAAGATAGCTTCCCGACAGATTATAGGTCGAAGTCTTGTTTCCTCCAGATACATTCAAGCTAACCTTGCTCACCATAGCCGAGTTATAAAGTTCTTTCTGCCAGTCTGTTCCAGCACCTCCATTCCAATTCAGCAACCCTTCTGCCGAACTATAACCGGTAGCCTTTGCCAAATCGCGAAGCTGATTACCATCCATTACATCAATGTATTTGGCAACCATCTGAACGCCTGTATAGGCATCCACTGTTACACGGGCAGGAGTTTCCAAACGACCGCCTTTAGTAGTGACCAATACAACACCATTAGCAGCACGAGAACCATAAATAGCAGCAGCCGAAGCATCTTTCAACACTTCAATAGACTGAATGTCAGCGGGATCAACCATATTGATATCACCATACACACCGTCAATCACATAAAGCGGACTGGTGGCACTCAATGAACTGATACCACGGACATTAATATTCAAGCCTTCCCCCGGCTGACCGTTGGCAGCCGACACAGTAACACCGGCAACTCTTCCTTGCAAAGCAGCTGAAGCACTACGTGCAACATTTGCCTGTAACTCTTTACCGGAAACAGAAGCGACCGCACCTGTCAAATGGCTTTTCTTCACTGTACCGTAACCGATAACCACCACCTCGTCCAACAATTCACCTTCCGACAATTTCACATTAATCACACTGCGGCCATCAACCTTAACAGTTTGCTCCCGATAACCTACATAAGAGAAATTCAAAGACTGACCGGAAGCGGCCTTAATGGTATATTTGCCATCAAAATCGGTAATCACGCCATCCGTAGTTCCTACTACAACAACAGCCGCACCAATCAACGGATTATTCTCCGCATCCGTCACTGTTCCGGTAACAGTAATTTGCTGAGCATAGGCACATATACTAAGTATGCACAGCAACCATGTAAATGCAATTTGTTTCATAAATAATGTATTAGAGTTTAATTAAAAAATATTGCTGTAAAATTAACTAAAAATAGATTTCCAACACGTTATTGCTTTCGCAAACAACGGTAATGCCCCATGGATGGAAGAATAGCAGCTGAAATTAAGAATGTCTTTGTTTTCATAGTTATTTGAATTAAAAATTAACATTGCAAAGATGGCAATTCAAGCAAGCAGGAACAAATACAATTCAAGCATTAAACAATGAAATCTTATCAATATCAAAAAAAAATTCTTCAAGACAATGGAAAACACATCTGAATTGACCGTGAAATATAAAATTTTTCCTACACAGTATTCTTCTAATTATCAACCAATTACTGTGAAAAAACATCCATAAAGGCTCTCAACCGGTAGGTAAGCGGCGGTATCGTTCATCAATGTACAACACAACAACCGCCACACACAAAATGACAAAACTTCAATAGATGTATTTTATCAACAGGATGCAACCGTGAAAACAGTCTTATGACTTTATTGCTTCACCTTGGTGAAGCAACCGTTTCACAGAGGTGGCAACGGCACTTCACTTGAGTGAAAAGGCACGTTCAGCCGAGTGGTGCAACAAATGATGCAGTCTTCTTGCATGGAAACTCCCATCCCCTTGCACGGATACTGCCGTACATATATAAAGATTACGTACCCGACATGGAAACCGATATCCGACGAACCGGCTTCTGCAAGGAAAAAACGAAAAAGTACTTCGTGGGGATACAGGAAATTCCGTCACCGCATATTACTGTTTATCAGCGCAATACAATGACGGAACAAAAAACTATTGCAGCGTAGAAATAAAAACAGAATCAACGTTACAAAGACGAACTACTCAACACAGTTCCGGTATAGGAAACCACGCTACGGGCCGGCAATGTCAAGGTATAGACACCATCGGCAGGTTGAACAGCTTCCACCAGCTCCCATTTACGGGTGTCATCGGTGACATAGCCTTGCAAAGCACCGGAAACCTGAGCGCTTTCAAGAGCCAACGAAATAACTACTTCATGATCCGCAGGGTTGATGGCTACAACCGTGTAACCGTTGTCACCATATTTATAGCCAGACACCATATAGCCTTGTTCGAAATCATATTGCGCCGAGATGCGCTTGCTTCCTACAGGGATGTAACGGGAGAAGTTGCCGAACACCTCGCAACGCTTGGTCACTTCATAGTCCACGCGGTTTTTTTCAATGTTAATCAGCCCCTCGGTGGTTCCGCCATCCGGTATAGCACCTGCCCACCACACAATAGCGCCGGTATTGGCCTCACACAAGAAACGATGGAACTTCTTCGCCCATTTCAAGCCACTGGTCATGGTAGCATCATAACTTTCCGTAGGATCGCTGATTTCGGTCAACCACACGGGAATTCCCTTCGATTCGGCTTTGCTGAACGGTTCAATGGCAGGATCTTTCCCGGTCACAGGATCCACATAGCCGTGTCCGGCGGCAATGACGGGAAAGTTGGTGATTTTAGGATTCAGGTTCAGAATGTCGCGCACATAATTTTTACTGCCCATGATAAAGCCCAGAATGGCAGACCACTGGGCATTCTCGCCAAAGATAATCCGGGTTTCGGGATGGGTCTGTCGCAACTTGGGACCTAAGTTATTCACAATGAACGGTCCCAGCGTAGTGGTACCGGGAAGCCAGAGGCATGAGTTCCAGCTTGCCGCATACTCGGGCTCGTTGGCCGGAGAGATGGCATAGACAGGCAGACCTGCCGCTGTGTAGGCATCACAGAAATTGGAAAGATAGTCGGCAAAGGCCTGGTAGCTGCCGCGTTTCAAAAAACCTTGCGAGGTACTGCCGTTGCTTTTCATATAAGCCGGAGCAGACCAAACGGAAAAGATGAGTTTGTCCACACCGTATTCCTGCTTCGCTTTTTTCATGATCCACAACTGTCCGTTGCGCTGTGCGATGCCTTCGGCAACACGATTCTCATCACGGTTGAAATCAATATCGAAAAAAGGATCGTCCAAAGACAGATTGATATCCTCGTCCATATTAAACGTGGTTTCATCGTAATGGGGGAATACCTCGCCCCTGAGGATACTGAGGCGAAGCCCGTCCTGTCCGAACATCACATCCATAATCTCCTGACGCTTGCGGTTGGCATAAAGATAGTCGGACCAGCCGGCCTGCGCCACACCAAAACCATCGATGGTTTGTTCTTCGTTGTTCCACTGAAGAACTACATCGGCCCCCAAGGTACTACGTGCATCGGCCGGGATTTGTTCTGCCGGAAGAGCATCGGTAACATCGGTACAGGCACAGAGGCAAGCGGCGGAAGCTGCCACGGCAAAAAGGTAAGATAGCTTTTTCATGACACTTGTCTTTTTTAAGGTTAGTATTCAAAGTTTTACCAGGTTGTAACCCAAAGGCAAAGATGGAAATTTACCGACAGACAAACCAATACTATCCGAACATATACTTATGATATTTTATCAAAATAGAGACCGTCAATATGAGAAGCCTTGTTCTGGCTATCCGAATAAAGAAAAAACAACTTACAAGCCGTTCGTAGTACCGCAAAAAGACACGGAACATTATTTCCAGGCATTCAAATCCTACAACATCCCCGAACTTTCAGAAAATCCGTTTTCTTTTAGTGCTGTCAAAATCAGGCAAGTCCATGAGAAAGTTCCGGCCGAACCTTTTAAATGATAGTCTTGTTCTTACGATAATTATCACGGAACTCTTTAGGAGTCACTCCTTTTTTCTTTTTAAAGATACGGTTGAAATTGGATAGATTATTAAAGCCACAATCATATCCTATTTCAGCTATTGACAAGGAAGAATCAACCAAAGCACGTGAAGCGGCCCCCAAGCGGATATCAGTAAGGAAATCGATAAAACTTTTGGAAGTATGCTGTTTGATAAAACGACAGAATGAGGCCTCGCTCATATTTACCATTTTAGCCACATCTGCAAGACGGATCACTTCCGAAAAATGAAAATGAACATAATCCAGCACCTTGTTCAACTTCTCGTTAGTATGCTCTTTGGAAACAGAGTTAATGGCAAACTGCCCGGTTGACAGCTCACGCATCCCTTTGTCCAATGATAATTCATGAAGAATAACAAGCAGTTTTATCAAGGAATAGAAACTATCGTTCTCGCAAGACAGCGTTTTCAACAACGGGCGGACTTTTGCGATAGTCTCCCTGCTGAACACGATTCCTTTACGGGCACGGTGGAAAAGTTCCCGAATGCTGATCATCTGGTTCCTGTTCAGAATCTGGTCGGAAAGCAGATCGGAATGAAACTGAATGGTTATTTCATGGATATTCTGCGGCTTGTTGTTATAATCCCTCCAAGCATGTTCCAATTGAGGATTGGTGACCAGCACCAGTTCCTCTTCTTCTATTTCTTCTATGGAGTCTCCCACAATGCGTTGTGCGCCTTTTGCATTCTCAATATAGTTCAGTTCATATTCGGGATGTATATGTATAGGAAAATTAAAATTCGATTTCTGACGCTCTATCAAAATAAAGCAATCCTTGGCCGACAAAGGTGACACTTCTTTGAACAATTCTGTGTTTATCATATTTCTCTTTCACATTAGATCTGATCTTGTATAGCAAAGATAACATGAAATATGAAATCGGAAACAAAAAAGTGAACATATTTTTATACTAAACCTGCAAAAGTACCTTCTATAAAAACGTAGATAACACAATACACAAAAACGAGAACCGTGTTATCCACGTCATTTCCATGAGGTTGCTTCTATTTCAGACAAGCCTTCATTGCTTTAATGATCGCTGAGTCAAACCCTTCGTGATCCAATTCATTAATACCCTTGATAGTCATACCACCGGGCGTACACACCTTATCTATTTCCACACTGGGATGAGTATCATTATTCAATATCAAGGAAGCGGCTCCTTTCACAGACTGGGCAACCATTTTCTGTGCATCTTTCGGATAGATCCCCAATTCAATACCTGCCTGCATAGCTGCCTGAATATATTTCAAGACATATGCGATACCACATGAAGTCAAAGCCGTAGTAGCAGCCATCTGACTTTCAGGAATAAGCATAGCCAATCCTAATTCATTAAAGATATCCAGCATCAGTTGTTCTTGTTCCTTACTGGCGTTACGACTGGATATCAAAGTCATACTTTCCAACTGAGAAATAGCAGTATTGGGAATCAAACGGAATATGGTCTGTTCCGGACCTACACTCTTTACCAGCTGTTCGAAAGTTACACCACCTGCAATAGAAACCAATACTTGCCGGGGAGTCAAATGAACCACACTCAACACTTGGTCTATCAACCACGGCTTTACAGCCAGAATAACGATATCGGCATCCTTTATCGCTTTCGGATTTTCCGTTGTCACATTAATCTCCGGATAATCCGCCTGTAGAGTTTCCAGACTTCCGCTGAACGGATCGGCTACTGTTACATCACTCGCTGGAATGATAGTGCCTTGGGCAAGGCCGCGAGCAATGGCCCCTCCCATATTTCCCGCACCAATAATTGCTACTTTCATATTATTAAAGATTAAGTCTATAGCTACAAAGATAAGGGAAAAAAGGAGAAGAACGTATTATGAAAAGCTAAAAATAAAATTACTTTGAAGAAGATGAAATCAAAAAGTCTCGCCGGAACCGAAATGTTTCCTGACGAGACCTTATTTTCTTTCGCTGATTATTATCCCTCTTGAATCTCCAGCTTATACCAACACTTTACGAAAGCGTTCAATAAATTCATCAGCCTCAGCCATAGTCAGACACAAAGGCGGGAGCAGACGGATTACATTCGTACCACTGACTCCGGTAAATACTTTCTGTTCGAACAGCAGACGCTGACGCAGTTCCTTAATCGGTTCGTCAAATTCCATACCGATCATCAAACCTTCGCCACGCACCTCTTTAATCTGTGGGAATTGTTTCAATTCTTTCAGCAGATGAGCACCTACCTTGGCAGCATTCTCTACCAGGTTCTCACCTTTCATAACATCCAGCACCGCGATAGCAGCAGCACAAGCCAGGTGGTTACCACCAAAAGTGGTTCCCAATTGTCCATATACGGGTTTGAATTTCGGACTGATCAGGACACCAGCCATCGGAAAGCCATTGCCAATCCCCTTTGCAACCGTAATCATATCGGGACGGATACCTGCATGTTGGTGAGCAAAAAATTTACCGCTACGCCCGTAGCCGGATTGTATTTCATCCAAAACAAGTACTGCATCCACTTCTTCGCAAGCCTTACTCAGTTCTTTCAAGAATTTCACTTCCGGAACCTGAATACCGCCTACTCCTTGAATACCTTCAATAATCACCGCACAGACATCTCCTTTTGCCAATTCCGCTTTAGCTGCTTCTATATCGTTCAAAGGCAGATAAGTCACATGCCCATTGTCATTGATTGGGGCTATAATTTTCGGATTGTGGGTTACCTCCACTGCCAGTGAAGTACGTCCATGAAATGCTTTGCAAAAAGAAAGCACACGTTTGCGACCATTGTAAAAAGAAGCCAGTTTCAACGCATTTTCATTAGCTTCGGCCCCACTGTTTATCAAAAACAATTGATAATCATCATAACCCGAAAGTTTCCCTAAACGGTCTGCCACTTCCTGTTGTAGCTTGTTAACCACCGAATTGGAATAAAATCCCAACTGTGCAACCTGCTTGCTTATCATTTCCACATAATACGGATGTGCGTGACCGATAGAAATAACCGCATGACCACCATACAAATCAAGGTATTCCGTACCTTGATCATCCCATACATGACAACCTTTTCCCTTGACAATGTTTATGTCAAAAAGAGGATATACATCAAATAATTTCATAAACTCTTCTTTATTAAAAAGCAGACGGTTTCAACCTCAGCCCTACGGTTTCTTCCAGATTGAACATGAGATTCATATTATGGACCGCTTGTCCGCTTGCCCCCTTCAACAAGTTGTCAATGCAAGAGATAACCAGCAGTTTATCGCCATGCTTCTCCAAATGAATCAAACACTTGTTGGTGTTCACCACCTGCTTCAAATCTATATTTTTGTCTACAATATGAACGAAAGAATCCTCGGCATAATAGTCTTGATACATCTTCACCAGTTCTTCCAGTTCCACCTTGCATTTGACTACCAGAGTAGCAAAGATACCACGCGGGAAATCACCCCGGTAAGGAATAAAATCTATTTCAGCATTAAAGCTGTTTTGCAACTGTTTCAATGATTGCTTGATTTCGGGAACATGCTGATGAGAAAACGGTTTATAGATGCTCATATTATTATTACGCCAGCTGAAATGGCTGGTAGCACCCGGTTTCACCCCTGCCCCTGTACTTCCGGTAATGGCATTTACCATTACATCCTCGTTCAGTAACAGATGTTTGGCTAACGGCAATAAACCCAATTGAATACAAGTGGCAAAACATCCCGGATTGGCCACGTGCTTGCTATGGCAGATAGCACGACGGTTCAGTTCCGGCAAACCATAGATGAAGTCATGGTCATCACTCTTGATACGGTAGTCCATACTGAGGTCTATGATTTTCAAATCCTCGGGTACATTGTGACTATCCATAAACTTCTTTGTATCTCCATGAGCCGTACAGAAGAACAATACATCAATCTCATCCAGAGGAAGTTCGTCGGTAAAAACCAAATCCGTTTCACCATAGAGTCCCTCATGTACGTCGGTAATCTTATTGCCGGCGTTACTGCTGCTGTTTATAAACTTTATGTCTACATCAGGGTGATTAATCAGCAGACGAATCAATTCGCCCGCCGTATAACCTGCCCCACCGATAATTCCTGCTTTAATCATACTTATTAAATTTCTTCGTCCTTGTGGTTATTATAATAAACACGCAAAGGTGTAGAAGTCACTTTGATAAAGCCTTTGGCATCTTCTGCTGTCCATCCCTTCTGCATTTCACCATATTCACCGAATTTGGTCTTCACCAGGTCGTCTTTCGATTCAACACCCACAGTAGAGAATGAAAGCGGACGGAGTTCCAAGATAGCTGTACCGTTTACATTACGCTGAGATTCCTGCAACATTGCCTCAATATCGCGCATTACCGGTTCCAGATACTGACTTTCATGCAAGACATTCCATACCAGTTGGCAACCTGGTCTTTCCAGTATTGCTGCCACTTGCTCAACGTATATTTTTCAAGGAAACGATGGGCTCCGATAATCAGCATAGGAGCAGCAGCCTCGAATCCTACACGCCCTTTGATAACCGATAATGGTATCCCCAACGTGCATGTCACGGCCGATACCGTAGGGTGCACCGATCTCTTCCACTTTCTGAATAGCCTTGATAGGATCATCAAACTTCTCGTCATTAACAGCCTTCAGCTCACCTTTTTCAAATGTAAGACGAAGCTGTTCGCTTCCTTCCTTGGTCACCTGTTTCAAATAAGCACTTTCGGGCAAACCCTGCGCAGAGTCCAATATTTCCCCACCGCAGATAGAAGTTCCCCAAAGACCTACATTATAAGAATATTTCAATTTTGTAAAGTCAGCGGCAAAACCATGTTCATTCAAATAATCAATTTCCTGCTGACGGCTTAATGCCATGTCACGGGTCAATGTGATGATCTCAACCCCCGGAGCCAATACCAGAAAAGTCATATCGAAGCGAATCTGGTCATTACCCGCACCAGTCGAGCCGTGTGCGATAGCGTCCGCACCTATTTCATTAGCATAACGCGCTATGGCCAACCCTTGGAAGATACGTTCAGAACTTACAGAAATAGGATAAGTACCATTACGGAGCACATTACCGAATACCATATATTTCAAGCTCTTCTCATAGTATTCCCGGGTCACATCCAATGTCACATACTTCACAGCACCCAGTTTGTAAGCGTTCTCTTCATTCTGCTTCAGCTGCTCCTCACTGAAACCACCCGTGTTTGCACAAGCTGCATACACTTCATACCCTTTTTCCTTAGCCAGATACATTACAGTGAAAGAGGTATCAAGCCCCCCCGCTGAATGCTACTACTACTTTTTTCTTCTTTTCTTCCATAATGATATTATTTTAATTGAGAATTAAAAATTGAAAACTGAGAAATAAGTACATGAACGCGCAGCCATCTTTTAATTTTTAATTCTTAATTTTTAATTTATTAAATAGTGTCTTCTTCGTGCAAAGCCGGATCGTAAAGCATGGCTGTACAAATACAGAACTTACGGTTCTTTGCCACTAATATATCGTGATTGATACAGCCTTCACAACCTTTCCAAAAGGCCTCATCATCAGTCAGTTCATTGAAAGTTACAGGAACATATCCCAGTTCTGTATTCATTTTCATTACCGCCGCACCACTGGTCAGACTGAATATCTTCGCTTTAGGCCATCGCAGACGTGCCAATCGGAACGAAGCCGCCTTTATACGCTTGGCCAAGCCCATCCCACGATAATTGGGATGCACAATCAATCCCGAAGTTGCTACATATTGCTTGTTTCCCCATGACTCAATATAGGTAAATCCTGCAAAATCCTCTCCACATAAGGCAATAATCGCCTTTCCTTCTTTCATCTTTGTAGTCACATATTCATGTGTGCGTTCTGCAATGCCTGTTCCGCGTACCTTAGCCGCCTCTCTAATAGTATCTAAAATTTTATCAACGTAAACTTCATGTGAGGCATCTGCCACCATCACATCCACTTGTTTAGCATCCATTTCCTTTTTTATCTATATTATTTTATTGTATATTCGGTATAATCAATGAAAGCGCATTCTTCACTCCCGCTCTTGTGCAGCCTTCACGAATGACAAGCATAATAGTATCATCACCAGCAATAGTTCCCAATATTTCATCAAAGTTCCGGTTATCAATATCATAAGCCAAACTACTAGCATATCCGGGACGAGTCTTGATTACTGCCAGATTAGCCGAAAATTCAATGGAAATAAATCCATTATGCATCAACATCTCACTGGCCGAATGTTGCTCAGTCATACGTTTGTACATGGTATTGTTTGGCAATACATATACATAATTTCCGTTCATACTGGCTGCTTTCGCCACTTTCAACTGCTTCAAGTCACGAGACAAAGTAGCTTGGGTCAATCGGAATCCTTCTTTCGCCAATTCCTGCAACAACTCTTCCTGGCTACCTACTTCCTTGCTCGAAATAATAATCTTAATGGCATCAAGTCTGCTATTCTTGCTCTTCATACTGCATAATTATTCTGATTCGGCTGCAAAATTACAGAATATTCGGGAATATAGATACAAAAAAGAGAATATTTTTGCGACTTTATGCATATTTTCAATAAAGCTCTTATCTATCATCCCAAGAGTAAACCAAAATCACACCAAATTCTTCTTTTCAATGCGATCTTCTTAAAAAGACGGTAATATTATGTTTTACGGCAGGTACAACCAAATCCAACAGTTATAATATCAAAAAAACAAGGACGACTTTCGGGGAATAAACTATTTTTGCATCACTATTAATTCCTTAAAATCAAAAATAAAGGCATGGAACACACTTATTTCTTTGCGGTAGACCTGGGTGCCACCAGTGGACGTACCATCTTAGGTTGCCTGGGAGAAGGCAAAATGGAGTTGAAAGAACTGACTCGTTTCCCTAATCATATTATAGAAACCGGAGGACATTGTTATTGGGATATTTACGCCTTATACAATGAAATTATCAGAGGACTGAAAGTGATAGCCAAAGACAATCTGCCTATCCGATCCATCGGTATCGATACTTGGGGGGTGGATTTCGTATTCGTGGGCAAAGACGGAGAGTTACTCCGCAATCCTTATTGCTACCGCGACCCTCACACAACAGGTGCACCTGAAGAATATTTTACCCATATTCCCCGTGAACGAGTATATGACATCACTGGAATTCAAATTATGAATTTCAATTCCTTGTTCCAATTGTCAACACTCCACCGCAATCATTGCTCGGCCTTGGAAGCAGCCGATAAAATACTGTTTATGCCGGATGCCTTAAGCTATATGCTGACCGGTAAAATGGTAACAGAATATACCATCGCTTCTACTTCCCAGATGTTGAATCCACGCACCAAACGCTTCGAAAAGGAACTGCTGGATGTAGCAGATATCAAGGAAGAACAGTTCGGCCGTTTCGTTTTCCCGGGAGAGCCTATCGGAGTACTGACAGAAGAAGTGCAGAAAATCACAGGTCTGGGAGCTATTCCAGTCATTGCCGTTGCCGGTCATGACACAGGTTCAGCCGTGGCTGCCGTACCAGCACAAAACGAAAGATTCGCTTATCTGAGTTCCGGTACGTGGAGCCTGATGGGAATTGAAGTGAAAGATGCCATTATAAATAAGGAAAGCTTTGAACAGAACTTCACCAATGAAGGAGGTGTGGAAGGAACTACCCGGTTCCTGAAAAACATCTGTGGCATGTGGCTGTTGGAGCGTTGCCGCAAAGAATGGGAAGCAACCAACAACTATTCTTACACAGAACTGATAGATGCCGCTCTGACAGTTCCCGCTTTCCGCAGTCTCATCAATCCCGATGCCCCCTGCTTCTCCAATCCGACATCTATGATTCAAACCATCGGACATTATTGCAAAGAAACCAACCAACCTGTACCACAGAGTTATGGCGAAATCACCCGTTGTATATTCGACAGTCTTGCCCTGCGCTACAAACAAGTATTCGGCTATTTGCAACAAATGGCCCCGTTCCCCATCGAAAAGCTGCACATTATCGGTGGAGGCTCACGAAACAATCTGTTAAACCAGTTCACTTGCAATGCAGTGGGCGTACCTGTTATAGCAGGTCCCAGTGAAGGGACAGCTATCGGTAACATTATGTTACAGGCAAAAGCCAACGGGCTGGTAAGCGATATCGCGGCTATGCGCCAACTAATCAGCACTTCCATAGAAACCGTTTCTTTTGAGCCCCAGCAAGCAGAAGAATGGGAAGAAGCATATAAGAAGTATTTAGCTCATTATAGAGAAGATATTTAATATTCACCTTGAAATTTATTCATTAAACAAACAAATAATATCATGAAAGAAGAATTGATTAATAAAGCGTATGAGATCGCAAAAGAACGTTATGCCGCTGTAGGTGTCGACACAGAAAAAGTAATGGAAACCATGCAGAATTTCCATCTGTCACTGCATTGCTGGCAAGCAGATGATGTAACCGGCTTCGAAGTTCAGGCAGGTTCATTGACCGGTGGTATCCAGGCTACAGGTAACTATCCCGGCAAAGCCCGCAACATCGATGAACTACGTGCAGACATTCTGAAAGCAGCTTCATATATACCAGGTACTCACCGTTTGAATCTGCACGAAATTTATGGCGACTTCCAAGGAAAAGTCGTAGATCGTGACGAAGTAGAACCCGAACACTTCAAAAGCTGGATTGAATGGGGTAAGGAAAACAACATGAAACTGGATTTCAACTCTACTTCATTCTCTCATCCTAAAAGCGGTGACTTGTCTTTATCAAATCCCGATGAAGGTATCCGCAACTTCTGGATTGAGCACACCAAACGTTGTCGTGCCGTAGCCGAAGAGATGGGTAAAGCCCAGGGCGATCCTTGTATCATGAACCTGTGGGTACACGATGGCAGCAAAGACATCACTGTAAACCGCATGAAATACCGTGCTTTGTTGAAAGACTCTCTGGATCAGATTTTCGCAACAGAATATAAGAACATGAAAGACTGTATCGAATCAAAAGTATTCGGTATCGGACTGGAAAGCTATACAGTAGGTTCTAATGATTTCTATATTGGCTACGGTGCCAAGAACAACAAAATGATTACCTTGGATACCGGCCATTTCCACCCGACAGAAAGTGTTGCCGACAAAGTTTCTTCCTTGTTGTTGTATGTCCCCGAACTGATGCTGCACGTAAGCCGCCCCGTACGTTGGGACTCAGACCATGTAACCATCATGGACGACCCGACTATGGATTTATTCAGCGAAATCGTTCGTTGCAACGCCTTGGATCGTGTACACTATGGACTTGACTACTTCGATGCTTCCATCAACCGCATTGGTGCATACGTTATAGGCAGCCGCGCGGCTCAAAAATGTATGGTACGCGCTTTATTGGAACCGATTGCCAAACTGCGCGAATATGAAGCAAACGGACAAGGCTTCCAACGTCTGGCTCTGCTCGAAGAAGAAAAAGCTTTGCCTTGGAATGCTGTATGGGATATGTTCTGCTTGAAGAACAATGTACCCGTAGGCGAAGAGTTCATTGCAGAAGTAGAGAAATACGAAGCAGAAGTCACTTCGAAACGCTAATCAATATCCAACTACAAGATTGTCTTCCGTAGGGGCGGCCTCAAGTGCTGCCCCTACCGGGAACATAGTTGTAGCCTTAAAGAATATAAACAATGGAAATCATTATCGGATTAATCATCATCGCCATAGGAAGTTTCTGCCAATCCAGTTCATACGTACCTATAAAAAAAGTGAAAGAATGGAGTTGGGAAAGTTTCTGGCTGCTACAAGGTGTATTTGCCTGGCTGGTATTCCCGTTATTGGGTGCGTTGCTAGGTATCCCTCAAGGAAGCAGTTTATTTGACCTTTGGGGAACAGGAGGTGCTCCGATGAGCATCTTTTATGGTATATTATGGGGAGTAGGCGGTCTCACCTTCGGTCTTTCCATGCGTTATCTGGGAGTGGCCTTAGGACAAAGTATCGCACTGGGCACCTGTGCCGGATTCGGCACACTTTTTCCCGCCATTTTTGCCGGAACCAACCTGTTTGAAGGAAACGGACTTATTCTTTTACTGGGAGTATGTATCACTTTGTCGGGTATTGCCATTATAGGATATGCCGGCAGTCTTCGCGCCAAAAACATGAGCGAAGAAGAAAAACGCGCGGCAGTAAAAGATTTCGCTCTGACCAAAGGACTGTTGGTAGCCCTACTGGCAGGTGTGATGAGTGCCTGTTTCGCTTTAGGACTCGATGCCGGAACGCCCATCAAGGAAGCTGCATTGGCAGGAGGCGTAGAAGGGCTTTATGCAGGACTTCCCGTAATCTTCCTGGTAACATTAGGCGGTTTCCTGACTAATGCGGTTTACTGTCTGCAACAAAATATAGCCAACAAAACCATGAGTGATTATGCCAAAAGCAATGTATGGGGAAATAACTTGATATTCTGTGCTTTGGCAGGAGTACTGTGGTATATGCAATTCTTCGGTTTGGAAATGGGTAAAAGTTTCCTGACCGGAAGTCCTGTACTGCTAGCTTTCTCATGGTGTATATTGATGGCTTTGAATGTTACTTTCAGTAACGTATGGGGTATTTTATTAAAAGAATGGAAAGGCGTATCTACCCGGACTATCACTGTTCTGATAACCGGACTGGTAGTTCTTATCTTTTCTCTCGTATTTCCTAATTTATTTTAAAAGAATTACTATATTTGTAGCATACTGTTATTCAGAATGAAAAAGATGAATAACAATATCCTATGAACAATCAATAAAAAAGATATGAAATCAATCTTAGACAATCGCCCTGAATTGGCCAAAGAGGTGAATAAAGTAGCCGAAGTAGCCGGATATTTGTGGCAAAAAGGATGGGCCGAACGTAACGGAGGTAATATCACCGTCAATATCACCGAATATGTAGACGATGAAATCCGTCAGATGCCCGCTATCAGCGAAGTAAAACAAATCGGTGTAACACTGTCTCACTTGAAAGGCTGTTATTTTTATTGCAAAGGAACCAATATGCGTATGCGGGATTTGGCGCGTTGGCCTATGGACAACGGTTCTGTCATCCGTATTTTGGATGACTGTGCCAGCTATGTCATCATTGCCGACAAACCGGTTCAACCTACTTCGGAAGTTCCCTCCCACCTGAGCGTACACAATTACCTCATCAGCATAGGTTCTCCTTACAAAGCATCCGTGCATACACACCCCATCGAACTGATTGCCCTGTCTCACAACAAAAAGTTCATGGAAAAAGATGTGGCAACCAACCTGTTATGGAGTATGATTCCTGAAACAAAAGCATTCTGTCCGCGTGGCCTGGGCATGATTCCTTATCAATTGCCTAGTTCTGTAGAATTAGCCGATGCAACCATCAAGGAACTAGCCGATTATGATGTCGTTATGTGGGAAAAACACGGCATTTTTGCCGTTGACCGTGACGTAATGGCCGCATTCGACCAAATCGATGTTTTAAATAAATCCGCATTGATTTACATCGCTGCCAAGAATATGGGATTTGAGCCGGACGGTATGAGTCAGGAACAGATGAAAGAAATGAGTGTGGCTTTTAATCTACCCAAATAATATTTTATAGTCTTCCCCTAATGGGGAGATTTTAAAGATGATTTGACTCCGCATGGGGACAAATCATCTTTTTTATTATCGGGACTCAAAAGATAAATCGCGTACTTAACTCATTGACAGTTTGATTATCTTATGTTTTTTTCAGAACAATGAGTATTCTTTTTGGCTATCTTTGGCAAAGACAGATTCACTAAACCTACAGAGAGATATAGAAAGCAAATAAATTATTCCTTTTGGCAGGTCTCCTTCTATCAGGCAGTATGATACCTATAACGGCTCAGAACAAGAAAGAGAAGAAACAACTAATCATATAGAATTTATGGAAGAGAAGAAAATGCAAACGGCGGAAAGCGGCAGTCTGTATATGACGCTGGATGCTTTTTACCGTCCCGTGTATTTAAGTATGAGGGGACAAGGGGAAGAAGGGTTCTCCCGTTATATCAGCAACAATGTGCGGTTCCATACCGCAGGCAGGGAGTTTGTACCCGATCACTGAATGTTC
>ENA-OQKK01000018-OQKK01000018.1-human-gut-metagenome-genome-assembly--contig:-NODE-18-length-62884-cov-4.281451_pt1 | contig 62884 bp, 66 predicted proteins | sample MGYA00242648_ERZ504797 | MGnify/ENA primary metagenome ERZ504797 (study PRJEB26092, sample SAMD00036412) | human gut metagenome | host: Homo sapiens | study: EMG produced TPA metagenomics assembly of... | reverse complement strand
AGCCTGAAGAAAAATAAGGACGGCTCCTATGATTTTGCATCTGCTACCCCGGTCGTGCTGACCGCAGACGGACAGACAGAAATGTTCACAGATGAGCGTGGATATGCATGCTCCATTCCGCTTGCATACGGAACCTACATTGTAAGAGAAACCACCACACCGCACAACTTCAAACCAGTCGATGACTTTAAGGTTGTGATCTCGGAAAACAATCCGGATCAGCCGCAGGGTATGGCGTGTGCTTCTGGACGAAGAGTTTGAAGACAAATTAAAAATCGTCAAAAAAAGATGACGAGACAAAGAAATCTGTTCTGGTTCCGAATACTGAATTTAAGGTATACGATCTGGATAACAAGAAAATATGTAGAACAAGTGACTACTTATCCATCCACTACGGTACATAAATCCTATTTTACGGATGAAAACGGATACTTGATCCTGCCACAGAATCTGGCTTGTGGAAATTACCGCATCGAAGAGGTGACTGCACCAGATGGATATACCCACAGCACCAATACCGTGGAAATCAAGGTAGACAGTGATACCGCATACCAGGAAGATCCGGTCAGCGGTGACCTGATCATCGAGGTGGATTTTGAGAACCACCCAGCTAAGGGCAGACTGACCATCCGCAAAGAAGGCGAAGTAGTCAAAGGTTTTGATAAAGATTTTACTTATGAGGAAGCCAGCCTTGCAGGAGCCGTGTTTGAAGTTTACGCCTCCGAGGATATCTATACTGCAGACCATCAGACAGATGAGAACGGCAACCGTTATCTGGAATATGCCAAGGACACACTGGTGGCAACGGTAACGACCGATGAAACCGGAAGTGCCGTAATCGAGAATCTTCCGCTCGGAAAATACCGTGTAGAAGAGAAAAAAGCACCGGAAGGATACACCTGGAATGCCAAAGGAGAAGAGGTAACCTTTACCTATGCCGGACAGGATACCCCGGTTGTAGACGAAGAAGTGACATTTACCAATGAACGCCAGAAGGTAAGCATCACCGTGGAAAAACAGGATGCAGAAATCGGAAGCGTGGTAGCTGGAGCCGTCTTTGGTCTTTATAATAAGAATGAGATCAAATCCGGTGACAATGTAATCGTGAAAGCGGACACCTTATTACAGGAGATTACAAGCGATGAAAAGGGACAGGCACACTTCACCCTGGACCTGCCGCTTGGAACTTATTATGTAAAAGAAATTTCTGCACCGGACGGTTTTGTATCCTCTGATGAGGTACTGGAATTTGATGCCACCTATCAGGGACAAGATATCCAGACCATTAAACTGAAATCGATTAAGAAGAACCAGCCGACGACCATCGAGGTGACAAAATCCGATCTGACCACAGGCGTGGAGTTGAACGGAGCATCCCTTTCTGTTCTGGATGAGGATGGAAACGTGATCGACAGCTGGACTTCCGTAAAGGATGAGCCTCATGTGATCAAATATCTGACTGTTGGAAAAACCTATATCCTCCGTGAATCCCTTGCACCGCTTGGTTATTTAAAGACTACGGATGTGAAATTCACCATCGAGGATACCGCAGAAATACAGAAAGTGGAAATGCAGGACCATGTACCGAAAGCACTGCTGATCGTAAACAAGAAGGGCGAATTCCTCGATAAGATCACCCTGCTGGATAACGTCAAAGGTGTTGTGGAACATTTCTTTGAGTACATTACAGGAAGCCTGACAGATGTTACCTTCGAAATCCGTGCTGCCGAAGATATCAAAGCAGCTGATGGCGTAAGCCCGGACTATTATTCCAAGGACGAACTGGTAGCAACTGTAACTACCGATGCAAACGGTGTTGCAGAAGTATCTGACCTTCCGGTTGGAAAATATTATGTCAAAGAGGTAGGCACAGCATATGGTTATATCCTGGATGAAGAACCACGATATGTAGATCTTTCCTACCGCGATCAGGATACCCCGGTTGTCGTATACGATGAGGACTGGCAGAACAACCGCCAGAAGGTGAAAGTGAACGTCCTGAAGAAAGAAAAGGATACCGACCGTGTATTAAAAGGCGGCATCTTTGGATTGTACACTAGGAACGACATCCTGTCCGCATCTGGAAAGGTGCTGATGGAAGCAGATACCCTGATCGAGTTAAAAACAACAGATGTAGATGGAAAGATTTCCTTTATTGCAGACCTGCCGATTGACGGAACCTATTATGTGAAGGAGCTGTATGCACCGGATGGATTTGTCACCACCGGAGAAGAACAGGAATTTGTTTTTGAGTACCAGGGAGACAAAGAAGCAGAAGTGTCCTATGAGTTCGTATTTGAAGATGAGCCGACAACCGTGGAACTTTCCAAGACCGATCTGACCACAGGCGAGGAACTGCCGGGAGCCAGATTACAGCTGACGGATGAAAACGGGGCTGTTGTTGAGGAATGGACATCCACCAAGGAGCCGCACATCATCAAAGAACTGGTTGTAGGAAAATCGTACACCCTGACAGAAACCAAGCCGGCCGATGGATATGCCACTGCGGAAAGCATCACATTCACCGTGGAGAATACTGTAGAGATCCAGAAACAGGTAATGGAAGATGATGTGACCAAAGTGGAGATCAGCAAAACGGATATTACCGGAGATACTGAGATTGAAGGAGCCAAACTGACCATCACAGATGAAAATGGCAATATCGTAGAAACCTGGACTTCCGGTAAAGAGCCGCATTATATCGAAAAACTTCCAATCGGTAAATACACCCTGAAAGAAGAGCAGGCTCCAAACGGTTATGTCGTTTCGGAAGAGATCACCTTCGAGGTGGCAGACACCGCAGAGATCCAGAAGGTAGCCATGAAAGATGATACCGCAAAGGGACGTCTGATCATTGAGAAAACGGACAAGGATACCGGAGCTGCACTGAAAGGTGCGGAATTTGAATTGAGGGATGCCGATGGCAAAGTGGTAGAAACCCTGACCACTGATGAAAACGGTCATGCAACCAGCGGACTGCTTGCAATCGGAACTTATAAGGATGGCAAATTTGATAAGGCAGCCATTTATTATCTGGTTGAGACCAAAGCACCGGAAGGATATCAGATGGATGAGACCAAGCATGAAGTGACATTTACTTATGTAGATGACAAAACCCCAGTGATTGAAGTCATCCAGAAAGTGACGAACGAGAAGCTGCCGGAGGACACCCCGTCTGTAAGTAACCCGAAAACAGGCGATGACACCAACCTCTGGTTTCCGGCCCTGTGCCTAATCTTTTCCACAGGCGGTCTGATCGGCATGGGTGTGGCATCCAGAAGAAAGAAGAAAAAAGGGGGTAGATAGGCTGGAACAATTATATTTTGCGTATGGAAGCAACATGGATCTGGACCAGATGGCATATCGGTGCCCAAAGGCGGAGATGGTAGAAACCGTCCGCCTGGAGGGGTATCGGCTGACCTTTGCAGCCGCAGGAAGCGGTCTTGCCACCATCTTCCCGGAAGAGGGAAGCCATGTGGACGGCGTCCTCTGGTCACTGACCGGGGACTGCGAAAAGAGCCTGGATTTTTATGAAGGCTATCCTGATTTTTACGACAAACAGGAAATCACCGTCAAGAATAAAGGCGGAAGAGAGATCAAAGCCATTGTCTATATCATGACAAAAGATTACATGCAGAACTTTAATCCGCCCGGACGGTCGTACCTGACCGGAATCTTAAAGGGCTGCAGACAGAACCAGATTCCGACAGAGCCGATCCTGAAAGCAGCCAGAAAACCACCTGTGCCGGGAAAGACGCAGAAAAGCCAGCCAAAAGAAGCAGAGGAAAGCCGGACAGGAACGATGAAAATCGACGAAAAAACTTTTTCAAACGGTATGCCTTGCAGCACTTTTCTTAAGTGCCGGGTTCCTGCTTTACCATATGGTATATCTCCCAAATGGAGAACAAAAAGCTGGTGGCAGAGCTGAAAGGGAATTTCCCGGAGCCGGAAGCTCCGGGAGCCTCAGGATCTAGAAAAGAAAGATCAACCAGCGTGGGAAGAAATGCCCGGTGGCTGCGGTAGACCTTGTTCTCTCCAGGAACAACTACCCGGATGTGCGAGGGATGGCTGACCATACCGGATACCGGGATTGATTACCCGGTGCTTCAGTCCGAACAGGAGAATGGGGAGTTTTACCTGAAACGGAATTACAAAAAGGAATATGACATCAACGGAAGCCTGTTTTTACAGGCAGACTGTAAAGTGTCCGAAAGCAGGAATCTCATCATTTACGGTCACAACATGAACAGCGGGGCGATGTTCGGAAACCTGGACTTATATGCAGGGGAAGATTATTATAACGCCCATCGTTTTGCTTATCTTCAGACAGAGGACGGCATTCAGGAGTATAAGATTGTCACGGTACTGAAAGCAGACCGGAATCTGTTCCCGTTCCAGCAGAAACTTCCAGATGTGGTGGCCGTGCAAGAGTACCTAAAAGTAGCCAAGCGGAGGGAAGTGTTCGAAACCGGAGATGATTACCTGAAGTGTATATACGATAAGGTTTTGACGCTCGTCACGTGTTCATATGAATGGAGCGGTGCCAGGAATATCGTCCTGGCGGTGCCGGTTTCCGGGGCAGTGTGGAGTCAGAAGTGTTCGTAAGTACCCGAAAAGTGCAGAAAATGAGACAAATAATGACCGCATGGGCAGGGATGTGTTCAAAACAGGGGAGTATATAAAGGGTGTATGCCAGGTGTATTCAGATGGAAAATGTGTTCAAAAGTGGAAACTTTGGTAAATACTCTACGGAATATCAGCGAATGCTCTAACGAAAAGTGTCTGAAAGCCCCCAAAAAGTGTAGAAAATGAGACAAATGATGACCGCACAGACTGGGAAGTGTTCAAAACAGGGGGATTATGTAAGGGTGTGTGTTGGTAGTATTCAGGTGGAAAAAAGTGTCTGAACGTACTAGAAAAGTGCAGAATGTGAGACAGCTCATAATCCAGATCCGGCAGGAAGTGTTCCAAAAAGGAGTGCTTTCTGCTGGATCTATTTAGTTTATAACGAGCAGCGAGTTTTGACTCGTTGGAAAGGATGGTAATAATTATGAAACGATTTTATACAGCAGAATCCGTAACGGAAGGACATCCGGATAAGCTCTGCGACTTAATTGCAGACAGTATTCTGGATGCGTGTCTGAAAGAGGACGAAAATTCCAAGGTGGCCTGCGAAGTGCTGGCTACTAAAGGGAACATCATTGTGGCAGGAGAGATCACCAGCCGATATGAGCCACAGGTGTTTGAAATCGTCAGAAAGGTGTTGGAGAGTGCAGGCTATGAAGCAGATGGAATCCATATGGATGCCCTCATCCACAAACAGAGTCCGGATATCGCCGGGGCAGTGGAACGTTCCAGAGAACGCAGGACAGGGACTGTTTCTGTTCAGAGCGGACTTGCCAATGGAGCCGGGGATCAGGGAATCATGGTGGGATACGCCTGCGATGATACGCCGCAGCTTATGCCGATGCCAGTGGTTCTGGCGAACCGCATCGTAAGAGAACTGTCTGCAAGCCGTAGAAGCGGATATATCATGGGAATCCTGCCGGACGGAAAAGCACAGGTGACCGTGGAATACGAAGATGACAGACCTGTCCGTCTGGATACGGTCGTTGTGTCCTGTCAGCATGAAAAGGAAAAATCCCTGCGGAAGCTGGAGCATGAGATCCGGGAGAAAGTGCTGCGCCCGGCACTCCGCATGCTGCCGCCGGATGAGGATACCAAGATCCTGATTAATCCATCGGGCAGATTTGTGTGCGGAGGTCTGGATGCAGACACCGGACTGACCGGAAGGAAGCTGATGGTGGATACCTACGGTGGTCTGGTACCGCATGGCGGCGGTGCATTTTCCGGGAAGGACTGTTCCAAAGTTGACCGATCCGGGGCGTATATGGCTCGTTACATCGCCAAAAACATGGTGGCTGCCGGACTTGCCAGCCGATGTCAGGTGTCCCTTGCCTATGCCATCGGGGTTGCCCAGCCAGTCATGGTGCAGGTGGATACCTTTGGAACCGGAAAGATTTGTGCGGATGACTGCCTCGCCGCTGCGATTCCTCTGGTGTTTGGGCTTACCCCAAGCCAGATTAGTGACACCCTGCACCTGAAGCGGCCGATCTACCGACAGAGTGCCGTGTTCGGGCATTTTGGAAGAAAGGAATTCCCGTGGGAGAAAACGGATAAGGCAGAGCAGCTCCGGGATACCGTGATGTAATGCCGTGGATTCCGGAAGAAGAGATCAAACGGGCAAGGGAAATCACCGCCATTGAGTACCTGAAGAAATACCAGCCGAACCGCCTGAAAAAATCTTCAGCCAGAAATGAATGGGAGCTGACAGACCACGATAGCTTTAAAATCAACGAGCTCACCAGCCAGTGGCACTGGAAATCCAGAGATATCGGGGGAACCAGTGCCTTAAATTTCCTGATCCATGTAGATGGGTGTTCCTTTCTGGAGGCAGTGCAAATGCTGAAAGATGAGTATCCCACCTACATCCCTCCGCCTGTGGAAGTAAAGCCAAAGAAACAGTTTGTCCTGCCGCCGGCCAGCCCGGACTGCCGCAGGGTGTTCCGCTATCTGAAGGAGCGCGGGATCAGCGGCGAGGTCTTACAGCAGTGTGTTCATTTGGGAATCTTATATGAGAGTCTGCCCTACCACAATGCCGTGTTCGTAGGCCGGGATGAAAACCAGGTAGCAAGATATGCTTTCCTGCGTGGGATTTACGATGCCAGCGGAAAGGCTTTTAAGATGGAACAGGCTGGAAGCGAAAAGGCATACGCTTTTTGTGTTCCGGCACAAACAGGATGCAGACGGGTTGCCGTTTATGAAGCCTGTGTGGATGTGCTGGCTCACATGACACTGGAACAGGGAAGCCGGGATAAGTACCGTCTGGAGCTTGGCGGGATCAGTGCACCAAAAGAAGGGCAGAGCCAGCGGAGTATGAAAAAGCCGCAGGCACTGGAACATTTTCTGTCCCAGCACCCGGAGATTACCGAGATTGAAGTATGTACCGACAATGACTTTGCCGGACGGTGGGCGTGTGAACATATCCGAAAAGCCTACGAGGGAAGCTATCGGATCATCGAGAACCTGCCGGAGATCGAAGGGGCAGACTGGGCAGATATGGCAAAGATGGCTGCCCGAACACCGGAGAAACGGCAGAGAAAGGAAGTGAGGTGATGCCTATCAAAGAAAAAATAGAAGTGGAAATGCTGTCCCCTCTGATGGCAGAGTTTTATCCCGGACTATTCAGATATTGTGGATCTGGATGATGCGGAACCATTGGAAGGACCTGACCTGGTGCAGTATCAGCCATCTATAGCAGAAAAGGTTGACGAGATCAACCGGCTCGGTATGCCTGACAACCAGCCATGCAACCTGATTGATTATTTTGACCGAAATAAGGACATTAAGGAAAAAGTGGAACGCATTACAATGGCGGTAAAAGAACAGGATGGTGTTTTATATGGCTGTGCAAACCTGACACTCCGGGAGAATCTGACACCAGAGGAATACCGTGTGGTGGGGCAGTATCTGAGAGGCCAGTACAGCGATGGCTGGGGAGAAAGTCTGGAACAACGGGAGATCAAGGTAGACGGCGGTGAATTATACTTACATTTCTATGTCGGTGCCGGCTCGGATTTCCAGATACAGGTGAAAGCACCAGAAAACGAGATGCAGGAACAGCAGCCGAAACCAAATCCGTCCCGTCCGAAGCTGAAGCTCTTAGGGCATGACGGAAATATTTTCTCAATCCTTGGGGATGCCTCAAGATTGCTCAGATGTGCCGGGATGTCCGAACAGGCCAACGAGATGGCAGACCGTGTCCACAAGAGTGGCAATTATTATGAAGCACTGGGAATCATCAGCGAATATGTGGAAACCGAACTGTCGGATCACCGTGAACAGCGCAGAACACCGAGAAAAGAAGTACCAAAAAAAGAGGATACCTGCCGATGAGCAGTTCCATAGATAGAAGCACTTCCAGAGAAATCTGGGAAATAAGCAAGAGGAAGGATGATGCCTATGGGAAATACCCTGAAACTTGAAGATCTTTTAAAACCGGACTGTGTGCCGGATGAGTCTGCCGGAGGGGAGAACTGGCGTATCTTGCATGGGGATACCTTAAAGCTGGTAAAAGGATTCCAGCCGGGGATTTTTGATGCAGTCGTGACCGATCCGCCCTATGCGTCCGGGGGAACCAAGCAGAATGAACGCAACCGCACCACCAACCAGAAGTATAGCAGCATGAAAGCAGAGAATGCCCTTCCGGACTTTGATGGGGATAACAAGGATCAGCGTTCCTGGACCCACTGGATGGCAGAATGGCTGTACGATGTGCGGAAAGCCTGCAAGAGAGGGGCTCCGATCTGCCTTTTTATTGACTGGAGACAGTACCCGTCTATCACCGATGCCCTTCAGTGGGCAGGCTGGATCTGGAGAGGAACTGCAGTCTGGGACAAAGGAAATTCCCGTCCGCAAAAAGGCAGGTTTCGCCAGCAGGCAGAATACATCGTGTGGGGAAGCAACGGTCCGATGCCAATCAACCGCCCGGTGTCCTGTCTTCCGGGTGTGTTCCGTTATGGGAATCCCCAGAACCGCATCCATGTGACAGAAAAGCCGCTCCAGCTGATGAAGGATGTCATCCAGATCTGCGAGCCGGGCGGTCTGATCTTAGACCCGTTTGCCGGAGCTGGCACGACCATCCTTGCGGCGACAGAGTCGGGCTATCAGGCAGTCGGCATCGAAGTGACGGATGCATATTATAAGCTGGGAAGCGACCGTGTCCGTATCGCACTGGAAGCCGGGGCAGGAGCAGAGAATAAAGAACCACAGTAACCGGATGTCTGCCAGACATCTGAAAAAGAGAAGAAAAGAATCCAGATGTCCACAAGACATCCACAGAGCGGAATGCTTTGTGGGTGTTTCTTTTTGGAAAAACGCCGGGCAGAGGAAACCTGTCCGGCCAGGAAAGGAGATGGTCGTATTGGAACAGGCATTTGCTTATGTCTGCTGTTCTGCAGAAGAAGGAAAGACCAAAGTACAGCGGTACTGCCGGAAGATCTACGAACTGGGATATGTGCCGATCTGCCCGCAGTACAGCTTTTCCCCATTCCTTGATGACGGGGATGCAGAGGATATGCAGGCCATGCGGAGAATGTCCCACCAGATATTAAGGCGGTGCAGGATGGTGGTCGTCTGCGGAAAAGAGACCACCGAGACGATGAACACGGAGATCAGCATGGCTGACAGGCTCCATATCATCTGTACCACACTGGATGGGTTAAGCAAAATCAAGGAAAACGAGTGATTCAGAGAAATAACAGGTTCAGAGGGGACGAAGCAAAATGCGACTGGTTTTGCAAGCATAGCGTTTGGATATCCAAACGCACTTTGGGGAGAACCCCAATCCCCCATATCGAGCCGTAAACAGACGAAAGGAGAACGAAGAAATGTTAGGATTTATACTTGGCACAATGACCGGAGGGGCAATGGGCGTGTTTGCAATGTGTTTACTGATCTCAGGAAAACGGGAGGATGAGGCACTAGAGCGGTGCCGGATGAAACCAAAGGAGATCATTGACCACGGCGTGTGCATCTGTTTTGTAAACAGTCAGGGACAGGAACTGTTCCGGCTTTCAGACGGGGAGAGCCTTGTGCAGAATGCCCCAAATGGAGAGCGGAATGTATCCACCTGCCATTATCTGGATGCCGATTCTGCCATGATCGATGGGAAGAAATGGAACCTTCTGGAATTTGCGAAAGAGATGGAGAAAAGAGGAATCATGCTTGCCCCGATGGAACTGTGCCGGGTACCGGAAAGGGGGTGAGGCCTATATGAAGAAAAAGATTATTGCTGCAGCCGTAGCCATTGGCGTGCTGACAGGATTCCTGATCTGGAAAAACCGTGAAATGTAAGGAAACGATCAATAACCCGTTGGAAAGCAGGTGAAGAGATGAGAAAAAGAAACCATGTGATACCAGTCCGCCTCAATACAAAGGAGCTGCGTTTTCTGGAAGAGCAGGTAGAAAAAAGCGGCCTGTCCCGTGAGGAATACATCCGTTCCATTGTCATGGGCGGCGAAGTCCGGGCAAGACCCTGTGAACATCATACCGAACTTTTAAGGAAAGTATCCGGTCTGTGCAACAATGCCAATCAGCTTGCCCATGTAGCCAATGGATGTGGGATGGCAGGGGAAGAGAATATTCGGGAAATGCTCCGCATGACGAAAGAGACATGGAGGCTGGTCAAAGAGGAATGGTAGCCGATGGCATACACCAGTATCATCCCGGTCAGCCGTCTGGACAATTCCATTACTTACATTCGAAACAAGGATAAGACCACAAAGAAAGGACAAAGTGCCGGCTCTCTGGAAGAAGCTATTCAATATGCAATGAACCGGGACAAGACGGAGCGTTCCATTTTTGAGAATGCCATTGGCTGTGTCTGTGAGACTGCTTATCAAGATATGGTAGATACAAAGAAACGATACAACAAGATGGACGGGGTGCAGGGCTTCCATCTGGTGCAGAGCTTTGCCAAAGGGGAAGTCACCCCGGAACTTGCCCACCAGATTGGCATGGAGCTGGCAGAAAGACTCCTTCAGGGAAAATATGAAGCTGTCATCACCACTCATTTGAACACGGAGCATTACCACAACCATATCGTGTTTAATTCCGTGAGCATGGAAGATGGGAAAAAGTACCATAGTAACAGCAGGAGCTACTACGAGGATGTGCGGAAAACTTCGGATGCCTTATGCCTGAAATACGGCTTATCAGTTATCGAACCGAAAAATGGCAAAGGGAAATCTTATGCCCAGTGGATGGCAGAACAGGACGGAAAGCCAACCTGGAGAACCTCGATCCGTCTGGATATCCGTGATGCGGTGGCAGAAAGCTTCACATGGAAACAATTTCTGGACCAGATGAAGCAGAGAGGATATCAGTGGAAGCTGAATCGGAAGTACATCGCATTGAAAGCACCGGGGATGGAACGGTATATCCGTCTGCGGAGCCTTGGGAAGCATTACTCAGAAGAGAGCATCCGGCAGTGGATCTTACAGCCCAAGAGCAGGACAACTGCTGGAAAAGAAGGAGCTTCCCAGCCCCCGAAAAAGAAGTTAAAAGGGATACAGGCCCTGTACTATTCCTATTTGTATCAGATGGGTGTTCTAAAGCAGAAGCCGAAAAGAATCTCCCCGGTGCTCCGGGCAGATATCCGAAAACTGGATGCCAGGATCGAGCAGATGGAATTTCTTCAGAAGTATCAGATCATACCCGTGAAGAACTGATGGCATACGAACCCCGTTGGAAGAACAGGTGCAGGCACTCACAAAAGAACGGAAGCGGCTCTACCGGAGCGAACCGGACAGTGTCAGGATCGGTCAGATCACCGAAAAACTGAGGCCGCTTCGGAAGGATATCCGTCTTTGCATCCGGATCGAACAGCAGTCCAAAGAGATGGAAGAAAAGATGCGTCTGGCAGAGCAGATCCAGAGACAGGCAGAACAGACGGAGAAAAACAGACAACCGAGAACAGAAAGCAGGTGAACAGTATGAATTATGGAGGCGATGCAGCGGATCAGATCGTCCGGTATTCCTTGGACGGCGTGGACCATGGGCTCAGACTTTCGGGTACGCTGGCAAAGCATCTGGCGGTATTTGTTGCCGCCGTATTAAAAGACCAGAAGAAAACGAGGGGCAGAACCCGGATGGTGCGGATGTTAAAGGAGAACAAGCCATTGAAGTTCTTTACTGTGCCGTCTGACCGCTTGCGTGAATTCTGCAGTGAGGGCAGGAAGCGAGGGTTGCTCTATGTGATCATCCGTGATAAAAAGAACCCGGAGATGAGCGAGGTCATGGTCTTTGCGGATGACGCAGCCAAGGTCAACCGGGTTATGGATAAGATGAATCTTGATTTTGTAAGAAGTGAAGTCGGGGAAGCTGTCCATGAGGTAACCGCTGGAATGGAAGCACCGGAAACCGAAACAGTACAGAAAATCGTACAGATGCCAGAGGGCGAGGTGCAGTTTGAGATCAGCGATCTGGACGAAGCATTCCAGGTCGGTGACATGGATTTTTCTCAAGGAGAGAAGAATCAGAATCATCCTGAAAAGGAGTCTTCCGAACCGGAAAATTTTATCCCGGTGCAGGAAGAGGGGGAAGAGAATCTGTCCGGCTTTTCCTTGCACAGCAGAAATATTTCTACCGGGCAGGAAAACGGGACTGATGGAGCAAAGCCAAGGGAACAGGAGCGTCCCAGTGTCCGCCGGGAGCTGGAGAACATCAAACGGGAGAAAGCAGAGGAATCCCAGAAGCGGAGCCGGGAAAAGAACCGTGGACCAAGGAAAACGCAGAAGAAAGCGAGAAATAAACGAAAGGTGAAAGCGAGGTAGAAGATGGACCTGACAAAATTTTTAGGGCAGGACACGCAGGAACCGTCCGCCCAGCGGTTATCGAAAGAAGAATATGCCGCACAGAAAAAGCAGGAGAGGGAAGAAATCTGGGGTATGATCGATGGAAAGGCACAGGAGGTCTTCCAGAATGGGGACTCCTTAAAAGGATTCCTTGATTTTATGGGACAGTGCAAGCCGCAGAGGACAGACAACCTGTTCCTGCTTTATGCACAGAATCCGAAGATCCGGCAGGTCAAGACCTTTGAAAAATGGAAGGAAGAAGGCAAGGTAGTCAAGACCGGAAGCAAGGGATACAACTTCATTGTCGGACAGGAATATGAAAAGGACGGTGTCATCCAGCAGGGGTACTCCATCCAGAAAGCCTATGACATCAGCCAGATCCGTACCAAGCAGCCGGAAGAGGCAGAGCCAAAGCCGATGGACCAGCTGATGGAAGCACTACTGACCGACAGCGAGGTACGGATTCAGATCGCAGACAATCTGCCGGATAAGGTACAGGCACAGTACATCCCGAACAAGCGGACGATCTATGTCCGAAATGGCATGAGCGAAAATGCAACGTTTCATTCCATCAGCCGGGAGCTGGCCTGTGCATCCCTTGACCATCACGATGGAAGCTACAGCCGGGCAGGGGTATCGGCACAGGCCTATTGTGCGGCGTATGTGACAGCACAGAAATACGGCGTGGATGTCTCCGGTTTTTCCTTTGACAAGGTATGCCAGATGCAGGCATTCGGACAGAAAGATCCGAAAGAACTCCGCTCCTTTATCCAGGATGTAAAGAGTGCAGCCTATTCCATTGGCAAGCAGGTAGACCGCAACCTTGGCAAAAGCGAGCAGGAATTTATGACCGATGAATTTGCCATCCCGGAGGAAAAAATGGAGAAACCTGCCAAGAGTAAAAAGTCCCCGGAACGCTGATAAAAAGGGGCTTTTCCGGCTCTTTTGCAGTAGCTTTCCGGGAGGAAGTGTGGTATGTTGTGGTTGAGAAAAAAGAGGAAAAAAGGAGGCTCGCCTATGACAAGAATGCGATATGTAAAGATGGACCGGATCATGAACCACATGCTGATCCATGCACTCCGGGAAGTGTTCCGGCAGGAAAAAGAACAGGGGCTTCCGGTGGATACCACACGGGATCTGGTTCTGAAGCTGGCAGAGCAGGAAGAGGGAAAGCTCTACCTGACAGAAGCCGAACACAGCAAATCCGTGGAAGCCTTAAACCAGCTCCGGGACACATACCTGAAAAACGGACGCTATTCCGATGGGATCGACAGCGTCCTGTTAAAGATCATGAAATCCAGATACCGCCCATACCGTGGAAGGGGAAGATGAAGAAAGGATGTGGTACAAATATACAGAAATATGACACAAGAAAGAATAGAAGCCATGCGGAGAAGATATCCGCCGGGAACCGAGGTCACGCTTAACAGCATGGAGGGGGAGAGCCACATGCCACCCGGCTTAAAAGGTAAGGTGGATATGGTAGACGATGCAGGGCAGATCCACGTAAACTGGGAGAATGGAAGCAGCCTTGCCCTCGTTCCGGGAGTGGACAGCTTCCACATTACGGACCTGCCAAGAGCAGAGAGGCCCAAACAGCAGCCATCCCGGTAACAAACAGCCGGAAGTCAGACTGGGTGATTTGGCTTGCCGGACTGCCTGTCATCTGGTGGGTAGCAATCCTGCTTGCGGATGCCATCCAGCCGGGCAGGAATCTTTTCGAGCTGATGGAGGTTCTCACAGAAAAGCTGAACCATCCCTTCCAGTTTCATTATACGGAATATACCATCAAGTCGATGCTGGTCTGCACGTTACTTTACGCAGCCGGGATCGGCATTTTTTATCCAGTCAGAAGAACTACCGCAGAGGGGAAGAACATGGCTCTGCCAGATGGGGCGATGCCCGGCAGATCTGTAAGAAATATAGCCAGAAGCCGTACTCCCAGAACATCCTGCTGACACAGAACTTCCGCATTAGCCTTGACACCCACAAGCACCGCAGATGTCTCAACATTCTCGTAGTGGGAGGCTCCGGTGCAGGAAAATCCAGAGGCTTTGCCCTGCCAAACATCATGCAGTGCTGCTGTTCGATGGTCATCACCGATCCGAAAGCCGAGCTGCTCCGAAAGACAGGCGGTCTGCTGGAAAAGAAAGGATATGAGGTGCGTGTCTTTGACCTCATCAATCCCGACACATCTTTTTGCTACAATCCATTCGAGTATGTCCACGATGACAAAGACGTGCTCCGTCTTATTTCCAATCTGATACAAAACACCACACCCAAAGGTTCCCAGTCCTCTGATCCCTTCTGGGAGAAGAGCGAAACCGCACTGCTTCAGGCACTGATGCTGTATCTGCTCCACGAAGCTCCGCCGGAAGAACAGAACTTCGCCATGATCATGGAGATGTTAGGCTCGGCACAGGTAAAAGAAGAGGACGAGGACTACGAGTCCCCTCTGGACATTTTGTTTGACCGTCTGGAGATGCGGGACCCGGACAGCATTGCCGTCAAGCAGTATCACATTTACAAGCAGGCGGCAGGAAAGACCGCCAAGTCCATCCTGATCAGTGTAGGTGTCCGGCTGGCAGCCTTCAATCTGCCGCAGATCGCCAAGCTGACCAATACTGATGAACTGGATCTTTCCAGCATGGGAGAAAGAAAAGTTGCCCTTTTCTGTTGTATCCCGGATGCAGACACCTCTTTGAATTATCTGGTAGGCATGATCTACAGCCAGCTTTTCCAGACGCTTTATTACATGGCAGACCGTGTGCATGGCGGTGCCCTCCCGGTTCCGGTCAATTGCATCATGGATGAGTTTCCAAACGTATCCCTGCCAAATGAGTTTGAGAAGATCCTGGCAACCTGCCGATCCCGTTCCATTTACTGCAGCATCATCATCCAGAACATGAGCCAGCTAAAGGCTCTGTTCAAGGACTCCTGGGAAAGTCTGGTGGGCAATTGCGATGAGTTTTTATACCTGGGCGGCAACGAAAAAGAGACACACAAATATGTATCAGAATTACTGGGGAAAGAAACCATAGACACCAATACCTACGGGCAGACCAAAGGAAAATCCGGCAGCTACTCCACCAACTTCCAGCAGAGCGGAAGGGAGCTGTTACAGCCGGATGAAGTCCGTATGCTGGACAACCAGAATGCCCTTCTGTTTATCCGTGGGGAGCGGCCCATACTGGATGCCAAGTATGACCTGATGAAGCATCCCAACATCCGGTATACCGAGGACGGCGGTGCCGGACCGTTCAACTATGCGAAAGCACCGCTGGCGCATGACGATTTTATGTTTGATGAAACAAGATATGACGATTACGAACTGCTTCTGGATGAGGACATCATCGGGGAGCTTTTTTGATGGGAGGAATGCCAATGAATTTACTGAAAAATAAGAAACACACAGAAACCAGGAAAGAGACCGCACCGCTGAAGATGAAGAGAGGGCAGAAGAAACTGTTTGCTCTGTATGCAGTCATGGTACTGTCGATCTGCATTGGGGCGACCTGCGTTTATGCCGCAGGCGATCCGCTGACCGTAGTCAATAACCTGTCCACGTTTATCTTTTCCCTAATCCGTGCCATTGGCCTGATCCTGCTGGGATTTGGTATCGTGCAGGTCGGCCTGTCCTTAAAGAGCCACGATCCGAGCCAGAGGGCAAACGGATTTCTGACACTGGCAGGCGGTATCATCATTACTTTTGCAAAAGAGATCCTGGACCTGATCATGGGATAGGAGAAGAGACCAGAAGGGGAGCCATGCGAAATGCCGGCTCCCTGTTCACTTTTGCAGGATGGGAGGTGAAACTGTTTGAGTGATAACGTGGATCGTACAGAATCTAAATTCTGCCTTGCAGACCTGGAGCGACAAGCTGGCTGAGATCTGGACACTGCTGACGCAAAGCCCGGAGAATTTCAAGGGCGGGGCGATCTGGAGCGTGATGACGAACATCAACGGTGGACTGAAAGCCATCGGGTACGGCCTGCTGGTTCTGTTCTTTGCGGCGGGGCTTGTGAAAACCTGTGGGAGCTTCACGGATATGAAAAAGCCGGAACATGTAGTGAAAGCCTTTATCCGTTTTGCACTGGCACAGGGAGCCGTCATGTCCGGCATGGAGCTTTTGACCGCGATCTTTTCCATTGTGCAGGGCATCGTAACAAATATCATGTCCCACTCCGGGATGGCGGGTGGAACTGTAACGGAGCTGCCCTCGGAGATCGTGGACAAGATCGAAGCGGTGGGGATGCTGGAATCTATCCCTTTGTGGATCGTAACTTTATTAGGAAGCCTGCTGATTACGGTATTGTCATTTGTCATGATTCTGACTGTATACGGGAGAATGTTTAAGCTGTATATGTACACAGCCATCGCACCGATTCCATTGGCAACCTTTGCCGGGGAGCCAACCCAGTCTGTAGGAAAGAACTTTATCCGTTCCTACGCCGGGGTATGTCTGGAAGGAGCCATCATCGCACTGGCCTGCATCATCTTTTCGGTGTTTGCATCAAGTCCGCCGGCCATCGGGGACACCAGCCTGTCCGCCGTGACCATTGTCTGGAATTACGTCGGGGAACTGGTATTTAACCTGCTGGTACTGGTCGGGGCAGTCAAGGCATCCGACCGTATCGTAAAAGAAATCATGGGATTATAGGAGGCGAAAAAAATGGAAGAACCAAAGACACTGAGCTACGACTGGCAGTATGGCCGGGAGGAATTATTTCTCAGGGTAGACAGTTACATGAGCGATGACAATCTCTATATCGGGCTTTACCATATGGAAGATGGATACCCGGAAAGCTTTGCAGACCTTACGGTAAACCTGCCTTTTGCTCCGCTGGGCGGTATCAATGAAGCCTATATCGACCACAATTTCAGCAAAGAAAAGCTTCGTTTTATAAAGCAGCATAAGCTGGGAACGATACAGCCGGATACCGCATCCTCCTGTTACTGCATCTTCCAGAGGGTTGCATTCGACCTGAAAAAAACTGGCAGAGCTTGATCCGGAAGGAACAAAAAGATTTATGGAAAGAAATGGCATCCGGCAAAGGGATGTACCAAAACAGAAACAAAAGAAAAAACAGAGATTACAAAGAGAAAGGTAGAAAACAACATGGAAGTGAAAATGAATAAAGAAATCCGAGACTATCAGGAGTCAATGTTCTGGGGCTTAAGCTTCCGGCAGTGCTTATTTTCGGTACTGGCGATCCTGGCAGCCCTTGGAATCTATTTTGTCACCCGGAAATATGCCGGGGAACAGGTAACCGGATGGCTGTGCGTGCTTGGGGCGGCTCCCTTTGCAGCCTGCGGCTTTTTCCGTTACCACGGCATGACGGCAGAACAGTTCGCATGGGCAGTCATCAAATCCGAACTGCTGTACCCGAAACGGCTGGTATTCAAATCAGAGAACCTGTACTTTTCCTGCATGGAAGAGAGCCTGCGGCTGGGTGAAAAGATGATGGGAAACGGAGCGGAGCTTCTGGTGAAGAAGCGGACGAAACAGAAGAAACCAAAGAAGCTAGGAGGAAGGGGTGATGCCTTTGATTAAAACCCTGAGTCAGACACTGAAACAGGACAAAGAAAAATTCAAAGTACCGAGGTCTGTCCAGCAGGCGATCCCGATCCGCAAGATCTGGCCGGACGGTATTTTTCAGGTGGAGAGCAAGTATTCCCGGACATTCCGGTTTACGGATATCAACTATTCCATTGCCAGCAAAGCGGATAAGACAGAGATGTTCCTGGACTACTCCGAACTTTTAAATGCACTGGATTCCGGCTGTACGGCGAAGATTACCCTGAACAACCGTAAGATCAACAAGGAAGAGTTTGAGCAGTCCCTGCTGATTCCAATGAAAGGAGATGGACTGGACGAGTACCGGAAAGAGTATAACGATATGCTCCTTTCCAAGATCTCCGGTACCAACAACAGCATTTACCAGGAACGCTATCTGACCGTCAGCGTCCACAAGAAGAACATCGATGAAGCCAGGACATACTTCGCCCGTGTGGGAACGGATATCATCACCCATCTGGCCAAGCTGTCCTCCATCGGGGAAGAGCTGGATGCAGAACAGAGGCTCCAGATCTTCCGGGACTTTTTCAAGGCAGACGTTCCGCAGAGCTTTCCGTTTGACATGAAAGCCTTTGCGAAAAAGGGACACAGCTTCAAGGACTGGATCTGCCCGGACACGATGGAGTTCCACAACGACCATTTCAAGCTGGGCGAGCAGTACGGCAGAGTCCTTTTTATGGAAGATTACGCCAGCTATGTGAAAGACGAGATGATCTCCGAACTGTGTAGCCTTGGCAGGAATCTGATGCTGTCTATTGACATCATCCCGGTACCAACAGATGAAGCAGTGCGTGAGATCCAGAATCGACTGTTGGGCGTAGAGACCAACGTAACGAACTGGCAGAGACGCCAGAATGCAAACAATAACTTTTCCGCCGTGGTTCCCTATGATATGGAGCTTCAGAGAAAAGAAACCAAGGAGATGCTGGACGACTTGACTACCAGGGACCAGAGGATGATGTTCGGTATCCTGACAATGGTACATATGGCAGAAAGCAAGAAACAACTGGATTCTGATACGGAAACCCTGTATTCCATTGCAAGAAAACACCTCTGCCAGATGGCAACCCTGAAATGGCAACAGGTCGATGGACTGAATACCGTCCTGCCGTATGGTCTGCGGAAGATCGATGCGGTGCGTACCCTTACCACAGAGTCCACTGCCGTCTTGATTCCGTTCCATACACAGGAGATCATGCAGCCGGGCGGCATTTATTATGGGCAGAATGCAGTCAGCAAAAATATGCTGGTGGCAGACCGAAGAAAGCTGTTAAATGGAAATTCCTTCCGACTGGGAGTCAGCGGTTCTGGAAAAAGTTTCTCGGCAAAAGAAGAGATCGTAGACCTTGCCCTTTCCACGGAAGATGACATCCTTATCCTCGATCCGGAGTCCGAGTTTGCTTCACTGGTGGAAGCCTTAAACGGCGAGGTCATCCGGATCTCGGCAACGTCCGATACCCATCTGAATGCACTGGACATGGACTCCGCCTATGGCAATGACCGTAACCCTCTGATTGAAAAGTCCGAATTCATCCTGTCCCTGTTTGAGCAGCTCGTAGGAGCCGGGAACCTTTCGGCAAAGGAGAAATCCATTCTCGACCGCTGCACCGCAGACGTGTACCGGGATTATATGAGGGGCGGATACCAAGGGCAGGTGCCGACCCTAAAGGATCTGTACCGACAGCTCATGCTCCAGCCGGAGGAAGAAGCCAGAGGGCTGGCATTGTCTTCGGAACTGTTTATTAACGGAAGCCTGAACACCTTTGCCCAGGAAACCAATGTCAATACGAAGAGCCGTATCATCGATTATGACATCCGGGAGCTGGGCGAACAGCTGATGCCACTTGGAATGTTGGTCACACTGGATTCCATTTTTAACCGTGTGATCCAGAACTGGAAGAAGGGAAAAACGACATGGATCTTTGCGGATGAGTTTTATCTGCTGTTCCGCTATGAATACAGTGCAGACTTTTTCTACCGCCTGTACAAGCGTATCCGTAAGTATTCGGGATTTGTGACCGGGCTTACCCAGAATGTAGAGGAACTTCTGAAATCCGATACCGCCCGCCTGATGCTGGCAAATAGTGAGTTCCTGATCCTTTTGAATCAGGCAAGTACCGACCGGGACGAGCTTGCGGCACTTCTGAATATCTCGGACAACCAGTTATCCTACATCACCAATGTGGGTGCCGGCCACGGTCTGATCCGCTGCTCCGGGAATCTGGTGCCGTTTGAAAATTCGTTCCCAAGAAATACAAAGCTGTACCGTCTGATGACGACCAAGCCGGGCGAAGCGTAAGAGCAGTACAGACCGGGACTGGAGGTGAGAGATGAAGGATATCAAAACCAAAGAAGTCACAACAAAACCAAAGACTAAAAATCCTGCCTCCAGAATCCCGAAGGAGCTGATGCGGACGGCCATACTGGAGAGCAAGGAAAAGTCCCAGACCATCGCAAATGCCAGGGATAATGACATGGAGGAACAGTCCCCATCCGAGTATGCCAGTGGAAAAGTCGCATCCGCAGAGGAATGGGCTGCCAGAAAGTCTGGCAGAACTGTAACCAGCGCCGGAAAGACAGCAGCACAGACTTCCTACGAGAAGATCAAACTGAGAGTTACTGGTAAAAAAGAAGCGCAGAAAGAAGCCGCCAGAGGAACAGGGGACACACAGGCTCCCGATCCGGTCAGTCGGGAAGCACCGAAGCAAAAAAACCGGGACAGGGGGCATCCCGTGTGAAGGTCAAGGAACGGGAAAACCAGGAAGTCCAGATTCAGAAAGCCAAGCGGCAAAAGGCGATTTCAGATGCCGTCAAAACGAAAGAACAGAAGATCCGGGCAGCTAGGGAGACACCAAGAATCCAGAATGGACAGGAAATGTCGGAAGGTGGATCGCTTTCCATCAAAAGACAAAACCAGAAAAGCAAGGCCGGAGATACCGCAAGGCAGAATGCCATCCGCCAGAAACAGCCGGAAACCATCCGGATCAAGGAAAAGCCACGGAAACAGTTGGAGCCGAAGACCATACAGCGGCGTACTATTAAGACCGCCCCTCCATCTGTGAAGATCAGCATCCAGCCAGAGCAGAAGCTCCGGGTGGCCAGTTCCAACGCCTTGACAGCCCGGATGCAGAAGCAGATGGAACGAAGGGCAGCGAAGCAGGCGGCGAAGAAAGCCGCCTTGCAGATTTCCGATGGAGTCCGCCGGATACAGAAAACGGCAAGGGCAGGAGAGAATACCTTCAAGGCAGCTAAGGCCGCTGTAGAAGCGGCAGCGAAAACGGTGCAGTCCATGATGGCTGCACTGGGAGCCGCCGGAGCGGTCATGGTTCTGCTTCTGGTTATCATGGTCGGGATCATTGGCGGTGCGGCATTCTCTGGAAGCTCAGAGAGCAACGAAGCACTCAGCCAGGAAGTACTTTCCTATACGGCAACCATCCAGAAACACGCCAACCAGTATGGAATCCCCGAATACGTTTCCGTGATACAGGCAATCATGATGCAGGAATCTGGCGGCCGGGGGACCGATCCCATGCAGAGCAGTGAGTGCCCATACAACACCCGGTACTCCAACAGCCCCAATGCCATCCAGGATGTAGACTACTCCATACAGGTGGGAATTCAATATTATGCGGACTGCCTAAGAGAAGCCGGATGCACCAGCCCACAGGATATGGACAAGCTGAAGCTGTCCCTGCAAGGCTATAACTACGGCAACGGATACATAACGTGGGCAATACGAAAATATGGGGGCTACAGTGCAGAAAACGCTTTGCAGTTTTCTAATGAACAGGCGGCTTCACATGGCTGGAGTGCCTATGGGGATCCAGAATATGTCCCTCACGTCCTGCGGTATTATTCCAGCGGCGGATTGTTTGCCGGCCTGTTTGGAGGCAACGGCCAGATTGTATCCGTGGCACTTACCCAGCTTGGAAATGAAGGTGGCCAGAAGTTCTGGTCGTGGTATGGATTTGACAGCCATGTAGCATGGTGTGCCTGCTTTGCCAGCTGGTGTGGAGATCAGGCAGGATTAATCGAAAACGGTAAGATGCCGAAGTTCTCTCTGTGTGATGACGGAATCGCATGGTTTCAGAGCAAGAGAAAATGGAAGAGCCGAGGATACTCGCCAGCGCCCGGAACCCTGATCTTTTTTGACTGGAATGGGGACGGAACCTCAGACCATGTGGGAATCGTGGAGAAAACTGAGGGAAGTACCGTATATACGGTAGAGGGAAACTCCAGCGATGCCGTGAACCAGAGAAGCTACGATATCAATAACGGAACGATCATGGGATATGGTATACTTTGAAAATTAAAATAGAATATAAGTTATAACCTATGAAAAGAAATTTGATATGTGTAAGTTGACTTTTTTATTTGATTGAAATTTTAATTTTATATGAAATGAAAAGAACCAGTGAGAGAATCGTTAAATTTCACTCACTGGCTCAATTCGTTTCAAATTTCTCGGACAATTCTGTCAGTTCTTTCACCGTTTTCTGGGTGTGATGCAGAAAGGTGTCACGCATTTCTGACGGACAGCTGGAATAAAGCATTTTCATCTGATTGATACCTTTATCCTCCAGAGAAATATCTGGATTTATAAGCGTATCTAAAGAGATGTGCAAGACTTTTGCCAATGCTCTCAAAATCAAATAGGAAGGATTCATTTTTCCTTTTTCGATATTGGCGATTTGCTTTACAGAAACATGGCTCAGATCAGAAAGTTCTTGTTGTGTCAGTTCTTTATTCTTTCGGGCTTCCCGCATTTTCTGCCCTAAAGCAGTTAAATCATCAATCGGCATAATTGTTCACCTCAATAATATTGTATCGTTCCGGTTTATGCAAAGGAATAACCTTATTGTACCGATGAAAAGGTGCGATTATACCTATTTTGCCGTTGGAGTAATACTACAATTTGAAGCGGAGATTTTGGATAGTCGATAAACAGTTTATATATCTATTTCAAGGTGTGTCAAGAAAGAGAAAAGTAGCCTCTTGACAAATAAATCTTCTCTGCTATAATAAAAACAACGTTTTTGATACGATGTTTTTAAAACAAAGTTTTAATAAGAAAGGAGGATGAGCGATGGCGAGCAGGGTTGAAGGATTTGACGAGAAAATTCTTGCCTGTGCGAAAGAAGAATTTTTAGAAAAAGGCTATACGGACGCTTCGATACGGACGATTGCTCAAAATGCCGGTGTCAGTACCAGCACGATATATACGCGGTATTCAGATAAAGAGGGACTGTTCCGCTTTCTTGTGGAACCGGCGGCTAACGGCTTAAAAGAGCTATTACGGCAATCATTAAGTGGCTTTTCTTCTTTGACGGAGCGCGAGCAGAATGAAAAATTTATGGAATACTCAGATCGTGGTTTTGAAGCCGTGATTGCATATATCTATGAGTATTTTTCTGAATTTAAGCTGCTGATTACCGGAGCGCCGGGAAACTACTATCAGGAATTTTTAGAAGGGCTGGTACAACTGGATACGGACTGTACAAAGAAATTCTTGATTCAAGTGGGAAGTAAAGCCCTGGCGGAAGGACGAGTTACAGATGGATTCTTACACGTTGTTTCCAGTGCTTTTTATTCTGGTATATTTGAAGTAGTCATTCACGATATGCCGATGGAGGAAGCAAAAAATTATATCAATGAGCTGCGCGCTTTTTATGGGAATGGCTGGAAAGAATATTACCGAAAATAGGAAAGAAGGTGCAAAGGAAATGCAAAAAACAGAAGAATTTTGTGTGGACGAAAGCGGATGGATACACTGTCCTTTTTGTAAATGCAGAACGCGGACAAAGATACGCGCAGACACTTCGTTGAAGAACTTTCCCATATTTTGTCCGAAATGCAAACAGGAATGTTTGATAGATGTTGACAATATGAAAATACGATTATCAGTAGTGCCAGACGCAAAGACGCAGAGCCGATAATTTGTTTGTGTAAATCACATGACAGATTATCGGCTTATTCTTTTGAATAAGAGTTAGCAAAATCTAACTAAAGGAGGGATTTATATGGATCAGTCGCAAGGCGGAAATTCATTTGGCAGACTTATTGAGTTTGCCAGGCCGCATAAGACTGGCTACATCGTTTCTGTTGTTCTTGCTGTGTTGGGAGTTGCCTTTGGTATCGTCCCCTATTTTGCAACAGCCAGAATGACGATTGAGTTACTCTCCGGGAATCGGGATTTATCATTTTACATGGTGTGGTGTCTGATTTCCGGCGGCTGCTTTGTCCTAAAAGCAATATTGATGGGGATTTCCACGAGGGCATCCCATGAAGCGACCTTTGAAGTGCTGTCCGAGGCAAGGCGAAAAATTGCTTCAAAACTTACCAGAGTGCCTATGGGCTATATTCTCAATACTCCGTCCGGGCAACTAAAAAATGGCATGGTGGAACGAATTGAACAGTTAGAGGTTCCCCTCGCTCATGTAATCCCGGAAATGACTTCAAATCTTCTCGTACCAATCGCAATCATCGTTTATTTGTTCGTTCTGGACTGGCGAATGGCGTTAGTATCGCTGATTACCATTCCTGTTGGAATGATGTGCTACATGGGAATGATGAAGGAATATCCCAAGAAGTATGGGGAAGTTGTAAAAGCTGGAAATCACATGAGCGCAACAACGGTAGAATACATCGGCGGCATTGAAGTCATTAAGGCGTTTAATCAGGCAGATAATTCCTATCAGAAATTTACAGATGCCGTCCATGCAAACGCAGACCTGATTTTAGACTGGATGAAAGATACACAAAAATATTCGGCGATTATGATGAGTGTATGGCCCGCGGCGTTGATTAGCGTACTTCCCGTCGGGTGCCTGTTTTACATGAATGGTTCCCTGTCAGCCGCAACCTTTATTACGGTAACTGTCCTGTCGTTGGGAATTGCAGGCCCGCTTGTAGCCGCAATGTTCTTTACCGATGATATTGCAAAAATAGGCACCGTAATGGGTGAGATTGACGGTATATTAAACCAGCCGGAGCTTGTTCGGCCGGAGAGGAAATGTGATTTACAGAACCTTGATATTGCTCTGGAAAATGTCCATTTTGCATACGAGGAAAAAGAGGTCTTGAAAGGAATTGATCTGACAATTCCGCAGGGGAAAATTACAGCTTTTGTAGGGCCATCCGGCAGCGGAAAATCAACGATTGCAAAATTGATTGCGTCCTTTTGGGATGTGACCGGTGGGCTGATTACGATTGGCGATAAGAGCGTAAAAGAAATTTCTAACGACCAACTGAATGATTTGATTTCCTATGTATCGCAGGACAATTATCTATTTAACGATACGGTGCGCAACAATATCCGTATGGGCAAGCCAGAGGCAAGCGATTCCGAAGTGGAACAGATTGCAAAGGATTCTGGCTGCCATGAGTTTATTATGAACCTTGAGCATGGATATGAAACCGTGGTTGGCGGCGCCGGAGGGCATTTGTCTGGTGGAGAACGCCAGAGAATCGCGATTGCCAGAGCTATGCTGAAAAACGCCCCGATTGTAATCCTTGACGAAGCCACTTCCTATACTGATCCGGAAAATGAAGCGGTAATACAGGAGGCCATCAGCCGACTGACAAAGGGCAAAACATTGATTGTAATTGCTCACCGCCTGTCAACAATAACGGATTCCGACCAGATCGTTGTTGTGAAGGATGGAACAATCCAGGCAAAAGGAACGCACGAGGAACTATTAAAAGAGTGCAGCCTTTATCATACGATGTGGACAGCTCACATGGACGCGAAGGAGGTGAAAACAGCATGATACGTTCTTTTCGGAAATTCTTTGAATTTGCAGGCCGCCAAAGCCGGAATTGGTATTTGGGGCTCTTTTATGAAATCATACGCTGCATTTTAGAAGCTCTGCAATTTGCCGCACTTCTGGTAGTTTTGGATGGATTGGTTCGTGATAATATCACCGCACAAACCGCGCTCCTTGCCTTTGGCATTATGTTAGTCAGTGTGATCGGCACCATTATTTTCTGGTATCTGGCGCATGGTAAAGAAGGCGAAGGCAGCTATCGAATGTGTGAGGACAAGAGGATTCAAATTGGCAACCGCATGAAGTATATGCCGATGGGCTACTTCAACAGCCATAGTCTGGGAAATCTCACATCCGTTTCAACAGCGACCATGAGCGACCTCGAAAGTATGTCCTTTGCTATCATCGTGCGGACTTTGGTGGGTGTAATCCACGCCAGTATTTTTTCTGTTGCCATGTGCTACTTTAGCTGGAAAATCAGTTTGATCTTTTTGGCTGGCGTGATTTTGTTCATGGTAATCAACACAATGCTCCTGCGCTGCTCCAAAAGATTATCTCCCATACGGTTAGAGACGCAGACGGAGTTCATGGATGCCGTACTGGAATACATACAGGGAATGGGCGTTGTGCGGGCGTTCCACATGGCAAAGCAGTCAAATACTACGCTGGAAAAATCCATTGATGAAACACAGAAGAAAAACCAGCTTATTGAAAGACAGCGGATTCCCTATATAGCTGCCGAACAGGTTGTCCTTCGGATTGCCAGTGCCGCCGCTGCTTTCTGCTCTATCGCACTTTTTATAAACGGTACGCTGGAATTAACATATTGTCTGATAATTTTAGTATCGGCGTTCATGATATATAGCCAGTTGGAGAGTGCGGGAGAAATGTTCTTTATGCTTTCAATGATCGATGCTTCTATTGATCGTGTGGAGGAAATCAACCAAAGTCCTCAGATTGACATTGATGGTAAAGAGCAAGCTCCAGACCGGCTGGATATTGAAATGCAGGATGTGAGTTTTCCTACGGGGATAAAAAAGTGATCGACCATGTATCGCTCACGATTCCACAAGGAACCACAACGGCGATTGTCGGTCCGTCTGGTTCTGGAAAAACCACGCTGGTGAATCTGATTGCACGTTTTTGGGATGTTGACAGCGGAAGCGTCCGCATCGGCGGCATTGATGTAAAAGATTACAAGCTGGACAGCTTGATGAAGAATATCAGCATGGTATTCCAGAATGTGTATCTGTTCCCGGACACGATTGAAAACAATATTAAATTCGGTTCCCCAAACGCCACCCATGAAGATGTAGTGAAGGCAGCAAAGGCGGCAAGATGCCATGACTTCATTTCAGCATTGCCAGAGGGCTACCAGACGGTAATCGGAGAAAGCGGTGCGACCATTTCCGGCGGCGAAAAGCAGAGGATTTCTATTGCAAGAGCGATTATGAAAGATGCGCCCATCATTATTCTTGACGAGGCCACAGCAAATGTCGATCCCGAAAATGAAGCAGAGCTTCAGAAAGCGATTGAAGCGCTGACACAGGGGAAAACAATTATTATGATCGCCCATCGGTTGAAAACCGTAAAAAATGCGGATCAAATCATCGTTATCGACCGTGGTAAAATCTCTCAGCAAGGTACGCATGATGAGCTTATCAAGCAAGCAGGTATTTATGCGGATTTTGTTGGCATGAGAGAAAAAGCTATCGGTTGGAAAATCAAGGCAGACAGCCTTGCATAAAAGAAAGGAGTTCCTACAATGGACAAGAAAAAATTGAACGCAAAAGACTTTATCAACATTGGTATCTTTACTGTCATCTACTTTGTGATGTTCTTTATCACGGGTATGCTGGGTTACATTCCTATCTTTGCAGTTATCATTCCATTGGTGTTGGGAATACTGGGCGGCATCCCGTTCATGCTGTTTCTGACAAAGACAGGGAAATTCGGCGCGGCTACTATTATGGGTACGCTGGTCAGTGTCCTCTGCTTTCTGATGGGACAAAGCTGGATTTCAATTCCGTTTGGAATTGTATTCGGTTTCCTGGCTGATTTGATCTTCAAGGCAGGCGAATATAAAAGCTGGAAACATACTGTGCTGGGATATTGTGTGTTTACCGAATGGGTAATCGGCTCCATGCTGCCTATGTGGATTATGAGAGATACCTTTTTTGAGGCTTATAGAAGCAAGGGAGGTACGGATGAATACATCAATGCCGTTATGGGCCTTACCGCTAACTGGATGCTACCGGTAGTTATTGTTTTAGGCATCGTCGGCGGAGTGATCGGCGCTTATTTAGGCAAGGCAATTTTGAAGAAGCATTTTGTAAAGGCGGGCATTGTTTAATGAAACCAGAATTATTACTGTCGGTTGATTCTAAGCAGAGCTTTTGGATTGATCCGAGAACAAAGCTGTATATGTTAGTAATATTCAGCATTGTAATGATTGATGGAAAAACGGACGGTATTAGTTTCTGGTTAAAGCCGATTCTGGCATTGATACCTTTTTTCCTCCTGCTTTCGGGCAGGAGGAAAAAGATTGCTATCATTTATTTAATTGTTTTTATTGTTTCGTGGACGGTAAATGTGTTTCTTGTTCCGTATATGGGATTAATAGGAACAATTATAATATCGCTGTTGGCTCAATTTGGGACAAGATGGTTTCCAAGCGCCATGATGGGCTATTATCTTCTCTCGACTACAAAGGTTAGTGAATTTGTCCTTGCCATGCAGCGTATGCATATACCAGAAGCATTCATTATCCCGTTTTCTGTTATGTTCCGGTTCTTCCCTACAATTTCCGAAGAAGCGGGATCTATTGGAAACGCTATGCGTATGAGAGGAATCACGGGGAAAAATTTTTTCAAGAATCCACAAGCAGTATTAGAATATCGAATTGTCCCTCTTATGATGTCTGTAGTAACAATAGGGAATGACCTGTCTGCGGCAGCTTTGACAAGAGGGTTAGGAACGGAAAAAAGCGTACAAGCATTTGTAAGATCGGTTTCCATTGGAAAGATTTTGCGCTTATGATTATTGTTACTGCTGCCCTGTTGGTGTTCCTGCTTTTTTAGGAGGGCTGAAATGATAGAGTTTAAGGATGTAGCCTTTCAATATGAGCAAGGCAGTTCAAAAGGAAAAATCGAAAATATAAATTTGACTATCCATGACGGAGAGGTTGTTTTGATCTGCGGAGAATCCGGCTGCGGAAAGACTACACTCACACGTTTAATAAATGGGCTTATCCCGCATTATTACGAAGGAACGCTTACCGGGCAGACGATTGTGGAAGGGATAGATGTAAAAAATGTATCCCTTTATGCTTTGTCTGGTGTGGTTGGTTCTGTTTTTCAAAATCCAAGGACACAATTTTTTACAGTGGATACTACCAGTGAAATTGCATTTGGATGTGAGAATTTGGCAATCGACGCAGACGAAATCAATTTGCGGATAGAAAAAACGGTAGGCGCGTTAAAAATCGAAGATTTACTGAATAGGAGTTTATTTGCACTGTCCGGTGGCGAAAAACAGAAAATTGCCTGTGCGTCCGTTTCCGCAATGGAACCGGATATATTTGTACTGGACGAGCCATCTTCCAATTTGGATATTAAATCAATCAGAGAATTAAAAGATGTATTGCGGAAATGGAAAGCACAGGGGAAAACGATTGTGATTGCGGAACATCGCCTGTATTACCTGATGGATATTGCAGATCGCGTTCTATATATGCAGGGCGGGCAAATAAAAGAAAACCTTTCCATCTCCGACTTCAAAAAGAAATCTACAGGCGAATTGCACGCGCTGGGTCTTAGAACTTTACAGTCTGAAGATTTTAGTAAAATGCAGAGCACAGTGTGTGCGACAAAGCAGCTATATATCAGGGACTTTGAAGTTTCTTATAAAAATGCTTCCGGAGGTAAGACGAAAAAGCGGAAGGTGCTGGATATATCAGATTTGATGATTCCGCAAGGTTCGGTGGTTGGAGTAGTCGGCAACAATGGAGCCGGGAAAACGACTTTTGCTAACAATTTATGCGGATTGCTCAAAACCGCAAAAGGCTGTATGAGCATGAATGGAAAAACTTATATGGCAAATCAGAGAATTAAGACCTGCTATATGGTTATGCAGGACGTAAACCACCAACTTTTTACGGAAAGTGTAATGGATGAAATCTTGCTTAGTCTGGATAATTCAGATGAAGAAAAAGCGGCGCATGAGGCAGAAAGTATTATGGAAAGTCTGCACATTTCAGAATTTAGAGACGCCCATCCTATGTCGTTGTCCGGCGGACAGAAACAGAGGGTAGCGATTGCCAGCGCGATTGCGTCTGATAAACAGGTTATTGTTTTTGACGAGCCTACAAGCGGATTGGATTATCGGCACATGAAAAAAAGTGGCAGAGAATTTGCGGGAATTGAGTTCGTTGGGGAAAACCTTGTTTATTGTTACTCATGACCCGGAGCTGATTGCGGAGTGCTGCAATTACTTTGTCTTTATAGAAAACGGAAAAGTGCTATGGAGTGATGGATGGAACAGAATAAGCCGGGAACGGTTGCAAAAGTTCTTTGCCTTTGAGGATGACTAAAGATGAAGATTCATGCATCTGGGGAGGACTATCTGGAAGCTGTATTGGTACTTCAAAAGAAGCTCGGTATGGTGCGTTCGGTGGATGTTGCCCGGTACATGGAGGTTTCAAAACCCAGCGTATGTTACGCAGTAGGAACTTTGCGAGAGGGCGGTTTTTTGACAATGGATGAAAAGCATTATCTGCACCTGACAGAACTTGGCCGGGATATGGCTGAAAAAATTTACGAACGCCATTGTTTTTTTACTCATCAACTTATATCCGTTGGAGTTAATCCACAAATTGCAGAAGTTGATGCTTGTCGTATGGAACATGCAGTCAGTGATGAAAGTTTTCAAAAACTGAAAGAGCATGCGATGAGAGAGATTGCTTCACAAAAAATTGACAATATATTTGATGATTTTCCTGTGAAGAAGTAGAAAAGGTTGCTTTGCTAAAATAGATTAAATATGAAAGACACAAAATACAAGATATTAGCATATTTTGACAATCAATCATATCGAAAACTATTCAATGAGATAAACTCAGATTATGCAGAAAATCTACAAATTTTACTGCATAATTTGAGTTTATTTTCTTATGATGTGCTTATAATAGGAGTGATCCTTTATAAAGAGAACATAAGTAATATTATATCTGCTATTAGAAAGATAACGCAGATACCAATTATTATTTTGACGGATACTTCTTCTTTATTGTGTATGTCATGGAAAAAAGAATTAATATACGCTGGTGCAGACTGTGTAATGGATATAAATAGCACTACAGAAGAAGTAGATCTGCAGATTTTTTCATTGGCACGACGAAATAATAAACAAAAAATAACTCAAAAGCAATCCGAAACGATGATTGATAAAGGAAAACTTGTAATGGATCATAAGAAACATAAAGTATTTTGGAATGATGTAGCGTTACATTTAACACGACAAGAATATAATTTTTTATACTTATTAGCAGCGACACCGATGAGAGTATACACGTTTGAACAGATTTACCAGCTTGTCTGGAAAGATTATCCTGTTGGTGATATTAAAAATATCATCTGGTGTCAGGTAAAGCGACTGAGAAAAAAGCTGAATGTTGTTGAAGATGGTGCTGGGAATTGTATCGTCAGTGTCAGGGATATAGGTTACAAATTTGAATTGAATAAAGAAAACGAACAACAGTAAGGCGAATGATCCGTAAAAAGATTATTCGTCTTATTTTATTTATTCTGGAAAGAAGGTGATAAAAACTGACCGTCAATTGACAGTTTCCTGACCGTTAGCTGACAGGTGCATCCGATACACTGTGCCTTTGTAAAGATATGATTACAAAGGAGATCCGTGTTTGCAGGGAGACAGCAGAGATGCCGGACATTCCTGTAGACAGGAAGAACGAGCCAGGTCACCGCCACACTCCGATTTGATTTCGCAAAAATTCAGATCGGAGGAAAACATAAGTGGCTTACAATAAAGCAAAAGAAGAATATAGATGGAACCAGTGGAAAGCAGAGGAAGAGAAGATCCTGCGTGAACAGGGCGTGGATGAAGAGACGATCCAGAAGCTTCGGGAGTATGACTGGGACGATTTCAATGCAGAGCGGAGATTCCGGGAACACCAGACCTCGCTTCTGGACTGTATGGAACTGCTCCTGGAAGAAAAAGAAACCAAAGAGTCCCAGCCGGAGAGCGTAGAAGCCCTGCTGGATACCGTGGAGAACGAAGAACTGCTTCAGATTCTGTTATCAACTGATAAGAAAACTCTTCAGATGATTGTCCTGAAGATGATGGGATATGCACCAAAAGAGATCAGTCATCACATGGAACTGCCGGAGCAGACGGTTTATACAAGACTGCGGAGATTAAGGGAAAAGATCAAAAAGTCCATGAAATTTGAATAAAACAAAAGGTTCTCATCGGCTGACTATTAGAACGAACAGACAGGAGGATTGATACGATGGATGAGAAAGAAGTGTCCGAAATGCAGGAAGAAATGATGACGGTACTGGTAGTCGAGCCGATGAAGGCCCCCTATGTCAAGCACATCCCAAATGAGCTGGAGGATCTGCAGCAGGCGGTAGGCGGTGACATTGAAATGACCTATCCGTTTGATGATGAAGTTGGAATCCTTTTAAACGGCAATGGAAAATTTGAGGGATTGCCACTGAACCGGGCGTTATATGATGATCATGGACAGGTCTATGATGCGATAGCCGGGACTTTCCTTGTAGTAGGGCTGACAGAAGATGATTTTACTTCGCTGACACCGGAACAGATTGAAAAGTTTAAAGAAAAATACCAGTCACCGGAAATTTTTACTCTGTTTAACGGAGAACTCCATGTGATGAAGATGCCGCCGGAAGAAGAAAAAGAACAGAAAGAAAGCCGGAAGAACGATGCAAAACAAAAGAATCCGGCAAAGAAGAAAAACAGATCCGGGGATGCAAGATAAAATATTTTTTTGTGAAGTGAATAAAAAAATACACTGCCATCGGCTAGTAAGCAGAGGGACATCCCTCGGCTGTTCTTTGGCAAGTGAATATCGGCACTACAGGTACGTTCCCAACCGTAGAAGCGTGACAGTATGAGCGCCATGATTAAGTATAGGGTAAAGATTCTTAGACTTGGAGCGAGAAAGCATAGCTGTGAATAAGGCGGTGGCAGCCTTTCGCCAGGATCACGGATGGGGGATAATGATACACGTTACCAGCCAGAGAGCGGAAGATGGACTCCGGGTTGTAATCAGAAAGACCCCTAGGACATCTGTGAGCGGCGGCAGGCCAGCCGCCCGCCTGTAGTGTCCCCTTTCCCAGAAGAAATACAGGAATAGTTCCGGGGGTGCGAGGTCAAATGCGGAACAGCAAGATAAAAAAGAAATCAATGAAGAAGTGTGTCGTTGATATCAGATACCATGCGGCTGTAGGAGACTACAGCCGTATTCTTGTGGTATTAACGTCACATCAAGGGGAGAGAACAGATGGAAGAAACAAAAAGAAGTGGAATGAGCAAGGATCAATTCTGGAATCTGATTGAAAAAGCAAAGGAAGTGTGCGGCACCGATCTGGATGCTTCGGCAGTGTGGATCAAGCAGCAGCTCTTCTATATGACACCGGAGGATGTCCTCCAATTCCACAATCTTGTTTACAGTTACCGGGATGCGGCTTATAAGTACGGCTTATGGACAGCGGCAGGTATTATGATGGAAGCAGGGTGCAGTGATGACAGTTTTTCCGATTTTCGGATGTGGCTGATCGCCCAGGGAAAAGAAGTTTATCTGAATGCCTTAAAAGATCCGGATTCCCTTTCCGGCGTGACTCTGTATGGGTACTGTAGTTTTGAAGCGTTGGGATACATCTCATCGCAGGTCTACAGTGCCATGAAAGGGAAAAATATCTATCAGGACAGTACGGCAAGAATGCAGATGGAATGTTATGAGCAGGTGATCCGGGATATTGTGTACCATCCCATGATCGAGTATCCGCTGGAATTACCGGAAGCAATGGTGGTATATCCGAAACTCTGTGAATGCCATTTGTCCGAGCAGGTAAGGAAAGCTCCTCAGAAAGTAAGGACATGGAATGTTTCCCGGACGGATATCCGAAGGATGATGGCAAGAGGGAATGCTGCCATAAAGAAAATGCAGGAACAGGGACAGAATACACCGGAAGCGACCAGACCCGTCCGTAAGGGTACGGTAAGATAAGCTTTCTGGCAAGGAGAAGTAATGTGTTATAAAAATGAATATCAGAAAAGGGCACATGGCGAAGTGGAACAGATCTTTCGGGAGCTTCTCCCGGAAGCCGGGCTTCATGTAAGGGAAGAACAGATCCGTCTCTGCCATGAAATGCTGGATGCCCTTATGAAAAATGAAATCACGCTCTGTGATGCAGGCGTCGGCATCGGAAAGACCTATGCCTATCTGACAGCCTGCATCCTGATGCGGAAATATAGTGTACTGCATTCCGGTTATTCGGGATGTGACAGGCGGTCTGTAGTGGTATCCACTTCCAGTATCGCCTTACAGAAAGCCATCATAGAGGAATATGTTCCTTTCTTATCGGATGTACTGTTAAAAGCAGATCTGCTTCAGGGAGAATTAAAAGCAGTCGTCCGCAAGGGAAAGGAACATTTTGTATGCGATTACAGGCTGGCCCAGAGATTAGAGGCAGTCCGGGACAAGAATAAAAATCAGGCACAGATGGAGGCATTGAAGTCCCTCCGGCATAACTTTGATTTAGATTCCGTACATAACCTGAGCGGTTTTGACCGCAGGCTGGTGTGCGTACCAAAATTCTGCCCTAGGGAGTGTCCGGGAAAAGTAGAATGCCGTTATCAGAAGCATCTGGATAGTTCCAGGAAAGAGGACATTTTTTTACAGATTTGCAATCACAATTATCTTCTGGCAGATGCCATGCACCGGGCAAATGGGTACCGGCCGCTTCTGGCAGATTACAGGGCTCTGGTTGTGGATGAGGCCCATAAACTCCCGGAAGCCGCCAGCCAGATGTATGGAAGAAGCATTGGAAGGGAAGATGTGCAGGAGATTGCTTACTTTTTAGGCAGAGAGCATAAAGGCACGGATGGAAAACGGCTGATGGAAGGGTTTTCTGCACTTCAGGCGGAGATCCGAAAGCATCGGAAAGATGGCACAGAGGACATGGCTGGAAAAGAAAGTTTTATTTTCCGCCGGGAGCTGGCACAGCCTTAGCCCAGATGCAGGAAAGGCTTCAGCTTATGATCAAAAGGCTTGCCGGGAATATTCCTTACTGGATCTTTCGGCGGATGGAAGAGATGGAAGAGCTGTTCGGATGGTTTTTAAAGAACGACAAGCGATATATTTTGTTTTTACAGCAGGACAGCCGGGGACATTTAACCTTTATGGCAGTCAACCGGGAGATCCCGAAGTATCTGGATGCGACTTTATGGAGCCGGGGATTTCCGGCGATCTTAACCAGCGGCACCTTAAAAGCCGGGAACGGGTTTGCAAGAACCAGACAGATGACCGGGCTGGAAAAGAAACGGGCGTCCGGGAGTGTGTGGCAGAATCCCCATTCTGTTACAAAGAGAACTGTCTGCTTTACATCCCGGAGCATTTAAGACCTATGAAAAAGGGAAGCAGGGAAGAGGCCGAGCAGCTTGCCGGGCAGATCCGTGATCTGGTGTGTTCCACTTACGGGCATACGCTGGTACTGTTCACATCTTATACCCTGATGGGAAATGTGCATCAGCTTTTGCGGGATCAGATCCCGTTCCCGATGGTGCAGGTATGGAGAAACTCCCAGGAAGAGATTGCACGGTTTAAGAAGATGGAGAATGCAGTGCTGTTCGCAGCCGGCTCCTGCTGGGAAGGTGTGGACTTTCCGGGGGACATGGTATCGTCTCTCATCATCGTAAAACTGCCATTTTCTGTTCCGGACCCCATCCATGAAGCACAAAAGGAGCAGTACCGATCCCTGGAATCCTACATCCAGACCATCGTAGTCCCGGATATGCAGAAGAAGCTGCGGCAGGGATTCGGCCGGGCAATCCGCACGGAGCAGGACACCTGCGTTGTGTCCATTTTGGATCACCGGACAGCAAAGAAAGGCAGGTATCGGAGTGATGTTCTGGAAGCACTGCCAAAGTGCCAGATGGCAGAACGGATCGAAGAAGTAGAAAATTTTATCCGAAGCCGGAAAGTGGAGCGGTACTATAGCTGAGAACATCCGTGGCGTTATTGGTTCTGCCCAGATCCGGGTAGCAGACAGGACAAAAAGTTTAGTGGTATTTCAGGGGCGGTTTGGAGCGAATTGGTGGTATTGGTGATAGCTTTATTGGCATGAGTTGGGTATACTGTGTATAGCGTTAGAGGAAAGGAGGCAGACAACATGAAGCGATATAAAGTGGAAATGCAGCGAGAAGGTTCCGTAAAATATTTCTTTATACGGGATATGGAAACACTGGAAATTGTGTTGCTGCCAAGCAAGTATCTAATGCATCAGGTGCGGGCAAACCGTTCCCCGAATACTATACGGAGAAATGCATTTGCCCTTGCCTACTACTGGGAATATCTGCTGGAAGAAGAACATGAAGCAGAAGATGTCTATGGAATGGATTACGAAACGCAATATGATTTTTTCGCAGAATATCTGAAATGGCTGAAAGCTGGGAAACATACCGACAATTTGGATAAAGAACCGCAGAATAAAACCTGTAACGCTTACTTAAAAGAAGTGTTCAGGTTTTATTCTTTTTTAGAAGTAGTCAGAAATAACGGTTCCTGCCTGTCGGTATTATCCTATAATCAGCCGATCACAAAGGCAAATGCCATCGGGGTCAGAAGAACCATCCGCTCCCGGTCATTTAAAGGATACTTAAAAGAAGAGGAACGAAACGTCCGGGCAGCCGAACGGAACGAAATCGTAACGATTTTAGAAGCCTGTACAAACTGCAGGGATCAGGTGTTGATCTTACTGACATCGGAACTGGGATTCCGCATCGGTGAAATTTTGGGAATTGATTATACCAAAGACATCGATTACGAAAACCATGAGATCCGGGTAGACTTCCGGGATGATAATGAAAACGATGCAAGAGCAAAAAATGCCGAAGAGCGAAGAGGACGGGTGAGCGATGATACCTTTGAATTCCTGCTTTATTATATCGGGGAATACTGGGACATCCTGCAAAAACAGGAATACCTGTTTATTAACATCAAAGGGGATACCATAGGGAAGCCGTTAAGAGTAGACAGCGTCTACGATATGTTTGAACGCATGGAGAAAAAGACTGGGATCAAGATCACACCGCACATGCTTCGAAGATATTATGCAAATACGAGGTGGGAAGCAGACTGGCCGCTGGAAATGATCAGCCAGGCACTGGGACACAAGCATCTCGATACAACCATACGATATCTGAATGTTTTAGATGACAAGCTGAAAACAGCAAGTCAGGAATTTTACCGCCGATATTCCAAACTTTACGGAGTAGAACAGTTTTTGGAAAGCAGGAGGTGAAGATAGATGCCGGCAAGAAGGGTGTTTGCTTGGGAGCCGGAAGAACAATGGACATCAAGTGAAGAACGGGAAAAGAAGATAGAAGAACTGAGCCGGGAATTAGATGAAAGCATGGACAGCAACTCTGGAAAAGGCTGTCTGAAAGCATACTTGGTAAAAAATGAAGTGTGGCATATAGCAGACATCGATTATGAGCTTAGAGTGGATTATCGGAAATATCTGAAAAGCACTTATTCTGATTCAGCAGTACGCAGTTATTTACGTGGAATGGATAAGGCAAAATTATATGCAATCAGAAAGCATGCCAATACGTTAAAAGGAAAGCAGGAGATAGCAAAGAATACAGATTTAATCCACGAACTGCTCTTTTTACCATATCACCCAAATCCGGCAATCGCAGAAAGATATGACTGCAAAGTTGCCATTGATAAATTAGTTTGGGATTTTCGTGTAAACGGCTCAGAGCTATGCAAGCGTCAGCTTTTAGAAATTATCGAAGATGTCGTACTGCGTGACATAATGCTGAGAGAATGCACAATGCGGTTAAACGGTTTGAAGGTGGTATATCAATTTTGTATGCAGGAACATATTGAGGATTTAAGATATATTACACAGGTACAGGCCGATAAACTTGAAAAATATGCAGATACGGCATATGCAAAAGAGCTTGCAGAAAGAGAACTCCGAGAATGTCAGAAATATCTTTTCTGCCATGCCAAGAATATTTTATGGGATTCAACAGTCTGGTATTTGGAAAGACTGCATCTGGAACAATATAGAGTCAACCCATCCAATCCTGTGAAAAAATTTTCCTTTATGGGCATAGAAAAAAGAGAGAACCGGGAAATTTTGCAGGAATACATGAAATACTGTCTGGGTGTTACACATTTGGCAATGAGTGGCATACAAGCCGAATTCTACAGGATTCTGGCATTTGTCATGTGGATGGAAAAAGAAACCGCGATGGAGCTGAAACTTGCATCAGAAACCGAAATAAAAAAATATTTCCAGATAATTGAGTTAAAAGAAGCTTCTTATTTTAATGATATTGTTATAGCAATCTATCAGCTATATGAATATCTGCAGACGAAAGAAATCATAGACAGGATACCATTTCGTTATGAGTATTATTTGAAAAAAGAAATACATTGTCATAATAACCGAAGCGTAGAGATGGAAATATATGAGAGGATTCTGAGAGAATTAAAAAATTTCCCTGAAATTCCAAGATTGATCCTTTTACATTCTATGCTGATTGGACTAAGGATCAGTGAAGTATGCACCCTGAAAGGGGATGCTTATTCCTGGCAGGGAAGAGATGCGTGGATACAGGTTTATCAGATGAAAATGCGAACATACAAAAGAGTACCGATTCCAGATGTTCTTTATAAGATTATGAAAAGATATTTGGAAAAATATCATATTGGAAGTGAGGATTATGTTTTTCAAAACAAACGGGGAGGGGCATATCAGTATGGTTCGTTTAAGTGGCAAATGAAAGAATTGTTTAATAAGAGGCAGGATATTTTCAAAGGGTATGATTTTAAATCACATGATTTCCGCCATACGATAGCGACTCTGTTATATGATGATGAAGTCCCTCTTCAGAGTATCCGGGACTATCTGGGACATGATTATGAAGAGATGACACAGCAGTATGTGGATTTTATGCCAAAGAAAATTTCAGCAGCGAATCAGGAGTTTTTCAAGAAAGGAGAAAACAGCCTGGCATCAGGAATCAAGAAGTGCAAACGTGGAAAATAAATTTTACATAAAAAAATTGGACTCCTATGAGAAAGCAAGTGAAATTTCAAAAATACGAATGGGAACAGAACCTTCGTATGACCTTGATTTACTGCCGTCTGTACAGATGCAGAAAGAAATGAGGAAGTTCCTGAAATACAGAGGACAACAGCTTGGGGCGGAAAAATTTTATACTGAGAGAAGATTTTACCATCATTTATGTAAAATGCTGCAAACCAGAAGAGACAGACCGGAAAGTTTTTTGGACTGGGACAAAGAAAAATGGAAGCAGCAGATGAAAATATGGCTTTTACAGCAGGGATTGCCCCTAACAGAAATTTCAAAATCCCATTGTGGGAATGAAACGGTATCACAGGCAAAGACATTACACTATATTGACCGATTAATAGATTATTTCCTTGATTTAAGAGATGCTGATGTAGATGAGATGACAAAGGATGTCTGGCAACTTGAAAAACTTGATATACAAGTGAAACAGGATCTGACGCGCACGACCAGAATTATAAATTTTAAGGAAATCTCCCAACAGGATCTCAGAGAGGAAGTAAAAAAGGCAATTTATTTTCAACTGAAAACAGAAAGCATCGGTACTGTAAAAAAAGAAATGACTGCCATTCGAAGGTTTTCAAGATATCTGAAGGAAAACAATAAAGAAGTAGAATCCTGCTCAAAGCTGGACAGGAAAATCATGGAAGAGTATTTGATATACATGAAAACAGAAGATACCGGGACAAAAAGATATCGGGCGGAGCTGACGAGACTGCGGGCATTGCTGAATATGGTAGCTGACGTCTATCAATATCCGCAGGTAAAGGATTTAATTTTGAATCGGGATATTCCACCAGATATAAGGGGAGAAATCAAAATTTATTCCGATCAGGAATTAAAGCGATTTAATGCTTTCCTTACGAAAGTGGATGTGCAGACGGCGAGACTTATGCTTATTCATCAAATGCTTGGAACAAGAATGTCAGATACACTGACACTCAGGACAGACTGCCTGATTGAAAAAGACGGTGAAACCATAATACAGATTCACCAAATGAAAACACATTTTTATGAAAAACCGATTAGTCAGGAACTGGCTGCCTTAATAAAGGAAGCGATTCGATACAGAGAAAAGGAGCACGGAAAAGGTAAATACATTTTTACAAGTTTAAGTGATCCTTCAAAACCAATGAAATATGCTACAGTCCAGCAAAAAATTACAGATAAAATATATCAGGAAAATCTCCGAGATGATAAGGGAGAATATTTTGGATTCGGTTCTCACATGTATCGGCATATTTATGGCATGAAGCTTGCCGAGATGCATGTGGATGACTGGACAATCGCAAGACTACTGGGGCATAGAAGCCTGAGAAATGTAAAGTATTACAGAAAGATGAGCAACAAAATACTGGCAGATGATACACGAAAAACAAGAAACCGATTATCTAAGATGGTACTGGAATGTCTGGAAGGATGGGAGGAAGAATATGAACAAATACGATTCGATGATAGCCTGCAATAAAAAAGCCAGTGAAGAAAAAGTAAACAGGGCAGTGACAGAAATCCGGCAGATGCTGACAGAACGGGAAAAAGTGACGGTCCCAAAACTGACAAAGAGGACAGGATTGTCCAGAGGATTCTTTTATAAGAATGAAACGGTCAGAAAAGAAATGGATCGTGCTCTGGAGCAGCAGGCAGGAATGATAGACCCCAAAAGATACATAGGTGACATTGTACTGAAGAATCGGATCAATGTATTAGAAGAACAGATCCGGGAGCTGAAACGTGAAAAAGAGCAAATGAAAAAAGAAAATGTAAGATTGAGAAAAGCCTTAAACAAGAAAGACCTGAACGTATTAAAAACTTTATAATCTGAATTAGAAAATAATCTGCAACGACCGGGAAGAATTTCCCGGTTGTTGTGGTTGGAATATAAAAGTGTAGATAACAAAAGGTGTGCATAAATTGTATTTATGATATACTTATCGATAAGTTAAATTCGAAGAAAGAGGATGATAGAAGATGGAAAATCCGTTTGAATTTCATGAAGAAGATACAATTATTGCATGCGTAGGTGACAATGGGGGAACTACCGATGAGGATATAAGAAATGGGTTCAAGCGTACCGTTGAACTTCTGACGGAATCATTGAAAACAGGTTCCGAAGTTGAAGATCTGTTAGTATATCCTATCGTTTATAACGCCAGACACAGCATTGAGCTATCTTTGAAGATTGTCATAAAAATGTTATGGCGAATAGAGGAAAAGAAAGGGATATGTTATTCTGAGGAAGTCTTAAAGGAAAGAAAAAAAGAATTACACACGCATAGTATTGAATGCCTATATAAATTAGCATGTGATAAGAAGAATATTGACAGAAGAATTCCTGCATATTTTGAGAATATAGAAGATATGATTTACTTTTATTATTTCGATGAAGAGGGGGATGCCTTCAAATATGAACTAAATAAAGAAGATGAACCACATATGAATAAAAAACAAAATTTCTCATGTAAGTATTGAATTGTTAGAAACAGAATTTAAGGAAGTAATGAAAAAATTTGATGATTTGATATATTTTCTGGATAATTGTATCTTTGAATATTCGCTAGGAACATTTACCAAGAGCTTGTCGAGAGCAGATATATGGGATATTTCGAAGCGGCTTCCTGTATATGAAGAATGGAGAACAGAGAAATTCAAAGAAGTCAAAGATGAGATTAAGCAAGAATATCATCTCGGAAGTAAAGAATTTTCAGATGCTGTAAATCTAATTAAGGAAAATAGAGAGTTTTCGGTAAATATTGGATGCGAGAAAGTATTCGGGTCAATTACAGAAAATGAATTAAAAGAATACGCTTCATTGGTTAGATACTATTCTGAGAAAAGTAAATCTGACAACAAGGGTAAAGAGATAGGGTTCGATTTACGCAAAATACAAAAGAATGGGGAGATTTTGAAAAAATATTTATCCAGCATTTCTATGAATACATTAAATACACTATTATGTTTTAGTGAGATGAGTAATAGTTTCTTAGCGGTTGAACATTTGGAAGAGGTTCATGATGACATAGTCTCTAAGGCGTTTGACGGAACATATCTCATAAGAAAACTAAAACAAAGAAATATATGTTTAAGAATCTTATATGGAATGAAAAAGTGTGGACAGGTGACTTATGCAAAACAGTTGAGTGCTGCACTGGAACAAGAAGGAGTAGAGCTAACGCTTTGAGAATAATAGTGAACACGATACACTCGTGTCTCTGACGTTAAAGCCAGTGTTTTAGAGGGCTGGGAGAGGGATGCCCAATTTTATCGATGAGCCTACTGCAGGGCTTGACAAGCACTTCAGGGAGGATTTTTTAAGGCTGTGTACAGAGCTTGTGTCGGATGGTGAAAAAAGCATTATCATTTCTTCTCATATTACGGAGGATCTGGACAGAATAGCAGACTATATTGCATATATGCAGGCAGGGAGGCTGTTGTTTTTTAAGCCTAAGGATGCTGCGTGTGAGCATTTTCGGATAGTTACAGGACCTGTATATAAATGTAAGCTGATACCCAGGGAAGCAGTGGTTTACATGGAAGAAGGCACATACAGCTCCACTGCCATGGTTATAAGGGATAAATGTATTCTGGTAGACAGAGAGCTTCAAGAGCATACTCCGGATATCAGGGAGCTGATACATTATCTGGTGAAAGGGGGAAAGGAAAATGCCGAAAATATTGTGGAAAAATATTTTGGATAGCAGCAGGCGGGAGCTTGTTTGGCCATAGTTATGATACCATTATTCTGGCTTGGAATTACAGAAGGCTCATTTGGAGGCCTGAATCAGGTAATGTATATATACAATTTGATGATCAGCTATTTTTTTCATTTTCAGCAATCATAATAGAAGCGCATTCGAATTGCCACAGTATATGTATCTGGCTCCGTATTCAAGAGAACAAAGACAGCATTATATACAAAAAATGTTCAAATACAGATTCCGTGTGTCGTATATAGTGCTGCTTTTACCTATATTAATCACAGCAATAATCAGGCCTGATAAGACTCTGACAGTATCAGGAATAGTCTATTATATGTGTGAGATGCTTGTAATGGCAGGTATTTTGTATTGTACTTCATTTGACAATTATCTGGGCAGCGTGAATCCGGGCAGATTAACGATATTTGATGTAATCATGTTTATGTCTGCGGTGGTTGTTGCCGCAAGCTATGACCAGAATGACAGCTCGCTGGATTTGGTTCAGATATTAATTTCTTTAGTGATAGGTGTGTTTTTTATATCGATGATTGTATCCTGCAGGAAAAAAATATTATGACGATATTGTTCGCTGTATGGCAGATTACGAGTTTGCGGAATCAAAAAAAGATAAAAAATTGCGTAGAGGTGTGTATGAAAATTGTCATTTCAACAACAGTTAGTATGCCGATATATGAGCAGATTATAAATCAGATACGCGATGCAGTGGTAAGCGGTGAGCTTAAGGCAGGCGATGGCATGCCGTCAATCAGAGTACTGGCAAAGGAACTGGCAGTCAGTGTGATTACGACAAAGCGTGCTTATGAGGAGCTGGAAAAGGAAGGCGTAATAGAGTCGGTGCCGGGGCGTGGATTTTACGTGTGCGAGCAGAAAAATGATCTTTTGCGTGAAAAACAGATGATGAATCTTGAGAACAGGATGTCAGAACTGCTTGCAGATTGTGAGAATGCCGGAATGACCTTGAAGGATATAATAGATATGGTTCGTGTATTGGGAGAAAAATAATGGATGAGACAATTATAAAAATAGAAAATGCCGCTTTAAAATTAAAAAAATTTGTTATTAAGCCCGCAAATTTAGAAATACCAAAGGGCTACATTGTAGGTGTACAGGGAGAAAATGGTGCGGGAAAGACCACACTGCTTCATATGATGCTTGGAATGTATGACAAAATGAAGGGCAAAATATACATAGACGGTCTTGATGTTGTAAAAAATAAGACCAAGGTAAAAGAGATTGTAGGAATAGTGTCGCAGGACAGGAAATTTTACCTGTCGCAGGATGCCAATGGAAACGAAAAAATATACAGTCCATTTTATAAGAACTGGGATAGTGAGGAGTATCACAGGATGCTTGCACATTTGGAGCTTTCCCCAAGACGCAGATTGTGCTCGTTTTCTACAGGAGAAATGATAAAGTATCAGTTTGCATTTGCGGCAGCATACAGACCCAAAGTGCTTCTGATGGATGAGCCGACTGCCAATCTCGACCCGGTGTTCAGGGATGATTTCTTAAAATTACTGCAGGAATTTGTGGCAGAGTATGAGATGACAATACTTCTTGCCACGCATCTGGACGATGATTTGTCGAGGGTGGCAGACTATGTTATAGATATAAAGAACGGAGAATATTCAATGCGTGAGATACTTGAGTAGCTTATAATTGCTGCCGGTAATACGGGGGGTGAATGGTATAATTTTATAGCTTGCATTAGGTGTACAACACGCAATAGAAAACAGATGGAGATGTGAAATGGATATGAGTACCCTGATTAAAACGGAGCATGACAATTGGAAAAAGCGCATGATGGTTGAGACCTGCGGAACGTATGTCCTCATGAATATGGGTATGGGGTTTGTGGTAATCGCAGGTGCATTTTGTGGTGTAATGAATACTGAATTTGATCTTTATTATTATAATATGGTGGTGTTTTTTACATTTGGATTGTATTATGCACAGTCCAGATACATTACATATATATGGGAAAATGGTAGAAAAGTTAATATATTTGAGAAATATATATATTTGCCGGTTGATCTTAAAAAGTTGAGAAAAGCAAAGCTTATAGTAGTTGGAAAAAATATTATGATACCGGTCATACTTGGACAGCTTTCAGCAATTCTTATGAGAGGGGCATATTATGGATGGCATGTAAAAAGCTGGCTTGATTTGGGACTGTATACACCGGTTATGGTGGGAATTGGTTTTTTGATTTTTAAGGAAGCTGAGCATAGATGGTTGTGCTTTAAGGCAGTAAAAAATTAAGCCTGCAAATAAAAAGATAATTTCTAATTTGTGTTTTAGATGTAAATCCGCTATACTATTGATGTAATATTGCGGATTTGTTTCTATAGAAAGAGGGTAAAATATGCCTGAGATATCATTATTTTATGGGATTAGAGTCACTATGTATTATAATGACCATATGCCACCACATTTTCATGCTGAATATAATGGACATAAAGCATTAGTAGATATTAATAATATACAAGTAATAAGAGGCTCTTTGCCGAATAAACAATTACGATTGATATTGGCCTGGTGTACGATTCATCAGGATGAATTAATGCAGAATTGGGAATTGGCCAAGGACATGAAACCATTGAACAAAATTAATCCACTTATATAATGAGAGGTGAAATATATGAATGAATATTTTCCTACAGTTGTACAGGTAATACCTTTAGATAATTATCATGTACAGGTTTTCTTTGATGATGGTAAAATAGTTGATTATGATACAACACAGGATCTTAAATCTTCAATTTTTGAGCCTTTGAGAAATATTGAAAATTTTAAAAATACATGTACGGTAATGAATGGAACGCTTGCATGGGATATTTCCGGAAAAATGGATGAAAGTGATTGTATAGATATTGATCCATTTACATTGTATGAATTGAAGGCTATTAATAGCCTGATTGCGTAAGATTAGAACCATTTTCACGTATCACAGCCTTACAATCCTTTTTAAAGCATGCAATGAGTTTTTATTGGCTTTATTTGGTAACTAGTGTATACTATTTGCATATAACAGCTTCGTTAAGCAGATATAAATACACATAAAAGAAAGGTATAATCATGGACATCGTATTAGGAAATTACAAAGGATTAAAGGCAAACATCCCTTATATTGCATATACAGAGGAGGATGTTAATTCACAGATAGCGACACTTCTTTCAGGAAATCCTGTCAGAGAGCAGAAAACAGGCCCGTTAGCGATGGGTGACACGGCAGTAATAGACTACGAGGGCTTTAAGGACGGAGTTGCGTTTGAGGGCGGAAAGGCTGAGAAATATCCTCTGGGAATCGGTTCAGGCTCTTTTATTCCGGGCTTTGAGGAGCAGCTTGTAGGCATGGAAATCGGTGAGGACAGAGACATCAATCTCTCATTCCCTGAGCAGTATCATGCGCCGGAGCTTGCAGGCAAAGCGGTTGTTTTCAAGGTTAAGCTGCACGAGATTTACAATGAGAAGGAAGCAGAGCTGAACGATGAGTTTGCAGCATCTCTCAATTTCCCTGAGGTACAGTCAGTGGAGGATTTAAAGAAATATATCAACGAGTATCTTGAGTACCAGGTAGAGGCAAGAAAGGCAGATGCGGCAAGAGAAAAGCTCTATGACCAGATTCTTGAGAGCAGCTCATGCCTTGTTTCGCCACAGGCAGTAGAGACAGCGGTAAATATGCAGCTTCAGCAGATGGCAGCATCATTTGCACAGCAGGGTGTGGCTATGGAGCAGTATCTTCAGATGACAGGCAAGACTATGGATAGCTTAAAGGATGAACTCAAGCCGGTTGCACAGAAGCAGGTAAAGCTTGAGGCTGTTCTCGATGAAATCATCAGAGTGGAAAATATCACTGTATCTGACGAGGAGATGGATGAGCAGTATGAGCTTATTTCACAGAAGTATGGTCAGCCTGTTGACGTTGTAAAGCAGGTGCTTCCAAAGGCACAGCTCAAGCCGGATTTACTTCGTATGAAGGCATCACAGCTCATCATCGATGCGGCTGAGATTATCATGGAAGAAAGCGGAAAATAATGTATAGAATATTTTTGGTTGAGGATGACGAGACCATAGCAAAGCTTGTCAGAAGACATTTGGAAAAATGGGATTATGATGTGCATGTGGTGCAGAAATTTGATGCTGTAATGTCAGAATTTGCATCATTTGATCCGCAGCTTGTACTTATGGATATCGGTCTGCCGTTTTACAATGGGTATCACTGGTGTACGGAAATCAGAAGGGTATCAAAGGTTCCTGTGGTTTTCCTGTCATCCGCTGCTGATAATATGAATATAGTGATGGCAGTCAGTATGGGGGCTGATGACTTTATAGCAAAGCCGTTTGACCTCGATGTGCTGACTGTAAAGATACAGGCTATCATCAGGCGCTGCTATGATTTTGGCGCAAACAACAGTGTTTTGGAGCATAATGGCGCCATGCTCAATATATCTGATGCCACCATAACCTATGACGACAAAAGGCTCGAGCTTACAAAGAATGAGCTCAAAATATTGCAGACACTTTTTGACAACAAAGAAAGGATTGTATCACGCAGCCTTCTAATGGAAAAGCTGTGGGAGAGTGATGCGTATGTGGACGAGAATACACTTTCGGTGAATGTCAACAGGCTGCGTAAAAAGCTGGATTCTATAGGGCTTGAGAGCTTTATTGTCACAAAAAAGGGACTTGGGTACAGGCTGGGGTGAGAGGTCATGGCAAAAATACAAAACAAACCGCATCTGACAAATTTTATAAAACAAAACTATATATGGATTCTGATGATAGTCACAATGTCATGTATCCATTTGCTTTACATGTACCTGATTGGTGCGCGCAAACAGGATCTGGTGTATGCGGCAGTGCTTGATGCAATACTTCTTCTGATAACAGTTTTGGTTGGATTTTTCAGATATAGCAGCAAGGTAAAAGCTCTAAGCAATGCTTTAAAACGTCCGGTTGAGGAACAGGCACAGCTTCCGGAAGCAACAGATGATGTGGAGATACTTTATCATGGACTGCTGGAAAATCAAAGTATTGCAAGAAGTGAGTCAGAAAGCAGTGCTGCAATCAGACAATCACAGATGAGAGATTATTACTCTATGTGGGTGCACCAGATAAAGACACCGATATCGGCTATGAAACTACTGCTTGAGGCAGAGCGGGAGGAGCTTGGGCAGCTTATATGTGATGATGAACAGAGTCAGTGCCAGACAGCGGATAGAACCGGTGGGAATATCGGTGCTGCCGGATTAAATGCTGCTTTGAAACAACAGGCTGTACTCACAGAGCTGTCAGATAACATGGACTCGTTAGAGGACGAATTGTTCCGCATAGAGGAATATGTCAGTATGGCTTTGCAGTATCAGCGTGTGAGCAGCACAGAAAATGATTTTGTGCTTGAAAAAGTCAGTGTGGATGGTGTCATACGTGATACCATTAAAAAATATGCAAAAATTATGATACGAAGGCATATTGGAATAAATTATTCAGGAACCGGGCAGAAGGTATATACTGACGGAAAATGGCTTGCATTTATGCTGGAACAGATACTTTCAAATGCCATAAAATATACACCGCATGGGGGTGTTACAATAGAAACTGCAGAGGAAAAAGACCGGTTTTTTATTACAATAAAGGATACCGGAATAGGAATCAAAGCCGAAGATCTGCCACGCGTTTTTGAAAAGGGCTACACAGGCTACAATGGTCATGCCGATAAGAAGGCTACAGGAATTGGGCTTTATCTGTGCAGGCAGATGGCAGACAAGCTGGGGCATACAATCCGCATGGAGTCAGAGATTGGAAAAGGAACTAAGGTGTGGATAGGGTTTGATCTGGATTATGCGGATGTGAGAGATTAGGATAAATCGGTGTAATAAGTTTGACTGGAAATTGTATCCAAAATCATATATAATAATATATTATGAGAAATAAAAGAGTATGTGATTATATAGCGGAAGCTATTCAGAATGAAATTTTATCAGGACGTATGTCATCAGGAGTGCCATTGCGTCAGGAAGAGCTTGCGGATAGTCTTGGTTATTCGAGAATACCAATCAGGGAGGCATTGCAGATACTTGAGTCGCAGGGATTGGCAAAGAGACTGGCAACAAGGCATGTGGTTGTGGCTGATTTTTCGGACGAGGTGATAACGGAAATCTATGAGTTGCTTTCAGATGTGGAGATAAAACTGCTAAAGGGCATGCTGCAGTCTGGTATATGTTTGTGGGATAAAGCGGTCAGTGATAACAGTGAGCAGCCCAATTGCGTACATGAGCCATCTGCTATAAATGAAAAATTGTCTGCAGAGCTGCAGTTTCATGAGACAATTATATCCAATAGTCATAACGAGTATTTTACACATATTCTTGAAAATGGTCTCTGGTGCTATATCAGGTTTGCGGTTGAAGAGACGGCAGCAGGCAGGGAAAATGCGCGAAGACTTGAGCTGTTATCGAAAATTGCAGAGGCATATTCGGATAAGGATATAAATATTGTCAGAGAACTGTTGGGAGAATATTTTGGAAGTCTTTGTGAGGCTGTTATAGCAGAGAGGGAAGAAAGCAGCAGGTAATTGGTGACTTATTTTATACTGAATAATGACAGATGATTCGGAAGCATATAAAATTAAAAGATAACAAGAGGAAAAAGTAATTATGATAGGACTTAAACCGATAAAGATTCCGTCAGCGAAGGAGCGTGTAGCATCGGAGCTGCGCAAGGCAATTTTGTCAAAACAGCTAAAAGAGGGAGAAAATCTTACACTGGAAAGTGTAGCGCAGCAGCTTAATGTATCTATAACTCCCGTGCGTGAGGCTTTTCAGATATTAGCGCATGACGGACTTATCAAGCTAAGACCGAATAAGGGAGCAATAGTACTTGGAATTACAGAGACGTACATAAGGGAGCACTATCAGATTAGAGGCATACTCGAGGGCGCATGTGCAGGTTTTGCTGCTTCACCTGATATCGATATCAGCAAGATAGAGCAGTCATACCTGGATGCAAGGGAGATGACAGCTTCCGGAGATTATAGCAGATATGCGGATTTAAACCGTGAGTTTCATAGTGAAATCTGGGCAGCATCCGGCAACAAAAAGATGCAAAATATGATCGCAGAACTGTGGAACGGACTTTCAATGGGCAACATGGTCACAGAGGAGGAATATGCGGGCATTTCTATAAAGGAGCATGAGGCTATATACGAAGCAATCAAGGCTCATGATGTGCAGCTTGCACAGCGGAGGATGTATGAGCATATCATGCGTAGTCGTGATGATATGCTGACATATTATGTGTAGATGTAAGTTATTAATTTAACACATTACTTGTAATAGATGCACAAATTGAATAGGTGGAATATATATAAATTGCCGAAATTGTCAAAAAGGTATTGACGATTTCGGTTTTTTGTTATATCTTAAACTTAGAAATTGGATACAATATCAAATATCAAATAATAAACGGAGGAGGAAAATGATATGAGTCCAGCAACAATAACACTTTTATTCTTATTGTTTGCCGTTGTGATGTTCGTGTGGGAAAAGATTCCGCTTGGGGTTACATCCATGATAGTATGCGTCGGTCTTGTTATCACAGGAGTACTGGATTGGAAAACAGCCTTTTCAGGATTTATTGACAGCAATGTAATTCTTTTCGTAGCGATGTTTATCGTCGGAGGAGCATTGTTTGAAACCGGTATGGCAAACAAAATTGGAGGAGTGGTCACACACTTCGCCAAAACAGAGAGGCAGCTTATCATAGCAATCATGGTGATTGTGGGACTGATGAGCGGAGTACTTTCAAACACAGGAACTGCAGCAGTTCTCATTCCGGTAGTTATCGGAATTGCAGCAAAATCAGGATACTCGAGATCGAGACTTCTTATGCCACTTGTTTTTGCAGCAGCCATGGGTGGAAATTTATCTCTCATCGGTGCACCGGGAAATCTCATAGCACAATCAGCTATGGGAGAGATTGGACTTAGCTTTGGATTTTTCGAGTATGCAAAGGTAGGACTTCCGATACTTATAGCAGGTATTCTGTACTTTGCATTTATAGGATACAAATTCCTGCCTGAAAAGCAGGGCAGTACGGAAAGCTCATATGATGAGCAGAAGGATTTTTCAAATGTCCCTAAATGGAAACAGATGATGTCATTGATTATCTTAATCCTTACACTTTTGGGAATGTTTTTCGAGGACAAGATTGGCATAAAGCTTTGTGTCATCGGCTGTGTCGGAGCACTTGCCCTTATCATTACAGGCGTTATCAGTGAGAAAAACGCACTTAAATCAATAGATTTGAAAACCATTTTCTTATTTGGTGGAACTCTTTCACTTGCATCGGCGCTTCAGGAGACCGGGGCAGGCGAGGAAATCGCAACAGCGGTTATCGGTATACTTGGCAAAAATCCATCACCATACGTTCTCACATTCGTAGTGTTCATGCTTTGCTGTGTACTTACGAACTTTATGTCAAATACCGCCACCACAGCACTTTTGGTTCCAATCTGCGTATCAATTGCCACAGAGATTGGAGCTGACCCGAGTGCAGTACTTATGGCATGTGTTATCGGTGGTTCATGTGCATACGCCACACCTATCGGTATGCCTGCCAACACAATGGTCATTACAGCCGGAGGATACACCTTCAAGGATTATGCAAAGGCCGGTATTCCGCTTATAGTAGTGGCGACCATTGTAAGTATGGTCTTACTGCCGATTTTCTATCCGTTCTTCCCATAAGAACGGATGGGAGTGGGTAAACAATAAATTAATATTTAATTATTTACAAGATTTATATTAGGAGGAAAAACTATGTCAAACGAGAAACAGGTAGAACAGCTTACCACCTATATGGCAAATTTTATCGCTCATATAGCAAAAAAATTACCGGATGATGTCATTGCAAAACTGACAGAACTCCGTGACAAAGAGGACAGTCCTCTTTCAAAAACAATCTATGATACAATGTTTAGAAATCAGGAGCTTGCGGTAAAACTTAACCGCCCAAGCTGCCAGGATACAGGAGTACTTCAGTTCTGGGTTAAATGTGGAACAAAATTCCCACTTATTGATGAGCTTGAGGGACTTTTAAAAGAGGCAGTTGTAAAAGCTACATTTGAGGCTCCTCTTCGTCACAACAGTGTTGAGACTTTCGATGAGTACAACACAGGCAAGAACGTTGGAAAAGGAACACCTACAGTATTCTGGGATATCGTGCCAAACAGCGACAAATGCGAGATCTACACATACATGGCAGGAGGTGGATGTACACTTCCGGGAAAAGCTATGGTACTTATGCCTGGAGAGGGCTATGAAGGAGTTACAAAATTCGTAATGGATGTTATGACTACTTATGGTTTAAATGCATGCCCACCTCTCCTGGTAGGTGTAGGTGTAGCAACATCTGTTGAGACAGCAGCACTTTTATCAAAGAAAGCACTCATGCGTCCAATCGGATCTCACAATGAGAACGAGAGAGCCGCAAAGATGGAAAAACTTCTCGAGGATGGTATCAATGCTATCGGCCTTGGACTCAGGGAATGGGCGGAAATACTCAGTAATGGGTGTAAATATCGAGAACACAGCCCGTCATCCATCTACAATCGGTGTAGCCGTAAACGTAGGCTGCTGGAGCCACAGACGCGGACACATTGTTTTTGATAAGGACCTTAACTATACAATCACAACACATTCGGGGGTGGAATTATAATGGTAGAGAGAATTAATGGAAAAACAATTTTAACAACACCAATCTCAGCAGAGGATCTTAAAGGAATAAAAATCGGAGATATTGTATACTTAAATGGAAGCATGACAACATGCCGTGACGTAGCACACAGACGTCTCGTTGAGGAGGGAAGAGAACTTCCGGTAGACGTAAGAAACAATGCTATTTTCCATGCAGGACCGATCATCCGTCCACTCGAGAATGACAAATTTGAGATGGTATCTGTTGGACCGACAACAAGTATGCGTATGGAGAAATTCGAGTACGAGTTCGTAAAAGAGACCGGCGTACGTGTTATCATCGGAAAAGGTGGTATGAAAGAGAATACAGAGCGTGCATGTAAAGAGTTCGGTGCCATTCACTGCGTATTCCCGGCAGGAAATGCAGTAGTAGCCGCAACAGAGGTTGAGGAAATCGTCCGCGCAGAGTGGAGAGATCTCGGAATGCCTGAGACACTCTGGAACTGCCGTGTGAAAGAGTTTGGCCCACTTATCGTATCTATAGATACAGATGGTAACAACTGGTTCGAGCAGCAGAAAGTTGAGTTCAACAAGAAAAAAGATGCAGCAACAGAGGAAATCTGCAAGCAGGTAGGATTCATCAAATAGTTGCCGGAGCCTGGTATCAAATTTATTTAGAACCCAATTGCCATGAAAGTATTCTGGCAAAATATATACCCGCAGAATGCGGGAGAAAACATAAAAAAATATAATTTTTCGCGCAAAGGCTCTCACATAATTTGACTATTATGTGGGAGCTTTTAGATATATGAAATTAGAATAGTATGATAATCATTTCCATAGGATATTAAATAAATTGCTGCAATAAAAAGATTATTGTCCGGTAACTAAAAAAGAGAGGAATAAATGATAATGAAGCAATTCCTGAGAAAAACAATGAAAAATGTAGCAGCCTACGTGGAACTTTTTCTGTCGGCAGTACTGGTGTTTGTGATAGTGGTGCTTATTATAAAGCTTATAGGGCAGTGCTTTTTTGATATATGGCATGATAAAATTAAACTGGAGTATTACATGGAATATATCATGTCGCTTGCAATCGGCGTGGAGTTTGTGAAAATGCTCTGTACTCATAAGCCGGGTACAATCATAGAGGTGCTTTTGTTTGCAACAGCCAGGCAGATGATCGTGGAGCATCTCAATGTATATGAGACACTTGTCGGAATAGGTGCGATAGCGGCGCTTTTTGCCATCAGAAAACTCCTTTTCTGCAGCTTTGATGAGGCAGACCACATGATATGCCGTGGCAGCCAGACGGTAGCGAGGGCGAATTTTATTTCCGGAACAAATATACCGGAGGAAAAGACAAAGCTGCTTAGAGATGTGATAAGCGAAAAATTGCAGGATGAGGGTAAAAATGTGTCAATCGGAGCCTGTGTGTATTACCAGGATTGTGCGCTCAGAGTTGATAATGTGAAGCAGGGCGTTGTCACAAGAGTCGAGGTAATTAAAAATCTGTAGATAAAAAGAGGATCAGCACATCTGTGCTAATCCTCTTTTTGCTACTCCAGATTAAGTTTCTTTGTCATTTCTTACAAAAATGTAAGATACAAGGTCGAAATGTAAGCTGATTCGATAGCATACATTCCGGCATTTTGTTATTATAATTACATGAAGCATCAACAATGTAAGTTGTGAAGCCGATTATGACGTCATATTTAAAATAAATGTAACAAAAATAGAAGTTTAAATAACATTTTGAAATCATCGTAAAGGAGCATTGAAATGGCAATCTTAGAAGTAAGTAACCTCAAAAAAATATATACCACCAGATTTGGTGGAAATCAGGTACAGGCATTGAAAAACATCAATTTTTCTGTAGAGGAAGGTGAGTATGTGGCAATCATGGGAGAGTCCGGCTCAGGTGATTATGTTAAAATAAGACTAAGTTAGCAGATTCCTTATAAAATAAGGGCTCACGCCAATTTAGTCTTTTTTCTATTATACCATAAAAGGTAGAAAATTCATAGACCGGGAATGAATTTTTCATAGTAAAAATCAAATGGCAGGGGCTCTTAAAGATAGAAACCTATTGCTACTGGTCCTGTCAAAATTATATCCATTCTCACAGGCGGTCAAGTTTGTGAAAAACCATTCGGTTACAATATATTGAAAAAAATATGTTAAGGACTAGGTTAGTTAAAAGATTCTGTTAGCTGGCTTAGTCCTTTTTTTCTTGGGAGGACAGAGCAATGATAAAGGTGATTATGATTGTTGGAATAATTTTTTTCCTCGTTTCGTTGTATGCGTGTCTGGTGGCAGGCAAAAGAGCAGATGAAGAAATAAGTGCTTTATTTGAAAAAGAAAAGAAGCAGGGGAGTGAGGAATAAACGTATGAATGGAGGTATTTATAGCACTGGAAATGAAATTGTAGATGAAAATGCAAAACTGAATATATCTGGAAATATCATTCCGCAGGTGTGGTATCGGACAATCATCAGAGAAAGTGGAAAGCCAAATCTAACAGCTATTATTATACTGGCAGATATTGTGTACTGGTATAAGCCTACAGAAATCAGAGATGAAGGAACCGGACAGGTCATTGGGGTAAGAAAGAAATTTAAGTCAGACCTTCTTCAGAGAAGTTACCAGCAGATCAGCGAACAGTTTGGGATTTCCAAAAAAGAAGCGACAAATGCAGTGGTATTTTTAGAGAAGCTGGGTGTGGTAAAACGGGTATTTAGAACCATTTCCATGAATGGGATTGTTGTAAATAATGTTCTGTATCTGGAATTGATCGTAGACCGGTTAAAAGAATTGACTTATCCAGAAGAAACAGGAGCAGATCCGGTTTCCTTTGAAAAAAGAAGAGAGAAATCCAAAGCAGAGAAAATCAGTTCCCATACAGCCATAGAGGAAGAGATACATTTTGTAGAAGAGAGGGCTGTCCCTTTCCAAAGGGAGAGGGTGTCACCATTCAAAGAGGGAGCATACCCCGACAGGGAAACAGAGCCCTGGATACCCAAAGAGGTACCTCAGACTGATAGCGGGCAGACAAATACAGAGATTACTACAAAGACTACAGCAGAAAGTACCCAAAAGAATACAACAGAAATAGGGAATGGGTATAGAGATAATCCTATCTTATCCTATCAGGTAGCAGAAGAACAGTTCAAAGATCAGATTGATTATGATGCGATATGGATAGACAGACCTTTTGACAGAAAACTGCTCAATGAGATTGTAGGGCTTGCAGTAGATGTTTTGACGTCCAATGCAAAGACCATAAGGGTAAATCAGGAAGAACGACCTCTTGGCATTGTACAGGGAATGTATAAAAAGCTGGATAAGTTTACCGTAGAGTATGTGATAGACTCAATTAAGCAGTGTACAAGGAAAGCCAATAATATCCGGGCAGTGCTGCTTACCGCTTTATACAATGCCACATTGACAGCAAACAGCTATATATCCAATCTGTTTGCTTATCAGGAAGCTATCCCTCAGACGTAAGGAGCGTGATAGAAAGTAACAAAATTAAGAAAATTCAGGACAGCTCATGGATATACACAGATAGAACTTGCGGCTGTCTTGGGTATCAGTCTTCGGACGTATCAGAGGATTGAATACGGACAGCAAAAGCCCAATGTCTATGTAGTTGTCCGACTTCAGCGGTTATTTCAAAAAGATATTAGTGAGATTATGGAGGAATATACAGAATGAGGGAAGAAAGGTTTCGTATTCAGTGCCCCAAACATTTTCTGGTTGGAGATTCAGGGCGTTTTGAAAAATCTCCACAGGGTAAGGATTCGGATTTTGTAGTAGATTATGCTCCACCAGAAATGTTTGAAGCCGGGATTGTCTTACAGGAGATGGGGACGGAGGGAGATACCTATTGCACAATGTATGTCTATTTTGCACCAGAGGAACACCTTCCGGTTTATATGGACAGCATGAAATACGACCTACAAAAAGTATCCATTCGGAAAATTTTTGTTGATACCGAAGAATACCTCATAAAAGTAAATGAGAAGACAAAAAAGTTTTATGCGGGTGAGGACGGTTGTTGGGGTTCCTATACGGAACTTTACCGGAAAGAGAATGGGGAACGTCTGACTGATGCAGTGATTGTTTTTCTGTGTATGCCAGATGAAATGAAGTTTCAGGAAATGGAAGCTGTGATGGGGGAACTGTTTGAAAAACTTCCTGTGATAGATAAGAAAAGAAAGAAACAGGTCAAGAACCAAAGAGAACAAGATAAAATACAAACTATAACTTTCAGGAGGATAAGAACGTGGAAACTAAAATGATTATTGGAATTGATCATGGAAACCGTAACATGAAAACTGCAAATACTGTATTTTCAGCAGCAATCCAGCCTTTACAGGCAAGGCCGGACAGCCTGGAACATATTCTGGAATACCAGAACCAGTTTTATTATGTGGGAGGGAAAGTACCGGAAAAGGAGTGTGTGGATAAGACAGAGAATGAAAATTATTATCTTCTTACCCTTGCAGCACTGGCACAGGAAATGCGCTGCCGGGGACTGACAGACGCTTCCGTAAAAATGGGAGCTGCCCTTCCGCCTAGAAGATTTCAGCAGCAGAAAGAAAGTTTTAAGAAATATTCTGTTAAAGACAAAGGAACTGCATTTCCGTTATGAAGGAGTACATTATCATGTGTCTTTGGAAAATGTGTTTGTTTTTATGCAGGGGCATGTGGTGATCCATACGCTTTTAGAAGCAGTTCCCGGCTATTGCCTTTTAGTAGATATTGGTGGAGGAACTACCGACCTGGTAGAGTTTGTTGACGGAATGCCGGACGGGAAGTATTCGATTTCGGATAAGGCAGCTTTGTACTGTATCGGAAAAGTCAATGAGGAAGCCATTGCCAAAACAGGGGCAGGGGTACCGGCATACATTACAGAAGCATTTATGAGAACAGGAAGCTATGACTGCCCGAAGCAGTATCAGGACGTCATAAAAAACTGTTTGAAGTCCTATGCAGAGGAAATTTATGGTATCATACAGGCAAACCATTATAATCTGGATCTGACCAAAATGGTGTTTATGGGCGGTGGTTCTTCCATTGTGGAGCATTTTGGAGCCAATGAGGGAAAAGATGTACAGTTTGTAACGGATATACATGCCAATGCAAGGGGCTGTGAAGAGGCAGTGAAAAGTATTATCCGGGCAAAACAGAGGAAAATGCGGACAGCATGATAGGAAGTGAAAACTTATGGATACGGAAAAAGTATATACAACTTCACTGCGGCTGTATAAAAGCAGGCCGGTACATCATCAGGCTTACCGGTATCTGAAGGAGTATAACAAAGATATTTTCAAGACAAAAGACGATTTCATAGCAGAAGCAATCGTTTATTTTGCCAAGTATCTACAGCAGGAAGAAGAAGTACAGCAGATGAAACTATTAAATACCCTTCTGGAAAACCAGAAAGAACAATTTTGTAAAATCGTAAAAGAAGCGGTTTCAAAGGCACAGGAAGAAGCCTTTGAGAAGCGGGGTGTGCTGGAAAAGGCCGTTCAGGGAGAACTTTCTGACGGTGGAACGATAGCAGAGAACAGGGAAAAGGAAGAAGCCTGTATGGAAAAAGATTTACGGTTTGCGGAATTTTATGGGGCATTTGAAGAATAAGGAGGAAAAAGATATGGCAGTAGGAAGAAGTGTATGGGAAGTTGTAAAAGGGATTTTCATTGCAGTGGGGAAACTGCTGTATCTGACAGGGAAACTGGTGATATGTTTGTTTCTGCTGGTTCTGCAGCTTGTTTTGGCAGTGTCCCATGCAGGAAGCAGGGAATAGAAAGGGGATTGACAGGTGCATTGGATACGGGACAGACCGTATACAAAAGATAGAAAAAAGAAGATAGAAAATGGAAAGCAGGCTTGTGTGGCCTGCTTTTTTTGACGAAAAAATGAAAAGGAGCAAAGCTATGATGAAAGGAAAAAGAAAAGGCTGCTGGCTGGGACGCTGGCACTTCTTCTTAGTTGTACTACGTTACTCAATACAGGGATCACCGCACTGGCTTCTGAACAGTCTGAGGAACATGCACAGATACAGGAAGTAAAACAGGAGGAGGCTGCTTCAGAAACATTACCGGAGTTGGAAGAGGTAAAGGAGCAACTAACAGAAGAAGAACTGGTGTATGCAGAGGACCTTACCATAAAAGCAGGAGAGTCCTTTGACTTGGAAACAGATTACAGGGGTTTTCAGAAAAATGGTGAAAAAGTAAAGGTAACGTTTCTGAAAGCAGAAGGGGACTCCGGCAATTCTTTTGATTTCAATACCCCAGGTTCTTACCAGGCATTTTATCGTGTTGATCCGTTAAACGGAAACCCTTCCTATCAGATTATGAGAAGAATTGTGGTAGAAGCAAGGGAAAACAGTACACAGGAACCCCAGGGAGAAGTAAGCCAGCATACCGAAGATGGCTCCGGTGAGGACGGTGAGGCGGACCCTGACCCGGAGATACCGGAGGTACTGACGGAAGAACCGGAAATGCCAGATGCAGGGGCAGAGTTGATTGATCTGACACCAAAAGAGGATAAGGGAATGTTCTTATCGGTTGTTCCGGCAGCAATGGAGCAGCAAAAAGGAAGCAATGTACATCTGGTACAGGGAGAGAAAATCCCATACCCTTCTAACGTGGGGAACTATTCTACTTCCTATTTCACCGTAAATGGCCATGTGGCATATTGTCTGGAGTCTATGAAGGCTTCCCCGCCGACCTCGGATTATGTAGCCAATGAATTTGAAAGCAACCCGGAATTACAGAAAGTCCTTTATTATGGATATGGCGGTCCCGGGGACATTACTGGGGAGTATATGCCCTCTTTTGACTGGAAGACAAAGTATATTTTTACGCATTTAGCTGCCGCTTATTCTTATTGTGGCATGGACGGTTTTTATGGCTGTACCTTTGAAGATATTAAGGCAAGCGGTGTGTGGGGATATATCCAGCATATTTACAGCCTGGAAGCACCTCCGACAGCAGCAATCACATTGTCCCCAAAGGAAGCAAAGGCTTATGAAAGTGGAAAGGAACAGCGTACCGGAGAATTTACTTTAAAAGGTGACCATAGAAACTATATTACTTTAAAAATGCCAGAGAATGTGACTTATCACAGTGGAAGTACAAAACAGACAGGAACCGTAAAGATCAATGGGAATACCACATTCTATTTCAGTGCTCCCAAAACTGTAACTGGTACATGGAACAGTGGTAAGCTGAAAGGACAAATGGGAACTCAGTGGAAGACCTTAGTATTGTCTACGGGTTCTGGTTCTCAGGATATTGGGTATGGGGCATTTTTTGAAGAAGAAAGTGCTTCTGTGGAATTTACGGTGAAGTGGCTGGACCTGGCAAGGGTAAAGGTAACAAAAAAAGATAAGAACAGTAAAGTAAATCTGTCCGGCGCTGTTTTTGGTATTTATTCAGACAGTGCATGTAAAAACCTTCTTGTACAGATGCCGGCCACAGACAGCAACGGTACTTCTGAGGTGGAAATTCCGAAAACCCAGGATACGGTATATTTAAAAGAAATTTCTGTTCCAGAAGGATATAAGCTGAATACAGAGTCTTTTAACGTGAAGCTGGAAACAGGAAAAACAACTTCTGTTGCAGTGACGAATGAGGAACAGAAAGGAAAAATCACAATCCGTAAAAAAGGTGAGGTTCTGACCGGAGTAACCGGAGAAGAGGGAAACCTGACTTTTGTATATGGAAATGCGGACTTTGCAGGGGCAGAATATAACATTTATGCGGCAGAGGATATTTACAGCCAGGATAAAGTGACGAAGGTGCATAAAGCAGGGGATCTGGTAGAAAGTCTGACAACAGGGGAAGATGGAAGCGCTGTTTCCAAAGAATTGTATCTTGGAAAATATAAGGTTGTAGAACAGAAAGCACCGGAAAATCTGGTGATTGGGAAAACAGAACAGGAACGTACCCAGTTTGTAACCTTGTCCTATGCAAGACAGAATGTAGAGCTATCCCAGGGGGAAACCGTTTTTACCAATGCAAGACCGGAGATTTCCGTAAATGTAGTGAAAAAATCGAAACATGATGATGTTACCCTGGAAGGTGCGACGTTTGGCTTGTATGTAGAAGAAGACCTGACGGCAGCAGACGGAAAGGTCCTTGTAGAAAAAGGAAGCCTGGTGGAACGTGCTGTTTCCGACAGGGAAGGAATGGCTGTGTTCCATGCAGATATTCCTTTGAATTTCCATTACAGCGTAAAGGAAATCCAGGCACCAGATAAGTATTATATGACAGATGAGGTGTATCGTTTCTTCTATGAATATAAAGACGACAGCACCTACACATATACTTTTTCCCATGATTTTAAAAATGAGGAAGTACGGGGAGAAGTTCATGTAAGTAAGATTGACCAGGATTCCCAGGGATTTATTTCTCAGGGTGACGCAACCTTAGTAGGGGCAAAATATGGGTTATATGCTACGGAAGATATTGAACACCCAAATAAGAAAGATGGGATTGTCCATAAAAAAGGGGAACTTGTAGCGCAGGGTACGATTTCCAGTGAAGGAACCGTAGATTTCAAAAACCTGTATCTTGGAAATTATTTCGTAAAAGAAATAGAGCCGGCAGAAGGGTATCTGTTAGATGAAACAGAGTATCCCGTAGAGGTTTCGTATGAGGGACAGGAAGTACAGATTGTACACCGGGAGGTGACTGTAAAGGAAACTGTAAAGAAACAGGCCTTTCAGCTTATCAAGATCTCAGAAGACGGGGAGCAGACAGAAACAGAACTGGTAGAAGGAGCTGGATTTAAGGTATTCCTCATCAGTGAGCTGTCTGGTGTAAAAGACGGAAGTTTGAAGCCGGGAAATGGTTCTTATTATACCCCGGAAGATTTTATCACCTATGATTACAGCAAAGATGAAACCGCTTCTTATTGGGAGAATGGTAAAAAGATTACGGTACCAGAGCTGTTTACGGATAAGAAAGGATATTTAAAGAGTCCAGAACTTCCTTATGGAACCTATGTGGTGTTTGAGTCTACGGTTCCGGAAAATTTAAAAGGGATTCGTCCATTTATTGTACAGATTTCGGAAGACAGCCGGGAACCCCAGGTATGGCGTGTGTTTGATGACCGTCCTTTGCAGTATTACTTCAAGATTGTGAAAAAAGATGCCCAGACACAGAAGTCGGTGCTGGATAACAGTGCAGCTTATAAGATTTATGATGTGGAAGCAGAAAAATATGTGGAAATGATCGTAAGATATCCAAAAAAAGAAGTGGTATCTGTGTTCAGGACCAACGAAGAGGGATACCTGATTACACCGGAGCAGTTAAAATGTGGCACTTACCGGATTGAAGAAGTGGAAGCACCGGAAAATTATGTACAGGTAGGATTTGAAAATGCCCTCTTAAAAGACGGGAAGGAAGTTCCGCTAAATGAAGTTGCAGACGGAGGAACATACCAGGAGGCAAAGAAAGCGCCGATCACCATTACCGTAGATTCTGATACCGTACACCAGGTAGAGGAGAAAACCGGTAAATTTATTGTTGTCATTGAACAGTATAATGATGAAGCAGTAGGAAGCCTTACAATCCATAAAAAAGGAGAAAAACTTTCTGGTGCTTCTAAAGTAGAAGAAAAGTTCCTGACAAAGATGAAAAACGGTGTAGCAGGTTTCGTAAATCAGGTAAGCAGTTTCTTCACTGGGGAAGAGGTCATGGAAAAAGAGAAAGGTTATGAATTTGACTATGAAGAGGGAAATATGGAAGGTGCAGAATTTGCCATTCATGCAAAGGAAACCATTTATACCCCGGACGGACAGAAAGACGAAGCAGGAAACCGCATTGTAAAATATGAAAAAGATGCCCTGGTAGCTCGTATGGTGACAGATAAAGAAGGAAAGGCAGTCCTGAATAATCTTCCTATCGGAAAATACTATGTAGTGGAAGAAAAAGCAGGTCAGAACTGTGTTCTTGACCCGGAAGCAAAAGAATTTGAAATTGCATATAAGGGACAGGAAGTAGCAGTGGATTATGTAACAATGGAACTTACCAATCAGCGACAGAAAGTTTCCCTGAGTCTTCTGAAGAAAGACGCAGAAACCGGAAAACCGCTGGAAGGAGTGGTATTCGGGCTGTATGCGCAGGAGGATATCAAAAATGCTGCCGGGGAAGTAGTTGTAGAAAAAGATGCCCTGATTGAACTGGGAACAACAGATGAAGAGGGCAAGCTGGTATTTCAGGCAGATCTTCCTCATGGAAAATACTATATTCAGGAAGTAGAGCATAAGCCGGGATACCTGCCAAATGATGAGGTGTATTCCTTTGATGCGT
>ENA-OQKK01000017-OQKK01000017.1-human-gut-metagenome-genome-assembly--contig:-NODE-17-length-64317-cov-4.394407_pt1 | contig 64317 bp, 52 predicted proteins | sample MGYA00242648_ERZ504797 | MGnify/ENA primary metagenome ERZ504797 (study PRJEB26092, sample SAMD00036412) | human gut metagenome | host: Homo sapiens | study: EMG produced TPA metagenomics assembly of... | reverse complement strand
CTTTTTTATTATAATGGTAATTCAATTCCCTCAATCAAAAAGTACGGTTTTTATTTAGGTCTATAACCATACATTAATGCGGCATTAATTTCAATAGCCCTCATATATCCTTTGAAAAACTTTTTACTCTTTTCATCCTGTTACCTTTTTTTAAAACGTTAAAAACTAATCCTTTGTATCTTTTACTTTGTATCGTACCCCCAAGCACGGAGGGCGTCATTTCCCATATCTTTGAGACCTGCTTTGATGATCTCCTTCAACTTCTTCATAATGTTATCCTTTCTTTGATTAAAAAATAGGGTTGTTTTCTTACTTAATCCCTATACCCCAAGCTTTTACTTCGTTTTCACCCATCATAGCAAGGGCTTTCTTAAAAATACTTTTTACCTTTTTCATAATCTCGTTATCCTTTCTTTTTTATGTTTTACAACACAAAATTATGCTGTTTTGTTCTAGATTGTACTCTGATAAAGATAAAATGTATGCAAAAGTGGCAAATTCTTGACCTGCATCAAGAATTTGCCACTTTTCATTAAAAAACTATTTCAGAAGCCCAGCTTCTGAAATTCATTCTCAAAATTAGGTGTAAATATTTCTTTCCCAATATTGCTTCTGATCTCTTCTAGTGACCAAAAACGGCCGCCATCCAGTTCCTCGCTGGGAATAATGGGACCGTCATAAGTGGTTTTATGTGAGAATACCAATTCTTTTTCCCGGGTGGATTCGAATATATAGCTAGTCAGTAATTCGGGAGTAAAGTCGGTGATGCCCAGTTCTTCTTTTACTTCACGTTTCAAGGCTGTTTCCACATTTTCACCTAAATCTATGTGTCCGCCTACGGCTGTGTCCCATTTGCCTGGTTGGATATCTTTCCAGTCAGGACGCTTTTGCAAATAGAGTTCGCCTTTACTGTTGAATACATGTAAGTGGACTACCGGATGTAGCAATTTACTTCCATTATGACATTCTCCACGGGTTGCAGCTCCTGTTATGTTTCCTTGTTCATCTACTATAGGAAACATTTCTTCTTTATTATCGTAATTCATCTTCGCTATTTTTTTGTTACTGCAAAGATATGAATTCGGGCTCGGATTATATGGATCTTATAGTCTTTAATAGTAAAAAGGGATGTGAGAACTTTATAATCCGAGTCCGAAATGCCGTTTAATAATTTACTTGATGCCGTTTTAAAAAAGCTACTGTTTTATGTATTTCCTTATACATCACAATATCTTCTTTTATAAAAGGTACCTCGTTGCGGTAGTTGGCGAGAAACTTTTCAATAAACGGTGAACTGCGGAGCGGGCGGCGGAAATCCAGTCCTTGTGCAGCGTTCATCAATTCGATGGCAAGTATATGTTCCAGATTATCCATCACTTTGTAGAGCTTGGTGGCGGCGTTGGCTCCCATACTTACATGATCTTCCTGTCCGTTACTGGATACTATGGAGTCGCTGCTGGCGGCATAACAGTACATTTTATTCTGGCTTACCATGCTGGCAGCCGCATATTGGGGAATCATGAAACCGGAATTAAGTCCCGGATTGGCAACCAGAAATTCGGGCAATCCGCGAAGTCCCATAATGAGTTGTGCCACACGCCGTTCGGATATGTTTCCCAGTTCGGCCATAGCAATGGCAAGATAATCATATACCAGTGCCAGGGGCTGTCCGTGGAAGTTGCCACCTGAAATGATAAGGTCTTCATCGGGGAAGATAGTGGGGTTATCGGTAACTGAATTTATCTCGGTCAACAGTACTGAAGCTACGTGGTTGATGGCATCTTTGGTAGCACCATGAACTTGTGGGATGCAACGGAACGAATAGGGGTCTTGTACGTGTTGTTTGGGCTGTACGATGATTTCACTGCCTTCCAGTATTCTTCGGAATGCGGCTCCGGTTTCTATCTGGCCTTTATGCGGACGCATTTGTTGGATACAGTCCATGAACGGATCGATGCGGCCGTCAAAGGCTTCCAGGGAGATGGCGGCAATGAGGTCGGCTTTCTTGGAAAGACGGAAGGCTTTGAGTATGGCATACACTCCGTTGGCACTCATAAACTGGGTACCATTGAGCAAGGCCAGTCCTTCTTTGCTTTTCAATTTGACTGGTTCCCAACCAAACTCATCAAGCACGCTGATAGCTTCGCAGCGTTTTGCCTTTATAATATACGTCGCCTACGCCGATTAACGGAAGGAAGAGATTGGCGAGCGGGGCAAGATCTCCTGAGGCTCCCAATGAACCGCGGTCGTAGACAATGGGCATTACATCGTTATTGAAAAAGTCGATAATGCGCTGTACAGTGATGACTTGTACGCCACTGTGTCCCAAAGAAAGAGCATGAGCTTTTAATAAAAACATCAGCTTCACAATGACATGGGGCATTTCTGCGCCTACACTGCAAGCATGGCTTTTCACCAGGTTCTCTTGCAAAGTACTCAGTTCATCGGAAGAAATATTACGGTTGCACAGGCTGCCGAATCCTGTCGTGATGCCATAGAGAGGGACATCGGATTCCTTGATCTTTTTGTCCAGGTAATCCCGGCATTTCTGAATCCGGTCTTTAGCTTCAGGAGCCAGTTCCAATTTCAGATTTTCATTGATAATACGTTCGATGATGTCAAAAGTGAGGTCACCGAACCTATTTGATATACATTCTTCATGGTCTGATTCTTTTTTTAACGCGGAGGTTGGGATTAAAAAATGGTTTTCACATAGTCCAGTATTTTCTGTTCTTCGGCAATGGTCGTCTGTTCTATCATATCGGCCTCTTCACTCATCTCTTTGACGAATTTTTCGTCTTTGATAGAAGTGAGGTTGATACGTACATTCAGCAAGGCTCCCAGAATGGCAGTCCGGGCACACATCATGGACACGCAGGCATCGGTTACAGCGTTGCTGTTCCCTTTTCTGGCTACCACATCAATCATGGGCAGAATGGAATGGACGGTACGTGCCACCTCCATAGGCACTTGGGCGGCATATTTGGTTTCCTTCTGTATGGCTTCACTGCGGATAGCCTTTTCTTCATCCGTTTCTTTCGGAAGTTTGAATGCAGAGAAAACACGGTCGTATGCTTCCGAATCACGGTCTACATCGGTTATCAGCTGGCGGGTGAGTTCTTCGAAACGCACAGAAAGATCTTCCATTATTTCGTTCACTTCTACATATTTCTTGCGGCCTATGGTAAGATTGGCTACCATAGCTGCCAGTGAGGTGGCAAGGGCTCCATTGAGTGCCGAGACACTGCCGCCACCGGGGACAGGATCATTACTGAGTACTTTATTGATAAATTCTTTGATGGTAAGTTCTGTTAACATGGCTATTAGTATTTAATTGGTTAATTTGAATGTAGAATACGTCCTCCTTTGATGGTCAGCTTCACTGCGTTCATACCTGTATAATAAGGTAATATATGGGGGTTGTCGGTTCCCAGTAAAACAAAGTCTCCCTGTTTTCCGGCTTCTATGCTTCCGATGCGGTCGGCGCGTCCGAGGGCTGCCGCACCGTTCAGTGTGATGGCTGTGATAGCTTCGGCAACGGTCAGTTTCATATAGATGCAGGCCAGAGCAAAAGTCAGCGGGATGGATCCGGAGAAACAGCTGCCTGGATTTAGATCGGTGGCAAGGGCTACGGCACAGCCGCTGTCTATCATTTTCCTGCCACGGGCGTAGGGCTCTTTTAGTGTAAAGGCAGTTAGTGGCAACAGAGTGGCTACTACATTATTTTGTGCCAGAGCTTTTATGCCTTCATCGGATGCTTGCAACAGATGGTCGGCGCTGAGGGCCTTCAATTCTCCTGCCAGTTCTGCTCCTCCAAAGCTGACAATTTCATCAGCGTGTAGCTTGGTGCCGAAGCCTAGAGCTTGCGCAGCTTTCAATAGCTTTCGAGACTGTTCCACAGTGAATACTCCTTTTTCACAGAAAATATCGCAATTTTCGGCCAATTGTTTCTGATGGATCATGGGCAACATTTCGTTAATCAGAAAATCAATATATGCGTCACTTCGCCCTTTGTATTCTTCGGGTAAGGCGTGAGCACCTAAAAAAGTGGTGGCGATATCTACTTTCCGGTCGGGACATTCATTGATAGCTTGCATGACACTGAGCTGTTTCAGTTCTGTATCACGATCCAGGCCATATCCGCTTTTTCCTTCCACTGTGGTGACCCCCATCCGGCTCATGGTATCCAGAAACCATTCGGCTTTATGTTTCAGTTCTTCAAAGGAGGCTTCCCGGGTGGCACGTACAGTATTGATAATGCCTCCGCCACGTTCCATGATGCTCATATAACTGTCGCCGTTGAGCCGCCAGATGAATTCGTCGGGGCGAAATCCTCCGAAAACCAAATGGGTATGAGAATCAACGAATCCCGGCAACAATACATTCCCTCTGGCATCAAGCACTTTATAGCCGGGCTTTTCATGGCTTATACGGTTTTCGCCAACATAGGTAATAATGCCGTCGGTTACTCTTACCGTTCCGCAAGGAATGTTGAGAAGTTCGTTCATGGCTTCTCCTTTCCGGGCGGTTCTGCCTTGCGGAGTAACGATGTGGGCATTGATGATAATCAAGTTGTTGCTCATAGTTGTTAGTTTTAATGGAACGCAAATGACGCAAATGACACAAATATCAATGGTGACTGAATATTTTTCTTTTAAATTCAGGATGCTTTCCGAAGTTTAATAGATAGCCTATCTCTATGTCTGTGGCTTTCAGATAGTTTATCAGTTGAAATTCATGTTCGGGACGTAAAGCATCAGCCGCTTTCAGTTCTAATATGATGGAGTTGTTGATCACCATGTCGGCATAATATTCACCCACTTTATGATTTTTATAAAATACATTGATTTGCTTTTGCACTTCACATTTAAAACCTTGCTCTATCAATTCAAAGTAGAGGGCATTTTGATAAACCCTTTCCAAGAATCCATATCCTAATGTGTTGTACACTAGATAAAATGCTTTTAATATTTTATCTACATCTTCTTGACTTGCTATTTGCGTCATTTGCGTTCTATTCTATATTATTCCATAATCTGCGCTTCCAGCACTTGTTGCATGGAGAAGTTTTCCAATCCCAGGTAGTAAGAGGCAGTGTCTATCAAGGCCTCCATAGGAACAAGTCCTACGATTTCGCTGCCGATGATGCTTACTCCGTAGCGTTTGGCTTCAAAACGTACCATTTCGAATGCCCGGTAGATAGCGGTTTTGCTATAGTCGGTAAGATTCATGGATACCTGGGTGATACCCCGGTCCTTCAGTTCTACGCCCATGGCCTTGCAATAGCGCAGTCCGCCACCGATAAAACGGATTTTCTTGGCAATGTCATGCGCTATTTCCAGGCTGGGAGTATTGAGATTTATATTGTAGGCCACTAAGGGCATACGGGCTCCGATGGCTACAGTTCCGGCAGTGGGGTGACGTTCCGCAGGACCAAAATCGGGATGCCATTCGGGTTGGTGAATCTTTTCCTTCATTCCTTCGAATTCTCCTTTACGGATGGCAGCGAGATTTTCACGATGTGGTGCACTAGCTGATTTTTCATACAAGAATACAGGGAGATTATATTGAGAGGCCACCCGTTGCCCCACTTCTTTGGACACTGCTATGGCATCTTCCATGGTACATCCTTTGATGGGAATGAATGGAACTACATCTACAGCTCCCATACGGGGGTGCTGTCCTTGGTGATGGTTCAGGTCAATCAGTTCTACTGCTATACCGATAGCTTCTATCACGGCTTCTTTCAAGGCGTCCGGTTCTCCAACAACGGTAACTACCAGCCGGTTGTGGTCTTCATCGTTACTATAATCCAATAATTTTACGCCTGCCTTGGCACGAAACGGAGATACAATCTCGTCTATTTTCTGTAAGTCACGTCCCTCGCTGAAGTTGGGGACGCATTCCATAATTTTTGTCCAGCTCATACTCTTTAGAATTTGGTTTATAGGGAACATCCATGGATGCGGATGAATGAAACAGTTGCATCCATGGTGTTCCGGTTTTTGGTTAGTTGATTCCTTTATTTTTCAATACCTTATTAATAAGGTCATCTTCCGCTATATGCGGCAGGGTGATGTGATAACCATCGGCATGGCTCTCGTTGAATTCCGCCGAAGTTTCCATGGCATGCGGGTTGCGTGCCCACGAGCGGCGTGCCACTCCTCCCATTACATCCCATAACATGGATGAGCGGAGAATACGGTCTACCCGTTCACTGCCGTCGCATACCATTCCGAATCCGCCATTGATGGCTTTACCTATACCTACACCGCCTCCATTGTGCAAAGCGACAAGGCTCATGCCCCGGGCACAATTTCCGGCAAAGCATTGCACAGCCATATCTGCCATTACATTGCTGCCGTCCTTGATATTGGAGGTTTCCCGGAAAGGAGAGTCGGTACCGCTTACATCGTGGTGGTCACGTCCCAACATGATAGGACCTACCTCGCCCCGGCGTACCATTTCATTGAAGCGCAGTGCTATATTCATACGTCCCAGTGCGTCTTGATACAGAATGCGTGCTTGGGTCCCTACCACCAGGTTATTCTTTTCGGCGTCGCGAATCCATATCCAGTTGTCCATATCCTGTCCGCGGCGATCTTTAGGGATACACTCCATAGCGGCACGGTCGGTCTTTATCAAATCTTCCTTTTTCCCGCTCAGGCATACCCAGCGGAAGGGACCGTAACCATAATCGAAAAGTTGAGGCCCCATGATATCCTCTACATAAGACGGCCAGATGAATCCATCCTTCTCGTCTGTTCCATTGCGTGAGATTTCTTTCACTCCGGCGTCATAAATCGCTTTCATGAAAGAATTGCCATAATCGAAGAAATAAGTGCCCCGTGCCACCAGTTCCTTGATAACATGGAAATGGCGGCGCAAAGTTTCGTTCACCATTTCATCGAAAGTTTCTCTGTCTTCTTTCAGCATACGGGTACGTTCTTCGAAGGAAATGCCTGCAGGACAATAGCCGCCTTCGTAAACGGCATGGCAGGAAGTCTGGTCACTGAGAAGTTCGATGTGGATGTTGTGATGCAATGCATACTCCAACAGATTGACTACATTGCCATGGTAGGCTATGGAACAGGGGATTCGTCGGTCTATGGCATCGGCAGCCAGCCGGTAAGCTTCAGACAAATCGGATGTGATATGCTGTACCCACCCTTGGCGGTGGCGGGTTTCTATGCGTGAATAATCCACCTCGGCTATAATGGCCACTGCTCCGGCTATCTCGGCTGCTTTGGGTTGGGCTCCGCTCATTCCGCCCAATCCGGAGGATACGAAAAGATGGCCGTTCAGGTTGCCGTCCTGCGGCACTCCTAATTTCATGCGGCCGGCATTTAATAGGGTGTTGAACGTGCCGTGTACAATGCCTTGCGGACCGATGTACATCCAGCCTCCGGCGGTCATCTGTCCATAATTGGCTACTCCCATCTGTGCGGCTATTTCCCAGTCTTTCTGGTTGTCGAACATGCCTACCATCATGGAATTGGTGATAATAACACGGGGAGCTTCGGGATGTGATTTGAATAATCCCAACGGGTGGCCGCTTTCTACGACCAGGGTTTGTTCATTCGTCATAACCTCCAGATACTGCTTGATAAGCCGGTATTGCATCCAGTTTTGACAAACTTGTCCGGTTTCGCCGTAGGTCACCAGTTCGTAAGGATAGAGGGCGATATCAAATGAAAGATTGTTGTCTATCATTACTTGAAACGCTTTTCCTTCGATACAGTTTCCTTTATATTCGTCAATGGGCTTTGCTTTCAAGTCACCTTCGGGCCGGAAGCGGTAACCGTAGATTTTACCCCGGGTGAGCAGTTCATCCATCAATTCGGGAGCAAGTTGCTCATGCAGTTCCACCGGAATGTATCGCAATGCATTCCTCAATGCCGTTTCCGTTTGGGCGGGTGTCAAGCGGTAGCCCCGGTCGGGAGCACGGCGGATGCCTTCCGTGAATGTAGGATAGGCAGGTAAATCAGTAGATAGAGTGATAGTCATAGTATGTAAGTGTTTTGTCACAAAGATAGCAAAACGATTGGAATACTATGGGTTTGGAGATATGTTTAGTGACATAAAGTTGTTTTTTATCTATAGACTTGATGTAAAGGTAAACGCACACGGATATAAAAAGCTTGCCATAATGACAAAGTAGGTTGCCTGTTCTTGTGTATAGTAAATAAAGGGGGCGGTAGAAATTTAGTGGAAGCTGGTTCTTATTTTCCCGTTCATATCTTTCTTTGGATTTTTTTAAGTAAGAACCTACCGGCGGAATAAATGAATGTCTATCATATCACAGCCTATTGTATAAGTTTTTTCTTTCTCCAGATTAAGCCTTTTTATACGGATGTATTCTATCTCCATAGCCTTTGGAGTTATCTCCATAAGCTTTGGAGTTAACTCCAAAGCCTTGGGAGATAACTCCAAAGGCTTGCGGAGATAAAACAAGCAGGAAGAAAAGCCTTAGCCATATAGTAGAAAACGATTGGTGATACGGAAAAAAGGCTTTATATCCGTGATGAAGTCTTAGGGTATCAGCAGCGAACTGTCTCCGTAGCTCAGAAACCTGAAATCATGGCCCAGTGCATAATCATAAATCCTTCGCCAGTTTCCTTTCACAAAGGCGGAAACCAATAGCAGCAATGTACTTTGCGGCTGATGGAAATTGGTAACCATCTTCTTGACTATTTTGTATGTATATCCCGGCGCGATGATAATCTGAGTACTGCTATGCAACGCTTCCATTTCGTGTCGGTTCAGATAATCCAGAATCTGTTGCAGTGCTTCCACCGGAGTCAGGTCATTCTTATCTTCGTAGGGCATCCATTGCTGTACATGCAACTCGTCCTGAGTGGCATCGGGATTGTGGCTGATAAGGACGCCGATATAATAAAGACTTTCCAGGGTACGTACTGAAGTGGTTCCTACCGCAATGGCTTCTCCATTATGGGCAATTAATTTTTCAATGGTATGCTTGCTTACAGAAATGTATTCCGTATGCATCTCATGTCCTTCTATCTCTTCACTTTTCACGGGCTTGAAAGTTCCTGCACCTACGTGTAAAGTCAGTTCCTCCCGGTCAATTCCCCGTTCGTCCAGTGCTGCCAGTACTCTTTCCGTAAAATGAAGTCCTGCGGTGGGAGCGGCGACAGAACCTTTTATTTTGGAGTAAACCGTCTGATAAGTTCCTTGTCGCTTTCTTGTGTCTCACGGTTCAGATAGGGAGGGATGGGCAGTTCACCTGCCACTTCCAGCAGGTCGGCAAAGGTAATTGTGTCATCATCCCATGAGAAATCAATCCAATGGCTGGTCCCTTGCACTCTCCACGGGTGGCGGACAGGACTATTTGTTTGCCTTTTACATTTACTATGCGGCTCAACGTACCTTCTTTCCATTTTTTCAGATTACCTATCATGCATAACCAGCTGCATTGGCGTGTTTGCTGGAAGTTTAACACATAGTCATTGGGCTGGACAGGTTCCAGGCAGAATACTTCTATTAATGCTCCGGTTTCTTTACGGAAATGCAGACGGGCTTGAATCACTTTGGTATTATTGAATATCATCAGTTCTCCGGATTCCAGATAGTGTGGCAAAGACGTAAAGATGTCTTCGCTCACTTCGCCGTGGCGGTAAACTAGCAGTTTGGACTGGTCGCGCGTGGCAAGGGGGAATTTGGCGATCCGTTCATCGGGTAGCGGGTAGTTGAACTCACTTATTTTGATATGTTTGGTATCTTCCATCTGAATCTATTTCTTTTTCTGCGCAAAAGTACCGATATTTGCGCTAACTAAAAAAGAAAAGAGTATGAAAATAGGAGATAAAGTCCGTTTCCTTAGTGAGGTAGGGGGCGGTGTTGTGACCGGATTTCAAGGAAAAGATATGGTTTTGGTAGAAGATGCCGATGGCTTCGATATTCCGATGCCCATAAAGGAGTGTGTGGTGATTGACACGGATGATTATAATATGAAGCGTAAACCTGTTGCTCCGGCTCCTAAACAGGAGGTTGCCGGTGCAAAGGCAAAAGGAGCGTCAGTCAAGGTGCGTCCGGATGAAGAGGAGGATGAACGTCCTGTCACTTATCGCCCGGCCGAGCGAAAGGGAGGGGATATTCTGAATGTGATGCTGGCTTTTGTGCCACAGGATCTCAAAGCTATTTCTGCAACGGCATTTGATGCATATCTTATCAACGACAGCAATTTCACCTTATACTTTACTATCTTACAGCCGAAGGTAGTAACTGGCGGGTGCGCAGCCATGGCATGGTGGAACCGAATACGAAGTTTTATATCGAGGAGTTCGAGAAAAGCGTTTTGAATGAATTGGAACGGGTGGCCGTGCAGCTTATCGCTTTTAAGGATAACAAGAGTTTTCTGTTCAAGCCTGCCGTGTCTGTGGAATTGCGCATAGATACAGTGAAGTTTTATAAATTGCATACTTTCCGTGAGAGTATTTTCTTTGAGGAGCCGTCACTTATTTACGATATAGTGAAAAATGATGTTCCGGTAAAACAGGTGTTTGTTTCGGCAGATGATATAAAAGATGCATTATTACAAAAAAAAGTGCCGGAACCGCAGGTAGCGAAGCAGCCCCAGCAGAAAAAGGTGAAGAACGATATCATGGAGGTTGATCTCCATGCTCATGAGTTACTGGATACGACTGCCGGTATGAGCAACAGCGAGATATTGAATTATCAATTGGACGTTTTTCGTAAGACTTTGGAAGAATGCAAGAACAAGAAGGGACAGAAGATTGTCTTTATTCATGGTAAGGGGGATGGTGTGTTACGCAAAGCTATCCTGCAGGAGTTAAAATATAAATATAAAAACTATGAAAGTCAGGATGCTTCGTTCCGTGAATATGGTTTCGGGGCTACCATGGTGATTATTCATTAAGACTTTCTTATTCATATAAATTGTGATATGGCAACATTAAAAGAATTTTTGAAAGCGGATCGTTTTGCTACTTGTGCGGGAGTGGAACTTCTTGAGATAAAGCCGGGGTATGCCCGTGCGTGTATGGAGGTGACCGACCGGCATTTGAATGGTGGAGGAGTATGTCAAGGCGGCGCCTTGTTTACATTGGCCGATCTGGCTTTTGCAGCTGTAGCGAACAGCCGTAAGAAACTTACACTTTCTGTGAATGCCAATATTACTTTTCTCCGTCCTGCTAAGTTGGGTTACGTGTATGCTGAGGCTGTTGAAGTATTTAATCATCATCGTATTCCTTTTGTTGAAGTAAAGATAACAGACGGACAGGGGGAGCTGATAGCTATATTTACTTCATCGGGGTATCGTAAAGAGTCTGATTTGCCGGTAGATGCGTTAGAATAATTTATAATAGATAAAAGCCTGTTGTTGAAAGAAGGCAACAGGCTTTTAAAATGATGGTTATCAGTGAAGACAAGGGGGCTTATCCTTCTTTGACTTTAGCCTTTCCTATTTTTCCCGGTTCTACGAATAAATATTTGTAGCCTGCGCGTATGCTTGCCAGATGCAGTTTTTCCAAACGCGCACGGCGGACAAGCAAAGCTGTCATTTCATGAATACGTCCGTTAGCATAACCTATCATTTCGTTCTCGGTCGTATCTTCAGAACCGTAAGTGCCTGCTCCTTGGACGATCATAAAAGGTGATTCGGTGCCTGCTTTATCCATCCCGACAGCAATAGCCACATAAATCCACATAGGACCATGAGCAACTACTTTACGTGCTGTGGCTGTGCGGCTTTCGCCTTTTGTCAGTGTCTTGTGGCAACAGCCTTCTATGGATTTGATTTTCTTTCCCAAATCATATACGGTTACTTTGTCATCGGCAGCATCCAAAGGTTGCTCGAACAAAATTGTGTCTTTTTTGTCCGGATAGCTGATGTGATAACATTCATATTCCGGTTGCATTCCTCTAGGTTCGTCATCGCCCACGGAACCTGCTACAAGTTTAACTTCAAGAAATGAGCCGTTCAGGGCGGTTTCATATACCGCATCCGTCAAAGCGGCGTTACTGGTTAATTCTAATTCTTTCATAAGTCAAGGTTTTTAATAAGTTTCTCTCATAACAGTAGGTGGAAAGAAAAGTTCGAAATAGTGTGATAAGGAACAAAAACGGGTGTTAATAGATGAAATAAGGAGATTGGTCGATAACTCTTGTTCCAATGATGATAAAGCTTTAATTTTACTTTTGGAAAAAGAAAAAGTTTGAGAATCAAGATCGGGTAGTAGAAAGGTAGACGGATTATTAGTTTGTCTGGATAGAGGGATTGATATAGTTGTAGGAAGGATATGAAGAGGCAGTTTATAAATACGTTAATAATAAGTTTGTTAGTAAATAAGGTCGGCTGAGGCTTTGTTTATAAGGAAAACGCTCGTTGTGAAACGGGCGTTTTTGATTTTGCATCAGTATGTGTTTAAAAGTAAATCTTATACTATAAACGACGTTCTACTCCGTGAAGAATAGAACGTCGTTTTATAGAATGGAATGAAGTTTACAAACGATAGTCAGCTAAATCATCTGCTTTGAATTTACGGATGAAATTGAAATGCTTTTCTATTTCAGCTTCTGCATAGTTTACATATACATGGGCCGACTTGGCGAACAATTCAGGTGCTTTTGTCGCATCTTGGATAAGAAGATGTGACATGATACATACGGCAGCCATTTCATAAAGACGGCGTGCAACGAAATCAAGTAACTCTTGATTCTGGGCCTCTTTTACCGCATTGGTGCATGCGTCAAATTTGTTGGCCATTTCTTTCACGCGGTCCATCAGCGGTTGCATATCTTCACTGCAAGGAATAGCTTCATAATTACGCAAGGTTGCGATATAAGAACCGTTGGTTACATAACGGATAGCGGCTACAGTCTGCAACTGGGTCGTTCCTTCGTAAATGCTGGTGATGCGTGCATCGCGATAGATACGCTGGCAAGCATATTCCATCATGAAACCTGAACCACCGTGAATCTGGATACAATCGTATGCATTTTGGTTGGCATATTCAGAGTTCATACCCTTGGAAAGCGGAGTAAAGCTGTCTGCTAGCTTGGCGTAGACTTTTTGTTCCTGACGTTCTTCAGGAGTCAGTTTGCGTTCGCGGGTAATATCATCCAATGCTTTGTAAATATCCACATAGCGTGAAGTCTGGTAAAGCAATGCACGGCCTGCATCCAGTTTGGCTTTCATGATAGACAGCATGTCATATACTGCCGGGAAATCGATGATGGCTTTTCCGAACTGCTTACGTTCTTTGGCGTATGCCAATCCTTCGTTGTAAGCAGCTTGTGACAAACCTACTGACTGGGCAGCGATACCCAGACGCGCACCATTCATCAATGCCATAACGTATTTTATCAAACCGAGCTTACGGTCACCGCAAAGTTCGGCTTTCGCGTTCTTGTAAACCAGTTCGCAGGTAGGAGAGCCGTGGATACCTAATTTATTTTCGATGCGGCGTACATCTACACCTCCTTCGTTTTTGTCATAGATGAACATAGACAAACCACGTCCGTCTTTGGTTCCTTCTTCGCTACGTGCCAATACCAGGTGAAGATTAGCGTCACCGTTAGTGATGAAACGTTTCACACCGTTCAGACGCCAGCAGTTGTTGGCTTCATCGAAAGTAGCTTTCAGCATTACTGACTGAAGGTCGGAACCGGCATCGGGTTCGGTCAAGTCCATAGACATGGTTTCACCTGCACAAATACGGGGAATGAAACGGCTGTGCTGGTCTTCGTTACCGAATTCATACAGCGTTTCAATACAGTCTTGCAAAGACCAGATGTTTCCGAAACCTGCATCGGCGGCGGCAACAATTTCCGCGCACATGGTGTAGGGGGTGATGGGGAAGTTCAAGCCACCGAAACGACGGGGCATGGTCATGCCGTTCAGTCCGGCTTTGACCATCGCATCCAGGTTTTGTTTGGTTCCTGAAGCATATTCCACACGTCCGTTTCCGCAGTGAGGACCTTCTTCGTCCACTCCTTCGGCATTGGGAGCGATGGTTTCACCTGTAATCTCACCTGTGATTTCCAGAATTTTATCGTAAGAGTCCATGGCATCGGCATAATCCTGCGGTGCATAGTCGAACTCGTCTTTATCTCTATAGTCGCGCTCTTTCAGTTGGCAGATGCGCTCCATCATCGGATTGTTCAAGTGATACTTGAGTTCCGGTATATCGGTATAAAAGTTTGCCATAATTTTTAGTAGTTAGAGTGGTTAATAGTAGCTAAGGGTAGTTAAGTAGTGGGTGGCGATACATTTTTCAACAAGGCTATGCAGTAGGCGTTTAGCAGGCGGCTGATTTCGGCCGCTTGTATGCCTAATTGTTCTTTGTCTTGCAATGTGATGTATCCTAAATCTTTCGACAGGATAATGAAATTGCGTGTTTCTTCCAACGAACCTTGTGAAATGTTATAGAAACGCAGTTTGTCCTTTGAGCTGATTTTAGCATATCCTTCCGCTATATTTGCAGTGATAGAGGCTGCTGCACGGCGCATCTGGTTAACCAAGCAGAATAATTCCTCTTTGGGATATTGCTTGGTTATTTTGTAAATGGCCAATACATACGAATGTGCCTTTTGCCAAACAATCAGTTGCTCAAAGGATTGACTTTTCTATTTTTTTCTACTTTGACTACTTATGACTACTACTGACTACTTTGTAATTCTTTTTATTAATACTTAATCAATTTCGGAACGACTTCTTCCACAGTGCCGTTAATCACATAATCGGCAATGGTGTTGATCGGAGCGTTCGGGTCACTGTTTACAGAGATGATGATACCTGCATCCTGCATACCTGCGATGTGCTGGATTTGTCCGGAGATACCGCAAGCAATATACAGTTTGGGACGGACGGTTACACCCGTCTGGCCAATCTGGCGGTCATGGTCTGCATAACCTGCATCGACAGCTGCACGGCTGGCACCTACTTCGGCGTGAAGTTCTTTGGCCAGTTCGAACAATTTGTCAAAACCTTCTTTAGATCCCATGCCATAGCCTCCGGCAATCACGATAGGTGCGCCTTTCAGGTTATGTTTGGCTTTTTCTACGTGACGGTCAATGACTTTGACTACATAGTCTGTTTCAGGAACAAACTTGGCAACGTCGTGGTTCACCACTTCACCCTTATAATTTTCATCCAGAATCTCTTTCTTCATCACTCCCTCACGAACGGTCGCCATCTGTGGGCGGTGCTCGGGGTTGACAATGGTTGCAACGATGTTACCACCGAAGGCGGGACGAATCTGATACAACAGATTTTCATAGGTGATGCCGTTCTTCTTGTCTTCGTGGGTACCGATTTCCAACTGGGTACAGTCGGCAGTCAGTCCGCTGGTCAATGCGGAAGATACACGCGGTCCCAGATCGCGGCCGATAACAGTAGCGCCCATCAGACAGATTTGTGGTTTTTCCTCTTTGAACAGATTCACCAAAATGGAAGTGTGGGGCAGTGAAGTATAAGGGAACAGACCCGGAGCATCGAATACATGAAGTTTGTCTACTCCGTAGGGCAATACTTGTTTTTCAATTCCTGCAAGGCCGGTTCCGGCAGCGATTGCCTCAAGCTGGCAGCCTAACTGATTAGCTAATTTACGACCTTTGGTTAAAAGTTCGAGACTCACATCGGCCACTGTTGTGCCTTCAATCTCGCAATATACAAATACATTATTCATAATCGTTATCCTATTGTATGGTTAGCTAACAGTTCGACAATCAATCCTTCCACATCCTGGTCGCTTCCTGTCATGGTCTTGCTTTCTTTTGCCTGGAAGACGATGTTTTCAATCTTCTTCACTTTGGTGGGAGAGCCTGACAGACCGCACTGCTTGGTGTCGCCTTCTACATCGGCCACACTCCATTCAGTGATATTCAGGTAAGGGAATTTTTCATATAGTTCAGCGTAAGGCAGTTCAGAACCGTCTTTAGTGATGGCTGCTTTTTCCTGTGCGCCGAGAGCGCGTTTGTATTTCTGTAACAATTTGGCATTGCGCGGACGGCAGGGAGCTGCACTTCCGTTCACAGTCAGTACAATAGGCAGAGGACCTTCCACAGTTTCTACCCCTCCGTCAATGTGGCGTTTTACGGTGATGCGGCGGGCAGTTTCGTCCACGTTTAGAATTTCTTCGGTGTAAGTAATCTGGCTTAATCCCAGCTTTTCTGCTACCTGCGGACCTACCTGTGCGGTATCACCGTCGATAGCCTGACGGCCACCGATAATCAGGTCACATTCGCCTATTTTGCGGATAGCCGTAGCGATGGCGTATGAAGTGGCCAACGTGTCAGCACCGGCAAAAGCACGGTCGGTCAATAAATATCCATTGTCTGCTCCTCTGTATAAACCTTCACGAATGATTTCGGCAGCGCGTCCGGGACCCATGGTCAGGATAGTTACCGTAGAACCGGGATGTGTGTCTTTCAGTCTGAGTGCCTGTTCCAAGGCGTTCAGGTCTTCCGGATTGAAGATGGCCGGAAGTGCCGCACGGTTGATAGTACCGTCAGCGTTCATGGCATCTTTCCCCACATTGCGTGTGTCGGGAACTTGTTTTGCCAGTACTACAATTTTTAAACTCATATACTTTAATATATTTGGTATTAGTAATATTCTGGCGACAAATTTACTTAAACAATTTGAGCAACAAAAGGATATGAGGAGAAAATATGCACAAAAAGGTGAGGTGTGAGCATGAATCGAGGAGGATACAAATGTTTTTATGATAATTATATTGTAGAATAAAAGCGGAAATGTTTGTTTAAGTGGAAACTTTTTATATTCTTTGTAGAAAGTGATACTATGAAAACATTCACCTCCAAGTACAATCAAGCTAAATGGCCTTCGTGGACGGTCTGTTTCTGATGATAGGGACAGACGGTATCTTTTTCATTATACCTCTTTGAATCATCATAAGATATCCCTATTTCAAACTTTAAAAAATATATTATGAAAAGAACATTTAAAATGGCATTGATTGCCTCATTGGCAGTTGGTGGAAGTTATGTTTTGTATGGTTCTCAAAACAAAGAAGAATTGTCCGATTTAGCTTTGTCAAATGTGGAGGCCTTGACTTTAGGTACGAAGGATTGTATGTATCAACGTAATTCACGTTGTTATGAACTCGTTGTAGGTCCTCCGGGCGAACCTGTTATTATTGAAACAAGTGAGGAAGCGAATTGGGTAAATCGATATACCATTCCTGAGTAATTAGGCATTTATGTAATACGGGACAAAATAAATAGGTGTTAGGCATTTGTTTTGTCCCGTTTGAAGAGTATTAAAATTATGATTAAAATAAAATTGTATTATTCGATTGTTACCATCCTTTTTTTAATTTCCTGTGTCAGTAACAAAGGAAATGACTTTTTATCTATTCCCGCCAAACCGATCTATGGCTCTTATTATGATAAAGAAATTATGTCCAATGAGTTGGTTGCATTCTCTTCTCTTGATTGTGGAATTCTTATGGTTCAACGTTGTAAACTTCCTGGTGAACCTATTTGTCAGATTCTAGAGGAACAGACAGGCGAAAGAGTGGGTAGCTTTGGAAGCAGGGGACAAGGGCCTGGAGAATTTATAGCCGCTGAATTTATTGGAAAAACAGAGGGGGACGATACTTTATATTTTGTTAATTTGCCTTCTACTGTCCTATTATATGCACGGGAGGAAAAGGGTGCTGACTACCGTTATGTAGGAAGTGAAAAAATTAAAGTAAAAGATGGTTGTTTTACAACCCGTTTCTGTCGACTGTCCAATGGTTATAGTGTGGCGACGACTTTGTCTGGGGGTAAGGAGTTTTTCATTCTCTTTGATAGGGATTTTAAAGAAATAAAGCGTTTCGGTAATCATCCGGTGCGGGGAATGACTACTGAAGCAAATGATTTTATGCAGTTGCAGGGGGAGATGGTTTCATACAAAAACAGCTTTTATTTTGCATCTAGATTTTTTGGTTATCTTTGTCGGTATGATATATCGGATGAGGAAGATGTTACTTTGAAGTGGGAAAAAATGCTTGTTGAGCCTGTTTGCAATGTCTATGAAGCAAATCTTGCAAGAAAGAAGAATAACTTGGATGGATTTTATGGATTGACAGCCAATGATAAATATGTTTTTGTGACTTATAGTGGTGAGTTATGCTATAAAGCCTTTGAAAACTATTCAGCCTGTACACCTAAAACTTTGCTGGGTTTTTCCATCGATGGTGAACTGGTAGGCAAGTACGCATTGGAACACCAAAGCATGAGTGTGCTTCTTTCTCAATATACCCCTCAGTTGTACTTGTTAAATTGCGAATCGGAATGTAATGTTGAAATATTTGAGATGGATGATATCCTGAAAGCAAAATTATGAAAATCCTGCTTTATGTGTTGTTGGCTTTTGGGGTATTTTGTTTCTTCTCGTGTAAAAGGACAGAAAAGGAGCAGTTGACTTTTTTGATGAAAGAATGGACTCGAAAAGAAATTCTCTTTCATGATAGAGCTGTCTTTACCATACAAGGCAAAGACACATTAGATAAGTTTCCTTATGCTTCAACATATTATAAAATTGTAACTTATGTAGACTCATTAGGATGCCTTAGTTGCAAATTGCAATTATTGGAATGGATAAATTTTATAGCGGAGGTAGACTCTGTCACATCTAGGAATGTATCCTTTATTTTTTCTTCCACCCTAGAAATAGGAAGGAACTAATAATGACATTACAGTCAGAAGATTTTATTTATCCTGTATGTATAGATCTGAAAGATACCTTTAATAAACTGAATAAGTTTCCACTGAATGATAAATTTAGGACATTCTTGCTTGACAATACTAATAAAGTGATATTAGTAGGAAATCCTATGCATCATCCTCGGATAAAAGAGATGTATATGGGACAGTTGCGTGATTGTAATAATAAGTCGGAGGTGGAGGGTGATGAATGAACCAGAGGGTAAAAGAAAAGAATAAATGGATAGACCGTTTAATAAACTTTGTATTTTATGGTTGTGTACTTGCTCTGATATGGTTGCTGTTACAAATCACGACCTTTTCTTCGTTCAGGATTCCTACTGCATCCATGCATCCTACTCTGATAAAAGGTGACTATGTAATAGTGAATAAATGGATAGCAGGCGGCAGGATATTTAATGTTTTTAATGCGGTAAAAAACAAGCATATATCAATAAAACGTATTCCGGGAATACGACGGATAAGAAAAAATGATATTCTCATTTTTAATTCACCAGTCGGGCAATATAAGAATCGAATACATTTTGATGTCATGCAATATTATGCCAAACGATGTGTGGGGCTTCCGGGTGACACTGTGGCAATTATCCTGCCTACATTATCTGCCTTAGCCGAGGATAGCCTTACGTTTTCTTTTGATCATAATTACTATGACCTGTTAGGATGGACTGCTGAAAAATTCGGTCCTCTTTATATACCTTGCAAAGGTGATCAAATCCCGATAAATAGTTTGACTGCTACCCAATATGGAAGTGTTATGGAATGGGAGACTAAACAGAAAATAGATTATAAAGATAGCGCATATTTTATAGGAAATCATCGTTTCACAAATTATCAGTTTAAGCATGATTATTATTTTATGCTGGGAGACAATATACACCATTCATTGGATTCACGACATTGGGGATTGGTGCCTGATGATTTCATTGTGGGTGTAGTACAATGGATTTGGTTTTCAAAAGATGAAGAGCAAAATTCAATTCGTTGGAATCGAATCGGTAGAGTAGATTGAAATAAGAGATGCGAAAGGTTATAGTTCTATGCTTGTTCGGATAAAAACGTATAAATGATGCGTTGTGATATATGTTGTATGAAAAGTTTTTGTTAATATTGTCATCATTATGAGTTTGTTTTTGTTGTATGATGAAATAATAACTGAAGAATTATGAAGAAAGTATTGTTTTTATTCGCCTTTTTGCTTCTGGGTATAGGAGCTATGGCACAAAAGGTAATTTATGATGAAACCAACCAGACCGGAGTGCGTACAGTGGTATGCGAGGGTATGAATCTGGGTGTTTCCAATAATATGGACGTATATGTGGCACTCGCTGGATTTCAGTATAAAAGTACCATACGTTATTCGCTGGCTGTTACTATCGGGTCGGGGCATGAGGTGGAAATTCCTAATGACAGTAAGTGTGTCCTGACGTTGGATAATGGAAAGGCATTAGAGCTGCCTACGGTAGCAGGCGGCGCTTCTGTATTGCAGCATGTAGATGTGGAGATGAGTGATGTGTATCAAAGTTTCCGCCGTTTTACCTATTATAATATAAAGGCTAAAGAATTGAAGAAAATCGGCAAAAACGGTATCGTACAAATGGATATACAGTTATCTCCCGGAAACTATTCCATTGCATTCAACCAGGATGTCTTGGGAAGTATGCTGACCGGTTCTATGTCATTAATAAATAATATGTTTGGGAAATAACTTCTCTTTTCATATTGTATGGTGCAGCCTTTTCTTCTCAGAAGGAGAGGCTGTCTTGTTTTTGAAAGTCAAAGGGTTAAACAAAACGTTGTTTCATGTGTTTTCCTAATGTTTTTTAATGTGATAAACTTATGAGGAAAATACGTAGATGGGGAGTATGGCTCCTTTTAATCATTCCTTTGGCACTGAATGCCCAGCAGCGGGCCGAAAAATTATTGAATGTACCCTTGCCGGAACATTGGCAAGAAGAGGATGCGATGTTTCAACAACTGCTTCCGGTGGATGACCATTGGTGGACTGTATTTCAGGATGCCACACTGGATTCATTGATTCATGTGGCTGTCAGGCAGAATCCGTCTGTCCTTACAGCCTTGAATCGTATAGATATGGCGAAAGCGAATCTGAGGATAGCCAGAGGAGGCTATTATCCGGCTTTGTCATTGGATGCTGGGTGGAACCGCCAACAGACTAGTGGCAATACCGGTACGGGACAGCCTCAATCCAGAGTGGGGTATTATGATGCAACGGTTAATATGAGCTGGCAGGTGGATGTGTTCGGTTCCATCCGCCAACGGGTGAAAGCGCAGAAAGAAAATTTTGCGGCAAGTCGTGAAGAGTACAATGCGACGATGGTAAGTCTTTGTGCAGAAGTGGCGTCAGCCTATTTTAATTTGCGTGAGACCCAACAGGAACTTAGTGTGTTACAGCGCAATGCTTTATCTCAAAAGGCGGTGGTGGATATAACTGAAGTGCGTTATAATACCGGACTGGCTTCCAAACTGGATGTGGCTCAGGCTAAATCGGTTTATTATAGTACATTGGCTTCTATTCCTGCTACAGAATCCGGTATTATTCAATATATGAATGCGTTGGCTGTATTGCTCGGGCTTTATCCTCAGGATGTGACGGCTGCACTGGAAACGGGAAAACCGTTACCCGATTATATAGAGCCGGTAGGGGTCGGTCTTCCCGGACAATTACTTTTACGACGTCCCGATGTACGGGTTGCCGAACGTCAAGTCAATGCACAAGCAGCCTTGTTGGGAGCTTCCAAGACCGATTGGCTTCCCTCATTTTTTCTGAACGGTTCCTTCGGCTATGCTTCACATGATATGAAAGATTTTACTAGACGTAGCAGTATGACATGGAGTATCGCTCCCTCTATGAGCTGGACGATTTTTAATGGTGGCCAGCGTGCGAATAATGTACGCTTGCAGCGTGCACAACTGGATGAAACAATCAATCAGTTCAATACTACGGTTCTTACAGCGGTGCAGGAGGTGGATAATGCCATGAGTAGTTATAAGAATTCCATCAAACAGATTGTAGCATGTCGTGAGATGTTGAATCAGGGGAAAGAGGCATTTAAACTTTCATTGGACTTATACAAACAGGGGCTGAGCCCTTTCCAAAATGTATTGGATGCACAGCGTTCGTTACTGTCATACGAGAATTCATTGGTGCAGGCACAGGGATATTCATTGCTTTGTCTGATCCAGATGTATCAGGCATTGGGAGGAGGCTGGTAGGCTGCGACGGAAAAGCTGTTGAACTATAGAAATAATAAAAACCTAACCCAAGATATGAAAAAAATAATGATAGCTTTCGCATGGACGGTATGTGTGTTGACCGCCTGCGATAAAAATAAACCTTCTCAGACAGAAATGCAGGCATTGCCTGTAGATGTTGCGAAACCTTTGGTGGAAAATGTGACGCTGACCAAAGATTATCCCGGTTATCTGGAAGCGGAATCTACTGTAGATTTGGTGGGACGAGTAAATGGAACTTTACAATCCAAGAATTTTGCACCTGGTTCCCGGGTACGTCAGGGACAGGTATTGTTCGTTATAGAACCGACACTTTATGAAAATTCAGTGAAACAAGCGGAAGCTGAATTAAAAACGGCTAAAGCCAATCTTGAATATGCTGTCAGTAGTTATCAACGTATGAAAGAAGCGATAAAAAGTGATGCGGTGAGCCGTATACAATATTTACAGGCGGAAAGTCATGTGGCGGCTTGTGAGGCTGCCGTAAGTAATGCTGAAGCAGCTTTGAAAACTGCGCGTACCAACTTGAGTTATTGCTATGTCAAGGCTCCTTGTGACGGAGTGGTTGATGTTTCGGCTTATTCTGTCGGGGCGTATATTGGTGGTGCTTTGCAACCGGTTAAATTGGCTACTGTTTATAAGGATAACCGTATGTATTCCTATTTTAATATTGCAGATAACCAATATCTGACATACGAGCTGGCCCAGGAGGCTGCCAGCAAGATTCCTGCGGAAACTCATTTTGTAACCTTGCGTTTGGGAACTGACGGGGCACAGTCATGGAAAGCGAAACTGGATTATCTTTCTCCCAATGTGACATTAACTACAGGTACTCTTCGTTTGCGTGCGGAATTGGATAACCCTGACGGGATGCTTCGTCCCGGATTATTTGTCAGTGTCACCTTACCATACGGTGAAGCGCGGAATGCAGTGTTGGTTAATGATGCTTCTATCGGAACAGACCAGTTGGGTAAATATTTGTATGTAGTGAATGACAGTGATATAGTGAATTATCGGCATATTGAAGTCGGGCAGTTGGCGGATCATAATATGCGTGTTGTAAAAAGTGGCTTGTCACCTTCCGAACGTTATGTCACCAAGGCATTGTTGAAAGTGCGTCAAGGCATGAAAATTAAACCGATAGAACAAACCAATAAACTTCAATAGCCTTATGTTTTCAAAATTTTTCATAGAACGGCCTATATTTGCCACGGTGCTGGCTTTGTTATTCGTGGTGGCCGGACTTGTAACCCTGAATATATTGCCCGTGGCGCAATATCCCGATATTACGCCTCCTACCGTGCAAGTCAGTGCGGTATATCCGGGTGCCAATGCTGAAACTGTAGCTCAAACTGTCGGTATCCCCATTGAACAGCAGGTAAACGGTGTGGACGGAATGTTGTATATGAGTTCCAATTCCTCTGCATCAGGCGCTTATTCGCTGACAGTGACTTTCGAAGTGGGAACGGATATCGATATGGCAACTGTGATGGTACAAAACCGTGTCAGTGTAGCATTGAATTCTTTACCCGAAGCTGTGAAGGTACAGGGAGTGACGGTGCAGAAGCAGTCATCCAATATTGTGATGATGCTTACACTGAGTGGTGACAGTATTTATGATGGCCTTTATCTGACCAATTATGCCAATTTGAATCTGGTAGACCAGTTGACACGTGTACCAGGGGTAGGAGCGGTGGATGTCATGGGAGCCGGTGATTATTCCATGCGCGTATGGCTGAATCCTGAAACCATGCGTATCCGCAATATTACCCCGCAGCAGGTTTATGCTGCCATTCAAAGTCAGAATATGGAAGTGTCTGCCGGTTATGTGGGACAACCCATCGGCAGTTCGGCCGATAATGATTTTCAATATACGCTGAATGTAAAAGGACGTCTTTCTACTCCCGAAGAGTTCGGCGACATCATATTGAGAGTGGAAGACCAGGGAAAAGTGCTCCGTCTGAAAGATGTTGCAAAAATTGAGTTGGGCAGTGCCGGGTATGGAGTTGTTTCCCGCTTGAAAGGGCAACCTACGGCTGCTATTGCTGTTTACCAGTTGCCGGGAAGTAATTCGCTGGATGTTTCTAAACACGTCCGTGCCCGTATGGCGGAACTGGCTGAAACATTTCCGGCCGGGGTGAAATACAATGTGACGTTGGATACTACCGATGTGGTACACGACTCCATTGATGAAGTGATGAAGACCTTTGTGGAAGCGGGATTATTCTGGTGGTGCTGGTTATCTTTTTTTCCTGCAAAGCTGGCGGGCGGTTCTTATCCCCTGTCTTACTATCCCTGTGTCCCTTATCGGAACATTGGCGGTAATGGCTGCTTTAGGCTTTTCCATCAATACATTGACACTGTTCGGCTTGATATTGGCTATAGCTATTGTAGTGGATGATGCCATAGTGGTGACTGAAAATGCCACCCGTATTCTGGATGAAGGGAAGCTGGACGCCCGTGCCGCTACCGAGCAGGCTATGGGGGAGATTACCGGACCTATTGTCGGAGTGGTGCTGGTACTGCTTGCCGTATTTATTCCTACTACGCTGATTAGCGGTATTTCCGGGCAGCTTTATAAACAGTTTGCTTTGACCATCGCGGCTTCTACAGTGATAAGTGGTTTCAACTCATTGACCTTGACTCCGGCAGTCTGCGCTCTGTTGCTCCGTCCCACCCCGACGCATAAAGCGCGTTTGTTCCTCTGGTTTGACAAGATGAATGACTGGATGCAGCGGGTTTATGACGCTTCGGTAAAATGGTTGTTGGCACGGCCGGTTATTGCTATCGGTTCTTATATCGTAATCTCAGTCATTGCTATTCTGATGTTTGTAAAATGGCCCAGCACCTTTATTCCTGAAGAAGATGACGGATATTTTATGATTGCCATTCAGCTTCCGGCAGCTTCTTCTTTAGAGCGTACACAGATGGTGGGTAAGCAGATTGATGCTATTTTGTCAGAGTATCCCGAAGTGAAGACTTATTTGGGCGTAAACGGATTCAGTATCATGGGAGGTGGTCAGTTGCCTAATGCGGCTACCTATTTTGTGGTGCTGAAGAATTGGAAAGAGCGTGCGGGTAAAGAGCATACCGCTCAAGCGGTGGTCAATCGTTTTAACGGACAGGCATATGCCATGATACAGGAAGCCCAAGTCTTTGGTATTATTCCTCCTGCTATTCCAGGTATGGGCAATACAGGTGGTTTACAACTCGAACTGGAGGATCGTAAGTCTTTGGGTCCGGAAGAACTGCAAAAGGCGGTTGAGGCTTTATTGGCTAATTATCATAATGAGCCGGCTGTCGCTTCCATGAGCAGTATGTATCAAGCGGATGTACCTCAATATTTTTTGAATATAGACCGGGATAAAGTTCAGTTGATGGGTTTGCAGTTGAATCAGGTCTTTTCTACATTAGGGTATTACATGGGGCAGGCTTATGTAAATGATTTTGTGGAATTCGGCCGTATCTACCAAGTGAAATTGGAGGCTGGCGAACAAGCCCAAAAAGTGATTGATGATGTGTTAAAACTGAGTGTGGTCAATTCGAAGGGAGAGATGGTGCCTTTCAGCAGTTTTACGCAGATAGAACAAAAACTGGGGATGGACCAGATAAACCGGTATAATATGTATTCGGCTGCTTCCATCACTTGTACGCCGGCTGCGGGCAGTAGTTCCGGACAGGCGATAGAGGCTATGGGGAGTTTGATTAAAAATCAGCTAGGTGGTGAGTTTGGATATGAATGGACCTCTGTTGCCTATCAGGAAACTCAGGCAGGTAATACTACTACAATTATTTTAATCATGGCCTTGTTGGTAGCCTATTTGGTACTGGCGGCACAGTATGAAAGCTGGACAAGTCCGGTGGCTGCCGTGATGGGGCTTCCGGTTGCTATTTTGGGAGCGATGTTGGGCTGCTGGGTGATGGGGGTTCCGGTGAGTATTTATACCCAGATCGGTATTATTCTGCTGATAGCCTTGTCTGCGAAGAATGGTATCTTGATTGTGGAGTTTGCCCGTGATTACCGTAAGGCTGGCAATCCTATCCGTGAGGCGGCATACGAGGCAGGGCATGTGCGCTTGCGTCCTATCCTGATGACTTCATTTACCTTCGTGCTGGGTGTGATGCCGTTGTTGTTTGCCACAGGAGCCGGTGCAGGCAGCCGTGTGGCACTGGGTGCGGCAGTGGTGTTCGGTATGGCTGTGAATACAATTTTTGCTACCATTTATATTCCTAACTGGTATGAAGTGATGCAGCATATTCAGGAAAAATGGCTGACTAAGAAAAAATAATTGTTTGGTTTCACCACAGATTGGTCAGATTTATACGGATAACTCGATTTAAAAACTGTATGGATTTGCGTTATCTGTGGTGAATTTGTGTATCTTTGCGACAAACACATGGAAATATGGATACAATCAACAACGATCTTACTAATTTATTGAAACAGATGGGTGTGCATCAGGAAAGCCTGGGCATAACCCAGCGTATTGTCATTATAGCAGGGATTCTGATCATTGCTTTTGTGGCAGATTATTTTTGTAGAAAAATAGTAGTTCCTACTATAAAGAAACTGACGGCAAGGACTCAGGCTACTTGGGATGATTATTTATTCAATGATGCTGTATTAGATAATATGTGTCATCTTATTCCACCTATTATATTGTATGTATTGCTTCCTTTTGCTTTTCCGCATGAACCTGTGACTTTGACATTCATTCTGAAGCTATGCTGGGTGTATATCACGGCTGTAGCCATGAAGTTGATTTGTTCTTTTCTGACTTCTCTCTATACCATTTCAAGCGAACATGAGAAACTAAAGAATCATCCTCTGAAAGGGGTATATCAGATGATAAAACTGATTGTGATTTGTGTAGGGGTGATCATTATAATCAGTACCTTGATTGATAAAGATCCTGTGAATATTCTTACCGGATTGGGTGCTTCTGCAGCTATCTTGATGTTGGTTTTCAAAGATACGATTATGGGGCTGGGTAGCCGGAGTCCAGCTTTCTGCCAATGATATGCTCCGTCCGGGAGATTGGATTACCATGCCGAAATACGGAGCGGACGGTACAGTAATAGAAGTGACTCTTACCACTGTAAAGGTACGCAATTGGGATAATACTATAACTACAGTCCCACCTTATGCATTGGTCAGTGATTCGTTTCAGAATTGGCGTGGCATGAGGGAAAGTGGTGGACGCAGAGTGAAACGTTCTATTAATATAGATATGAATACGGTCCGTTTCTGTACACCGGAACAAATGAAAAAATTTGAAAAACAAGTCTGGATGTCAGGCTTTGAAAAGACAGGAAAGGAGGAGGTGAATCTTTATGTATTTCGTCACTATCTGGAATATTATTTGCGTCATAATCCTCGGGTGAATACAGAATTGATTTTGATGGTGCGTCAATTACAACCTACGCCGCAAGGATTACCCATAGAACTTTATTTCTTCTCAGCCAATAAAGACTGGATTCCATACGAACGTTTGCAAGCAGAGGTTTTTGACCATTTGTTGGCTGTTCTTCCCGAATTTGGATTAAGGGTATTCCAAATTCCTTCAGGATTGGATGTGTTGTCTCTTTCTTCTCATTAATTATTTATAATCTCACTAGCGGAGAGGTACAGGAATCATCACATATTAACATGGATTACATCAAATTTATTGATTGTCAAAATGAATAATCCGTGTTAATATGTGAGAATGTACACTATTATACATGAAGTTCCAGTATAAACCGAGTTCCTTTTTTATAATCAGTGTCCAAAGTCAGTGTACCATTTAATTTATAAGCGATAAGGCTGCAAGTAGGCAACCCTAGTCCGTTTCCTTGCGTTAAATCGCGTATTTCTGCAAATGGCTTGAACAGTTTTTCACGTGCTTCAACCGGAATTCCCGTTCCCGTATCGGTTAGTATGAATTGATGTGTATGGGCGCTTCGTTTTTTGAATTCCAGTGAAATCTTACCACTTTTCGTATATTCTGCCGCATTGTTCAATAAATGGTTTAATATACGTTCCAATTCTTCTGCATTTGTCTTAATATTTACACGTGGAACATTTACCACTGCTTCTACTCCGGATTTGAAGTTTATTTTCGCTTTTTCCATAATACTTTCACACAATGTATTTATGTTCAGTTCCTTTAGCGGATAATGTTCTTCACGTGTTTCTTCCAATGAAATATACGTCTGGATAGCTGTCATCAGTTCTTTCAGTGCCTTGATGTTTTCATGTAATATTGGGGTGGATATTGTTTCCTTTGTTGCTTCATCTATTGTATTCAGACTTGGTTCAATTTGGGCGCTGATATTACCGATAAATTTAGACTTCTGCTCATTGTTTTCATTCGCTATCTGTAGGCTATGTTTCAATTTCTTTACTTGGCGGATATGTTTAAATAACAGGGTAGCTAAGAATAATAATCCGGCAGCCAATATGGCGGATAACACACATAGTGCAATGATAATAATTAGATTTGTGGTAATCTTGTCTTCTTTTTCCTGCAAAGTCTTTTGACTGGTTTCATATTTTTGTTGCAGTGTGTTTAGTTCATTGGCTGTTTTTACTGCTTTTATGGAATCTTGCCATGAAGTATAAAGTTTTCTCATTGCAATAGCCAATGGGGCATTATTATTCTGTTCGGCATATCCCAACATGTCTTTATAGCATTGGTCTATTCCTTTTTCGTCTTTACCGGCAGAGCGCTTTTGGAATAAGATGTTGTAACATTCCAAGCTTTTGTCTGTCATACCGAAAGTTTGATAATAATTGGCTTCCGTCATTAGAAGCTCTTCTTGTAAAGAGTCTGATTTTAATTGGTCTGTATAGGAATGAAGTTGTTTCAATAGTATCTTGCATTGTTCTGTATTTTTTAGATTCGTATACATACGCAGGCGTTCTTTACCCACCATGAAACGTAATTTGTATTCGGGTGATTTTTTTTCTTGCTCATTATAATAAATCAATGCATCCATTTGTCGGCAAGTGGCAAAGGCTTCTTTATATTGCCTGTTTTGAGTAAAGAGCGTACTTATCCGTATTCCCTCTTCTACCGCTTTATTTATTTGCTTTTGTTCGGCATACTGAGTGAATTTTGCCCACTTTGTATTTAACTCTTGAATATTGACATCTGCCGGTTTGGCTGTAGTTTGTCCTTGCCCTGCAGCACAACAAAAGGCAAGTGCTAATGTTAGAAGAATTTTTTTCATTATTGAAACAGGTTTTCTGCAAATATAACCTTTTTTTAAGCAAAAAGTTTAGGGAAGTGCAACTTTTTTTCAGCTTCTAGCGTCTAAACTGTAAAACAATAACTTTTAATCAGGACAGGCCATCTTGTAAAAAGAATAAAATCATAATATTTAAAATGAGAAAATAGTAATGATAGCCATACTGGTAGTCAGTATGGTACAAGGAGTTTTTGCCCAACAAATAATTATAAAGGGCACTGTGAAAGACGCGACAAGCAAAAAGGCAGCAGAATATGTTAATGTAGTTTTACAAACAGCAGATTCGGTTTTTGTTGGAGGGACTACTACGAATGGCAAAGGCGATTTCTTGCTGAATAAGGTTTATGCAGGCAATTATTTATTGGCACTATCCTGTGTGGGGTATCGTACGCAATTCATTGTATTAGACGGAATTAAACAGAATATAAATTTAGGGGAAATTTTGTTGGAAGATGATGCTGTGGCTATGGAAGGTGTAACAGTTAGTGCTTCCGGACAGATCAGTCATTCGGATCGTAAGTTGATTTTTCCTTCTGAACGGCAAATGAAGGTTTCGACAAATGGAGTCAATCTGTTGCAACAGATGATGCTTCCCCGTATTCAGATAAACCCCATGAATAATGAGATAGGAGTGTTAGGGGGAGGAGAACTTCAGCTTCGTATTAATGGAGCGAAAGCAGAAGTTGAAGAGATTAAGGCATTACAGCCATCAGACATTATTCGAATAGAGTATCATGACAATCCAGGTTTACGTTATGGTAATGCTGAGGTAGTGCTTGATTATATTGTCCGCCGTCCGGAAACGGGGGGAAACTTTGGAGTGGATTTGTCTCAGGGGATGAATGCCATGTGGGGAGAATATAATGTTTTTGGAAAAGTGAACCATAAGAAGTCGGAGTTTGGCGTTTCGTATTACATGGGACCTCGCGATTTCTATGGTATGTACCGGGATAATGAAGAGGAATTCCATTTGGCGGACGGAACGACATTACATCGTATAGAAGAAGGTGAACCGGGGCACGGATCTATGTTTATGAATAATTTAAGTATGAATTATAATTTGCAGCAGACCGAAAATTCATTGTTCAGTGCTACTTTTCGTTTGAGAAGTAATAGCCAGCCGCATTGGAATTATCAAGGAGTATTGACTAATGTTGCCGATTCTGATGATAAGGTGGATATGATAGACCGTACTAAAGAAAGTTGGTCTCGTCCTTCGTTGGATCTTTATTATCAACAGGGATTGAAAAATAAGCAACTTTTGGTATTCAATGTGGTCGGTACTTATAATAAGGAAAAATCACGCCGTTTGTATCAAGAAAGTTTGCAGGATGAGTTGTTGACTGATATTAATAATAATGTATTGGGAGATAAATATTCTCTGATTGGGGAGGCTGTTTATGAGAAGCAATTTTCTAAAGGAAATTCCTTGAGTTTCGGTTTGCGCCATACTCAGTCTTTTGCCAATAATGAATACCGTAACGGTCATTATTATGAAACGGATATGAATCAAGGGGATACATATGTTTATGGTGAATATAGAGGAAAGGTGAAAAAATTGGACTACAGATTGGGGGTAGGCGTTACTCGTTCTTATTATAAACAAAGTGGTGATGATTCGTATGAGAATTATAGTTTTAATCCCCGTTTGGTACTGCATTATACATTACCGGGAAATTCATTTGTTCGTTGGAAATCCGATATCAGTAATGCTTCGCCGTCATTGGGGAATTTAAGTGCAGTAGAACAGATTGTGGATTCGTTGCAAATCAGACGAGGCAATCCGAACTTGAAAGCCTATTTGCGTTATCACACAGAGTTGACATACGAATGGCAGAAAGGTATATTTTATTCTAATCTTTGGGGAGCATATGATTATCAGCCGAATGCCATTATGGACGAGAAGTATCAGGACGGTGACAAGATTGTACAGACATGGGACAATCAAAAGGATTGGCAGAAATTATCGGGGCGTCTGACTTTGCGTGTCGGTCCTATTAAGGATATGCTACAGTTCTCGTTTACCGGTGGGGTAAACCATTATATGAGTCATGGTAATACATATTCTCATACTTATACAAACTGGTATTGTAATGCTGAAGCATCCTTTAATTACAAGCAGTTCTCTCTTTACTGGCAGATGAATACTAACTGGAATAATTTCTGGGGGGAAACCTTGTCGGGGGGAGAGAATATTCAGGTATTGGTGATGTATTACACGCATAAGAATTTGCGTGTGGGGTTGGGCGCTTTCAATCCGTTTACGGATAATTATAAGCAACAGACTGAGAACTGGAATAAATATGCTTCTTACAAAAAAACGAATTATGTGAAGGAGAGCTCGCAAATGTTTTTGGCAAGTGTTTCTTATAATTTCTCGTTTGGCCGTAAGTTTAAGACAGGTCAACGGAGGGTGAATAATAGTGATAACGATTCCGGAGTGATGAGTACCGGAAAATAAACAAGATAATCATTTGAATGAGCTTAAGTTCATGGGGCAAGTAAGTTAAGTAACTTGACTCACGAACATAAGTTGCTTGGCTTACGAAGTTAAGTTCATAAATTTACCGGAATAATAGATATATTACCCTCAACAAAATCATATATGAAAATGAAAAAAAACTTGATTGATTATGAACTCCTGTGGGAGAAAATTACGGATTACGCAAAGGCCACCGGTAGAACGACTGCTCGTCCTGTACTTCTATTATATTATGTCTTGCGAAGCCCCGAAACTCCCTCTTCGGATAAGATGTTGATTGTGGCGGCACTTTCGTATCTGGTATTGCCGATTGATTTGATTTCGGCTAAGCGGTTACCAATTATCGGCTGGATTGATGAAGCGGTATCTTTGGTTTATGCTTATAAAAAGGTGTGCCGCTATGTGACTCCTGAGATTGAATCAGAAGTGGATAATATATTGGAACGCTGGTTCCCGGAAGGAAAGTGTGAGTTGATAGAAGAATAAATATTGTACTTGTCTTTGGGGAGTAAGGATGGGTAAATGGAGTATTTTAGGAATGGGCTTCGTCGAATTTCGGCGTGGCCCTTGCTGATTGTAGACAAAGGTAAATTGTAACTCTCCCCAAGGAACTTCATTTTGTCTGAGAATATGTGAGGTATGTAAAAGTGTTACAATATGTTTTGAGTCTTATTAATTCCCTATAATTCAATTATTAACATGACCTAAGTTCTCTTAGAACTTTATATTAAATATTGCTGCAAAGATATGAAAATATATTAAAAACCAAAGAAATTGCAGATAAAATGTTGGATAATAAATAATTTTATTCTATTAAGCCTTACTTCTTGCTTGCCAAATCCAGCAAAACAACTCTTTTTGAGCGTTTTTATCTAAGTTCTAAGAGAACTTAGCATTTATGAACGTTAAATTAAAAAGTTTTTTTATGAAAAAGAGAGTTTTGTTTACGTTGGCTTGTCTATTCCTATGGACAGGTATGGCAATGGCTCAAGTATCCCGAATTACTGGAGTTGTAGTTTCGGCAGAAGACAATGAGCCGATTGTCGGAGCTTCGGTTCTTGTGAAAGGTACTACCCTTGGAACTATTACCGATATGAATGGCCGGTATAGTATAAACAATGTTCCGGTCAATGCAAAATCTTTGGTAATATCGTTTGTCGGTATGAAAACACAAGAATTGGCTATAAAGGGTGGTGAGCAAAGAGTAGTGATGCAAAGTGATACGGAATTGATTGATGAGGTCGTTGTAGTGGCTTATGGTACACAGAAAAAATCATCTTTTACAGGAGCTGCTTCCACAGTAGGGGCCAAATCCATAGAGAAACGTGCTATCACTAATGTTACAGCTGCATTGGAAGGAAATGCTTCCGGAGTTCAGGTGACTGCTGCCACCGGACAACCTGGTGAATCTTCTTCTATCCGTATTCGTGGGTTTGGCTCAGTCAATGCATCCAATGCTCCTTTATATGTAGTGGACGGAACTATATACAATGGCAGCATAGGTGATATTAATCCTGCGGATATTGAGTCTATGACTATATTGAAAGATGCGGCATCTACTTCTTTGTATGGTTCAAGTGCGGGTAATGGTGTGATCTTGATTACTACTAAAAAAGGTAAAGAGTCAGGTGGAACAGGAGTAAACTTAACCATTAACCAAGGATGGTCAAACAGGGCTTATAAAGATTATAAAAAGGTGGGGATTTATGATTACTATCCTTTACAATGGGAGATGTTGAAGAACTCTTATATTACATCTGGTAAGGATGCTGCAACGGCGGCCTCATTGGCAACATCTAAAATTGGAAGTACATTGAAGTATAATCCTTTTGTTGGTGTCGCGGATGATGCCATTGTCGGAACTGATGGAAAACTGAATTCTTCTGCTGATGCATTGAAGTGGGGGGATGATTTGGATTGGGAAGATGCAGCTTTCAAGACCGGCTATCGTCAGGAATATAATTTGAGTTATAATACAAAAACAGAAAAAAAGTGATACTTATGCTTCTGTTGGCTATTTAAATGATGATGGTTATATGATCAAGACTGACTTTGAACGTTATTCTGGTCGTTTGAATTATAATGTGTATCCTACTAAATGGTTCAAGACTGGTTTGAATTTGGGAGTAACGCGTACGGTATCCAATTATTCAACTTCAGATTCGGGAAATTCGAGTTCATATAGTAACCTTACCCGTTTTATTCGTACCATGGCTCCTATATATCCCGTTCATAAACATGATTTGGAAACCGGTGCTTATTTGGATGCTAATGGTAAGGCAACTACTGATCCGGGTGAATATATTTATGATTATGAAGGAACTCGCTTGTCGAATAATGGACGTGATGCGATAGCTGAAACAGAGTTCAATCAACGTGAACTGGTGCGTGTTAATCAGACTGGACATACTTATCTCACTTTGACTCCGGTTGAAGGGTTGAACCTTACAGCCAATTACTCTATCAATAATATTGATTATCGTCGTAAAGTCTATGAAAATCCTTATGTGGGCGATGGCACTGCCGGACCGGGTCGTTTGAACCAAATGTCTACCCGAACGCTGACTCAGACCTTCAATCAATTGATAACTTATAGCAAGTCTATCGGAAATCATAACTTTGACGTTCTTTTGGGACATGAAAACTATTCTTATAAGTATGAGTATTTATATGGCATGAAGACCCAGGAAACAGTTTCGGGCATGTATGAATTTGGTAATTTCGTAAATATCAGTTCACTTAGCTCCTATACGAACACCTATAAAAAGGAAGGTTACTTTGGCCGTATCAATTATGATTATGCGCATAAATACTACGCTTCACTTTCTTATCGCCATGATGGTTCCTCGCGTTTTGCAAAAGAGAACCGATGGGGGAATTTCTGGTCGTTCGGAGCAGGCTGGAGAATTAGTGAAGAGGCATTTATGAAGGATGTGAAATGGGTGAATAACTTGAAATTACGTGCTTCTTACGGTGAAACAGGTAATGATAATATATTGGATAGTGATGGTGATCCTGATTATTATCCTTATCAGACCTTATATGGTTTGGGATATAAGAATGGCTCAGAAGCTGGAGCCTACTTCACGGTGATAGCCAATCCCTCATTGAAATGGGAAACACAGATATCTACGGATATTGCTCTTGAATTTGGCTTGTTTGACCGTTTGACGGGTACTATTGAATATTTTAAGAAAGATTCCAAGGATTTGTTGTTTGATGTTTCCCAGCCTGCTTCTGTCGGAGTAACATCCATTATACAGAATATCGGTAAGGTTACTAATTCAGGAGTGGAAATAGAGTTGGATTATAATGCATTTAAAAATAAAGATTGGAGTGTATCAGTTGGGGCCAATGCTACTTTTGTGAAGAATAAGATCAAGAACCTGCCGGCTACAATGAAAGAAAATGGATATATCAGTGGCTCTAAAAAGTGGTTGGAAGGAAAGTCCATTTATGAATTCTGGCTTCGTCAATGGCATGGGGTAGACCCTCAGACCGGTGATGGTTTATATGTGGCTGATGTAAGTAAATATAATCAAGGGAATATCGGAACAGGGGATGGAAACATTACGCAGAGCCAGTTTGATGAGTATAAAAAAACAGTAGTGACTATTGATGGTAAGGAATTGACCAATTCGTATACTTATGCTAAATACGACTTCAGCGGTTCTTCTATTCCTGATGTGTATGGTGGGTTTAATGTCAGAGTTAGTTATAAGAACTTTGATTTGGCTGCTGTATTCTCTTACCAGTTGGGCGGTCAGATTCTGGATACTAATTATGCTACCATGATGAGTATGACTGAATTTGGTTATGCACAAAGTCCGGATTTGTTAAAAGCATGGAAACAGGCAGGGGATATTACTGAGGTTCCCCGTATAGACAATAGTGCGGCTCATACCACGAATATTGGTCAGTCTTATTCAACTCGTTGGCTTACCAGCTCGGATTATCTTAATTTAAGATCTGTCACTATTGCTATCAGCTCCCAAAAACTTGGTTGAGCAAAGTGATGCTTAAGAGTGCCCGTTTGAATCTGACTGCGGAAAACTTGTTCATGTTGAAAGCCCGTCAGGGATTGAACCCGATGGCCAACTATTCCGGTGTGACTTATAATGAGTATATGCCGTCCCGTAATATCACGTTAGGGCTTAATGTTTCATTCTAAAAATAAAAGAATTATGAGATCAATTAAAAATATAACATTAGGATTAGCGACAGTTGGAGTAATGTCTCTATCCGGTTGTGCCGGTGATTATCTGGATACCATTCCGTCTACCTCTGTTTCAGAAACGACAATAAACACCTCGTTGGACAATCTTTATATAGCATTGAACGGAATTCATAAAGAGATGGTTTCTCAGGAAAGCGGATATCAGTGTCTGGGCGGTGAACCCGGTTTTATGATGTCACGTGATGCAGAGGCTGATGATATGAATTGGCAGACAAATACATGGATGAAGGCGGCCTATTTAGGATGGCAATGCAATATGAATGAAACGAATGGTTATAATTATAAGTTCTGGCAGATTTATTATCAATGGATTCTGAATGCCAATAAAATTTTGGCGGGTTTGGAGGAAGTTGAAATAACTAGCCAGGAATTGTTTGACCAGATAAAGGGAGAAGCTTTATGTATTCGTGCTTGGGCTCATTTTAATTTGGTCCAGCTTTATGCAAAACGTTATGAAGCCGGCAAGGATAATACACAGGATGGAATTCCTTATCGTGAAAAAGCTGTGGCCGAAGAGCAGGCACGTAATTCCGTAGAAGATGTTTATGCTAAAATCAATAATGATTTGGATGAGGCTTGTATACTTTTGAGTGGAATAAAAGTAAATGATGTCAATCATTATAGCGAGATGGTGGCATGGGGATTGAAGGCACGTGTAGCATTGGCCATGCAAGATTATAATAATGCGGCGGTTTATGCAGGGAAATCTATTTCTTTAGCTGAAGCTGGTGGTCACCGGTTGATGACTGGCAGTCAGTTGAATTGTGGGTTTGCCAATATCACGACGGACACTAAAGAAGCGATGTATGCTGCAATGACTCCCGATGATAAGACTGTCTATTTTTATTCTTATTACGCATATATGTCATGGAACTTTAACTCCAGTGCCATTCGTCAGGGAGTGAAGTGCATAAATGTGGATGCTTATGAAACGATGTCTGAAACAGACTTACGGCGTGCGTGGTGGGATCCGACAGGGGAAGCATCTGTTCCATCATCAAGTTATGCAAAGAATGCTTATCAAAACCGTAAGTTTACTGCCCGTTCTACAGCCGATGCTGTAGGTGATGTCGCATTTATGCGTTTGGCAGAAATGTATCTCACTCAGGCCGAAGCATTGGCTCGTGCAGGAAAAGATAGTGAGGCGCAGGCTGTGTTTACTAAATTCCAGATAACCCGCGATCCCTCTTATGTTTCAAAAGGAAATATCGGTGATGCTTTGGCAGAGGAAATTATGAATAGTCGCCGGGTGGAATTGTGGGGTGAAGGTTTTCGTTTTTATGATTTGAAACGTTTGCATATGTCTATTAAGCGTGGATCAAATTTTGATATAGCTTTCTGTACTTTTCTTGAAAAGGATAAAGATGCACAAGGTTGGGTGTGGGAGATACCTAAAATTGAAACTGACTTTAATTCACTTTGTACGAAGAACTATTGATAATTCTCTCTAACACATAAATTTTCTCTTAAAGGAGGTGGGCAGTAATTTTTCTTGTAAAGTTTTGTACCTACCTTTTTGCTTGACATTAACTTTTGTTTTACAAGACCGATAGTCTTTTCTTGGTTTTCTTTTTGTATTACTAGGGTTGTCTAATATCTAATTTTGTTGATGTTTTTTGGTAATTTAGAAGAAATGGATTTAATTTCTCCTTGGTCTATCGTTATAATCCATTGTCTTGAATAAAGTAAAGAACCTGTAAACACGAAATAAGTGTAAACAGATTCTTTACTATTGTTTAAAATGATAAACTATTCAGGTGAAAAAGCTTATTCCTCTTCGTCCAGTAAAATGTCCATAATCTGAACTGCTGCTTTGGCAACAGAGGTTCCGGGGCCGAAAATTGCTACAACACCTGCCTTGTATAAGAAGTCATAGTCTTGAGCGGGGATAACACCACCGGCGATGACCAAAATATCTTCACGACCTAATTTCTTTAATTCTTCAATAATCTGCGGGATCAGTGTCTTGTGTCCGGCAGCCAATGAAGAAACACCTACTACATGAACGTCGTTTTCCACTGCGTCACGAGCAGCTTCGGCAGGAGTTTGGAACAACGGTCCCATATCTACGTCGAAACCACAGTCGGCATAACCTGTTGCAACTACTTTTGCACCACGGTCGTGTCCGTCCTGTCCCATCTTGGCAATCATGATACGCGGACGGCGGCCTTCCTTCTTTGCAAATTCTTCGGTCAGTTCGCAAGCTCTTGCGAAGTCTGTATCCTTTTTACTTTCTGATGAGTACACGCCTGATATAGTTCTGATTACTGCTTTATAACGTCCTACAATTGTTTCACAAGCATCCGAAATCTCGCCCAAGGTAGCACGGACATGAGCTGCCTCTACAGCCAGTTCCAGCAAATTGCCTTTACCTGTCTTTACACATTCGGTGATGGCTGCCAAAGCTTTGTCTACTTCTGCTTGATTGCGGCCTTCTTTCAAACGCTTCAGATTTTCAATTTGTTCCAAACGTACAGCTGTATTGTCTACTTCAAGGATATCGATAGGATCCTCTTTTTCCAAACGATATTTGTTAGTGCCGACAATTGTTTGGGCACCGGAGTCGATACGGGCCTGAGTACGTGCCGCAGCTTCTTCAATACGCATTTTGGGTACTCCGGTTTCGATAGCTTTCGCCATACCGCCCAAGCTTTCAATTTCCTGAATATGTTCCCAAGCCTTGTGAGCCAGTTCGTTAGTTAAAGATTCTACATAGTAAGAACCACCCCATGGGTCCACGTTCTTGCAAACATATGTTTCTTCCTGAATATAAATCTGAGTATTACGTGCGATACGTGCAGAGAAGTCGGTGGGCAATGCAATTGCCTCATCCAATGCGTTGGTGTGCAGTGACTGGGTGTGTCCCAATGCTGCTGCCATGGCTTCAATACAAGTACGACCTACATTGTTGAACGGATCTTGCTCCGTCAATGACCAGCCCGAAGTCTGGGAATGGGTACGCAATGCCAGTGATTTCGGATTCTTCGGGTTGAACTGCTTGACAATTTTAGCCCACAGCATACGTGCCGCACGCATTTTGGCAATTTCCATAAAATGATTCATGCCGATAGCCCAGAAGAATGACAGACGCGGAGCGAATGCATCGATGTCTATACCTGCGGCTACTCCGGCCCGAAGATATTCCAAACCGTCAGCCAGTGTATAAGCCAATTCAATATCTGCTGTGGCACCTGCTTCCTGCATGTGGTAGCCCGAGATGGAGATGGAATTGAACTTAGGCATTTTTTGTGAGGTATATTCAAATATGTCAGAGATGATCTTCATGGAAAAGGCAGGTGGATAAATATAAGTGTTACGCACCATAAACTCTTTTAAGATATCATTCTGGATGGTTCCGGCCATTTCTTCCAATTTGGCTCCCTGTTCCAAACCTGCATTGATATAGAATGCCATGATGGGAAGTACGGCACCATTCATGGTCATGGAAACAGACATCTTGTTCAAAGGAATACCATCGAACAAAACTTTCATATTTTCCAATGAGCAAATAGACACGCCTGCCTTACCTACGTCACCTACTACACGTTCATGGTCGGGGTCATAGCCGCGGTGTGTCGGAAGGTCGAATGCGACAGACAAGCCTTTCTGGCCTGATGCCAAATTACGGCGATAGAATGCATTACTTTCTTCGGCAGTGGAGAAACCTGCGTATTGGCGGATAGTCCAAGGACGGAAAGTGTACATCATGGAGTACGGGCCGCGAAGATAAGGAGGAATACCTGCTACATAGTTCAAGTGCTCCATGCCTTCCAAATCTTCTTTAGTGTAAACAGGCTTCACATTGATGTGTTCCGGCGTTTTCCAGTCGGCGGTGATGCCATTTTCTTTTTGCCATTCCATACCATTCTGAGGTTGAAATCCGGCATATATATCTATATTTTTAAAATTCGGTTTCATTGTTCTTCCTTACTTAATTCCTAACTTAGCGTTGTATTCTTTCAATGTGTCCAATACGTTGACACGTACATGGATAAAGTTTTCGATGCCTGCGGCTTTCAGCTCTTCCATACAAGCAGGAGCACCTGCAACAATGAAAATAGCTCGTCCGTCCAATGCCTTGAATGCAGGAATAGCATATTCTGCGTATTCATCATCGCTGGAACAGATAACTACGATGTCTGCACCGGCTTTCATAGCTGCTTCGACACCGGCCTCTACTGTGGGGAAGCCCAAATTGTCGATTACTTCGTAACCGGCACAAGCCAGGAAGTTGCATGAGAATTGGGCACGTGCTTGACGCATGGCCAGATTACCGATAGTCAGCATAAATGCTTTCGGACGTTTGCCGGATTTCTCTGTCTGCAAACGAAGTGCTTCAAACTGGCTGGCAGCACGGTCGAAGTTTAATGTGGCAAACGGCTTTTCACAGCTGTCATGATTACCTCCACAACAACATTTGGCTTCTACAGGAGCCTTTTCGCCTGCTTTTTCATTGAAGTTAGGATATTGGTTGGTACCCAGTAGAATTTCTTTGCGTTTTGAAACGGAATCGTGGCGGGCCTTGTTGCTTGCGTTGATCGCTTCCTGTACTTTTCCTGCTTTTACTGCTTCCAGCATTCCTCCTTCGTCTTCTACTTTCAAGAATAATTCCCATGCCTGTGTGGCAATAGAAATTGTTAAATTTTCAATAAAGTAAGAACCCGCGGCGGGGTCAACTACTTTGTTGAAATGACATTCTTCTTTTAGCAATAACTGTTGGTTACGGGCGATACGTTCAGAGAAGTCGTCCGGAGTTTCGTAAGTCTTGTCAAACGGGGTTACGGTGATGGAGTTGACTCCTGCCAAGGCGGCACTCATCGCTTCGGTTTGAGTGCGGAGCAGGTTTACATGTGCATCAAACAAAGTCAGGTTGAAAGTGGATGTTTCAGCATGTGCCACCATTTTGCAGGCACAGAGACAAGTACCGTCTTCCGCTTTGTTCGGACATTCGGGCTGGCGGTTGCATTGAGGATGATATTCTTTTACGATGTCCGCCCATAACATACGTGCTGCGCGGAACTTGGCAATTTCTAGAAAATAGTTGGAACTGATGCCGAAATTGAATTTTATTTTCTTGGCAGCCAGTGCGGCAGGAACTCCTGCTTCTACCAGCTTGCTCAGATATTCGTTACCCCAAGCCAATGCATAGCCCAGTTCTTGTGAAATATAAGATCCGGCATTGTTCAGTTCTATCGCATTGACACAGATACAACGGAATTTAGGTAGCGGAGCCAGTACTTCTACCAATTCTTTGGCAGTAGTGATGAAATTGCTAAGGTCTTTGCCTTTTACCATCATTTTACCCATAGGGTCATAGTTGACGGAGCCTTGCAACTTGGTCAGGTCGTATCCTTTCTTTTGGAAGTAAGCAACCAATAATTTGGCTAATTCCACCGTATGTCCTTGGCAAGTGGAGAAGTTTAACTCAATGCATTCCGCACAGATATCATTCAATAATGTTTCGATATATTCAGGACTGAGGTCTTTCTTCTTTACGTAGAATCCCAATGAGTCAACACCTTTGTTCAAAATATCCAGTGCTTTAGCATTAGCCTCTTTAGGGCATTCTACTTTGATTTCCTGACGCACGAACCAAGTATTGTCGTTTTTCTTCGTGCCTCTTACATAGGGGAATTCTCCGGGTAGTCCTTCAGTTGTTTTCAAACCTTCCAGATCTTCCTGGCGATAAAATGGTTTTACTTTAAAACCTTCGTTGGTTCTCCAAACCAATTTCTTTTCAAAATCAGCGCCTTTCAAGTCTGCTGTAATCTTTTCCATCCACTGTTCCGTAGAAACGGCTGGGAAGTCCGAAAAGAGTTTCTCTTTACTATCTGCCATAGTTTATTCGGTATTAATATTTAAGAATTATATCACATACTTTTTCAATAGTATGGGCAAATATACTAAAACCTTTTAAATAGAATCCTTTTTTTAGCTATTTTCATAAAGGAGAAAGAGAGGTTTCTGTCATTTTGTTAAGTGACGAAAATAAAAGATGTTCTTATTGCAAAGTGGATATTGCAAAATAAATAGGAATCATGAAATAATAGTTTTCAAATTGTTGGGCTGAGTGAGGGGAATTCATTAATTTTGCGGCAATTTATAAAAACATAGTATTATATCATGGACTGGTTACAAAATCTATTATTTGATGAAAACTCAATAGCGCATATCGTGCTGCTTTATTCCTTTGTGATTGCAGTAGGAGTGTTGCTGGGAAAAATTAAATTTTTCGGGGTATCGTTAGGTGTTACTTTTGTTTTGTTTACCGGTATTGTCTGCGGACATTTCGGCTTAACGGGGAATACACAGATACTTACATTTTTACAGGATTTCGGACTGATATTGTTCGTGTTCTGTATCGGACTTCAGGTAGGTCCTTCTTTTTTCTCTTCCTTTAAGAAAGGAGGGATTGCCATGAATCTAGTGGCAATGGGGATTGTCGCATTGAACATTGTTGTGGCTGTGGCTTTGTATTATGGCTTGAACGGTCGGATAGAGCTGCCTATGATGGTGGGTATTCTTTGTGGTGCCGTAACGAACACGCCGGGACTGGGTGCTGCCAACGAAGCGTTGAGCCAGTTGAATTACAATGGTCCGCAGATAGCGATGGGATATGCGTGCGCTTATCCGTTGGGAGTGCTGGGTATCATTGGTTCCATTATTGCTATCCGCTACATTTGCCGGATTAATTTGAAAAAGGAGGAAGAGGATATCGCTAAAGAAGAAGCTGCAAATCCTCATCTGACTCCTCGTATGATGCACCTGGAAGTACATAATGAGGCGTTGGCAGGAAAAACGTTGCTTCAGGTCAGAGACTTCATGGGGCGTGACTTTGTTTGTTCACGTATATTGCAGAACGGTCATGTCAGTATTCCTAATCGTGATACTGTCTTCCATCTTGGTGATCAGTTGTTTGTGGTTTGTGCAGAGGACGATGCGGAAGCCATTATTGCTTTTATCGGTCCTAAAATTGAAGTGGATTGGGAAAAGCAGGATACTCCGATGGTATCCCGCCGTATTTTGATTACACAACCTAAAATGAATGGTAAGCAATTGGGTGAGTTTCATTTCAGTAGTATGTATGGTGTGAATGTGACCCGTGTCAACCGTTCAGGTATGGATATTTTCGCTTCACGTAACTTGACCTTGCAGGTAGGTGACCGTGTAATGGTGGTAGGTCCTCAGGATGCGGTGGAACGTGTTGCCAATTTGATGGGTAACTCATTGAAACGTTTGGATCATCCTAATATCGTGACTATTTTTGTGGGTATTTTCCTGGGTATTTTCTTTGGTAGTCTGCCTATTGCGTTTCCAGGTATTCCTACTCCGGTAAAATTGGGTTTGGCCGGTGGTCCGTTGATTGTATCTATTTTGATAGGTCGTTTCGGATATAAATTGAAATTAGTGACTTATACCACTATGAGTGCCAATTTGATGTTGCGTGAAATTGGTATTGCTTTGTTCCTTGCCAGTGTGGGGATAAAGGCTGGTGCGAATTTTGTGAATACGGTTGTCGATGGAGATGGTTTGTTGTATGTGGGTTGTGGTTTCCTTATTACAGTTATACCTTTATTAATAATGGGAGCGGTTGCACGCTGGCATTACAAGATGAATTATTTCATGTTGATGGGGCTTATTGCAGGTAGTAACACAGATCCCCCCGCATTGGCGTATTCTAATCAGACAGCAGGTAATAATGCTCCGGCGGTAGGTTATTCTACTGTGTATCCGGTGTCCATGTTCCTTCGTATTCTGACTGCCCAATTATTGATATTAATATTGGCAAGCTGATATTGGTAAAAAGTATAAAAACAATAAAGTATAAAACTTGTAGGAGGGGGTGTCAAAAAAATGGTAGCTTGAATCATTTTTTTGACGCACCCTCTTGCTGATTAAAAGAATAAATATGATTTCAGTAGATGGATTGACCGTTGAGTTTGGCGGTACCACCTTGTTTAGTGACATATCTTTTCAGATAAATGAGAAAGACCGTATTGCCTTGATGGGGAAAAATGGTGCGGGCAAGTCTACCTTATTAAAGATCTTGGCTGGTGTGCGGCAACCTAGTCGTGGAAAGGTGTCGGCTCCTAAGGATTGTGTGATAGCTTATCTTCCCCAGCATCTGATGACAGAGGATGGGCGTACTGTATTCGAGGAAGCTTCTCAGGCATTCGCGCATCTTCATGCTATGGAGGCAGAAATAGAAGCCATAAATAAGGAACTTGAAACACGTACCGATTATGAAAGTGATTCATATATGGAGTTAATCGAGAAGGTTTCTACCATGAGTGAGAAGTTTTATTCCATTGATCTTACTCATTTTGAAGAAGATGTGGAAAAGGCTTTGCTGGGACTTGGTTTTATGCGTGAGGACTTCAATCGCCCTACCAGTGATTTCAGCGGTGGCTGGCGTATGCGTATTGAGTTAGCTAAATTATTGCTCCAGAATCCGGATGTATTATTGTTGGATGAGCCCACCAACCATCTTGATATTGAATCCATCCAGTGGTTGGAGGATTTCTTGGTCAATAGTGCCAAAGCGGTAATTGTCATCAGCCACGACCGTAAATTTGTAGATAATATCACGACCCGTACCATTGAAGTAACGATGGGACGTATCTATGATTATAAAGTGAATTATTCCCAATATCTGATATTGCGTAAAGAACGTCGCGAGCAACAGATGAAGCAATATGAGGAGCAGCAGAAGATGATACAGGAAACCAAGGATTTCATAGAACGGTTCAAAGGAACTTATAGCAAAACTTTGCAAGTGCAGAGCCGTGTGAAGATGCTTGAGAAATTAGAATTGGTTGAAGTGGACGAAGAAGATACCTCAGCATTGCGGTTGAAATTCCCGCCTTCTCCGCGAAGTGGAAATTACCCGGTCATTATGGACGGGGTAGGAAAGACCTATGGTGATCATGTGGTTTTCAAGAATGCCTCATTGACCATCGAGAGAGGGGATAAAGTGGCTTTTGTGGGCAAGAACGGTGAAGGTAAGTCTACTTTGGTAAAATGTATCATGCGTGAGATAGAGCATGAAGGGACTTTGACGCTGGGACACAATGTGCAGATTGGTTATTTTGCTCAGAATCAAGCCTCTTTGTTGGACGAGAACCTCACGGTCTTTCAAACGATAGATGATGTGGCGAAAGGGGAGATCCGTAATAAAATACGAGACTTGCTGGGTGCATTTATGTTTGGCGGCCCCGAAGCTTCCATGAAGAAGGTGAAAGTGCTCAGTGGTGGAGAACGTACTCGTCTTGCCATGATCAAACTATTGTTAGAACCGGTGAATCTGTTGATTTTAGATGAGCCTACCAATCACTTGGATATGAAAACCAAAGATATCCTGAAACAAGCTTTGATGGATTTTGACGGTACATTGATTGTTGTATCTCATGATCGTGACTTTTTGGACGGATTAGTGACGAAAGTGTATGAATTTGGGAATAAAAGGTAAAAGAACATCTTTGTGGTATCTATGAGTTCCTGGAAACAAAGAAAATGGAAAGTTTGCAGGAGTTGGAAAAATAAATTAGCTTTGTATCTGTTAACTTTGGATTGGATGTGGAGATGCAAACAATTTCTATAGATATAAATAAAGTACAAAAAGGAGACGAGACGGAGTTTCGTCTTCTTTTTAATCTTTTCTATCCTCGTCTGATGTCTGTAGCTTGCCGTTTTGTGCCTGAACATATTGCCGAAGATATTGTACAAAGTGTCTTTGTCATGTATTGGGAGCAGAAGTCCGCTTTGATACCCAATGCCATTCATTCTTTCCTTTATTAAATGCACACAGAATAATTGCCTGAATTATCTGAAGCACCAAGCTGTTGTGCTGGGGCGATGAGGAGGAGGTACGTTTGGCGGAAGAACGCATGGTCTTTCAGCTGGCAGGATCGGACGCCAACGAATTGTGGAATGAGGTGGTTGAGCGTGATATCCGGAAATTGTTGAAAGCTTCCATCTCTAAATTACCTCCTAAATGTCGTCAGGCTTTCGAATTGTCTTACTTTAAAGAGATGACTTATAAAGAGATAGCGGAGGCTATGCATATTTCATCCCGTACGGTGGAAGAACATGTACAGAAAGCCACAAAATTCTTGAGAGAGGATTTGAAGGAGGTATTGTTCTGTCTGTTGTTTTTGCTTCGTTAATACCTTCATGCAGGCTTTTTCTGGAGTCTGTAAAAAATAAAATGCAAAAAAAAGCTATTTTTTTTCTTTTAACCCCGTAGTTCCTTCTAGGTTAATTGTCTTAATAATGAAAGACAATAAAGAAAGTAAATGAAGGACGAAATTTTAATTCGATATATCAATAAGCATTGTACTGCAACCGAAGAAAAAGAGATTTTAGAGTGGTTGAAAGAGAAAGATAACCGTCAGCGTTTATTTGAGCTGGAGCAAATCTGGGGACTGAAAGCTGAAATGCGTTTTTCGGATAAAGGACGTATGGATGAAGCTTATCGGCAACTGAGCAGACAACTTGGCTTGAGTGGGCAGATAGAGAAAAGAGAGAAACCGATACAGAGATTTACCGTCAGGGAATGGTGGAAGTATGCGGCTGTGTTGGTTGCTGTTTGTCTTTTTGCGACAAACTTGTTCTATATCACGAAAGAGGAACCGGAAGCATACAATACGGTAGTGGTTCCGAAAGGCCAACGGGTTTCTTTATTGCTGAGTGACGGGACAACAGTCTGGCTGAACGCTGAGAGCCGTTTTTCTTATCCGGCTAAGTTCTCGGAAAAATATAGAACGGTCACATTGGAAGGAGAGGGCTATTTTGAGGTGGCACATAATCCCAAATGTCCGTTTACGGTGAAATTGCCGATGTTGAATATCAGGGTGTTGGGTACAAAATTTAATGCAAAAGCCTATTTGGATGAACCGAGTTGGATTACTTTGAAAGAAGGTTCGGTAGAAGTATCAACCTTAGATGACAGAAGTAAGGAAAGAATGTCGCCCAATGACCAGGTATATTACACCGTTAGTGATGGCTTGGTGTTAATAAGGAATTCGGCGCAGGCAAATGTGGATAGTTGGACTACTGGTGACCTGAGATTCGACAATAAGACTTTGAAAGAAATGGCAAAGGTTATAGAACGTCGGTATGATGTGAAAATCAGGATTATGGATAGTTCGCTGGTTGAAGAATATTTCACTTGCCATTTTAGGAAAGACTTGACCATAGCCCAGGCGATGGAATTGTTGAAAGAAACCAGACGGGTGGATTATAGAATTGAAAAGAAAACGGTATACCTATATAAAAAATAACAGTATGTGAAACTTTGAAAAACAACGGATGCCTATGAAGTAAAACCTTTGCAAAAAATGAAGGGTCGAAGACGCACCACCATCTTTCGACCCGGATTAATGAGTAACCTTATAATTTATTACAAACTAATCAATTACAAATGTATGGATAATATTATGAAATGCACGCCATTGGGTGAGCAAAAATCACTATGGCTACGAAAAACATTGTTAATTATGAAATTCTTTGTTCTTTTTCTATTATTGGGAACTGTCCCGTGTTGGGCAGGCATCGCTTATTCACAGAATGTGAAGATGTCTTTGGACATGGAAAATACTACGGTGCATGACGTGATTAATGCTATTGAGAAAAAAGGAAATTTCTATTTTACCTATAATCTGAATCAAGTCAATGTCAATAGAAAAGTATCCATTAAAGTAGAAAATAAAACGATTAACCAGATTTTAGATCGGTTATTTTCAAAATCAGGTATCGATTATAAAATAGAAAATCGCCATATTGTATTATATAAGCAAGCAACTCCCGAAGTAGAAGCTTGTGAAACAACAGAAATCTATAAACGGTATTGTAGTCCGATGAGCAGGGTGAACCTATCATTGGTGCCAGTGTAATTGGAAAAAGGTACTACAAACGGTACGATTACTGATTTGGATGGTCGTTTTACTTTATCTATCGGTAAGGGAACTGAATTGATTGTTTCTTATGTAGGTTATACCACAAAGACCGTGAAAATAGGTAATCAGTCTACTATAAAAATTGTATTAATAGAAGATACCAAGACATTGGATGAGGTGGTTGTAATTGGTTATGGTACACAGAAAAAGTCTGATGTTTCAGGTTCGGTAACATCAGTATCGGGTGATAAACTGTCTAAGATTCCTACTGCAAATGCAGAGATGGCATTGCAAGGTATGGCTCCGGGTTTGTCGGTAAACTTTGGCAGTGGTGCTGCCGGTTCTTCTGCCACTTTGCAGGTACGCGGTGTGACTTCTTGGAAAGATGATGATGGCGAGAACAGTGAAAGTAACGGTCCACTAGTGATTATCGATGGTGTTCCGGGTAATATGTCTTATCTTAATCCTGAAGATATTAAATCGATTTCCGTATTGAAAGATGCTGCTACTGCCGCTATCTATGGTTCACGTTCGGCAGCTGGTGTTATTTTGATTGAAACACATCGTGGTACGATGAATTCAGCTCCGAAGATTACTTTTTCCGGTTATTGGGGGTTGAGTGCCATGCCGAAGCGTCTGGAAGTTTGTAATTCAGCTGAGTTTATTAAAGTACGTAAGATGGCATTAATAAATGCAGGTACGGATGAAAGCCGCTGGCCTAAATATATCAGCGAGTACGAGAGAGACCCGAGTCAGTTTGCTGATACTGATTGGCAGAAAGAGTATTATCAACGTGGTTTTACACAAAAATATAACATTGGTTATACGGCAGGTAGTGCTAATTCCAATGTGTCTCTTTCTGCTTTCTATAGTAAGACGGACGGTGTGACTATTGCTACCGGAGATGAAAAGTTCGGTTTCCGTTTAAACTCTGATGTTACCCGTGGTAAGTTTAAAATGGGTGAATCTGTAAGCTATAGCCGTTGGTCGGCCGATTTGGAATCCAATTCGGGTTTCTCTTCCATTTATCAGGTGACGAATATGGAGCCGTTAGCGTTCCTTTATGATGAGAACAACGATGGTGGTTATGGTGGTGCCATCTCTGGTATGGGTATGTCTGATGCCGGTAATCAGGTTGCTTTTAATAAATTGATTGATAATACAAGCTCTACCGATTATATCGCAGCTTCCGGCTATTTGCAGTACGAGCCGATTAAAGGGCTTATCGTGAAATTCAATGCCAGCCGTAATATGTACTTTAGCAAATCTCGTCTTTTTACACCTACCTATGAGATTGGGGCGGCCAAACGAAACACGATGGCTAGTTTATCTGAATCACGTTCGCAGACAACCAACGATTTGTTGGAATTGACTGCTAATTATGACAAGACCATTGCTGAAATACACAATCTTTCTCTTTTATTGGGACTTTCTCAGGAAGAAAATAAGTATGAAGACCTTAGTGCTTCCGGTTCTGATTTTGAGAATAACAGTATGAGCTTGATGGGACATGCTAAAAGTAACTATTCTGTAGGTGGTACCAAGACCCGCAGTGCCCTCCGTTCTCTCTTTGGCCGTGTGAACTACAACTACATGATGCGTTATATGATTATGGCTTCTTTCCGTTATGATGGCTCTTCACGTTTTGCTAAAGGTAACAAGTGGGGGTTCTTCCCTTCTGTATCATTGGGTTGGAACATTGCTAATGAACCATTTTGGGAAAATTTGAAAGAAACTGTTTCCATGTTTAAACTCCGTTTGAGCTACGGTGCTTTGGGTAATCAGAACATAGGTCTTTATCGATATATTCCTACTTTGAGCTACAATACCCATGCATTGAACTATCCTTTTGATGGTCGTGAAACTTCCATGGGATATGCCATTACAGCTTTTCCATCCAGTAACATCAAGTGGGAAACGACGGTGTATAAGAATATCGGTGTAGACATTAGTTTATGGAACAATAAACTGGAGCTTTCTGCGGAAGCTTATATTAAGAACACCAGGGATATGCTTTCTAGCCGTAACATCAGTTTAGCTACCGGCTATAATTCTTCTATCTTGGTGAACGATGGTAAGTTGCGCACAACCGGTTTTGAAATGCAAGCCATTTATCATGGCAAAGCCGGAGGATTGAAGTATGATTTGGATTTGAATTTATCTCATTATAAAAGTGTGTTGAAATCTATGGCCAATCCTGACTATCTCTATGAATACGGTGCTTTGCGTACTTATGTAGGTGGTGAAATCGGTGAATTCTGGGTATATCAAACTGCCGGAATCTTCCAAAATCAAGCAGAAGTGGACGAATGGAACACAGCTCATGGCTATAAGGATCAAAACGGCAACTGGCAGCCTCTGCAGCCTGTGGCTAAGCCGGGTGATATCCGTTTCATAGATCAGAATGGAGATGGTATGCTTGATACAAACGACCGCGTGAAAGTGGGTAGTGGTACACCGAAGGTGTCATTGGGATTCAACATTAACTTGGCTTATAAAGACTTTGATTTGGTAGCCAATTTCTACGGTGACTTTGGTGCTAAGCGTTATAACTATACTAAATATCAGTTGGAGCGTATGGACCATGTGTTCAACTATGGTAAGAATGCCTTGAATGCTTGGACACCTGAAAATCCTGATACTGATATTCCACGTGCCGTGTCTGGTGACCCTAATAAGAACTCTCGTACTTCCACCCGTTTTGTGGAGAATGGTGACTATCTGCGTCTGAATAACTTGCAGATAGGTTATAATCTGCCGGTTAAATATTGTAAGAAAATGGGCTTGAGTAACCTGCGTATTTATGTAGGCGCTACCCGTTTGTTCACTATTACCAACTACAAAGGATATGATCCTTCAACCGGTTCTTCAGTCGGACAGATGGGATATGACTATGCAGCCATTCCTTTGAGTCGTGACTTTATGATGGGTCTTAAATTCGGTTTCTAATTAAATTTAATACGAAGATTATGAAATTCAAAAACATATTATTATATGCAGCTCTTCTGAGCGGAATGTCTTTTTCCTCTTGCACAGATTTCTTGGATGAAGACTCTAATCCCAATGCTTTATCACCTGGTATTTTCTGGAAAAGTGAAGGGGATATTATGAAAGGATTGACTAGTGTATACGGAGCGTTGCAGCCGAATGCATCTTGGGCGATACCGTTTGAACGCTACATAGTAATAGACGGATACAGAAGTGATGAGATTACCCACAGAGATGATGTGACGAGTTGGATGAATATTTCATCATTCAATGTGGAACCCACTAACTCCGTAGTCAAGACGGAGTGGACTAATTTGTATAAAGGTATTAATTATGCCAATCAATGTTTGACCAACATTCCCACTGTACCTGGTGACTCGGAATCACTCAATGCCTTGAAGAAGCAGTCTATAGCCGAAGCCCGTTTTTTGCGTGCTTACTTTTATTATCGTTTGTATGTGAATTTTGGCGAGAGAGTTCCTATTTATAAGGAGGCATTGGCAGGTACGGATGAAGAGTTCTATCCGCCACAAGCCAATCCGGGAGAACTGGTAAGTCTGATTGAGACTGAACTGAAAGAAGTACAGAGCGACCTTCCCGAAAGTTATGAGGAAAGTGAAAAAGGACGTGTCACGCGTTATACGGCAGCAGCCCTTTTGGGTAAGTTCTATATGTTCCGCAAAGAATTGGGTAAAGCCGAAGTTGAGTTCAAGAAAATCATTGATAAAGAAGGAAGTCTTTTTGGCTTGATGGAGAATTGGGCTGATAATTTTGACGGTATGCACAAGAACAATAAAGAGTCTCTTTTTGAGATTCAGTTTACCGGAGACCGTTCAGGCGGACAGTATGAATATAACTTGTTTACTGTTCATTTGGGACCTATGGCTGGGCTGGATGCATATGAAGAAGCTTATCCTACGGATTGGATGTGTCAGACGTTATTGGCTGATAAGACTATAGACGGTAAGTCTAGCGACCGTGCACTTCATACGCTTATTTTTGACGATCCCGAGTGTCGTCCTTTTTATTATAAGAATGGAAAATCCTTTAAGGATTACCACAAAGAAGGAGAAATCTTCTGGCACAAATATGTTACTTATACCGAGGGTATGAGTGATTATTGGGACTATAGTTTCTTTAATGTTTCCGTTATCCGTTATGCCGATGTATTGTTGCTTTATGCAGAATGTCTAAATGACAAGGGTGAAACAACAGAGGCCATTAACATAATAAATAAGGTTCGTGCACGTGTCAATGTACCGGCATTGCCGCTTACCATGAGTAAAGCCGAAGTCTTGAAACATCTGCAAGACAAAGAACGTCCTTGCGAGCTGGCATTGGAAGGTTCGCGCTGGTATGACTTGGTTCGCTGGGGTATTGTAGAAGAAACGCTGAAAGCTCACAATAAACCGTTTGTTGAGAATTATGTAGATACCAAGCACCAGTTGTTTCCTATTCCTCATAGTGAATTTCTGTTGAATCCCGATTGGGAGCAGAATCCGAACTATAGCAAGTAATCTTGTTTGTATAATTTTGGAAGAACCGTTTATGAAACATTTATTTCCTATATATGGAATGTGTAGCATTCTTTGGCTGGGGGCATGTACCCCGGTCGCTACACAGCCGGAAAAGTCCCTGTTTACGACACAGGAAGATTTTCCCAATTTGTTGAATGTGAAAAATGTACCGGAACAACCTGTAGATGGGGATCTCAATTTGTTCTCTGATCTGGGTGCATGGAGTGGCTATGCATTGCCAGTAAACCAAAGCAGGGCATTTGCGGGTGCCTTCATCGGGCCTATGACGATGCATGGAAGAGGATGGATTGCCCAAACGTTGGCACAGCCTACGTTGGTGGTTAATGGTGAAAAGTACGATTTGGTCCGTAATATGCAGACAGCCAAGTATCTACCTGGAAAGTTGGTACAACATTTTAAAGATGCGCGGTTGGAATTCACTACTGAGTTGTGTTTTGCCACTTCACGCACTGCTTTTGTACGTTCTGTTATTACAAATCTTAGTGACACACCTTTGAATGTGTCGCTGACTTGGAGTGGCGGTGTTTTTGAAGAGAATACTACTGCCACTAAGGTGGATAAGGGCGTTCGGTTCCATTATCCGTTCTACGGTCGCCGTTGGGGAACCAATCGCCAGATTATCACACTGCGTAACGAACCGCCGGTAGACGAGGTGACGGCTACCGTGCTTTTCCATACAGCCGATGAAGTGATGACTGTGGGGAACGACAGTTTGCAAGTTGTTGAGAAGAGTGACTATTTGCTGCAATCCGGCAAAAGTTATACTTCGGAATACAGCCAGACACTGACCTTGAAAGGCGAAGAGGCAGATAAGGAGTATGTTGCAATAAAATCCATACCTTTTGATCAATGTTTTGCCGAGAATGCGCAGCGTTGGAATCAGGGGCTTCAACGGATACTGTCTGCCGACAGTCCTTATATGAAAGAAAACGCTTACAGGAACATTGCTGTGAAAGCATTGATGACGTTGAACTCCAATTGGCGTACTCCTGCCGGTGATATCTTCCATGGTTGTAGTTTCCCTTCCTATACAGGATTCATCGGTGGATGTTGGTCGTGGGATGCTTGGCAAATTGCATCGGGTAATGTGTACTATAATCCCGAAGGGGCCAAGAGTGAAATGCTTTCTTTGTTCGATTATCAGGCAGAGAATGGTATGGTTCCTGATTTTATCGGTTATAATAAGGCACGTAACAATTGGCGCGACTCCAAACCTCCTGTAGCATCATGGGGAGCCATGAATGTCTATAAGGTTACAGGAGACAAAGCGTTCTTGGACGAAATATTTGATAAATTGTATAAGTTCCATCAATGGTGGTATGCTGAGCGTGACCACGATCACAATGGCATTTGCGAATATGGTTCTACTGATGGTACACTGATTGCGGCGGCTTGGGAGAGCGGCATGGATAACGGTGTGCGTTTTGATGACACCCGGATGCTAAAGAATGAGATGGAGAAAGCTTGGTCGATGGATCAGGAGAATATTTGTTTGAATTCCTTCCTTTATGTAGATAAACTGACACTTTCGGAAATGGCTTCTATCTTGGGAAAGCAGGAGCTTTCTGAACAGTTGGCTAAGGAGGCTGAGGTAATCAAGCTGTATGTACAGACTAAAATGTATGACAGCGAGAGTGGTTTCTTTTATGATATTCGTTTGAATGACCGTACACCTGTCAAGGTGATGGGGGCTGAGGGGTGGTTGCCTTTGTGGGCAGGTATTGCTACCCCGGAACAAGCCGAGAGTGTGAAGAACATCATGATGGATGAAAAACATTTCAACTCTTACCTGCCGCTAGGTACTCTTGATGTAAGTCATCCTGCATTGCGTCCTACTTTCGGTTATTGGCGTGGTCCGGTTTGGTTTAACCAGGTATATTTTGGTATAACCGGATTGAAGCGCTACGGATATGTGGAGGAAGCCGACTTGCTGACTCGCAAGTTCATGGCACATGCTCAAGGACTGATGACCGACGGACCGATTCATGAAAACTACAATCCACTGACAGGTGAAGTGTTGAATGCACCCAACTTTGGTTGGTCTTCTGCTTTGATTTTGCGATTGTTGTTGGATCAATGATAGTGGAAGTAAAAATCAGTATGCGGATACTCCGAATTTATTAAAAGATATATTTATGATGAAAATTCGTTCTATATTGACAGGGATTGCCATATCTTTGTCGTTGGCAGGTATGGCACAATCCCAATATGACGGTGCTCCGGTAAACAGGAGCGCTAACGAAACGAGCACAGACAATGTAGAAGTGCGTAAAAACAAATACCCCCGTTCGGATAATGATTGGGAAAATTTTAATGTGCTTCATATCAATCGTCTGCCTTCGGCGGCTAATTTTATGGGATACCCCACTAAAGAATTGGCATTGCAGGGTGATAAATCACAATCTCCTTACTTCCAATCCTTGAACGGAACATGGAAATTTCATTTTGTACCCCGTTCGGATGAACGACCGATGGACTTCTTCCAAAAAGGATATGATGTTTCAGGTTGGGATGATATTAAAGTTCCTTCCAATTGGGAACTTCAAGGGTTCGGCTATCCTTTTTATGTAGGCAGTGGGTATGGTATAAAGAAGAATCCACCATTGATTGCAGTGGAAAACAGCCCGGTTGGCTCTTATAGACGTACTTTTACTATTCCTGCTCATTGGAATAAACGCCAGATTATTCTTTATTTCGGAGGAGTGGCTTCTGCTTTTTATGTGTGGGTGAATGGTGAAAAAGTAGGTTACTCTCAGGATTCCAAAACACCTTCGGAGTTTGATATTACGCCGTATGTAAAACAAGGGGAGAATGAAATAGCCGTACAGGTTTTCAAGTTCAGTGACGGATACTATTTGGAAGATCAGGACTACTGGCGTTTTGCCGGCATACAGCGTGATGTCTATGTGTATGCCCGGTCTGAAACTCATGTGCGCGACTATGAAGTGGTGACCGATCTTGACGGGGAATACAAGAATGCTGACTTTCATCTTTTTGTAGAGTTGGGCAAAGCAGGAGAAGGTAAAATAAAAGGGGCTGAAGTGGAAGTAAGCCTGTTGGACAAAGCAGGCAAAAGTATCTACAATGAGCGTAAGCGTTGGAATGCTGCCGGTCGGGAACTTCATTTTAAAAAGGAAGTGAGAGAACCTTTGTTATGGAGTGCGGAGAAACCAAATCTGTATAGATTGCTGATTGCTTTGCGTGTAAATGGCAAACCGGAACAATACATTTCCCAATACATAGGTTTCCGCAAATCCGAAATCAAACATGCTCAATTGCTGGTAAATGGCAAGCCGGTCTATATAAAAGGAGTAAACCGACACGAACACGATCCTTATAACGGTCATGTGGTAGATGAGGCGTCCATGCTGCGTGATATTCAATTGATGAAAGAGAATAATATCAACAGTGTACGAACCTCTCATTATCCCAACGATCCCCGCTGGTATGAATTATGTGATATTTATGGTATGTATGTGGTTGATGAGGCCAATATCGAGAGCCATGGCATGGGATATAAGCCCGATCAATGCCTAGCTAACCAGCCCGAATGGGAGAAAGCTTTCATAGACCGCACGGAACGTATGTTCGAGCGTGACAAAAACCATCCTTGTGTCATTATCTGGTCATTGGGTAATGAAACCGGTGAGGGATGTAACTTCGCGGCTACCTATAAATGGGTACATGCCAATGACCGTTCACAGCGTCCCGTGCATTCGGAAGACGGAATAAAGGAACCTTATACCGATATTTTCTGTCCAATGTATAAAAAGATAGATGTATTGATCAATCATTCTCTCTATCTTCCGACCAAACCGCTGATTCTATGTGAATATGCCCATGCTATGGGCAACAGTGAAGGAAATCTTCAGGATTATTGGGATGTGATAGAGAAATATCCCTCTTTACAGGGCGGACATATCTGGGACTGGGTAGATCAGGGCTTGTATGCAAAGACACCGGATGGAAAATTCTATTGGGCATACGGAGGTGACCTGGCTCCGAAAGGTACTCCAAGTTCTGCCAATTTCTGTATGAACGGTCTGATTGCCGCCGACCGTACCTTGAAGCCGCATATCCATGAAGTGAAAAAAGTATATCAAAATATAGCATTCTCTTTATTGGATTATCATGAGGGATGGGTAGAGTTACGTAACAAGTACTTCTTTACGGATTTAAGTGATTTTAATTTTACTTGGAAGCTGGAGGGGAATGGTGAACTTCTGGCTACCGGAACTATTGATAATGTATCCCTGGCTCCTCGGCAGACGGGTAAGTTCAAGACTTCTTTTCCAGCCATACAGGTAAAACCCGGTGTGGAGTATTTCTTGAATTTCTATGCCAGTTTGAAAAATGAGGATGGTCTGCTAAAAGCCGGAACAAAACTGGCTGATGCCCAGGTGAGTCTTCCATTTTATCAGCCGTTTGTTGCTGAGGTTCAGTCTTCACCGGTGATAGCAGATGATGCGGCTTCGTTGTTGACACTTACAGCCGGTAATCTGAGCGTAGGTTTTGATAAGGAAACCGGTGCTTTGACTTCTTATAAAGAGGGAAGTACGGAACTGATAAAAGAAGCTTTACGTCCTAATTTCTGGCGTCCTGTGACGGATAATGATATGGGAAATGGCATGAATAAAACCTTGCGTCCGTGGCGTGATGCGGGGCGTCAGGCAAAACTGTTGTCCATGAAACAAAAGGCGTTGGGTAAAGAAGCTTATGAGGTTGTTTCTCATTATAAGTTGCCTGTAGGAGAGTCTGATTTTATCGTTGCCTATCATTTTTCGGGAAAAGGGTATTTGGATGTGAACTGTACTTTCATTCCGGGTAACGATACATTGCCTTTATTGCCCCGGATGGGGGTTAGTATTACACTGAACAAGCAGTTTAGTCAGATGGAATGGCTGGGACGTGGTCCTCATGAGAATTATATAGACCGGAATACTTCTTCTTATGTAGGTCTGTACAAGGGAAGTGTGGCCGATCAGTATTTCCCGTATGACCGTCCGCAGGAAAACGGTAATAAGACTGAAGTCCGTTGGATGAGCCTGACAGATACCGCCGGACAGGGATTGATGGTTGTCGGACAGCCTTATGTCAGCACCAGTGCTTATCTGTTCCCTACAGAAGATTTAGATGAGCCGGGCCTTCGTAAATCGCAGCGTCATTTATCCGATATCCAGTTCAAGGATATGGTGACATGGAACATTGACCTGAAACAGATGGGAGTGGGTGGTGATACCAGTTGGGGGGCTTATCCTCATCAGCCTTATTTGATTCCGGCTGAACGTATGTCGTTCTCCTTCCGTTTCTGTCCTGCAAAGCAGCATGGAGTATCAGGAAACCGGCAATATTTGAATTTTAAGTAACATAACGTGAGTTCGAAATAAAATCAAAAAATAGCAAGTTGTCCGTCATTGACAAACTTTACGTCAATGGCGGGCTTCTTTTCAAAAAAGCAGTATGCCGCGATAGCCGACAAGGAGTTGGCTATAAAGTTACTGAATGAACGATGTCTTGAGTGTTCAATCTGTGCGATGTTCTTCAGTTCGTCATTGACCGTTTCAATCAAGGCTCTTTTTCTTAGCAAAATCTTGTCGGCAATACTCATCAGTGAGTTCCTCATATTATTTTTAACTTTAGTAACAAGTTGTATGCCATTAAGGAAAAGGTTTTCAAACAGAGCCTGACCTATATATCCCTTGTCTGCACATAGTTTTCCTTTGATGTTTTCCAGAAACCTACCCTGTTTCAACGGTTCCCGGTCATCCACGTTTCCAGGCGTGAACATGAAATTGAGGATTTCACCCTTGTCATTGATTATCAGATGCAGCTTGAATCCGAAGAACCATCCCATAGAACATCTTCCACGCTCGGCAAGCCCTTCAAATGTCTTATGAATCAAGATTCTTTGGTTACGACATACACATAAGGGAGTGGAATCAACGAAACTGATGCCGGTACAAGTTCCCAGCAGTACTCTTTTGATGAATATGGTCATGGGAAGCAATACTTCCTTCTCCAGTTCCACAAAACGGTTATAAGAAACCTGACGAGGAAAAAGGTGTTTCAGATGTTTACAGACATACTCCTTGTAGTAATGCTTGAAACAACGGAAACCACCGGAGTGAAACAGGATTAGAATAACCATAATCTCTGCATCACTCATACGGTTGGGTTTGTTACGATGCATGGTCTTTATATCCTTAATCATATATTTTTCCTGTTGCAATGTAAATTCCTTGCAAAAATCATCGGCCATACAATAAATCTCTGTAACTTTAGACTCTGGAAACATAGTGGTAATCGTTTAAATGTTATAATTCAGCACTATAAATTTAATACTTTTATCGCTATGTTTCTAATTATAAGTGAAATATATTTATTCTTATTTCGAACTCACGTTAAAGTAGGTTCAGGTATTTTGATAGGCTGTGATTTTTTATATAATATGAGCTCCTTGTTTTTCATCTAGGTGAAAGCAAGGAGCTCTTTTTTTATTGATTGTGAAGAATTCTTGCAAAATTTAATCTTGTTTTAATGCAGATTGTAGTGTTTCCCAATTTTCATTGAAAATCAGGCATGGAATGAAAAAGTAAATTCGCTCCTTCATTCAGTAACACATTGTCGTGCAATGGTCCTGTATTCACGGCGATGGTAAAAATACCGGCTGCAACTCCCGCCTGTACACCTAGTGGTGCATTTTCTATTACTAACGCTTCATTGGGTTTAAAGCCGCCTTTCTTTAGGGCCATCAGATATGGTTCCGGATTTGGTTTCCCATATTTCACATCAAAGGCGGTAACCATTAAGTTGGCTTGGAATATGCCCGGAAAATTATGATTCAATCGGTCCAATAACGAAGTTTGTCCCGAACCGGTTACTACCATCGGAGTCAGTCCTTCACTCTTTATTTTAGTCAATACTTCCAGTGCGCCGGGCATCCGTTCTGCTTTGGGGCATTTGTTGAATTCTTCAGTTTTGGCTTGGTAGATAGCTTTTATTTCTTCTTCAGTAGCATCATGCCCACGCTCCCGACGACTTACTATATTGATCGTAGATGCACCGGTACGCCCTTCGTGCATATAAGCTTCTTCTCGGCTGAGGCCGAAACCGAAGCGTTTCATTATTTTATGCCATGACTCAGCATGGTTGGGCATGGAGTCGAACAGCACGCCGTCCATATCGAATAATACGGCTTTCAAGTCGATGGATTCGTATCCATGAGTATGAAGATAGTTATTTATCGCTTCTTTAAACATAGAATAAATGTATAGTTATTACTTCCAAAGGTGTGACCGTTGGATTGGAATAAAGTGAAGAATCTGCAAGCATTTGATGGATGCTTTCAGATTCTTCACTGTTATTCGGAATGACATTGATAAATGGCATTCTGAATAGGTTCTTGATATTATAATCTAGCTTGGATAGCTTTAGACTCTTCTTCGTATCCCGGTTTATTCAACAAAGCAAACATATTTTTCTTGTATGCTTCCACGCCTGGTTGGTTGAACGGATTTACTTCCAGCAAATAACCGCTGATACCACAAGCTTTTTCAAAGAAATAGATGATTTCTCCCAGGTAGTATTCATTCAGTTCGGGTACAATCAGTCGCATATTGGGTACACCACCGTCAACGTGTGCCAGCTGAGTACCTAGTTCTGCCATCTTGTTCACTTCGTCTACACGCTTTCCTGCCAAGAAATTCAAGCCATCCAAATTTTCGCTGTCCGAAGGAACTTGAAGCGTATGTTCCGGGTTTTCGATAGAGATAACTGTTTCGAAGATAGTACGTTCACCTTCCTGAATCCACTGTCCCATAGAATGGAGATCGGTAGAGAAGTCGACGGCAGACGGATAAATACCTTTACCATCCTTACCTTCGGATTCACCGTACAATTGTTTCCACCATTCGTTCATATAGTGCAGTTTGGGATTGAAGTTTACCAAAATCTCAATCTTCTTTCCGTCTTTATACAATTCATTGCGGGTGGCAGCATAAACAGCGGCAGGATTTTCGGCAAACGGAGTAGCCGGACCACATATTGTTTCCATCGTGCGTGCGCCTTCCACTAGTTTCTCAATGTCAAATCCTGCCACTGCGATAGGCAGCAAACCTACTGGAGTAAGGACAGAGAAACGACCGCCTACATTATCGGGGATAATGAAAGTCTGATATCCTTCCTTGTCGGCTGTAACACGTGCGGCACCCTTTTTGGCATCTGTAACGGCAACAATCACTTTCTTCGCCATTTCCTTGCCAAGCTGGTCTTCACACTGTTTTTTCAGTAAACGGAAAGCTAAGGCGGTTTCTGTAGTAGTACCAGACTTGGAAATATTAATTACACCGAACTTTTTGTCCTTCAAGTATTCAGTCAACTCGAACAAGTAATCTTCGCCGATATTGTGGCCTGCAAAAACGATGACGGGTCCGTCTTGTTTTGCTTTCAACCATTGAAAACTATTGGATAAAGCTTCTATTACGGCACGTGCTCCCAGATAGCTTCCACCGATACCTGCTACGACTACTACTTCGCAGTTGTCGCGCAGAACCTGGGCAGTAGCTTTCAAGTCAGCCAAATGTTCGGCTGTTATAGACGATGGCAAATGCAACCAACCCAAGAAGTCATTACCTTTACCTGTACCGTTTTCCAATGTTTCCATGCAGGCTTTCACCTGAGGTTCGTAAGCAGCGATTGTTTCCTTAGAAACAAAACCGGCTACTTTGTCGATGTTTAAACTAATATTCTTCATTGTATCTGATATTTTATCTGAATGAATCAGTTAATAATTTAATCTCAATCATGGGCGAGATGCGCTCATATAAAATATTATAAACGGCATCTACGATAGGCATGTTCACGTGCAAGTGCTTGTTTAGCTCCTTGATACATTTCGTTCCGTAGTATCCTTCGGCAATCATTTCCATTTCTATCTGTGCGCTTTTTACGGAATAACCTTTACCAATCATGGTTCCGAATACGCGGTTCCGGCTGAAATTGGAATAGGAGGTAACCAACAAGTCACCCAGATAAGCGGAATCATCAATAGAACGCTCTACGGGATGTACGGTATTCAGGAAGCGGTTCATCTCTTGAATGGCATTTGAAATCAATACAGCCTGAAAATTGTCGCCATATTTCAGACCGCTGCAAATTCCAGCGGCGATAGCATAAATATTCTTCAATACCGAAGCGTATTCTATACCTGCCACATCCGGGCTTACAGAAGTTTTTATGTAATGTCCGGCCAGCTGCCGGGCGAATATCTTCGCCTTGTCAATGTCTTTACATCCGATAGTCAGATAGGAAAGACGCTCCAAGGCTACTTCTTCTGCGTGGCACGGACCTGCAATGACGGCTATATTCTCTTCGGGAACACCGTATACCTGATGAAAATAATCGGAAACAATCAGGTTCTCGTCAGGGACGATACCCTTGATAGCAGTGACAATGAACTTGTCCTTTATTTTGGTTTTCAGCTTTTTCAGGTGGCTTTTCAGATAGGGAGAGGGGGTAACGAATATCAGGGTATCCGATTCCTTTACTATCTTGTTGATATCTGAAGAGAAGTTGATGTTCTTTATTTCAAAGCGCACACTTGTCAGATAAGCCGGATTATGTCCCAAACGTTTGAATTCTTCAATTCGGTCGTCGCGGCGCATATACCAGTTGATTGATTCAGCCTGAGCCAAGACTATTTTTTGCAATAGCCGTGGCCCAGCTGCCACCACCCATTATCGCTATTTTACCGGGCAATTTCATGCTTATTATTTATGATGGATAATTGACAATTGGAATAATTCTCAATCTTTAAATTCTCAATTCTCAATTTTCGCAATCCATCCGGCAACTTCGTCCACCGTAGGATTGGTTAATTCCAATTTTATATTTTTTTGTTGATTCCGCAAATGTCCATATGCAGCTTCTGCGGATTCACTTCTTTCATATCGCTCACCAGGTTATAGCCTGCTTTCTGAATGACAGGAACCCAGTCTTCTGAAATTCCCAGTTCCATAAATTTAGCAGGAGTGTCTTTCGGAGTAATCTTTTCGGGACGCATCTGGGGGAAGAACAACACTTCCTGAATGGTAGACTGTCCGGTCATCAGCATCGTCAGACGGTCCATACCGATTCCCATACCCGAAGTGGGGGCATACCGTATTCCAACGCACGGACGAAGTCTTTGTCAATAATCATAGCTTCATCATCTCCTTTTTCGCTCAGTCTCATTTGTTCTTCGAAACGTTCCAACTGGTCAATCGGGTCGTTCAATTCGGAGTATGCATTACACAGTTCCTTACCGTTCACCATCAGCTCGAAACGCTCGGTCAAATCCGGATTGCTGCGGTGTATCTTTGTCAGCGGAGACATTTCTTTCGGATAGTCGGTGATGAAAGTCGGCTGGATGTAAGTACCTTCGCAGAATTCTCCGAAGATTTCATCGATCAGTTTGCCTTTGCCCATTGTGTCGTCAATCTCCATATTGAGTTTCTGGCAAACTTCTCGTATCTGTTCTTCGTTCATGCCTGTCAGATCATAGCCGGTGTGTTCCTTGATAGAGTCCAGCATGGTGACACGTTTGTACGGGGCTTTGAAGTCAATGATGTTGTCGCCTACTTTTACTTGAGTGGTGCCGTTTACATCCAGACAGATTTTTTCAATCATTTTTTCTGTAAATTCCATCATCCAGTTATAGTCCTTGTAGGCAACATATATTTCCATGCAGGTAAATTCAGGATTGTGTGTGCGGTCCATTCCTTCGTTACGGAAGTTCTTACCTATTTCATACACTCCTTCGAAACCACCTACAATTAGTCTTTTCAGGTACAACTCACTGGCAATACGCATGTACAGCGGCATATCCAGTGCGTTGTGGTGAGTTATGAATGGACGTGCGGCTGCTCCGCCGGCAATGGATTGCAGAATCGGGGTTTCCACTTCCATATAACCTTTTGAGTTGAAATATTCGCGCATAGAGCTATATACTTTACTGCGCTTGATGAAGATATCTTTTATCTCTTCATTCACAGCAAGGTCAACATAACGTTGGCGATAACGCAGTTCAGGGTCTTCAAACTTGTCGTAAGCGACTCCGTCTTTGTATTTTACAATAGGAAGCGGTTTGATAGACTTGGACAGTACGGTCAGTCTTTTAGCGTGGATACTGATTTCACCCATTTGGGTTCTGAATACGAATCCTTCTATACCGATAAAGTCACCAAGGTCCAGCAGACGTTTGAACACAGTGTTGTACATTTCTTTGTTTTCATCCGGGCAGATGTCATCACGGGTGATATACACCTGGATACGGCCTTTTGAATCCTGTAATTCGATAAATGAAGCTTTACCCATCACACGGCGGCTCATCATACGTCCGGCTACCGATACTTTGCGAGGTTCCTCATCATCCTTGAACTCAGCTTTTATATCTGTAGAAAATGCATTGGTTACATACTCAGCTGCGGGGTATGGCTCGATGCCCATAGCGCGCAATTCATTCAGACTGTTTCGTCTGATAATCTCCTGTTCACTTAGTTCTAATACGTTCATCCTGTTAAAACATTAACTCAATTTGTTGGCAAAAATACGAAAGATTTTGCAAAGTACCTCATTAAGACGTGTTTTTATTTCGATAAAGCCTGTTCTTGAGCCAGTTCGCACACCATAGATATCATGAACAGCACTCCGATTGCACCGCAGGCAATAATCAGGGCGAGATTAATCATACGGGCACGGAAAAGGGTGGAAGTATGCAGATGGGAAGCTGTGTATTCTTTAAAGAACAGATAAAGGCCCGGTACAGCCGAACTTGCCAGCAGAAAATCTTCAGGAATATGGAAAAAGTAAGTTTTGGTGAAACCGATCAGTGCCCAGTGGCAGAGAAACATGACGAGAAAGATATTGACTCGTTTGGAAAATGCCAGCAGCAGTCCGATGGTGAAAACCGCTAACCGACAAGGCATTACA
>ENA-OQKK01000013-OQKK01000013.1-human-gut-metagenome-genome-assembly--contig:-NODE-13-length-69195-cov-4.747408_pt1 | contig 69195 bp, 71 predicted proteins | sample MGYA00242648_ERZ504797 | MGnify/ENA primary metagenome ERZ504797 (study PRJEB26092, sample SAMD00036412) | human gut metagenome | host: Homo sapiens | study: EMG produced TPA metagenomics assembly of... | reverse complement strand
AACTAAATATGTACCTTAACTACTTTAAAGCGGAAGTAATGCAGCCGGACGATAATCCACCTATCGGTATTCTACTTTGTACGGAAAAGGGAGATACATTAGTAAAGTATGCCACTGCCGGATTAGACCCGAACATCTTCGTACAGAAGTACATGATAGAACTTCCAAGCGAAGAAGAAATAAAAGCATTCATTTCTTCCTCAAATTGTTAAAAGTAATACTGGCAAAAAGAAATACCCTTTATTCTTACTCTTTTCGCCAGCACCTATATCTTGCAGTCAACAGAAAATAGTTTAGTACGGTTTGGATATATAGACAAAAAACAGACTAAACTCTAAATCTGGAAATTCAGATATTTTTTATACATTTCTCTTATATACAAATGATAGCCGAATTCAATTCATATATGAGTAACATAGACATAGACTTCTTCAAGGAGTTGTGTCTGAAACATGGAGAGTTACGACATTATAAAAAGAATGAGTTTATTCTCCATGAAGGTGATGCCTGTTCTTTCTTCGGGTTTATCTTGTCAGGCGTAGTCAAATACAGTTGCACCAACCGGACAGAAAACAAGCCGTATAATGTCGGTTTTTCCTTTCCAAATGAATTTATAGCTGATTATCCCACTTGCTTATATGGCATGAAATCAGAATTGAATATACAGGCGATAATCCCGTGCGAGATTTTACATCTGTTCTTCTGCATTCTTACAGCAAAAATTCAAGGAAAATAACGAAAACCAACGGATAGCCCGAATCGCAGCCGAACAGATGTTTTTCCAATCATATTCACGTTATTTGGATTTATTCAGATTCACACCGGAAGAGCGTTACCTCCAACTTTTAAAAAAATACCCTGCAATCTTTCAAATGGTATCATTAAAAGAAATAGCATCCTATCTCAAAATTACACCCGTACACATGAGCCGAATCAGACGCAAGCAAAGTCTTAACAACAAAAAATAAACATAGGTTTAGAAATTTACATTCATAACAATATTCCAAGAATATCTTAATCTGCCAAAGGATTCTTCTTTTTATCTTTGTCTTATCTTTGGTTGGTTCAACGAAGAGACAAAATAAAGATTGAATGAGTTAAACAAGAAATTAAAAAAGAGAATATGAAAACAAAAGAAATTCTTGGAATACTTATGCTATTCCTCTGTACATTCAGTTTTATAAGCTGCGACGATGATAATGAACAGACAAATGAATTAACCCCCGAAGCACTTTATCAGACTTCATGGCGTGGAACAGGGCATTGTGAGGCTTGGACAGTACAAAATATGGGGGTCGGTATGCAATTTGTAGATACTCAGAAAGGGAAAGTAAATTGGGAAGGTTACGATGAAATTGATATTACTTATACAATAGAAGGGAAATATATCACATTTAATAGCAATGCTTTATATTTGGGTGGAGCCCCTTGGATTATCAAAAGCTATACCCAAAAACATATAACCATTATACAGAATGAAATTAGTCCAGATAAAGAGAAAGTAGCTACAATTGAATTAGAGAAAATAGATTAAACTGAATCATGGGAACATTAGGTTGCATAAATGTATGTTACAACAGAACAAAGAGAACCGTGAGATTCGCAAATTGAGCAAAGAAAGGATGAAAGAACATCATAAATACCTTGTAAACAAAGGAAAAAATACAGATTCATCTAAAATTCCTTTATGTGCTATTATCGGGCTGGTCTATAGGATGAAATACAAGGAAAAGAGATTCACCTTGTTCTCTTGTATAGGATTGTTTATTGGGATAGGATGAGCAATTTATATGCTGCTAATAAGGTCAATATAAATCAAAGTAATATGAAACTGAAATATATATTCGAATACTATACTATTTGTTTTGGCATTATCTTTTTTTAGTCTATGTGTATATTTAAGACTACAGAGTTAAGTTTAAAATGTATGCAATTTGCTGTATCTATCTCCTGTATAGGGAGCAATGTTTTCTACAAAAAGGTATAGATACATATTTGCATCTATTGCTTTAATCATTATAGGAATATCTTTTTTACTTTAAATGTCCATAATAACAATAATGATTTGATTGTTACTAATGCCTTTTATAATAGCACCTATCAAGTATATTTACTTCAGCAAACGCCCCCTGCAGATGCAGTTCCTATTCACTATTAAATCATTGCCTAATTATCACCCAAACAATCCACGCGGATTGGGGATTTTGGTTTTTCAAATTAGGCTATCCGCAAACATAGGAAAAGTGCAGTACACCACGAAGATGCACTGCACTTTTCTCCACATATTGTGCGGGCTTTAACATTTACAGTTTGTATCCTTTGTTTTCCCGGTTTATGGCTTTGCCCAGTCGGTTGGCTTCCTTTTTTCTAACCGTCTTCGGCTTGTTACATTGAGCAATCTTGCACGCTCCAACGCTTCCGCCTGCTTCCTGCTGCGGTATTCAAACCTCGTCACCGAATCAGTCAAATTTTGGATGAAAGCGTTATCCCGTTCTCTACTGAAATTCGTTTCCAGCAAATCAAGGCAGTCCCCGTCCGCTTCCCCTTTCATCAGAATGTAGCGGTATTTCATATCGTTGTCCTGCAACTGCTGCATCCGTCCAGCCAAACGGACATTCAGGAACAAGGAAACGAAACAGATAACCAGCCCTGCCAAAAAAACAAACAGTTTCGGGCGTAACAAACCGCTTATCCTCCGGGACAACGATGCAGGTTCGGTTTCCGCTTTTTCGGTTGTGCGTTCCTTACGGTAAGAATCCAACGCATCCAGCATTTCTTTCAGACAACGGTAGGTAGCCGTTACAAATTTTCTCACTTCTCCTATGGATTGCTGCTGCTCCTGTTCCGCATTCCTTATGTCGGCAAGTTGGCTTTGGATAGCCTGCAATTCCTTTTCGGGAACAGCCGGATTACTGTGCAGTTCCGACAATGCCTGCTCGATTGCTCCCAACCGTTCGAGAGTTTCCTCCCGGCTGGCTGGCGTTACCTGTGCTTCCAGCTTCCCTTTCAGTTCCGTAACCATAGAGAGAAGCCCCTCTAAAATCAAATTGTCTTCCATGTCTTTACAGTTTAAGTCGTTTTTTCTTTTTCTTCTTCTTTCTCAAATTAAAATTAGGTTCTTCATCCACTGGGGGAGAAGAAGCGGAAAACAGACCGAGCGAACCAGTTAACAACGGACTGTCAGCCTTACCCGGTGCAGGTGCTTGCTCCCGAACGGGTGCGAAAGTTGTTTGCCGTTGGCTTCCGGCAACATTCATTCCTGCATACCCAAAACATTTATCCAGCTTGGAAAAACTGAAACTCCGGTCTATCTCCGAACCCTTGAACGTGTATTCACCTTTGGAAAAGGATATACCCTGTATCTCGTCGGTCTGTCCCTTTCGTTTGAACCGGGCGGTAATACCCTTTTCTGCTAACCGCTCCTGTAACTGCTGCCAGTTACGGGATTTGCCGATTTCGTTCTTCACAGCCGTGTAAATCTCGTATTTCGACTTGTCCGGCTCTTTCAGTCGGTGCTGCTTTACCTGTTCTTTTCCACCAGCGAAATAAAGCCCGTGTTTGGCTTTCAGCTTCTTGCATACCTGTTCGTTACGGTACATGTCGTTCCTGTCCGAAATGGTCTTGCCGTTATTGTCTATGCGGTTGAACACGATATGCACGTGCGGATGTTCCCGGTCTTGATGACGCACGATGATATACTGCGTATCGGTGATTTTCATTTCACGCATATACTCCTGCGCAAGCTGTACCATCTTTCCGTCTGTCAATTTGGGCGCATCCACTGCCGAATAACTTAACGCAATATGTCCGACTGGCTTCTTCAAATCGGGATTCATCCCGGTCTGCATACAGAAGCTGCGGATTATATCGCCCCGGCTTTCAGTCAGAACCCCGTCCGCATGAAGCAAAACCGCCTGTTCCTTGCCAAGCACATAGTTCACACAGCCCTTAAAACCGCTTCCCTTTTTTATTTTTCCAATCATCCGACAAATGGTTTATGATTTCAATAATTCTGTTTTTGAGCTTCACCAGTTCCACCGCCACCAGTGCGAAACCTCCGGCATTCGCCCGGTGCGCCAACTGGTTGATGTTGTTGGCTTCCCCTGCCAGTTTGCGGATGGTGTCCGCATCCTGCCTGTTCAACCGGGGTATGACCTCTGCCGAAACAACCGCCTGCCTTACATACTCACTGACACACAACCCGGCTTCCCCGGCTCGCTTTCTGATGGCGTAATACTGCAACTCGGTCAGTTTCGTACTGACAACCCGTTGCTGCTTCTCTATCCGTTTCTTTGCCGGACGTCCCCCCGGCTTGTCCTTTATACTCGTCATGGTTTTTTACGTTTGAATGGTGTCTTAAAAATTGCGACCAACGGGAGAAATTTTCTTTGCGGTGAGCAAAGCAAGGTAGTTTCGGTTTACCGAAACATAACCTTGCTCTCCCTATGAAACCGCCAACCGCTGGCAATCCTGCCGGATTAAATGCCCCTGCCTCTCTTTTGTTTTTGGACGGCACATTGTCCGATTTTCTGCTTTATTTCCTGTACTTGGCTGGCTGCGTTTTTCTGTTCCTGCTTCCTGCCGCACAGGTAATCGTTCAAGTCCGAATACCCTCTGTAATTGTGTGAGAAGTCACGCACACGGTAGGAGTATTCCAATTCGATAGCCCGTGTTGCCTTATACCCTGTCTCATCATTGTCAAGCATACAGTGGATGCGTTCATACGGGGATAGCACGTCAATGGCTTTCGGCACATTGACAGTCGAGTTAAGAATAACATAGTCCTGCCTGTCAAGGTCAGGCATGGTCGGACAGTTCTTCATCCGGAGTGTAAGGAAAGAGAGGTAGTCCATGAATCCCTCGAATACCAGACACTTCTCTCTCGGCTCTCCCTGCTGCCGTATATGGGTGATGTCTTTCGGGGCAATGCAGCCTTTGAAAAAGGAATTGCGAACCTCGTAACCTCCTGCCATGTTCGGGAACCCGATAGCAAAGAACGGCTTCCCGTTATTGGTAAAATGAAGTTCCTTACATTCTCTTTTTGCCAGCTCAATATTGATACCCCGTCCCTGCAAATAACGGAGCAATGCCGGATGAGTTAAGTCCCGGACTTCCAAATGTTGGAAACTTGGTTCTGTCCTACACTGGGGAAAAGAAAAACTGACTGGGCGAACATTCGGGGTCTGCTCTTCTATCCTCTTTAAAAGGTAGGGAAGACTGTCGGAAAAATAAAGTTCCTTTGCCAAGGCGATGATGTTGCCGCCTTTTCCTGCGCCAAAATCATACCAAAGATTGCGGTCTGTATTCACCTTAAAGGACGCTTCGTGTTCCTCTCTTAACGGTGATTTGTACCATAAACCGTTACCCTGCCGCTTGACAGGCGAATAACCTAAACTATGCAGATAATCTGCAATGGATATTTGTTTCACATCTTCGATGTTCATAATATTTTCTTTTTGGGGATTAAAAAATCGTTGAAAAGTGCGCCAGTCCTGTTTAGTCCGTCATATATATACCCGTACCATACTAAACCTGCCTGCTGTCGATACCGGGAAACAGACAGTCCGTTCCGTTTATATATACACCCGGACTAAACCAAACCGACTTTTAATAATGAAAATCGGGATTGTAGCGATAGCCCTTACCCTCTTTCACAATCATGCGCTTGTTCACAAGGAACTTGTTAAGCGACACAAGGACATTGCGTCCACGCTCGTAACCTATACTTGCGTAACCTTGTTTCAATGCCGCTATCACATTGGAATAGCCTTGTACAACCTGCTTGCCGAAACCGTTCTCCAATGCTTCCCGGTGCTGCTGTTCCATCAGCTCTGTAAGCGGAAAGTTCCTGTCTTGCTTGGGTTGTTGGAATACATAACCGTCCATGACTTCGGGCAAAGCGTTGTCATTGATGCGAAATGCGAACGGGTCAAACTCACGGTCACGTATATGCATCGCCTTTACTTCGCTTATATTGCCGTCCTGCGTGCTTTTCGTGATTTGCAGGACGGTTTCAGCTTTGTTGTTCAGCTCTGTACCAATATGTCCTCTTGTGTTATCATCCCCCTTGTTCAAATGCAGTACGGTGTGAATATGCAGGTTATACCCACTTGACCAGCGCATCAAAAGGTTGATTAGGTCGGTCGATTCGCTCGGACTGTTGATGTCGTACATCAAATCACGGATTCCGTCAATGATGAGCAACCCCACATCGGGCATATTCTCCAACATATAGCCAATTATCTGCTTACGTTTGTCGGGGGTCTGCTCCCTTAACACAATGAAAACAAAATCATCCACATCCTTATCGGTCGGCAGTCCGGCAAGGCGCAAAATGCGTTCCATGACCTTATGGCAATGGTACTTGCTCTGCTCGGTATCAACATAGAGAATTTTGCGCTTGTTCGGTGGCAGATATGCCGAATACTTTAGAACCTCGTCATTCTTCAATGCAGCCGCAACAATGGCGGAAATGTTGAATGTCTTTTTGCTCTTGGCTTTGCCTGTGGATGCGCTGAAATTGCCCAATGTGCCGATAGTAGAACCGTTCACCCAAAGAATTTCGGGCGGTACTTCATAAGTGTCCGTCACCTTTAGACGAATGGTTTTCCAAAGGGCTGCAAAATCTTCTTTCGTCATGGCTGTGCCTTGTCCGATTTCCTCTTTCTTCTTGTTTTCCATAGCCATTATTTCTTTAGAGGACGGTTAAGGATATACTTCTGCGCTTCCTGCTCTATCTGCGCCTGCGTCTTCACCGGGTTCTGACGCAACCATGCTTCCAGTTCAGTTTTTTCAAAATAAAGCATTTTGCCCTGCGGCTTGTAATGGGGTATCAAGTTACCCGAAGTCAGCTTGTACAGGTAACTTTTAGAAAGGTTCAAGAACCTGCTCGCTTCATCGAAGCTAAGCACATTCTTTGAAAGGAACAACATCTTTTCGAGTTCGGAAACTCTTAACTCCAAGTCTTTTTCCATATCGTTTGGGAATTTAGGTGAAACAATATGAAGGTGCGCACCCTCGTCTTTTGTGTTAACGGGGGCAAAGTTAAGAGGTTGAAAATGAAGTCTAATTGACCTTTGTTTGAGCGTTCAATCTATGCTCAACCTTTTTGCAGTTGTTTGATGTATTTGTCTATGATTTCATATCCTTTCGGATAGATGTTCTTCGCCTGGTCTGTCGCACTCGACAAGTCAGTACGTGTAAGCGGTTCTCCTTTTATCTTCTTCAATATCAACTTGTTGTTTGCTATAACTGACTGCCACTCATAAACGATGTAGTTATAACAGCTGAGTTGCATCATTAGGTAAGCCAACAGACGGGTATTATTAACTTTCAATACACCGTCCAACTTACAGTTGAAAAAATCGGTAAGTATTTTGGTGCTGACAGTAGTAGTAAACATATTCGCTTCGTTCACACATTCAGTCAGAAGTTTGATTTCATTGGCTTTCAAAGTGGATTTGAAGGGATTGCTTTTACCCACAATTTTGGCTGGAGTGGTTTCTACACTTTCATCTTTTTCTTTTGGCAAGACTTGTTCTTGGGGGGCAATAGAATCTGTATAGTATTTGCTTTCCTGTTCTTGCAGAAAGTACAAATACTTAGAAAGTACCACAAGGCTAACAATGATGGAAAAATAGGGAAGTCGTTCATCATAGCAAGACGGTTCATGCAAATATGCGTCCATATCAAAATCAGAACAGCGGAAAACGATGTACTTTTTCCTCTCATTAGAGTTTAAGTCCTCAAAATAACCGCTTTCCCACAAAAAATCGGGAACATCCATATCCTGTACAATATCACGCACGACACGGTATTTTTTGCTGAATGGCTACTATATTTTCGGTAACACGGAAAAATTTCCTAGTCGCAAATAATCCTTTAGCTGAGCCTGTGTCAGATATTCACGCTTTAAAAATAGTGCATCAACCTTAGTTTTATAGCCATGCGATACGCAACTATCTAATATCTTCTGTATCTCTCTGAAATTGGTTTCTATATGATTTTCCATAACTGTACCTTATATAAATTTGTTCTCAGATACAAATATAAGGTGGAAATCGCATTTTCCGAGAAAACATCAGCAATAATAAGACAGAAAAGAACGCATAAGAGTTAAGAAATCATAAAGATGAAAGGATGAAAACCACAAAAGTACACTCTATTCTTGTTTTTGTCGCTCAGTACACATTTAGTACGCCTTACAGAAAGAGAAAACCCTGATAATCAGTCGATTATCAGGGTTTATTTGTACCCAGACCCGGGGTCGAACCGGGATGGAAGTGAATCCACTGGTGTTTGAGACCAGCGCGTCTACCGATTCCGCCATCTGGGCATCTCTTGAAACATTGTTTGTTTCTCGATTGCGGTTGCAAAGGTACGACTTTTTTTCATACTTGCAAACTTTTCGGCATTTTTTTTCAAAAAAAGATAAATATACTACGATTTATGGGATAACGGACAATGGTTTTCTAAAAATAAGCCCTATATTAGCGGAAACTTTAAAACGATTTTATATCATGACAAACAGCAATAATTATTGTGTCATCATGGGGGGAGGTATAGGTAGCCGGTTCTGGCCATATAGCCGCAAAAACCTTCCTAAACAATTTCTTGATTTCTTCGGGACCGGACGTTCTCTAATACAGCAAACGTTTGATCGTTATAAAAAAATAGTCCCTATAGAAAACATCTTTATTACAACCAATGTATTGTATAAAGAACTGATCCAAGAACAACTCCCAGAATTGGACAAATCACAAATTTTATTGGAACCCACCCGCAGAAACACTGCCCCATGTATAGCTTGGGCTTCTTATCACATAAAAAAACTCAATCCAAATGCCAATGTCATTGTCGCACCGTCCGACCACCTGATTTTAAAAGAAGATGAGTTCAAAGATGCAATTTTGAAAGGTCTGGAATTTGTTTCAAACTCTCCTCAATTACTAACATTAGGTATCAAACCTAACAGACCGGAAACCGGCTATGGCTATATTCAGATTGAGGAAGAAAAACAAGGAGAATTCTTTAAAGTAAAAACATTCATTGAAAAGCCCCAATTGGAATTTGCCAAAGTATTCGTAGAAAGTGGAGAATTCTATTGGAACTCAGGAATATTCTTATGGAATATCAATACAATTTTAGAAGCTTTCAATGAGATTATGCCCGAAGTTTGTACCAAACTGACTAACGGAGAAGAAGATTTTGCCTCCTGTCCTAATATCTCCATTGACTATGGAATCATGGAGAAAGCCAACAATGTTTTCGTCCAATTGTGCGACTTCGGATGGGCAGATTTAGGTACATGGGACTCCTTGTATGATATATCATCCAAGGACCAAGAAGGTAACGTCGTAGTAAACGGAAACTCCTTATTATATAACAGCTATAATAATGTAATAGTAGTGCCAGAAGGGAAATTAGCCGTAATACAGGATCTAGAAGGTTATTTAGTAGCCGCAAGAGACAATGTATTACTCATATGCAAAAAAGATGACGAAAGCGCTATCCGAAAATTCGTAAATGACGTACAAATCAAACTAGGAGATCAGTTTGTATAAAAACAGGTAACCGGAGTTTAATCATAAAGGAAAGCGGGAAACAGAATATCCGTTTCCCGCTCTTTATATTTACTAAGAAAGAAAAAGATTACTTGTCACCACCTTCCCAGGCTTGATTGATTGCTGTTGCCACCTCCACAAATTCTTCATTTGTCAGTTTCAACTTCGGATTAGAAAAAATCATATCCGACTCTTTCTGAATAGGAATCAGATGAATATGTGCATGAGGAACCTCTAATCCGATTACTGCCTCACCTACTTTCTTGCACGGAAAAACCTTTTGAATAGCAAGCGCCACACTCTTTGCAAAAACATGCATAGCAGCCAGTTCATTATCCTCCAAATCAAAGATATAGTCCACCTCACATTTCGGAACAACCAACGTATGCCCTTTGGCTAACGGATTGATATCCAGAAAAGCATAGAACTGGTCATTTTCAGCCACTTTATAGCTAGGAATCTCACCTGTAATAATTCTACTAAATATTGTTGCCATATCTATAAGTATTAAATAAGGCAGCCCCGCATAGCGGACCTGCCTTATATATTAAAATGAAATATTCACAACTTCCAAGCTGATTTTACCCTGCGGAATAGTGATTTCAGCCACATCACCCACTTTTTTTCCTAACAAACCCTGTGCTATCGGAGTATTTACCGAAATCTTGCCCAATTTTAAATTCGCTTCGCTTTCGGCTACGATAGTATAAACCATCTTCATTCCGGTCTTGGCATTCTTCAATTCTACTTTCGTCAAAATTTGCACTGTATCTGCATTCATTTTTGAAGTATCAATAATTTTAGCATCACCAATAGTTGATTTCAGCTGGCTGATCTTCATCTCCAACAGACCTTGCGCCTCTTTGGCAGCATCATATTCGGCATTTTCTGACAAGTCTCCCTTATCACGCGCTTCGGCAATAGCCGACACAATTTTAGGACGTTCTACTGATTCCAGATATTTCAGTTCCTCAATCAGTTGCTTGTAACCTTCTTCTGACATATAAGCCATAATGTTTTCCTCCTTTTAAATTATATAATTATTCATTGTTCCAGTTATGCCTATAAAAACAAAAAGAATTCCGACATGGAAATGTCGGAACCCTCTTTGGTATTTCAAGTCTTGCAAAGATAGACTTTTATCTAATACGAGTCAAGTTTATAAGGATGCTATGTAACATGTTTAAACAAATTCAACTCATAATTAGCTTTTTACAAGAGTTTTTTAATGGCTTCATCCAAATCTTTAATATTCTCACCACGGGCACTTAATTCATTATTACGATTTACCAAAAATACCGAAGGCAGATTAGTTACATTATATAATGAAATGTATGAAGAATAAGCGCCATTAGCGTCACGTACACAGACCCAAGGCAGATTATCTGCAGATGTTTTCCAAAAGTGTTCATCACCATCCAGTGAAATCTGGTAAATCTCGAACCCTTGAGAAGCATACTTATTATAAAGTTCACGTAACGCCAAATTATGTGCAGCAGACATTGCATTGTTATATACAGTAAAATCGATCAGCACCACTTTACCCTTCAAATCGGTCAGACTGCGTGTATTGCCTTTCAAGTCTTTCAGCTGAATATCAATAATGCTGGCTTCCTTGATTTTATCTTCAGGAATTTCCATGGTCTGCTGACGGGGAGTACGGGTATTCTTCATTCCTTTTATAACCATATTGTACAAGTTGCGTGAACGGTCGGCATGTGGATAAGCATTATTCAGACTCGTAGCCACCGCAGCGAAACACTTCACATCCTCCTTATTTGTCAAAGGATCAAAAATCATATACCCATTCAACGACTGGAATAAAGCGAAATAAGCATATGGCATATTTGGAGCCGCAAAAATATATTCTCGTTTCACTTTATTCTTGTAATTGTTTACCATAGCCAAAAGGCTGTCTTGTGCGATGCCCGCAGGGATATTACGGTTCTGACCGAGTTTGTCCACATTCTTCTGCAAATCAGCTTGCAGCAACACCAATTCCTTTATTTTCAAATTGTTTTCCGAACCTTCAATACGATAGGCAGTCGCAAAATCATTTATCTCAGCCTTAACTGATACTGTTTCCGTAGAGTCTACAGCAAAGTTTATCACTTTATTATCTAAACGCAAACGATAGAATTCAGGAGATTCCGGGCGCTTCTGTGCAAAACTAAAACTTCCGCTACTGCCCAATTTTGCCGAATCAAGCGCTACTATGCCATCCAATCCCGACGCTTCCAAATAAAGCATCTTATCTTCAGCACCATTAATTTCACCTTGAACTTTGAACTTCGGTGCATTATCGCAGGCGCTCAACCCTATCAACAGAAGTGCGAGCAAAAAATATACATTCTTTTTCATCGCTAAAATTAATATAAATGTGTGTTCTCTTAATAATTTTGGATGCAAAGATACGTCTTTTCGTGGTTTGTCAAAGCATTTATCCACCTTCTTACACATTAAAATGAAAAAAAACAGTAATCATAGTAACTTTTTATCTCATTCTCACCAAATTAGAAGAATAAATGCCTATCTTTGCACGAATTTTAGACGAAAAATATATTAAAACATTTTTTATGATCAATCCAATTGTTAAGACGATCGAGCTTCCTGATGGTAGAACCATCACACTCGAAACGGGAAAGCTGGCAAAACAGGCAGACGGTTCTGTAATGCTCCGCATGGGTAACACCATGTTGCTAGCTACTGTTTGTGCAGCAAAAGATGCAGTTCCCGGTACAGATTTTATGCCCCTTCAGGTAGAGTACAAAGAAAAATATTCAGCATTCGGACGTTTTCCCGGTGGCTTTACCAAAAGAGAAGGCAAAGCTTCAGATTATGAAATCCTGACTTGCCGACTGGTAGACCGCGCATTGCGTCCTTTATTCCCCGATAATTTCCATGCAGAGGTTTACGTAAACATTGTTCTTTTCTCAGCTGATGGAATAGATATGCCTGATGCATTGGCAGGATTGGCCGCTTCAGCAGCATTAGCCGTTTCCGACATTCCTTTCGGCGGACCGATTTCTGAAGTACGCGTAGCACGTATCGATGGCCAGTTCGTTATCAACCCCACTTTCGAACAACTTGAGAAAGCTGATATGGATCTGATGGTTGCAGCCACATATGACAACATCATGATGGTAGAAGGCGAAATGCAGGAAGTCAGCGAACAAGACTTGCTGGCTGCCATGAAGGCTGCTCACGAAGCAATCAAAGTTCATTGTAAAGCGCAGATGGAACTGATGGAAGAAGTCGGTTCTACAGTAAAACGTGAATACTGCCACGAAGAAAACGATGAAGATTTACGCAAAGCCGTACGCGAAGCTTGTTATGATAAAGCATACGCCATCGCTGCTTCAGGAAACAGAAACAAGCATGAACGTCAAGATGCTTTTGATGCCATCCGCGATGAATTCAAAACTCAATATACAGAAGAAGAACTGGAAGAAAAAGGTGCATTAATCGACCGTTACTACCACGATGTGGAAAAGGAAGCCATGCGTCGTTGTATTCTTGATGAAGGCAAGCGTCTGGACGGACGTAAGACAACTGAAATTCGCCCTATCTGGTGCGAAGTAGGTTATCTGCCCGGCCCTCACGGTTCTGCCATTTTCACCCGTGGTGAAACTCAGTCTTTAACTTCTGTCACATTAGGCACCAAGCTAGATGAGAAAATCGTAGACGATGTTCTGGATCAACACAGAGAACGATTCTTGTTACACTACAACTTCCCCCCTTATTCTACCGGTGAAGCAAAAGCACAACGTGGTGTAGGTCGTCGTGAAATCGGTCACGGGCACTTGGCATGGCGTGCTTTGAAAGGACAAATTCCTGCAGGCTACCCATACACAGTACGTGTAGTATCTGATATCATGGAATCAAATGGTTCTTCTTCAATGGCTACTGTCTGTGCAGGAACGCTTGCATTAATGGATGCCGGTGTTGCCATGAAAAAACCAGTTTCAGGTATTGCCATGGGCTTGATTAAGAATGCAGGTGAAGAAAAATATGCCGTATTGTCTGATATTCTTGGAGATGAGGATCACTTGGGTGATATGGACTTCAAGGTTACAGGTACTCGTGATGGTATCACTGCTACACAGATGGACATCAAGGTAGATGGTCTATCATTCGAAATCTTGGAAAAAGCGTTACTGCAAGCAAAAGAAGGTCGCGAACATATTCTTAACAAGTTAACCGAATGTATAGCCGAACCTCGTAAAGATTTGAAACCGCATGCTCCTCGTATTGAAACGATGACTATTCCTAAAGAGTTCATTGGGGCTATCATCGGTCCGGGCGGAAAGATTATCCAAGGTATGCAGGAAGAAACCGGAGCAACCATCACGATTGAAGAAACTGATGGAGTAGGTCGCATTGAGATTGCGGGAACAAACAAGAAATGTATTGACGATGCTATGCGCATTATCAAGGGTATCGTTGCCGTTCCCGAAGTCGGTGAAGTCTATGTAGGTAAAGTCCGTTCAGTAATGCCATATGGCGTGTTCGTAGAATTCTTGCCTGGTAAAGACGGATTGTTACACATCTCTGAAATTGACTGGAAACGTCTTGAAACAATAGAAGAGGCCGGTTTAAAAGAAGGGGATGAAATAGAAGTGAAGTTACTTGATATTGATCCCAAGACAGGTAAATTCAAGCTCTCTCACAAAGTATTACTGCCTCGTCCTGAAAAGCAAGAAAAGAAATAAGAACATTCTTTTTTATACCATAAAGAGCGCAACCTGTTATAGGTTACGCTCTTTTTTTTTAAGGCAAGCCATTAATAATAATGTAAAATAAAAAAGCGCAACTAAATAATAATTAGTCGCGCTATCTGATATATCATACAAAAGAAATTCCTCCGCTTTATATGATATCCGGTTATAAGGTAGGATCAATCTTCTTGAACTTCGAAATCATCTTTACCTACTCCGCAAAGAGGGCAAACCCAATCATCTGGAATATCTTCAAATGCTGTTCCCGGAGCGATTCCACCTTCAGGATCTCCTTCTGCCGGGTCATAAACCCACCCACATACTGTGCAAACGTACTTTTTCATAATTGTCTCTGTTTTATGTTTTAAATATTCTTTAAATACATAACAAATATACAAGGAAATTGTTTACTTGCAAACTATCCCACTAATATTTTTTTAAGCTCTTCCATTCCTTCGGACGCACCTTTCTGAATTACATGCACTTTACGTCCCGATGCAATGGGCACCTGCTTAGGATCTATTAAATAAACAGGAGTGCGGGCAGGCACATAATTCAACAAACCGGCAGCAGGATATACATTAAGCGAAGTTCCTATAATTAAAAAGATATCAGCTGTTTCAGCATATTCAATTGCAGTTTCAATCATAGGAACAGATTCACCAAACCATACAATAAACGGACGAAACTGGGAACCGTCTCCGGCCAAGTCTCCCAAATGTATCTCATATTCTTCCGGCTTTAATTCTTTAATATAAGCTGGATTATTAGGTTGCCAACTAGATGTCACCTTGGTCAGTTCGCCATGTAAATGAATAATATGCGAACTTCCGGCACGCTCATGCAAATTATCAATATTTTGAGTGATAACAGTCACATTAAAGAACTTTTCCATCTCAGAAACCAGTTCATGCCCCCGGTTAGGCTTTACAGCAAGCAACTGTTTACGACGCTCATTATAAAAATCAATCACCAATTTAGGGTTTGCCGCATACCCTTCCGGAGTAGCCACTTGTTCCACCGGATACTGATCCCATAAACCACCTGCATCACGAAATGTACTGATACCGCTTTCTGCACTCATTCCAGCACCTGTTAAAACTACTAAATTCTTCATTTCTAGTCCTCCTCTTTTAACTAAACACACAAAAATAAGAAAAATTAAATTGTTAAAAACAGATTCATTCAAATAAAACACCTACCTTTGTGCGTTTTGTATAAAACATCTTATAAAATAAATAGTTATGGATAAATTCAGTTACGCCATCGGCCTTGGTATTGGCCAGAATTTATTGAGCATGGGTGCTCAAAGTATTAATGTTGAAGACTTTGCTCAAGCAATCAAAGACGTATTAGATAGAAAAGAAACGGCTATCAGCCACAACGAAGCACGTGAAATCGTAAACAAGTACTTTGAAGAGCTGGAAACCAAATTGAATGCAGAGAATATTGAAAAGGGAAAATCATTTTTGGAGGAAAACGCAAAAAGACCGGGGGTCGTGACACTTCCCAGCGGCTTACAGTACGAAGTTATCACAGAAGGTAACGGAAAAAAACCGAGTGCAACCGACCGTGTAAAATGCCATTATGAAGGTACCTTGATTGATGGGACTTTGTTTGACAGTTCTATCAAACGCGGCGAACCGGCTATCTTTGGTGTGAACCAAGTAATCAAAGGATGGGTGGAAGCACTCCAACTGATGACTGAAGGTGCTAAATGGAAACTTTTCATTCCTTCAGAACTAGCCTATGGAGCACAACAGGCAGGAGAAATGATTCCTCCTCACAGCACATTGATTTTTGAAGTAGAATTAATCGAAGTATTATAATTATTAAAGCATTTAAGGCAAATGAAAAAAATTAGTTTTTTTGTAGCAATCGCTGCTGCAGCCAGCTTGGCGTCTTGTACAGCCCAAGCACCGAAAGCAAACATGAAGAATGACGTAGACTCACTTTCTTACATGATGGGTATCACCAACACGCAAGGTCTGGATATGTATATGAGCCAACAACTGGGCGTTGACACAACCTATATGGCCGACTTCATCAGAGGTGTTAAAGAAGGTAGCAGCAAGACAAGTCCTAAAGATGTTGCTTATATGGCAGGTCTTCAGATTGGTCAACAAGTTGGTGGACGTATGTTCGATATGATGAGCCAACGTATTTTCGGAAATGACTCTACTCAAAGTTTAAGTAAAGAAAACTTCCTGGCAGGTTTCATGGCTGCTTTGCAGAAAAAAGGCATGAATGTTACTATGGAAGAAGCCAACGCCTACGTTCAGTCTAAAGCAGAAGCAATCAAAACAAAAGCTACTGAAGCCCAGTTCGCTGAAAATAAGGCTGCCGGTGAAAAATTCCTAGCTGAAAATGCAAAGAAAGAGGGTGTTAAAACTACATCAAGCGGATTGCAATATAAGATAATTAAAGAAGGTAACGGCGCTGTTCCTACCGATTCTTCTAAAGTAAAAGTAAACTATAAAGGTACTTTGATTGACGGAACTCAGTTCGACAGTTCATATGATCGTAAAGAACCGACTACTTTCCGTGCTAATCAAGTAATCAAAGGATGGACTGAAGCACTGACAATGATGCCAGTAGGTTCTAAATGGGAACTTTACATCCCTCAAGACTTGGCTTATGGTGCACGTGAAGCCGGTCAGATTAAACCTTTCTCTACTTTGATTTTCGAAGTAGAACTGGTTGGAATCGAAAAATAACCTCATTTTAATACGATTTACAAAAAAGCGTGGAACATTCGTGTCTCACGCTTTTCTTTTAACTTGTCCTTCTACAAATCAAATTTTCTTTTCCTTTATATCTGTACGTGCCTCAACAACATTTACTACATAATCGCCTAATTCTTCGCATTCGCTGATAATATCCATATAATAATCCCCCGTCTGATAATTATATTCCTTATTATTCACATCCAATACATTCTGATCCTTCAACTGGTTGCGGTAATTGTTTCTCTCATTCTCTATATTAAATGATTTGTTAGGATCAACCAAATGATATCCGTCTTCTTCCAAAGATACTATTTGTTGCAGTGGAAGGCTGTACAATGCACCTGTCAACAATCCGGTGAAGCGATTCGTGGTCATAGCACCCAAAATATGGCGCAAATGCCCACCTGTCAGTTTTTGCAAAGCCTTACTCACGGTTTTCATACCATATATCAGAAGTACCAGTGAGCCTATCAGTTTCAAAAAAACAAATATTGACATGTAGATTCTCTTTTATTTAGACTCTCTTCTTTCTTACACTTTATTAAAAAACACAGAGACACAAAGTATTTAACCCATCATAGGTTAAACCTTGCACCTCTGCACCTATTCTGTTCACCATAGCCCTTTCAGGTCAGGATTTCTTTTCCTTCACATTGCTACTGGCTTCCACCACATTTACTACATAATCGCCCAGTTTTTCACATTCTCCAATAATATCCATATAGTGCACCCCCATCTGATAATCATACTCCTTATTATTCACATCCAGCACATTTTGGTTCTTTAGCTGATTACGATAGTTATTTATTTCATTCTCTATATTAAACGATTTATTCACATCTACCACATGATGCTCATCTTCCACCAACGAAATCATCTGAGACAAAGCATCATCAGTCAACTGGAACATCTGATGAATATGATCATACTGTTTCGGAGTAAAATCCATATCACTGCGATGTTTACGATTGATAGTACGTGCCAAATTATAACAGCTGTCCCCGATACTTTCTATTTCAGTCACTTCACGAAGCATAGCACGAATTTGCAACTTACTTTCAGAACTCAAACGCCCGTCGGATACCTGATTCAGATAATTAGCGATCTCCACCTCCATGTTATCGCTTATATTCTCATATTTCTCAATACGACTGAACAATTTGTTAAAGTCATTGTCATTAGTGGTGTGAAGCAGATCCCGCACCATGCCAAACATACGATGAGTACGCTCTGCAAAGAGATTGATTTCCTTGCGTGCCTGCAATATAGAAAGCTCTGCCGTAGAAAGCATACCACCTGTAATAAAGCGCAAACGATATTCCTCATCCTGCTCTCTCTGAGGAATGATTTTACAGACAGTTTTCTCTATCAACTTGACAAACCAAATAAGAATCAACACATTGCATATATTAAAAGTAGTATGAAAAGCAGACAGTTTAAAAGATACGGCAACAGCCGGATCTGCTGTTCTCATTATATCTTCTACAAACCATGAAACCCCCATAGTTACAGGCTTGAAAAGGCATAACACCCAAATAACCCCAAAAACATTGAACACCAAATGAGCCAGCGCAGCCCTCCTGGCCTGCGTATTGGCAGTCAGTGCGGCAAGGTTAGCGGTTATAGTGGTACCAATATTCTCGCCAAGTACCAACGCAGCCCCCAGCTCAAAACTAATCCAACCATTGGCACACATAATCAAAGTAATAGCCATCGTTGCAGCCGATGCCTGTACAATCATGGTAAGAACTGTACCGATGACAACAAATAAGATAACAGAGCCAAATCCCATATCAGTATAGTTCTGAACAAAAGACAACATTTCGGGGTTTCTACTTAAGTCAGGAGCATTCGTCTTCAAGAGAGAGAGGCCCATAAACAAAAAAGAGAAACCGAATATAAATTCTCCAATGGATTTACGGTTACTCTTTCCTGAAAATAATAAGGGTACGCCAACAGCCAATAACGGAAGTGCCATAGCAGCAATATCTACTTTAAACCCTAACGCAGATATAATCCATGCAGTGACAGTGGTACCGATATTTGCCCCCATAATGACTCCAATTGATTGTGAAAGTGTAAGGAGTCCGGCATTAACGAAACTTACTACCATAACAGTAGTAGCAGAAGAGGATTGAATTAACGCAGTGATAAGAACACCGGTTAGCACTCCGGTTACCCGGTTGGTGGTCATCGCTGTGAGGATTTTACGCAGTCTGTCACCAGCAAACTTTTGCAGCCCCTCACTCATGATTTTCATTCCATAAAGGAATAGCGCCAGTGAACCTAGCAGCTTTAAGAAATCATAAAAAGAATACTCCATCTTTAATTAATTTGGTAGGAATTGGCTAATCTCCCTTTTATTCAGTAAATTTCAAGCCGTTTCACTACGTTAGTAATAATTATTACGATTATGTTACAAATCTGTTGCAAAAATAACAATATTTCAAAGAACTTCCCAATCGGAAGCTCACTTTTGGATATTTATAATGGTTTTAATCTAGATATCCCATACGGGCCGGTCAGTGCCAAAGTCAATAACAAAGTAGAAGGACTCAATTACCGGGCCTATAATAATAAGGATGTAGAGTTCCTGAACATACTGAATCCTTCAGGAATGCGTACCTATGTCCGTTCTCTCTGCTTCATCTTGTGCAAAGCGGTGGAGGACTTATACCCTGATGGAAAAATCATGCTTGAACATCCCGTATCCAAAGGATATTATTGCGCCTTGCAGATAGGACGCGAAACCGGGCTGGATGATGTTTCCCGTATTAAGCAGCGAATGAAAGAGATTGTGGAAGCCAACATCCCTTTCCACCGTTTTGAATGTCACACAACTGAAGTAGTAGAACTATTCCGCCGGAAAGGAATGATGGACAAAGTTAGACTGCTTGAAACTTCAGGGGAACTTTACTCCTATTATTATACTTTAGAAGATACCATTGACTACTACTATGGCAGTCTGTTGCCCAGCACCGGATATATCCGCAAATTCGACATTGTTAAATACTATGACGGCTTGTTGCTGCGAGTCCCCAACCGTCAGAATCCGGAAATATTGGAGGAAGTAGTAAAACAAGAAAAAATGCTGGAAGTATTCAAAGAGCACCGACGCTGGAATCAGATTTTAGGTGTGGGTACTGTAGGAGATTTCAATGTGGCCTGTAATGAAGGTTATGCCACCGATCTGATTAATGTGTCTGAAGCCTTGCAAGGAAAAAAAAATTTCCAATATTGCTGATGAGATATACCACAGAGGAAAAAACGGTCAAAGAGTAAAACTGGTTCTTATCTCCGGTCCATCCTCTTCTGGTAAAACGACTTTCAGCAAACGACTCAGTATCCAGTTGATGGCAAACGGGCTGAAACCTTACCCCATCTCCCTGGACAATTACTTTGTTGACCGAGAAAAGACACCAAAAGATGAAAAAGGTGATTATGATTACGAATCATTGTATGCATTGGATTTGGAGTTCTTCAACAAGCAATTACAAGATCTGCTTCATGGAAAGGAAGTAGAGTTACCACGTTTCAACTTCACCACAGGAAGAAGGGAATTTAAAGGTGACAAACTTAAGATTGACGATAACATGATATTGATTCTCGAAGGGATTCATGCACTTAACCCCGAATTAACCCCTCATATTCCCGCCGAGAATAAATATAAAATATATGTATCGGCATTAACCACTATTCTGCTGGACAATCATAATTATATTCCGACTACCGACAACCGTTTGTTGCGCCGTATTATCCGCGATTACAAATACCGTGGCTATTCCGCAGAGGAAACAATCAGAAGATGGCCCAGCGTACGCGCCGGAGAAGAAAAATGGATCTTCCCATATCAGGAAAATGCAGATGCCATGTTCAATTCTGCCCTGTTGTTTGAACTGGCCATTATGAAGGATTATGCCATTCCTATTCTAAGGAATGTTCCCAATAACAAACCGGAATATTCAGAAGCATACCGTTTACGCAAATTCTTGGAATATTTCGCTTCGGTACAAGATAAAGAATTGCCTCCCACTTCTTTACTGAGAGAGTTTTTAGGAGGAAGCAGTTTCCGGTATTAACCTGTTATTAAACAGTATATAAGTTTTGTTTATGTGCAAAACAAACTGTAATTTCGGCCATTATTAAACAAGTATAAGTGAATGCACTCCAAAGGCTATAGAAAACTGTTCAACTGCCTGATGTTCTACTACTAAGAACATTTCTTCTTCAGGAGGGTATGCCAAAAGCCAGCAGACTGTACATTACACCACCATAAAGATGGATTAAATGACAGCGTATCTTACTTTTGGCATACGTTTCTTTCTATTTGATATCTTATTCTCTTGCACATCAATTGGTCGGATCCATTAATCCGCCCTTATGGAAATCTCTATTTATGAACCAGTAGACCTTATTATAACTCTTATGAAAACAACAATCAACGGTATGACAGACCGTATCCGACGCCTACGTCAAGAATCTTTTGATACACAACCTTCTTTGTCCATAGAACGTGCTCTGATAGAAACCGAATTTTACAAAGAAAACGAAGGAAAGTATCCAATTCCTATTCTAAGAGCACTGAACTTCCTTGAAATCTGTAAACGGAAAACTATATACATAGGTGAAGACGAACTGATTGTAGGTGAACGTGGACCACGCCCCAAAGCCGTATCGACTTTCCCTGAACTGACCTGTCACAGCGTGGAAGACCTTCATGTATTGAACACCCGCGAATTGCAGCGTTACACCATCAGCCAGGAAGATATAGACACCTATGAGCGCGAGGTAATTCCTTATTGGAAAGGGCGCACCCAACGCGAACGCATCTTCAATCACGTTCCCAAAGAATGGAAAGAAGCTTACGAAGTAGGAATGTTCACTGAATTCATGGAACAACGAGCCCCCGGCCATACTTCTCTGGACGGAAAGGTTTATCAACATGGCATGCTGGATTTGAAAGAACGTATTGCACATGAGTTGAAAAATCTGGATTTTATGAATGATCCAGAAGCAACCGACAAACAAGAAGAACTGACCGCCATGTCCATCTCCTGTGATGCCGCTATCATTTTTGCCGAACGCCATGCCGAACTGGCCGAAAAGATGGCTGGACAAGAAACCGATCCGAAACGCAAAGAGGAACTGAAAAAAATAGCGGAAATCTGCCGATGGGTTCCTGCACATGCCCCCCGTACTTATTGGGAGGCCATACAAATGTACTGGTTTGTCCATCTCGGCACCATTACAGAGCTGAACGGATGGGACGCCATGAATCCAGGACATTTTGACCAGCACCTCGCTCCTTTCTATGAAAAAGACCTGGAAGAAGGAATACTGACCCGTGCAGAGGCCAAAGAACTGATGTCATGTTTCTTTATCAAAGTAAATAATCAGACAGCCCCACCCAAAGTTGGCATCACCGCCAAAGAAAGCGGTACCTACAATGACTTTACCAATCTGAATATCGGTGGCATCAAACGTGATGGTAGCAACGGAGTCAGCGAAGTATCCTATATCATGCTCGAAACAGTAGATGATCTTCACCTGTTACAACCCGGAAGCGCCCTGCACATCAGTGTATGCACCCCGGAGCGTTTCCTGCGCGAAGGCTGCAAAGTAATCCGTAAGGGCTATGGCTACCCATCTGTATTCAATCCCGACACATACGTCATGGAACTGATGCGACAGGGAAAAACACCGGAGGACGCTCGTGAAGGCGGATGTAGCGGATGCATAGAAGTAGGCGCTTTCGGAAAAGAAGCTTACATACTGACCGGTTACCTTAACGTACCCAAGATATTGGAAGTCACCTTGCACAACGGAACAGATCCTGTATCAGGCAAGAAAGTAGGCTTGGTAACAGGAGATCCCTGCACCTTCCGGAGTTATGAAGAACTTTATGACGCATTTCTTAAACAAATCCATTATTTTGTAGATATGAAAGTACGCGTCAGCAACTACATTGACCGTATGTTCGCCAAATACGCTCCCGCCACTTTCCTGTCTTTGTTCATTGATGACTGTATCGCCAAAGGAAAAGATTATTATAACTGCGGACCGCGTTATAACACAAGCTATATTCAATGCACCGGTTTGGGTACTATTACCGACAGCCTCTCCGTTCTGAAAAAACATGTATTCGAAGAACGTAAATTCAATATGGAGCAAATCATCCATGCTACCGATACCAACTTCGAAGGACAGGAAGCCATGAGACAGTTCATACTGAACCGTACCCCTTTCTTCGGTAACGATGACGAATATGCAGACCGCATCGCCATCCAGATTTTTAATGACCTTTACGATGCCATCGAGGGAAAGCCGAACACCAAAGGCGAATGTTTCCATCTGAACATGTTGTCTACCACCTGTCACGTTTACTTCGGCAAAATGATGAATGCCACCCCCAACGGCCGTCTGGCCGGACGTGCCATCAGTGACGGTACCTCACCCTCACACGGAGCAGATACCCACGGGCCATCCGCCGTTATAAAATCATTAGGAAAACTGGACCAGGTGAAAAGCGGAGGCACTCTATTGAATCAGCGCTTCCTGCCTTCACTTCTTAAACACGATGAAGACATAGCCAAACTGGCAAGCCTCATCCGCAGCTATTTTGCTTTAGGAGGACATCACATTCAGTTCAACATAGTAGATACCGCTACCCTGCATGCCGCCCAAAAACATCCGGAAGAATACCGGGACCTATTGGTACGCGTAGCTGGATACAGTGATTACTTCAATGACATGAATACAGATTTACAATATGACGTAATAGCCCGCACGGCACAAGAAACCTTCTGACAAGATGAGTCTGATTTTCGACATCAAACGCTATGCCATCAATGACGGACCGGGCATCCGCATCACACTTTTCATGAAAGGATGCCCGCTCTCGTGCATATGGTGCCATAATCCCGAAGGCATTCGTAACGGAAAAGACAAACTATACACAGCCAAGAAATGCCTCGGCTGTGGAACTTGTCTGAAAGCATGTCCCAACGGGGCACTGACACTGGCTCCCGAGGGTATTATCACCGACAAACAAAAATGCGTGTTATGCGGACGCTGTGCCGAAGAATGTCCGGCAATGGCTATCGAGATATCAGGAACGGAATATACCGCCGAATACCTGATGCATGAAATAGAAAAGGAAATTCCATTTATGGATCAATCGGGCGGTGGAGTTACTTTTTGTGGTGGAGAACCGTTGCTTCATCCCGAATTCTTGATTGATATACTGAAACGTTGCGGACAACAGGGAATTCATCGGGCGGTAGATACCACCCTGCTTGCCCGCAAAGAAACAGTGGATGAAGTGATGCGGAATTGTGAACTATTGCTTATCGACTTAAAATCAATGGACAGTACCGTACACCAGACATTCTGTGATGTTCCCAATGAATTAATTTTGGAGAACATCCGCAGAGTAGCAGAAGCTGACTTCCCTTATTATATCCGTATTCCATTGATTGAAGGAGTGAATGCAGATGAAAAGAACATAAAGCTGTCTGCCGAATTTTTGGCCAGTCTTCCACGGCATCCTGAGATAATTAACCTATTACCTTACCATGATATAGGAAAGGGAAAGCATGCAAAGCTAGGCAGTATCTATAACCCTAAAGGATATAAAATGCAAACGCCATCCGAGGAAGTACAACAGCAGTGCATACAAATCTTGACTGATTACGGTTTAAAAGCAACCATAGGTGGATAATTATATATCATCGTTCTGTAGTAAAAGGACCTTCGTACCCCAAAAACGTGCCCCGTCCTCCGTTATCAAATAATCTTCCTCATTACGCAACTCTGTAAACTCACGATAACTCTCCAACTTATCATAATCGATAAAATCCTTAAAGCATTTCTCCGCTTTCCAACAATCTATTAATATAGATACCCGGTTCTATAGTAAGTTCAAATTCCGGTTCCAAAGATCCGGCCAGCCTTAATAATTTACGGCTGACCTAAGTACTTTTCTAATGAATCACCTGTCTTTTAGCAACTGCTTTTTCCAAACACTTCTTCAAATCCGCGGCAGAACCAGTTTCTGTCACTCCCACCCTCTACGCTTTCTCACACAAGGCAGGCTGGATCCCATCCATACAATATGATATCCATATCGCCAATCCGGCATAGGGCAAGTCCCAAAAATAAAGAGAAGTAGAACCTTGGCGGAAATGATAAGTATTATCCGCATAGTCGCCACTCTCCCCGTTATCTAAAATAGCAAGAAACCTATCCCCACGTTTTTTCAAACTGTTACGACGGGTTGTATAAGTTTCTTTTGCAAACATAATCTTATGTTTTTTATATAGATGACAGGTAAAGATAGCCATCCCCTTAAAATAATCCCCCCAAAAAGGAAGATTATTACAATACAATTTCCTATTTTTGTCGCAATAAACAAGGAAATAAAAATATTATGGCACAAGGCTCACGTCAAGTACAAACACAAGCCCAGCAACAAATACAAACCTTATCTCCACAACAGATACTGGTAGTGAAATTGCTGGAACTGCCCACTGTGGAGCTGGAAGAACGTATCCATTCCGAAATACTGGATAATCCGGCCCTGGAGGAAGGGAAAGAAATGCCCGAAAATGAAGATGACAACACAGAATACGTTGAGAACGAAGACGGAAATACAGACTCGAACGAAGATTTTTCATTAGGCGATTACAGCAACGAAGATGATATTCCCGATTATAAACTACAGGAACATAATCGTTCCAAAGAAGGAGTAGCCGAAGAAATCCCTTTCTCGGATGCCGTATCTTTTTATGAAATATTGAAAGACCAGTTGCAGATGCAGGAACTTACCCCAGAACAACGAGATATAGCAGAATACTTGATCGGTTCATTGGATGATGACGGCCTGTTACGCAAAAATATGGAGTCTATCATGGATGAACTTGCCATCTATCGAGGCATCTATACCACTGAGGAGGAATTAAATAAAATCTTGGAAATAATCCAAGACTTTGATCCGGCAGGTATCGGTGCCCGCAGTTTACAAGAATGTCTTCTGCTACAAATACAAAGAAAAGCCGATTCACCGTTAAAACAAATAGAACTGGACATCATCGGTAAATGCTGTGATGAGTTTACCCGCAAAAACAAAGAAAGGATTATCCAAAAACTAGGTATAACCGAAGAACAATATAATGAGGCGGTGAGCGATCTCACCAAACTGAATCCTCGTCCGGGCAGTTCACTGGGTGAAGCAATGGGTAAAAATATGCAGCAGATCATTCCCGACTTCATTGTAGAAACGTATGAGGATGACACCATTACTCTAAGTTTAAACAATCGTAATGTTCCTGAGTTGCGTCTGAGCCGCCAGTTCACCGAACTACTGGATGAACACACCCGCAACAAAGATAATCAGAGCAAAGCCTCAAAGGACGCACTGATGTTCCTAAAACAAAAAGTAGATGCCGCACAAGGTTTTATCAACGCCGTAAAACAGCGACAACATACGTTGCTCACCACCATGCAAGCCATTATAGATATTCAGCGCCCCTTCTTTTTGGAAGGAGACGAATCCCTGCTAAAGCCCATGATCCTAAAAGATGTAGCCGAACGCTCGGGATTGGATATTTCCACCATATCACGGGTAAGCAACAGCAAATATGTACAAACAAACTATGGTATCTATTCGTTGAAATTCTTTTTCAGCGACGGTTACACTACCGAAGACGGTGAAGAACTCTCTGTCCGCGAAATCAAGCGTATTCTGAAAGAATGTGTAGACACCGAAGACAAGGAAAAACCGTACACTGATGATGAACTGGCCGAAACACTAAAAACGAAAGGCTGCCCCATAGCCCGCCGTACTGTAGCCAAATACCGCCAACAGCTTAACATACCCGTCGCACGATTAAGAAGGTAATATAAATTATATGGAAGCTAACGAAACAACCGAAACAATAGCAGTAGGCAAGAAAAACAGTCCGCTTGAAGTCAGTTCACGTATCATATCAGGCATATTCACGCCTTTTATGATTCCTTTTGTGGCATTTTTCCTGCTTTTTTTCTTCACTTATCTTCGTATCATGCCCATCCAGTACAAACTGATAGTATTGGGCATAGTCTACTGTTTCACCATTCTGATGCCGATGCTCGCCATCTACCTGTTCCAAAAAATAAACGGTTGGGGTATTCATGAATTGGGACACCGCGAAAAACGTTTCGTACCATATGCGTTGACTATCATCAGCTATGTCACTTGTCTCATCACCATGTATAAGATACACCTGCCCCGCTATATGTCAGGTATTATCGTAGCCGCCCTCATCTGCATGATCCTTTGCACGCTGATCAATTTCAAGTGGAAAATCAGCACACACGTGGCAAGCAGCGGCATGATGGTAGGCGGATTATTATCCTACAGCTTTATATTCAATTTCAATCCTGTATGGTGGCTCTGTTTTTTCATTTTGCTATCCGGGATGCTTGGCACAGCCCGTATCATTGTAAAACAGCATACCTTATTAGAAGTTTTAGCCGGATTTATTGTCGGATTGTTTTGTGGTGTCATTGGAATTTTGTTTATTTGAAAAAAATTAGTATTAACCTTATAAATTGAAAGCATTATGGAATTTCCAAGCAATGTAAAGTATACCAAAGAACACGAATGGATACGAGTAGAAGGTGATATAGCTTATGTAGGCATCACTGATTATGCACAAGAGCAACTGGGTGACATCGTATTCGTAGATATCACAACTGAAGGAGAAACTTTAGAAAAAGATGAAGTTTTCGGTACTATTGAAGTAGTAAAAACGATTTCGGACTTGTTCCTTCCCGTTTCAGGAGAAGTTTTGGAACAGAATGAAGCATTGGCCGACAATCCCGAATTAGTAAACCAAGACCCGTATGGTAAAGGGTGGCTGATTAAGATCAAGCCCAATGACTCTAATGACGTTAACGATTTGCTGGATGCTGAAGGATATAAAGCATTAGTCAACGAATAATATAGATTCCCATTAGGAATTGTTCAAGCGCGGATTACGCGGACCTCACGGATTTTTCTATCCGCGTTCATCCGTATAACCCGTGCTTGAAGTAAATATATAAACCAAACAATAACAAAAAACAATGAAACCTATCGTAAGCATTATCATGGGTAGCACTTCCGATCTTCCCGTAATGGAAAAAGCTGCCAAATTACTGGACGAGATGCACGTACCTTTCGAAATGAACGCCCTTTCGGCACACCGCACTCCCGAAGCTGTGGAGGAATTTGCGAAAAATGCTGCAGGCCGTGGAATTAAAGTCATCATTGCCGCTGCCGGCATGGCTGCCGCACTTCCCGGTGTCATTGCTGCAAATACCACATTGCCTGTTATCGGTGTCCCCGTTAAAGGTTCTGTTCTTGATGGCGTAGACGCACTTTATTCTATCATCCAAATGCCTCCCGGAATTCCTGTAGCTACCGTAGCAATCAATGGAGCCATGAATGCAGCTATTCTGGCCGTACAAATGCTAGCATTGAGTGATACAGAACTAGCCACCAAGTTTGCAGACTACAAGACCGGCTTGAAAAAGAAAATCGTGAAAGCCAACGAAGAACTGAAAGAAGTCAAGTTTGAATATAAAACAAATTAACTAGTGGTTAGTGATTAGTGGTAAGTGGTTAATATTTCAGCGCAGCCCACTAATCACTAACCACTCACCACTAATCACTAACTATGGATTTATTCAATTACTCCCGCCGCGAATCTTCCGAAGTGAATATCGGAGCCACTCCCTTGGGTGGCAACAACCCCATCCGTATTCAGAGCATGACAAATACCGTCACTATGGATACCGAAGCCTGTGTGGAACAAGCCAAACGCATTATAGATGCCGGCGGTGAATACGTTCGCCTCACCACACAAGGTGTCCGTGAAGCCGAAAACTTGAAGAATATCAATATCGGATTACGCTCTCAAGGATATGATACTCCATTGGTGGCCGATGTACATTTTAACCCCAAAGTAGCCGATGTAGCGGCACAATATGCAGAAAAGGTACGCATCAATCCGGGAAATTACGTAGACCCGGGACGTACTTTCCGGAAACTGGAAAACACTGACGAAGAATATGCGCAAGAAATAGAAAAGATACGTGCCCGCTTCATTCCTTTTCTAAATATCTGCAAGGAAAACCACACCGCCATCCGCATCGGGGTAAACCACGGTTCTCTGTCAGACCGCATCATGTCTCATTATGGTGACACCCCTGAAGGTATGGTGGAATCGTGCATGGAATTTCTGCGTATCTGTGTTGCGGAACATTTCAACGATGTGGTTATTTCCATCAAAGCATCCAATACCGTGGTAATGGTCAGGACGGTCCGTCTGCTGGTAAAGGAAATGGAAAAGGAAGGCATGGCTTTCCCGCTTCATTTGGGGGTTACCGAAGCAGGGGACGGCGAGGACGGAAGAATAAAATCCGCATTAGGAATAGGCGCACTCCTTGCAGATGGCTTGGGAGATACCATTCGTGTTTCATTGAGCGAGGCTCCTGAAAACGAAATTCCGGTAGCCCGCAAACTGGTTGATTATATACTAACTCGGGAAGGACATCCTTTTATTCCTGGAAAAGAAGCTCCGCAGTTCAACTACCTATCTCCGGGGCGCCGGAAGACTAAGGCTGTCCGAAACATTGGAGGAGATAATCTTCCCGTAGTAATAGCCGAACGTCTGGAAGGGTCTTTCGAAACCAATCCTCAGTTCAAACCTGACTATATTTATTGCGGTGGAAGTGTGCCCCAATCACGAGATAACAATATAGCCTATCTAGTAGATGCCAATGCATGGAATCCAGAAGACAAAAATGTCTATCCGGCATTTAACTACCAGCAGATGATAGAATTACATCACACGGTTTCCGATCTGAAATTCCTGTTTCTGCCCTATATGGCTATGAATGACGAAGTAATCGCAGCCCTTAAACTACATCCCGAAGTGGTAATCATCGCCCAAAGCAATCATCCCAACCGCCTCGGCGAATATCGTGCCATGACACACGAACTGATGAATGAAGGGTTAGAGAATCCGGTCGTATTCTTCCAATACTATCAGGAAACGAAAGCTGAAGACCTGCAAATCAAAGCGGCAGCTGATATGGGTGCACTAATTTTTGACGGACTCTGTGACGGAATCTTCTTGTACAACCAAGGCCCCTTGAGTCATATAGTGGTAGATACCACTGCATTTGGTATCCTGCAAGCCGGCAGAATCCGAACCAGCAAAACGGAATACATTTCATGTCCGGGATGTGGTCGTACCTTATATGATTTGGAGTCTACCATCGCCCGTATCAAAACAGCTACCTCGCACTTGAAAGGTCTGAAGATCGGCATTATGGGCTGTATTGTCAATGGTCCCGGCGAAATGGCGGATGCCGACTATGGCTATGTAGGTGCCGGTCGTGGAAAAATCAGCCTCTATAAAAAGAAAGAATGCATAGAAAAAAACATTCCCGAAGATCAGGCTGTTGAGAAGTTGATCGAGCTCATCAAAGCCAATGGTGACTATACAGAAAAATAAAAACGTCCAAATCATGGATTATCAACAGATTCTAAAAGACATCTATCAAGAAATCCAGCCCTACGCCTCTATTGGCAAACAGGCTGATTACATTCTGGCACTTGCCAAAATCAACCCAGATCAATTCGGAATGTGTATCCATACGATACAAAACAAAACTTTCATGCATGGAGAAGCCACCACCGGCTTCTCCATCCAAAGTATTTCGAAAGTTTTTTCACTTGCCATGTGTTTGAGTCTTGAAGGAGATAATCTATGGAAAAGAGTAGGTAAAGAACCTTCGGGAACAGCTTTCAACTCACTAGTACAACTGGAGGTAGAAAAAGGAATTCCTCGGAATCCCTTTATTAACGCCGGAGCCATTGTAATGACAGATATCCTGCTGAACCATCTGAAACACCCCGAAGAAGAATATCTTCGTTTCGTCCGCTCAATCAGCGGAAATAACCAAATTCATTATAATGAAGAAGTTGCCCTGTCCGAACGTAAAAACGGTTATCTGAATGCGGCAATCACCAACCTGTTGAAATATTATCATAACATCGACAATGACATAGAACGTGTACTTCATTTCTATTTCCTGCAATGCTCCATAGAAATGAGTTGTTATGATTTATCCAAAGCCTTTTTGCCGTTTGCCAACCATAAACAGGCTTTTACATTCGAAGGAATCACGCTGACCGCCTCTCAAGTGAAACGTATCAATGCCATCATGCAAACATGTGGATTCTATGACGAAGCAGGAGAATTTTCTTATTTGGTAGGTCTTCCGGGGAAAAGTGGTGTGGGAGGCGGTATAGCCGCAGTTTACCCACTACGATATTCAGTTGCAGTGTGGAGCCCGAGATTGAATCCAAAAGGAAATTCCGTTATGGGAATCAAGGCGCTGGAACTATTGACAACACAGACACAGGAATCTATTTTCTAGAAAACAAGTATCTCTCCATACTCAATCATCTTCTTTCTTGTTGGAATAATCCAGAATGAAGTTGAATATAACACGCATAATACTTATAGCCTTTCTATAAAAGAGAGAAGTACCTGGAATTTATGTAGAAATTATTGACCATGCTTAATAAATAACCGTTTTTACCCTCAATGGAACATCTTCTGTTTGCCATAAATAAAAGAAATAACCGACAGCCAAAGTATTTTGAAGAAATCCTGAACAGGCACTTAAAAACCTGCCTCAGCATTTCAAATGTCCAAGACAGGTTCCCTTATATTTTATAGAGATACAGATCAATATCTGTTTCTGCCACCGCCATAGCCATTATCTCCGCGACTACCACCATAGCCACCACCACGACTGTTGTTACCGCCACGATAACCACCACCGCCATTGTTGCCATAGCTACGACGCGGACGTTCTTCTCTAGGACGAGCTACTGACACAGAAAGAGTTTTTCCATCCATATCAACTTCATTAAGAGCTGCAATCGCTTTATCTCCAGCTTCATCATCAGCCATTTCAACAAAACCATATCCCTTAGAACGACCGGTCTCTCTGTCCATTATAATCTTAACAGAAACAACTTCACCATACTCTGCAAATAATTCTCCAAGTTCGGCTTCACTCATATTATAGTTAAGCCCTGCAATAAAAATGTTCATTTTAAAATAAATGTTTTAATAAAAAAATAAGTGCGTTTTGCTATTAGGAATCTTACAGAGAGACAAACGATTCTACCATCATCACTAAAGAATAAGTTGGAAAAGTATTAATGTACTTCTATGAGGATACTTAATGCAGGGGACAAATGTACGCAATTAGACTTGAACTCAAAACTAATTGGAGATTTATTTTTAATAATAAATGTTTTTTCGTTCTCTTTGAAAGAACAGACAAGTTTTAGAACGGAAATAACTGTTCCTCAAATACATATTTATACTTTAAAAGCTATTATACAGAAAGTTATCCTGTACTACATATCAAAAAGATAACCAATCTCCAGCCAGATCAGCATTCTTTATAGCAACAGGCCAGATACTTTCCGTAGAAGGAATTATTATGGAAGAAATTTCAGGAACAGGAACTACAGAAAATTCTTCAGTTTCCAAACAAGCTGCGAGAAACCGCAAAGTAATAAAATACAGAAAGAGAACTTATCTTTTTCATCTTCCCAACCATAATTCCGGATTAAGTTTAGCCGTTTCCTTACGAAGTTGAAAATGCAAGACCGTATTACCCGAACTATCTGTATGGATAGTACCAAGAACGGTACGTGTATTGACTTTGCTGCCTTTAGAAACCGATACGGAAGAAAGGTTGCAATAGACAGAGATGTAATTACCATGACGCACCAGTATATTGTTCAAACCATTATACTGGAAAATAGCCGAAACTTCTCCATTGAAAACGGCACGTGCCTGCGCTCCCGGTTTGCCCTTGATATCAATCCCTTTATTATCCAGTTTCACATTACGCAAACCATCTACGGCATACTGTCCGTAATGGCTGACAATCACGTATGGACCGGTAATGGGAACCGGCAAAATACCCCGGTTACGTTCAAAACTGCCCGACAGCTGGCGGTCCTCATTATTCAGACTGAACTTCTCCACCGGAGCGACCTTCTTTGTAGACTCATTTTTTTTCCGTAGATTTAGAACGGGATGCCCTTCCCGTAGTTTCACGCTCCGCTTTCTTAGCTGCTGCCGCCTTTGCGGCAGCCTCAGCAGCGGCTTTCCTACGAGCTTCCTCCTCTGCACGCTTTCTAGCTTTCTCTATTTCAAGTTCAATCAAACGGTCAATCTGGGCATTCAATTGCTCAGCCGTAACGTTTTTTCTTCCTTATCTCGCTTTGTATACCTTTCTGCTTCTTTTGCAAATTCGCCAAAAGAGTCTGGCGCTCCTTTTCCTGAATCTCCAGTTTGGCCTTTTCAACCTCACCCTGTTTTAAAAGATTCTGTTTGGCATGCTTAGTTTGTTCCACTTCTCTTTTTTTAGCGGCAATTTGCTTCTGCTTACGTTCTATCTCCATCCCTTGAAGGCGCTGGAAGTTTGCATATTCCTGCACATAACGCATACGACGGTAAGTCTGACTCAAATTCTCGGCAGAAAAAATAAACATTAATTTCTCTTGAACAGACTTGTTACGATACATGTATTGCACCGAAGTTTCATACTTCCGCTTCTTGTCTTTCAAATCACGCTGAAGTTTATTCAGTTGTTTCTGTAAAGAAGCGATCTCACTTGTCAATGTATGAACATCACTCTCTATGGTATTGATATATTTTCTTCTCTCCTCAATCTGACCTGTCAGCAAAGCAAGGTTGTCCAACTGGCTTTTCACATCCTTTTTGGTAGATTGCAACAAAGTTTCAGACTCGGCAATCTGCTGGTGAAGTTCCTTCCGTTTGGCTTCAAGCTCCCTTATTTTCCGAGTACTTTGCGCTGAAATAGTACTTAAAAAGCAGCAGGCTATGAGTAGTAAGAAGATACGTTTCATTATTTAATAAGCTGTTTTAGCAAATCTTGCAATTCTATTCTTTCGTATTTTCCGGGCACTTCGGTATGAGCTTCCCAATCCTTATTGGTAGAAAGGCGGGAAAGTTCAAATACAGCCGTAACCGGTTTGGCAGCCCCTTCAAAAGAAACCGTCATAGTTCCCGGAAACTGTCTCTGCTCCAACGGACGAAACTTATCATAACGCCAATTTATCCCGTACTGGGTACCGGACAAGCCGATATGACTTTCTTTCAGCAGCCCATCATTTGTATTGGTACGAAAACGGTAGGCGAAATGTTTGCCGTTCTTAACTTCTATTAATGCATTTTCGTTTTCAGGACGCACAGCAAAGGACGAAATATCACGGACAGTCAGCACCTTTTTTCCCGGAAGAAAAATTTCATTCATAAACAAGGCCTGCAAAGTATGAAAATCCAAATCAGCCTTTGCCAGATTCTTCAATTCATCAAAAGGAACTTGTACATAACGTTTGTTCATGCGATCCATCACTAAAACTCCGTCCGGAGATATTTCAGCACGTGCCACTTCAATACCCAAAAATGGAGCGATAGAAAGCTGGATTACTTCATCACGTTTCATGCGCAACGTACCATTTACTTTAGTCGGTCCTTTACCGTTCAAGTCAACGGCCAATGACATTTTCGCAGTAATTGCATCCCATCCCGGAGAACGGCTAATCAGCTCTTCCATATATTCCGACTCGGATAAATTGCCAATAGATACCCCTTTCTTCATACTCCGGGTAGATGAACATGAAGAAATAAATATAATCAGCAAAGCGCTAAACAAATAAAAACAGACACGTTTCATCATTCTGCAAAGTATTTCTTTTGTACAATTTTCTTTCTCAACAAGTTCAATTCCTTTTCACTACGTTCTTCACTACCTTCTTGAGGAGGCTCCTTGGATAATTTTTCCGCTTGTTGCCAATATTCCAAAGCCTTTTCACGATCTCCATTCATATAGTAAATATCTCCACAATGCTCTACAACAACGGAACTTTTACTTCCATCATTCTGCATAGCCTGGTCAATGTAAATTTTTGCTTCTACATATTTACCTTTCTCAAAAAGTATCCAGGCATAGGTATCCAGATACGTACCATTGGTAGGTTCGGCCTTTACGGTACGGTAACTCATTTCTTCCGCTTTATCCAGGTTTTTACGCTCTACAGACAGGTAATAGGCATAATTATTCAAGGCCCCTATATTGTTTTCCTTATAAACCAAAGCGGAATCGTATGCGGCATATGCCTCCACATTCATCTTCTTTATATGATAAAGATCCCCCATAATGGCATAGAAATCAGAAACGATATCCTTATTGCTTTTATCTGTTACTTGATTCACTCCTTTTTTAAAAACCTCCAATGCCTCGTCTGTTTTCTCTTTCTGATGATAGGCCAATCCCATATAATAATAGAATTCCAATACATCCGGAGTATATTCTAAAGCTGGAGCACACAATTTGATTACTTCATCCATATTCTGCTCACGAATGGCAAAACTCAATAGCTGCAAGCGTGCCGGCGTATTTTCCGGATCAATTTCAAGCACTTGGTGCAAAACAGGGGTTGCCTCTTTATCCATCTTTTTCGTCAGAAGATATTGGGCCGCCAACATAGCAATATCTGCATTCTCTTGTTTTTCCTTCAATATAGAAGTAAACAGGCCTGCTATTTTCGTACTGTCCTTGTTCGTTTGCTCGGAACGCAGAATAAGCTGGCGCATAATGTTCATCTTTGTATCGCTATCCACATTATCATTCAGCAAAATAGTATCCAACTGTACCTGATACAAACTATCCTGCCCTTTTTTCTCGTAATAAGAAGCCATGGAAAGCAACGCCGGCGCATAGCCCGGTTCTTCCTTCAATACTTTCTGATAAGTTTCGTATGCTTCTTCTTCCTTACCGTTATTCAGATAGACATCTCCCAAAATGGTAAGATAACGCATGTCATATGGATATTCTTTTGCCAAATTCTCAATCTCCGTAAATGCCTGCTGGTCATTGTTCATGGCCAGATACATACGGAATTTCTCCATGCTGATTTGTTCAGACTTCCCATCCAAGGCTTCAAGGCGGTTCAATGTATTAACTACCTGCTGATAGTCCTTGGTACGGGTATAGAGATCAATCAAAGCCATCAACGGTTCCAGACGTGAGGGGAACTGGCTCGCCATATCCTCATAAACATAAATGGCTTTCGGGTAATTTCCCTTACCTTGATAATAGGCTGCCAAAGTTTGCTTATACCAAAAACTCTTAGGATCGGCATCCACTGCCTTCTTCAAAGCTTCCTCCCCTTTTTCCGGCTGATTGAGAAACATATGGAAGCGGGAAATTTCGAACAAAGTAGCGGCTCCTTGCGGATAAATGTCCAAACAGTGACTATACATTTCGAAAGCCGCATCCAAGTCACCTTTTTCCTTCATCCTAAGCGCTTCCAAAAAGAAATAGTCGTATTTACGGCGCTGCTCCGGAGTAAGCGGATCCTTTTCCTCCACAACAGCTTTATTTCCGGACAAGCCGGAAGCTCTCTTCACCGTACCGCATGAAACAAGCATGCCTATCAGACATACACATAGCATGGGCACATATTTCAATCTTCTATTCATTGTTTCCTTTTACTTTTTTCCGGTATGTCCAAAGCCACCTGCACCACGTTCCGTTTCGTCCAGCACCTCCACTTCCTGCCATTCGGCATGTTCGTGACGGGCTACAACCATTTGCGCAATGCGCTCCCCATCTTCTATCATAAAATCCTCAGATGACAAATTGACCAGGATAATACAAATTTCACCACGATAATCGGCATCAATTGTGCCCGGAGAATTCAGGACTCCGATGCCTTTCTTAATAGCCAGCCCGCTACGTGGACGGATTTGCGCTTCAAAACCTTCAGGCAATGCGATATAAAGTCCCGTAGGAACCAAACAACGTTGCAAGGGTTTCAGCACAATCGGTTCGTCAAGATTAGCACGGATATCCATCCCTGCCGATTGCCCGGTAGCATACTCGGGTAAAGCATGTTTTGATTTATTGATTACCTGTATTTTCATAATTTTAATAATTTATCAATATGCTTATATGGCAATGTGCTAATAATTTGCAGACAACAAACACAGTCCAGACATGATACAGCCCATTGGCATATTGACGAATCAACACATTGCCACATGATTAATAAGGTGCGAATTTACACATTTAGATGGATTTATCTAAGCGTTTACAGTTTTTTAAACGGAAGTTTCTTACTTTTGCAAACAGATAAAGCCTGAATTATGAACTGGAAACAATTAATATCAAATAAACGCTTCGGCATGGAAGAACTACACGAGGCCCGTAAAGATGACCGTACCGAATTCCAACGCGATTATGACCGTCTCATCTTCTCAGCACCTTTCCGTCGTTTGCAAAACAAAACTCAAGTATTTCCTTTACCGGGTAGCGTATTTGTACACAACCGGTTGACTCACAGCCTTGAGGTTTCTTGTGTGGGGCGTTCTTTAGGAAACGATGTCGCCAGCCAGCTTCTGAAGAAGCACCCAGCCTTGGCCGACTCCCATATCTCGGAAATAGGTTCCATCGTTTCAGCCGCATGTCTGGCACACGATCTGGGAAATCCTCCTTTCGGTCATTCGGGAGAAAAAGCCATTTCAACTTACTTCTCGGAAGGACAAGGAATGGCATTGAAAAAAGAACTTTCACCGATGGAATGGGATGATTTAACCCACTTCGAAGGAAATGCCAATGCATTCCGCATCCTCACCCACCAGTTTGAAGGAAGACGGAAAGGAGGGTTCGTGATGACCTACTCCACACTGGCATCCATCGTAAAATACCCTTTTTCCTCACAATTGGCAGGAAAGAAATCAAAATTCGGCTTCTTCTTAAGCGAAGAGGCTGATTATCAGAAAATAGCCGGAGAATTAGGGATTATCCGGCTCAGCAAACCGGATGAGCCTTTACGCTACGCACGCCATCCGTTGGTCTACCTGGTAGAAGCCGCAGATGATATTTGTTATCAGATGATGGACATAGAAGACGCACATAAATTAAAACTGCTGACACATGATGAAACCAAAGGACTGTATATGCAGTTCTTTGATGAGAAAAGAAGAAAACGCATTGAAGAAGTTTGCCGGATTGTAACAGACGTCAATGAACAGATAGCTTATTTACGTTCTTCGGTCATAGGCGCACTGATAAAGGAATGCACACGAGTATTTACTGAAAATGAAGAAAAGATATTGACCGGGGAATTTGAAGGCACCCTGATAATGCACATTTGCAGTCCATTGAAAGAGGCCTATGACAATTGTTCTGCAATTGCCTTTCAAAGAATATATCGTTCCAGCGATGTGCTGGACATAGAATTGGCAGGATTCAGGGTTATCAGTACCTTGATTGACCTGATGATTAATGCAGTGCGCTCTCCGGAAAAAGCGTATTCACAACTACTTATCAACCTCATATCCGGACAGTACAATGTCAACGCACCTACTTTATATGGAAAAATTCAAGCCGTGCTGGATTACATATCGGGCATGACAGACGTATATGCGCTCGACCTCTACCGGAAAATCAAAGGCAACAGTCTGCCGGCAGTATAATAAAAACATTGTCAGATGCGAGCAAGATGAATCCTGTAAATTTTATCTGCACCTGACAATGTTTCCCCAAATACTACTATTAGTCCGATTATTTGGTCAGTATGGGATGAGCGCCTGAAGTTATTTTCATAGCCTCAGGATGTTGCTTTACAAACGATTCGATATGACGTACCCGTTTGTCTTCCAGAATTTCATTGACTGCAATCAGAATTCCGGTTTCCTCCACATCTCCGAATCCATAATTAATCGCTGTTCCAAACATACGCATTGTAGGAGACAGACTCATATATGCATTGACCAAAGGAGGAATATTATACCCCAGCTTACGCACTTCCGTATTCAAGATCTTGTAATCTTCTTTAAAGGAATCATAACAGAAAAGATTTTCCAACATTTTCTTATCTGTTTCTATTTCCAGCGGTTTCATCGGAGTTATCAATTTATCTTTATCACCGAAATGTTTATTCAGGAAGTATAATATCATGTCACGCCCCTGACGATGATAACTAGGATACATAGTCATCTTACCAAAAAAATATTTCACATTAGGCTTAATCACGGTTAATGCGCCCAAACCATCCCACAAATTATCCAAAGCAAACAATCCCTTGGAACCGGCACGGGTTGACTGATATTCCAATGTAACAAATGAGCGTCCCAACTCCACCGTGTAAGGCAAATATTCTTTCAAAAAAACTTCCGAGAAATTAAACATGTGAGCAGTAGCCAGCACAGGCTTCCCATGTTCATCAAATTGCACCTCATCCCCCAAAAGATAACGATAACCTCCCAAAATCTCCTCCGCTTCAGGATTCCATACAACTAATTGCTTATATGGATTTTCCATCACGTCATATTCATCGATATCCATCGCCTTTCCTGTTCCGCCACCTGCAGCACGAAAGGCTATTTCTCTCAACCGGCCAATCTCCTTCATCACATTGGGCGAATCCTGATACGTTATGACGTAAATTTCATTATGACTTTTATTCGTAAACCTCAGGCGTTTATCCTCGGAAAGTTCCGCCTTCAGAATCTCTTTGCTAATCGGTGCAATAATTTCTTCCATATCTTTTTTCTCTCTTTTGTCTATTATAGCTTGTAGACTACATCTTTTACAAACTGCGCCCACTGAGCCGGGGTCTTTGTCTTGTCGAAAGTTTGCCAAGGAATGGGTTTTCCAATGGTCAAGGTAAAGGTTTTATGACGATTTTTCAACATTTCATCTGCCAAGTAAAGCATAGCAATATTAAACTTAATGCCAAGTGCCTTACATATATTTGCCAAATTATAAAAAAAGTCTGAGTTCCGGCCCTCAAAGTGCAAAGGTACCACATCACGATGCGTTTCAATACTTTTAGTGACAAATGTCTTTTTCCATTCCAAATCCTTGATTTCCCCACCCTGTCTACGGGAACATAACCCCGCAGGAAACATAATGATATGATTATCCGAGGCAAACCCTGCCTCTACCATCTTCGGGAAATCCCTGGATTGCGAGCCTGTTTTATTGATAGGAATACATAAAGGAGCCAAACCATGCAAATTCATCAACAAATCATTGACCAAATAGCGTACATTACCATTGTAATGTTTTCCCAATATATACCCCAAAGCAACTCCATCCTGTCCCCCCAGCGGGTGATTGCTGACAAAAGTGCATTTACCGTTTTCAGGCAAGTTTTCCAAACCTTTTATCTCCACTTTTGCATCCAGGAACTCCATACAAGCTTCCAGAAAGTCAACTCCGACTTTATTTTTGGAGTCTTTTAAAAAGACATTCAGTTCATCCTGATGCACGATATGCTTCAGGTACGAAACGACAAAACGGGGAATATATTTATATTTTTTCCCGGCTTTCGTTTTCAATATCTTTTCTATGTCGATTAAAAATATAGAGTCGTCAGTCATTTTGCAAACGTTCTTTTCCATGCAAAAGTAACTTATCTTTTTTTATATTGGCAATTTATGACAGAAAAAACTCTTAATCTCTAAAGAAATTAAGAGTTTTTGTGTATGAAACTATACAAATTCTTTCATTTTTGCGCAAAACAAAAACGAATGTGCAATAGTTTGGTTTCGTTTTTCAACCTCCGAGAAGCTGCCCTTTCCATTATTTTTTATCATAAAATTATTAATTTTAAACCTCCTGTTTACCAAGCTACTAGCTACATTAACAGCCTGTTGAAAACTTCTCGAAATATTTTCTTAAAATATTGTGGGGAATTGTGGGGAATTGTGTAATTTTACACCTTGAACAATATAATAAGGTGTAAACATGCGATTTCTTGGGAATTCTGAAGCAAAGACGGATGCAAAAGGCAGAGTGTTCCTGCCTGCCGTATTCAGGAAGCAGCTACAAGCTGCCTCCCAGGAGTGCCTGATTTTACGCAAAGACACCTACCAAGACTGCCTGGTACTTTACCCTGAAAATGTGTGGAACGAACAAATGAACGAACTACGTTGCAAACTCAATCGCTGGAATTCCAGACACCAAATGATTTTCCGTCAGTTCGTTTCGGATGTAGAAGTTATCACATTGGATGGAAACGGGCGCTTTCTGATTCCAAAACGATATTTGAAATTAGCTAAAATACAGCAAGATGTACGTTTTATCGGATTGGACGACACTATAGAAATCTGGTCTAAAGAAATAGCAGACAAACCCTTCATCACACCGGAGGACTTTGGAAAAGAATTGGAAGAAATTATGGGAACTAATAACAACGTAGAAATAGAATGAGTGAAGCAAAACAGATATATCATGTACCGGTATTATTAAACGAGAGCGTAGACGGAATGAACATCCAACCCGGAGGTATTTATGTAGATGCCACTTTCGGCGGCGGAGGACATTCCAAGGAAATTCTAAGCCGGCTGGATAGCACCGCGCATCTATATAGTTTTGACCAAGATGAAGATGCCGAGAAGAATATTGTAAGCGACAGCCGCTTCACTTTTGTGCGTAGTAACTTCCGCTACCTTCCCAACTTCCTACGTTATTATGGCGTGGAAGGGGTGGATGCCATTTTGGCCGATCTGGGCGTTTCCTCACATCACTTTGACGACTCCGAACGTGGATTCTCATTCCGCTTCGAGGGCAAATTAGACATGCGGATGAACAAACGCGCAGGTATGACAGCTGCTGATGTAGTGAACACCTATGACGAAGAACGTTTGGCTAATATTTTCTATTTATATGGTGAATTGAAGAACAGCCGCAAACTGGCATCAGCCATCGTTAAAGCCCGAGGTGTAAAACAAATTGTCACCATCGGTGATTTCCTCGAAGTCATCAAACCGTTTTTCGGGCGGGAACGTGAAAAGAAAGAGCTCGCAAAGGTGTTCCAAGCTTTACGCATAGAGGTAAATCAGGAAATGGAAGCATTGAAAGAAATGCTTTATGCAGCAACCAAGGCACTGAAACCGGGAGGCAGACTGGTAGTAATCACCTATCACTCTTTAGAAGACCGCATGGTAAAGAATATCATGAAAACCGGAAACATAGAAGGCAAGGCCGAACAAGATTTCTTTGGTAATGTACAGACACCTTTCAAACTAGTCAACAACAAAGTTATTGTTGCCGGCAACGAAGAAGTGACACGCAATCCGCGCTCCCGAAGCGCCAAGTTGAGAATTGCAGAAAAGAGATAACGAGATGGAAGAAGAACTGAAACAAAATACACAACAACCCAAAGACGGACAATCTGCTTCGCCCAAGCATATGTCTATCCGCAGCATATTAGGAGGAGATATCCTTGCGAACGACTTTTTCAAAAGACAGACCCGTTTGCTGATTCTCATCATGATCCTGACTGTACTATACATAGACAACCGTTATAGCAGCCAACAGGAACTCATTGAAATTGACAAGTTGAAAAAAGATTTGATCGATATCAAATACGATGCATTGACACGCTCTTCCGAACTGATGGAAAAGAGCCGCCAGTCACGTATTGAAGAATATATTTCGACGGAAGACAGCCCCTTGCAAACGGCTACCAACCGTCCTTATTTAATAAAGAAAGACTAAGCCCATGATGCCCAACCAAAAAAACATAATGCTCCGCTTCTCCTTCATCATCCTGGTCATGGTGTTGATAGGCATTGCCATTATCTGCAAAGCCGGCGTCATCATGTTTGCCGAGCGTCAATACTGGAAAGACGTAGCCGACCGTTTTGTAAAAGAAAACGTCACCGTACGTCCTACCCGTGGCAACATCATCTCATCCGACGGCCAGCTGATGGCAAGCAGCCTTCCCGAATATAAGATTTACATGGACTTCATGATAAATAAAAGGAAGGGCGAAACCGAAGAAGAGGAAAAGACACGGCTGAAGCTACAACATATCAAAGACTCAGTTCTTTATGCAAACCTTGACACAATCTGCAAAGGGTTACATGAAATATTCCCTGATAAAAGTGCCGCCTTTTTCAAACAGCACATCAAAAACGGAAGAAAAAAAGAGAGCCGCAGTTGGTTGCTCTACCCCAAACGCATTTCTTATATACAATATAAAGAAGCAAAACGTCTGCCCGTATTTAACCTGAACAAATACAAAGGCGGATTCCATGAACAGGCATTCAATCAACGGAAAAAGCCTTTTGGCTCACTGGCAATGCGTACATTAGGAGATATGTATCCAGATATAGAACAAGGTGCAAAGAACGGGTTGGAACTTTCATACGATTCCATATTAAAAGGCAGAAACGGTATCACTCACCGTCAAAAGGTAATGAACAAATACCTGAACATTGTAGATATTCCTCCTGTAGATGGCTGTGATATCATTACGACCATTGATGTAGGTATGCAAGACATCGCAGAAAAAGCATTGGTGGATGAATTGAAAGAAATCAACGCTACTGTAGGCGTTGCCATTCTGATGGAAGTGCAGACGGGAGACATCAAAGCTATCGTCAACATGACCAAATGCAATGACGGCATTTACAGAGAAATACGCAATAACGCTATCTCAGACATGATGGAACCAGGCTCTACTTTCAAAACCGCATCCATACTGGTAGCGCTGGACGACGGAGTCATCACTCCGGAAACGGTGGTGGAAACCGGTAACGGGGTCTATATGATGCACGGCCGCTATATGAAAGATCATAACTGGCATCGTGGAGGCTACGGCACTATCAACACAACAAAATCATTGATGGTGTCCTCAAACATCGGTGTATCGCGGTTGATCGATGATCATTATCATGATAATCCGGAAAAGTTTGTACGCGGACTGCATCGAGTAGGCATTGCCACTCCGTTAGATCTCGATATTCCCGGTGCCGGCAAGCCGAACATCCGCATCCCCAACAAAGACTTGAGCAATTGGTCACGTACTGCACTGGCATGGATGTCTATTGGCTATGAAACCCAAATTCCCCCCATCAATACACTGGCATTTTATAATGCTATAGCCAATAACGGAGTAATGGTCAAGCCCCGTTTTGTGAAATCAATAGTCAAAGACGGGCAGGTCGTGGAAGATATTGCTCCTGAAATACTCAACCCGGCCATCGCTTCCCCCAAGGCTATCAGCGAGATACAAACGATTTTGGAAAAAGTCGTCAGCGAAGGACTGGGAAAGAAAGCAGGATCCAAGCAATTCCATGTATCCGGGAAAACCGGTACTGCACAGGTTTCACAAGGGAAAGCCGGGTACACGAATGGCACACGCCGTTATTTGGTAAGTTTCTGTGGATATTTTCCTTCAGAAGCGCCTAAATACAGTTGCATTGTAGCCATCCAGAAACCTGGACTCCCCGCCTCGGGTGGTCTGATGGCCGGCAGCGTGTTCAGTAAAATTGCCGAACGCGTATTTGCCAAACATCTGGCACAAGATTTGAAAGAAGCAAAAGACTCAACTTCTATCCTTATTCCGGATGTGAAAAACGGGGATATAAGTGCGGCACATTATGTACTGAACCGGATAAATGTAAATTCATCCGGAGTTTCGGAACAATCAACCGAAGGCAAACCGGTATGGGGAAATGTGACTAGTAATCCGGACAATGTATTATTCAACAAAAAAGACATTAACAATAAACTTGTACCAAGTGTTATTGGTATGGGCGCAAAGGATGCTGTCTATCTGCTTGAAAGCATGGGATTGAAAGCCCGCATTACCGGCATCGGTAAAGTGAAGTCACAAAGTATCCCGGCCGGCAACACTTTGCGCAAAGGACAAACCATACAATTACGATTAAATTAACAGTGTAACAGGAAGAATATGAAACTGGAAAAGATTATTAAAGGAATAACAGTCAATGAAATCATAGGTGATGCATCCCAAGAAATTTCGGGAATAAACATGGACTCGCGCCTGATAGAGCCTGGTCATATTTTCGTTGCTGTAAAAGGAACGCAGACTGACGGACACACTTATATTCAAAAAGCAATAGAAAAAGGAGCCCGTACAGTGGTATGTGAGAATCTTCCTGAGACATTGATTGAGAATGTTACCTACATCAAAGTGAACGATACGGAAGACGTTGTCGGGAAACTGGCAACTACGTTTTACGGCGACCCCACCTCGAAATTGGAACTGGTCGGTGTTACAGGCACCAACGGAAAAACGACTATTGCCACCTTATTATATAATATGTTCCGTAAATTCGGATATAAAACAGGACTCATTTCCACTGTATGCAATTATATAGATGAGGAAGCCATTCCAACTGACCATACCACCCCTGACCCTATTACACTAAACAAACTGCTGGGGCGCATGGCAGATGAAGGATGCAAATATGCCTTTATGGAAGTAAGTTCACATTCAGTCGCACAAAAACGGATCGGTGGTTTAAAATTTGCAGGCGGTATATTTACCAACCTTACCCGTGACCATCTGGACTACCATAAAACTGTAGAGAACTATCTGAAAGCCAAAAAAGCATTCTTTGACGGTCTGCCTAAAACAGCCTTTGCCTTAACCAATCTGGATGACAAAAACGGATTGGTCATGACTCAAAATACCAAAGCAAAGGTACATACCTATTCGCTGCGCAGCTTGAGTGATTTTAAGGAAAAGTGCTGGAAGATGGATTCGAAGGAATGCTGCTTGATATAAATAATGTGGAAGTCAATGTACAGTTCATCGGACGTTTCAATGCTTCCAACCTGCTGGCTGTCTATGGAGCAGCCTGCCTGCTTGGGAAAAAGACAGAAGAGGTATTGCTGGCATTGAGTACTCTTCGCCCCGTTGCCGGGCGTTTTGACTCACTGCGCTCACCCAAGGGATACACCGCCATTGTGGACTATGCCCATACTCCGGATGCCTTGGAAAATGTGCTGAATGCCATTCACGAGGTCCTGAATGGCAAAGGTCATGTAATTACGGTAGTAGGCGCCGGCGGCAACCGCGATAAAGGCAAACGCCCCTTGATGGCACAAGAAGCGGTAAAGCAAAGCGATAAAGTCATTATCACCTCTGACAATCCCCGTTTTGAAGAGCCGCAGGAAATCATCAATGATATGCTGGCAGGGCTGACTAAAGAGGATATGCGTAAAGTGATAAGCATAGCCGACCGTAAAGAAGCGATCCGTACAGCTTGTATGCTGGCCCAAGCTAAAGATGTCATTTTAGTTGCCGGGAAAGGACACGAAAATTATCAGGAAATCAAAGGTATAAAGCACCATTTCGACGATAAAGAAGTATTAAGAGATATTTTTGCTAATGAATAAACCAACCAAAAGATGTTATATTATTTATTTCAATATTTAGAAAAGTTCGATTTTCCCGGAGCCGGTATGTTCGGTTACGTTTCATTCCGTTCATTGATGGCAATCATTTTATCATTGTTGATCTCAGCTATCTTCGGTGAATATTTCATCAACCTGCTCAAACGTAAACAAATAACCGAAACCCAACGTGACGCATCTATAGACCCTTTTAATGTGAAAAAAGTTGGTGTGCCGACGATGGGAGGTATAATTATTATTGTCGCAATTCTCATACCTTGCCTTTTGTTGGGGAAGCTGCATAATATTTACATGATATTAATGTTGATTACCACCATTTGGCTGGGTACGTTAGGCTTTTTGGACGACTATATCAAGGTCTTCCGTAAAGACAAAGAAGGGTTGCACGGCAAATTCAAGATCATCGGCCAAGTAGGTTTGGGACTCATTGTGGGACTCACCTTATATTTAAGTCCGAGCGTGGTTATCCGTGAGAACGTAGAAATACAAAGAGGGGGAGAAATTGTGGAAGTGGTGCACAAGGAACAAGATCAGAAGTCCACCAAAACTACGATTCCTTTCTTCAAGAACAACAATTTGGATTATGCTGATTTCGTAGGTTTTCTGGGAGACAATGCCCAGGCTGTAGGTTGGATTATTTTCGTATTAGTTACCATCTTCGTAGTTACTGCCGTATCTAACGGTGCCAACCTGAATGACGGGATGGACGGGATGGCAGCCGGAAATTCTGCTATCATCGGTCTTACCTTAGGCATATTGGCATACGTATCCAGCCACATCGAATATGCAGGATACCTTAATATCATGTACATTCCCGGCAGTGAAGAACTGGTAATCTTTATCTGCTCCTTCATCGGCGCACTGATCGGTTTCCTTTGGTACAATGCTTTTCCCGCCCAAGTATTTATGGGCGATACCGGCAGCTTGACCATTGGTGGTATCATAGCGGTATTTGCAATCATCATTCATAAAGAGTTGCTTATACCTATTCTCTGTGGAATCTTCTTGGTAGAAAACCTTTCGGTCATTCTACAGGTGAGATATTTCAAAAGCGGAAAAAAGAAAGGACATTTGCAACGCGTATTCAAACGTGCCCCTATCCACGACCATTTCCGCACTACATTAGCACAGTTAGACCCCAATTGCAGTTATCTGTTCATGAAACCCAACAGCGTATTCCATGAGTCAAAAATCACGGTACGCTTCTGGATTGTCACCATCGTACTCGCTGCAATTACGATTATTACATTAAAGATAAGATAAGATAAACGAAGATTATGGCTAAAAGAATTGTCATACTAGGAGCCGGAGAAAGCGGTGCGGGAGCAGCCGTTCTGGCAAAGAAACAAGGTTTCGACACCTTCGTTTCAGACATGTCCACGATTAAGGACATATACAAAAACATACTGAACGAGCGAGGCATCGAATGGGAAGAAGGCAAACATACCGAATCTCTCATTCTGAATGCGGATGAAGTAATCAAAAGTCCGGGTATTCCGAATGATGCCCCGATGATTCTTAAGTTAAAGTCACAAGGCACCCCTATCATCTCCGAAATAGAATTTGCGGGACGTTATACCAATGCCAAAATGATTTGCATTACAGGAAGTAATGGAAAAACAACAACTACTTCGCTGATTTATCATATCTTCAAGAAAGCAGGTATGAATGTGGGACTAGCCGGAAATATCGGCCAAAGTCTGGCATATCAGGTAGCAGAATGCAACTATGATTATTATGTGATCGAGTTAAGCAGTTTCCAATTGGACAATATGTACAAGTTCCATGCCAACATTGCCGTATTGATGAACATCACGCCGGATCATCTGGACCGTTACGACCACCAGATGCAAAACTATGTGGATGCCAAATTCCGCATTATCCAGAACCAGACCCCGGACGATGCCTTCATCTTCTGGAACGATGACCCCATCATCCAGCGTGAATTACACAAATATGGCATTCATGGCCATTACTACCCTTTTGCCGAAAGGAAAGAGGAAGGAACCGCCGCATACGTGGAACAGGACAAGGTTTATTTTACAGAACCAATCGCTTTCAACATGGAACAGGAGGAACTGGCGCTGACCGGAACCCATAATCTGTTCAACTCCATGGCGGCCGGTATCTCTGCCAACCTGGCGGGTATCCGCAAAGAGTGTATCCGCGAGGCCTTGGGTGATTTCAAGGGAGTGGAACACCGCCTTGAAAAAGTCTGCCGGGTAAGAGGGGTGGATTATATCAATGACTCCAAGGCTACCAATGTGAATTCCTGCTGGTATGCTTTGCAAAGCATGAAAACCAAAACCATCCTGATATTAGGCGGGAAAGACAAAGGCAACGACTATAACGAAATTGCCGACTTGGTAAAAGAAAAATGTACCGGATTGATCTACATGGGATTGCACAATGAGAAATTGCATGATTTCTTTGACAAGTTCGGCCTGCCTGTAGCCGATGTACAAAGCATGAAGGATGCCGTAGACGCTGCTTACCGGATGGCCAAGAAAGGCGAAACCGTATTATTAAGTCCATGCTGCGCCAGCTTCGACCTTTTCAAAAGTTACGAAGACCGTGGCGAGCAGTTCAAGGAATGTGTAAGAAACCTGTAATATAGTATTAAGGTATATAGATAATGGATCTGATAAAAGACTTGTTCAAGGGCGACAAAGTAATCTGGATTATTTTCCTGTTTCTTTGTCTGATCTCTATCGTCGAGGTATTTAGTGCCGCCAGCACGCTTACCTACAAAAGTGGGGATCATTGGGGACCTATCACCCAGCACAGTGTCATCCTGATGGTAGGTGTGTGCATTGTGGTACTGGTACATAACATTCCCTACAAATATTTCCGTGTGTTTCCCGTCTTCCTGCTACCCCTATCGACATTATTGCTGATATTTGTAATGGGTATGGGATTGATTACCGGAGACCGTGTCAATGGTGCAGCCCGTTGGATGACTTTCTTCGGTATCCAGTTCCAGCCTTCCGAACTGGCAAAAATGGCCGTGATTATTGTCACCGCATTTATTCTATCCAAGTTTCAGGAAGAAGACAATGCCAATCCGAAAGCATTTAAATATATCATGTGGATCACCGGAATTGTTTTCATTCTGATTGCTCCCGAAAACGGCTCTACCGCAGCACTGCTTTTCGGAGTAGTCTTTTTAATGATGGTGATCGGCCGGGTACCCTGGAAGCAATTGGCCAAGTTAATGGGAATAGCCGGAGTTATGGTGGCTTTTTTTGTAGGCATAGTGATGATTATGCCCACACACAAACTGAACAAAGTCCCCATGATGCACCGTGTAGAAACCTGGCAGAACCGTATAAAAGGCTTCTTTGAGGACAAAGAAGCCGTTCCCGCCGCCAAATATGATATAGACAAGGACGCCCAGATAGCACACGCCAATATTGCTATCGCCTCCAGCAACATCATAGGAAAGATGCCGGGTAACAGTGTGCAGCGGGATTTCCTGTCACAAGCATTCTCGGACTTCATCTTTGCTATAATCATAGAAGAGCTGGGGTTGCTGGGAGGCGCCTTTGTAGTGATTCTCTACATCTGGCTGTTGATGCGGGCGGGTAAAATAGCCCGAAGAAGTGAAAAAAGTTTTCCTGCCTTTCTGGTGATGGGCATCGCCCTGTTGCTGGTATCTCAGGCGATGCTTAACATGATGGTGGCCGTAGGTCTGTTCCCCGTCACCGGACAACCCCTGCCGCTTATCAGCAAAGGAGGAACCTCTACACTCATCAACTGCGCCTACATCGGTATGATATTAAGTGTCAGCCGCTACGTGGCTGAGAAAGAAGAACAGAAAGCCGCCGAGCAACAAGCGCAGAAAGAAGCCGAACTGGCAGCCAAGACCGAACGGCATCAGGAAATGGTAGCTGCCATGCAGGAAGCCATTACCACACTTCCGTCGGGTGACAATGCCACCACTTCCCTCCCGCCGGAGGAGAACTCGCTGCCCGATGACTTGAAGGCAATGCTGAATGCAGCCGGGAAGCGGGAGCCGGAAGAAGAAATATAATATAAACCATTCATTTTAAAAGTATTATTTATACTTTTGCGAATAATTCGACTAAAAAGGAATTATGGAAGAAAATTTAAGAATCATCATCAGCGGAGGAGGAACCGGGGGACACATTTTCCCCGCAGTCTCTATTGCCAACGCCATCAAGGAACAACATCCCGAAGCGGAAATCCTGTTCGTAGGCGCTGAAGGCAGAATGGAGATGCAACGCGTTCCTGCTGCCGGATACCCTATAAAAGGATTACCTGTTGCCGGATTCGACCGTAAGAACTTATTGAAAAATGTTTCGGTTCTTTTCAAATTGGTCAAAAGCCAGCTATTGGCACGTAAAATCATCAAGGATTTCAAGCCACATGCAGCAGTAGGTGTAGCGGATATGCCAGCGGTCCTACTTTGAAAATGGCCGGGATGATGGGTATTCCGACACTGATACAAGAGCAGAACTCTTATGCCGGAGTAACCAACAAACTATTGGCAAAGAAAGCCTGCAAAATATGCGTGGCATACGACGGCATGGAACGTTTCTTTGAAAAAGACAAGATTATCCTGACCGGAAACCCTGTCCGCCAAGGACTGCGCAACCATCACATCAGCCGTGAAGAGGCTATCCGCTCCTTCGGGCTGGACCCATCCAAGAAAACAATCCTGATTGTAGGAGGAAGCTTGGGAGCACGCACCATCAACAACTGCGTGATGGAAGGTTTGGACAAGATTAAAGCATCCGGCGCGCAGTTTATCTGGCAAACCGGGAAAATATATATCGGCGAAGCACGTGCCGCAGTAGCCCAGGTCGGTGAGTTACCAATGCTCCACGTAACCGATTTTATCAGCGATATGGCCGCCGCATACAGTGCTGCCGATTTAATAATCAGCCGTGCCGGAGCAGGTTCCATCTCCGAGTTCTGTTTGTTGCAGAAACCCGTCATTCTGGTTCCGTCACCTAATGTGGCCGAAGATCATCAGACCAAAAACGCACTGGCGCTGGTCAATAAAAACGCAGCACTCTATATCAAGGACGCCGCTGCCAAAGAAGCTCTGCTGGACAAAGCGGTTGAAACCGTGAAACAGCCGGAAACATTGAAAAGTTTAAGTACAAATATTGCTAAATTAGCCTTTACCGACTCAGCCAACGTTATTGCCCGGGAGGTATTCAAACTGGCTGATAAATACAGAAAAGAAAATGGACGTTAACACATTAAAATCAGTTTATTTCATCGGTGCCGGAGGTATCGGCATGAGCGCATTGGTACGCTACTTCCTGTCAAAAGGCAAGAAGGTAGGCGGATATGACCGTACGCCCAGTGAACTGACAGAAAAGCTGATAGAAGAAGGAGCAGCCATCCATTACGAAGAAAGCACGGAACTGATAACGGATGCATTCCGCGACCCGGCAACTACATTGGTTGTCTATACTCCGGCTGTCCCCGATACACATAAAGAGTTTACCTATTTCCGGGAAAACGGTTTCGAGATACATAAACGTTCGCAGGTATTGGGAATGCTTACCCATGCAGGAAAAGGACTTTGTGTAGCCGGCACTCACGGTAAGACCACCACTTCTACCATGACAGCCCATCTGTTACACCAATCCCATGTAGGATGCAACGCCTTTTTGGGAGGCATCTCAAAGAATTACGGCACCAACCTGCTGTTGTCTGACAGCAGTGAATACATGGTTATTGAAGCCGACGAGTTCGACCGTTCTTTCCATTGGCTCTCGCCCTACATATCGGTGATCACCGCAACCGATCCCGACCATCTGGATATCTACGGAACCAAAGAGGCTTATCTGGAAAGCTTCCGCAAATACACCTCACTCATCCAGCCGGGAGGTGCATTGATTATACGTAAAGGCATCGAGCTGCAACCGGCTTTGCAGAATGGTGTGAAACTGTACACCTATTCCCAAGAAGAGGGTGACTTTCATGCAGAGAATATCCGTATTGGGAACGGTGAGATTTTCTTTGATTACGTATCACCCTTGGGAAATATCCCCAATATACAGTTGGGTGTCCCCGTCAGCATCAACATTGAGAACGGGGTAGCCGCCATGGCTTTGGCGCAGATGAGCGGATTGACTGATGAAGAAATAAAGAGAGGTATGGCAAGTTTCCGCGGAGTAGACCGTCGTTTCGATTTCAAGATAAAGAACGACAAGGTGGTTTTCCTGAGCGACTATGCGCACCATCCTTCCGAGATAAAGCAAAGCATACTCTCCATGCGTGCCCTCTATCGGGACAAGAAGCTGACGGCTGTTTTCCAGCCGCACCTCTACACACGTACCCGTGATTTCTACAAAGATTTCGCCGACAGCCTTTCCTTGTTGGACGAAGTCATCCTGGTAGATATCTATCCGGCACGCGAGCAACCCATCCCCGGCGTCACCAGCAAACTGATTTACGACCATCTGCGTCCGGGCATCGAGAAGAGCATGTGCAAGAAAGAAGAAATTCTAGACGTACTGAGCAAAGAAAGATATAGAAGTATTAATCACCCTGGGTGCGGGCGACATAGATAACTATGTACCCCAAATCTGCGGATTACTGAATAAAAAATAGATAAAGAAAATTCTCATACTCCTGTTTCTGTTGCTGATAACCGCCTACCTTATTGTAGCCGTTACCGCTTTCAACACCAAGCCTGCCGACCAGGTTTGCAAGGGTATGGAATTGATTATCAAGGACAGTATAGACCATGGTTTCATCAGCCAGAAAGGGATACTCCGCTTACTGAACGGTAAGAAGCTCTCCCCTGTGGGTAAGAAGATGGGCGACATCAACACCCGCCTGCTGGAAGAAGAACTCAGCCAACATCCCTTGATTGAAAATGTGGAATGTTACCGTACACCGGGATGCAAGATAGGTATCGAAGTGACACAGCGCCTCCCCATCCTCAGAGTGATGGCAAACAACGGAGACAACTATTATATTGACAATAAAGGAAAAATCATGCCGATACCCAACAGTTCGGCACACGTAGCTGTTGTTACAGGATACGTGGATCGTGATTTTGCCGTCAAGGAACTATATACCTTAGGAGTCTTTCTACAGGCCCATCCGCTATGGGATGCCCAGATAGAGCAGATCAACGTGACACAAGCCAAAGAACTGGAACTGGTTCCACGGGTTGGCGAACATATCATATTCTTAGGCAAGCCCGGGAATTATGAGGAAAAGTTCGAGAAACTAAAAACTTTTTATGAGAAAGGACTGAACCAAGTAGGCTGGAACAAGTACAGCCGCATCAGTCTGGAATTTAATAATCAGATTATTTGTACTAAAAAAGAGAAGTAAGATATGGCAGCAACAGATTTTATAGTAGCAATAGAACTGGGATCCTCCAAGATCACAGGTATTGCAGGAAAGAAACATGCGGACGGAAGCATACAAGTGCTGGCCCTCGCCAGCGAAAACTCTTCGGATTTTATCCGTAAGGGAGTGATTTACAATCTGGACAAAACCGCACAAAGCCTTACTTCGATTATCAAGAAACTGGAATCGACATTAAAGGCTTCTATCGGAAAGGTCTATGTAGGTATCGGAGGACAATCTCTACGCACCATCCGTAATACGGAGGTACGTCATCTGGAAGAAGAAACCAAAATTTCACAGGAACTGATTGACTCCATCATGGACAGCAACCGCGAAGTCCCCATCATAGACCAGGAAATACTGGAAGTGGCCCCCCCAGGAATATAAAGTAGGCATCAACCTGCTGGCCGATCCTGTAGGAGTTCCCAGCGATCATATAGAAGGGCGTTTCCTTAATATCATCGCCCGCAGCAGCGTGAAGCAGAACATTGACAAATGTTTCAAACAGGCAGGAATCGAAATAGCCGACTATATCATCTCACCGTTGGCTCTGGCCAATGCCGTACTGACCAACAGTGAAAAACGCTCGGGCTGCATGTTCATCGACTTTGGCGCAGATACGACTACCGTATCTGTCTACAAAAACAACATACTCCGCCATTTGGCAGTCATCCCACTGGGAGGAAGCAACATCACCAAAGACATTTGCAGCCAGCAGATTGAAGAGGAAGATGCCGAAGAACTGAAAAAGAAATACGGCAATGCCTATGCCGACAAGTCGGAAGACGGAGATGACAACCCTACCTACTCGCTGGACGGGAAATGCAGTATTGAGTCACACTTACTGGAAGACATCGTAGAAGCGCGTGTCAATGAGATACTGGCCAATGTATGGAACCAGATTGTTCTTTCGGGATATGAAGACAAACTGCTGGCAGGAGCTATCATTACCGGCGGTGCCGCCAATCTAAAGAATATGGAGGAAGCATTCAGCAACCGTACCAAAGTAGAAAAGGTAAGAATGGCCAAAGAAAGCCAGCTAAGCCTGAAAGGTGGCATGATGGAACTGAAAAAAGATGGTACATGCAATACAATCATCGCTTTGCTAGGAGCCGGGAAAGAGAACTGTTACCGCCCGGAACGTCCTATCCAAGTACCTCTCTTCGATGAAAGCGGCGAGAATGTGGAAGACAAAAGGAAAAGAGAGAAAGAAGAAGCAGCCAGAATAGCAGCGGCAGCCAAGAAAGCAGAGGAAGAGGAGAAGCTGCGAAAAGCCACTTGCGAGAGCCTGATAAGAAACGCAAAAGAGCTGAAAGAGGCAGGCAAATACAAAAATGCCTTGTCGCAACTGGCCAAAGCACGCGATCTGGGAGTGGCAGAAGCTTTGAACCAAATACGCGACCTGGAAAAAGAAATCAAGAGTTTGAAAGAAGCCAACAATCCGATCAAACGGCTGACCGACTTGTTTGGAAGGATTCTGGAAGAATAATAACGAATTACATCACCTTAATATAATATAGAAGATTATGTCTGATGAAACTATAATGCCATTCGATTTCCCGGCAGAAAACCCGACTATCATTAAAGTAATCGGTGTGGGAGGTGGCGGCGGCAATGCCGTAAATCACATGTATAAAGAAGGTATACACGATGTAACATTTGTTGTGTGCAACACAGATAACCAGGCGTTGGCCGAATCCCCCGTTCCCGTGAAGTTGCAACTGGGAAAAGAAGGATTAGGAGCCGGAAACCGCCCGGAGCGTGCACGTGAAGCAGCCGAAGAAAGTATAGAAGACGTAAAAGGAATGTTGAACGACGGCTGTAAAATGGTATTTATCACTGCCGGAATGGGAGGAGGTACCGGAACCGGTGCGGCTCCGATCATTGCCAAGACAGCCAAAGATATGGATATCCTCACCGTAGGTATTGTCACCATTCCGTTCCTTTTTGAAGGAAACCGGAAGATTGACCAGGCGCTGGACGGCGTGGAGAAAATGAGCCAGCATGTAGATGCCCTGCTGGTGATCAACAATGAACGTCTGCGTGATATTTATTCGGACTTCAGCGTGATGAACGCTTTCGGCAAAGCGGATGACACTTTATCCATAGCAGCCAAGAGTATTGCCGAGATTATCACTATCCGCGGTACCATCAACCTGGACTTCAATGACGTGAAAACAGTACTAAAAGATGGTGGGGTAGCCATTATGAGTACGGGATACGGCAAAGGGGAAAGCCGCGTGAGCCAGGCTATCAATGATGCGCTCCATTCCCCGCTGCTGAACAACAACGATATCTTCAACTCGAAGAAGATCCTGTTCAACATCTCTTTCAGCACCAAGAGCGAGTTGATGATGGAAGAGATGAATGAGGTTCATGACTTCATGAGCAAATTCGGCAAAGACGTGGAAACCAAATGGGGGCTCTATATCGACGAGTCGCTGGAAGAACAGGTGAAGTTCACCGTACTTGCCACCGGCTTCGGCATCAAGGATGTACCGGGCATGGACAACATGATGAACAAACGCACCATCGAGGAACAAAAGAAACTGGAAGAACTGGAAGAAGAGGAACAGCGCAAGGATGAACGTCGTGGAGATTACTACGGCAAAGACACCTTCAAGAACAGCAACAAGAAGAAACGCCATAACATTTACATCTTCAGCCTGGAGGATCTGGACAATGATGACATTATCAGTATGGTGGAAACGACCCCTACTTTCCAACGTACCAAAACTGTGTTGGAAAGTATCCAGTCTAAAGCAATAGCCGAAGAAGAGGAAACATTCAATAACGATGCCGAAAACGGCGGAATAACGATCACATTTTAACAACTAAAATAGAAAAGAACCATGGATTTATTTGACGTAATCAGCAACGATATCAAAGAGGCTATGAAAGCCAAGGACAAAGTGAAACTGGAAACTTTGCGTAATGTGAAAAAATTCTTCCTTGAAGCAAAGACAGCACCGGGCGCCAACGACACTTTGACGGATGACGCTGCATTGAAAATCATGCAGAAACTGGTAAAACAAGGGAAAGATTCAGCCGCCATTTACCAAGGTCAGGGCCGCGCAGACTTGGCTGAAGCCGAACTGGCCCAAGTGGCAGTGCTTGAAGCCTATCTGCCCAAACAAATGAGTAACGAAGAACTGGAAGCCGCTTTGAAAGAAATAATTGCAGAAGTGGGTGCCGCCGGTCCTCAGGATATGGGTAAAGTCATGGGTGTCGCCACCAAAAAGTTGGCAGGCAAAGCCGAAGGACGTGCCATCTCGGCTAAAGTGAAAGAATTACTGGGATAATACTCCGGCAATCCATATTCGAGAAACGAAACTTCTGCCCGATTCATCTTTACGGGCAGAAGTTTCGTTTTTTATAAAATCAGTAAGAAGCAAACGTATGCAGTACCCTATCCAGTTTCCCGTTTATCATTCTCACTTCACCAATACCCTGGAATTCAAAGTATCCTTCAGTGTGTTCAGCCACAATAAAAATCTGATATACAGCGCATAAGGCTGACAGTAGTTCCTTCAGTGCGCTGTCAGCACCTTCAGCCGCCGCAACACCCGCACCGGACCGATGTCCTTGACCATCATGCTAAAGGACAAGAATGAGTCATACAATATCGTGGTCAAAAGATTGCACCTGCTTTCCATCTTAACTTTCAAGACAGGAAGAATACTCATTTGCTTCCTAGACTAATTCATCGTTTCACTTTAGTGATGAAGTTGTTTCACTAGGATGATGAAACTTCATCACTAGAGTGCTAAAGCTTCCTCACTAATGTGAAACGATAAATAAAAAAGGACGTGAACATGAACACATCCAGATAGAAAGGATTTCACGAGAACAACTCTTTCAGCACATCCAGCGATTTCAGCACCGGAAAATCCGGCAGATGCAAACGATAGTAATCATTCATAATAACCAGACAGCGGTTACGCTCCAGACGGCTCATAGTAAAAAGATGCATTGTTTCATAATTCATACGCATTAAAAGGTTGATACGTGAAGCCTCCTCCGGTTTCAAAAAAGCGCCATGTAATGGCCGGACAGACACGAAGCAGGCATTCAGCATATCAAAAAAGCATCCTTCCCTATAATCCTCCGTATTAGGATACAGACCGAGGAAACGTGAAAAACGCATCAGAAAAACCAAATGAAAATTGGAGAAACTTCTGTCGCATTCGTCCAGCCACCGGATAGAATGCTCCAAATAAGCAAACAACGGCCCGTTCTCCGCTTCTTCACGCAAAGCACGATACAGAAATTCCGCCAAGAACATGGCAATGGAAGATTTATAAGGATCGTATGGCAACGTGCGGAAAGGATACCACGACTTCGCTTCTTTTATACGATACAAATTGGACATCGGACGATAATCCGCTTCAAACTCTATCATGGAAAGCGGCTGGAACAATACCGTCTTCACCGCCGATTTCCGTGAACGGGGAACAGACACAAGAAAAGAAGCACGGCCATTCTCGCGCGTATAAATATCAACGATATTCGAAGTATCATTGTATTTTAAGGTATGAAGTACAATTCCCACCGTCTTTTGAAGCATACTCTTTCTCTCTTTTATATACTAGGTAATCGTTGTCCGCAATACGTTTTTTGCTTTTCCACACAAATATACGCATCGTTGGAACATACAAAAATAGGGTTTTTAGATGAAAATGCACGTATTTACAAAAAAAATATGCCGAATATTTTGTCAATTCAAAAAGAGTTCCTACCTTTGCAACCGCAAAAGAGAAAAACACTCTCCGAAAGCAAGCCAAGCTAAGGCTCGGCAGAATCAAGGCTCGGCCCGTTCGTCTATCGGTTAGGACGCAAGATTTTCATTCTTGAAAGGGGGGTTCGATTCCCCCACGGGCTACAAATAAAAATAATAAAAGAACAAAATTAAAGATTAGTCGAAATGGCAAATCACAAATCATCATTAAAGAGAATCAGACAGGAAGAGAAGAGAAGACTTCATAACAGATATTATGCAAAAACAATGCGTAACACTGTTAAAAAACTTCGTGCAACTACTGACAAGGCAGAAGCTGTTGCAATGTATCCGGGCGTTCAGAAGATGTTGGACAAGCTTGCTAAGACCAATATCATACACAAGAACAAAGCTGCTAACTTGAAGTCAAAATTGGCTGCTTACATTAGCAAACTCGCTTAAGCAAAGTCTTAAACTAAAAGATAAAATAGGCAGGATTTTTCAATCCGGCCTTTTGTCTTTTTATGTGTTTCATAAAACACAAGCAATACATATTGCAAACGTAACATCGAAAAAATACGCAAGTCCTCGCTCCGCGGAAAACAGCCCTGAAGAATCTGAAGCATTCATGAAGGATTTAGAAGAGAATCATACATGATAAGATGCTGATAAAAAGCCTGTTAAGCGTCAATGAAGGATTTGAAGGAAAAAGAAGCCCCATTAATCTTCAGAAGACTTACCCTCGAAATAAATACATCACTCCCCTACTTTTCCCGGCGTTCACGGACAGACCTCATTCCAAACCTGTCCAATCCCCTCTTTTTACGTTTTTTAGTCCATAAAAGCTGCCTGTCTCAGCAATTTTTCGTATCTTTGAAAGCTAATATTTAAGATAATTGAATCAAACATGAGTGAAGAAGAAAAGATAAACGGCGAAAACAATTACTCGGCCAGTAACATCCAGGTATTGGAAGGTTTGGAGGCTGTACGTAAACGTCCCGCCATGTATATCGGAGACATCAGCGAAAAGGGATTGCACCACTTGGTTTACGAGGTTGTGGACAACTCTATCGACGAGGCATTGGCCGGCTACTGTGATCATATAGAAGTCACCATCAATGAAGACAACTCCATTACCGTACAGGATAATGGCCGTGGTATCCCGGTAGACTTTCACGAAAAAGAAAAGAAATCTGCATTGGAAGTGGTAATGACCGTGCTGCACGCGGGAGGTAAGTTCGACAAAGGTTCTTACAAGGTTTCAGGCGGTCTGCACGGTGTAGGTGTTTCTTGTGTGAATGCCTTGTCTACTCACATGACCACACAGGTATTCCGCGGTGGCAAGATCTACCAGCAGGAATACAGCTGCGGACATCCTTTGTATTCTGTAAAAGAAGTAGGAACAGCTGATATTACCGGAACAAAACAGACTTTCTGGCCGGATGATACCATCTTCACTGTTACCGAATATAAGTTTGACATTCTACAGGCACGTATGCGTGAATTGGCCTACTTGAACAAAGGTATCACCATTTCACTGACCGACCGCCGGATCAAAGAAGAAGATGGCAGCTTCAAGAAAGAAATATTCCATTCGGACGAAGGAGTGAAAGAGTTTGTACGTTTCCTGAACCGTAACAACGAAGCGCTGATTAATGATGTCATTTATCTGAATACCGAAAAAAACAATACCCCATTGAATGTGCCATCATGTACAATACAGGCTATCGTGAAAGCCTGCATTCGTATGTAAACAATATCAATACAATAGAAGGCGGCACACACGAGGCCGGTTTCCGCAGCGCATTAACCCGTGTACTGAAGAAATATGCGGAAGATACCAAAGCACTGGAAAAAGCAAAAGTCGAGATTTCGGGAGAGGACTTCCGCGAAGGCTTGATTGCCGTCATTTCAGTGAAAGTAGCCGAGCCGCAGTTCGAAGGACAGACCAAGACCAAGCTGGGCAACAGCGAAGTGAGTGGTGCCGTGAACCAAGCTGTAGGCGAAGCGCTTACATATTATCTGGAAGAACACCCGAAAGAAGCAAAACAGATTGTTGACAAAGTGATCCTGGCTGCAACAGCGCGTATCGCCGCACGCAAGGCACGTGAATCTGTTCAAAGAAAGAGTCCGATGGGCGGTGGCGGACTGCCGGGCAAACTGGCCGACTGTTCGAGCCGTAATCCGGAGGAATGTGAACTATTCCTGGTCGAGGGTGACTCGGCAGGTGGTTCTGCCAAGCAAGGACGTAGCCGTGCCTTCCAGGCAATTCTACCTTTGAGGGGTAAAATCCTGAATGTGGAAAAAGCGATGTGGCACAAGGCTTTTGAAAGCGATGAGGTCAATAATATCATCACCGCCCTGGGTGTCCGTTTCGGTGTGGACGGAAATGATGACAGCAAAAAAGCGAACATCGACAAGCTGCGTTATCACAAAGTGGTGATCATGACCGATGCCGATGTCGATGGTTCTCACATCGACACCCTTATCATGACATTGTTCTACCGCTATATGCCGGAAATTATAGAAAACGGACATTTGTACATTGCCAATCCGCCATTGTATAAATGCAGCAAAGGAAAAATCAGTGAATACTGCTACACCGAAGAAGCACGCCAGGCATTCATTCAAAAATATGGTGACGGACAAGAAAACGGAATCCATACACAGCGATACAAAGGTTTGGGTGAGATGAATCCCGAACAACTGTGGGAAACAACAATGAACCCTGAAACGCGTATTCTGAAACAGGTAACAATTGACAATGCCGCCAACGTAGACTATATCTTCTCCATGCTGATGGGAGACGATGTAGCTCCACGCCGCGAGTTCATAGAGAAAAACGCGACATATGCGAATATAGACGCGTAATTTTTCATTCATTATTTTTTAATCAAAATCCATCCTCACATCTTACAATTTGAGGTAGCCCCGATCCTGCTTTTCTCTGGATCGGGGCTTTTTTATCAATGAAAACCAACCTGACCCCATTTATATTTTTCCTCCTTTAAATGCCCGAAGAAACAGATACTCATACCGACTCTTTTTTTCGATGAAATGGGCAGAAATTGTAATAGTTCACCGCCGGTAACAAACATAACCTCATTCATTTTTCTTATAAATTAATTGGATGAAAGACGATATTCTGCCAGAAAGTCTTAATTTTGGGACATTAAACCATTTAACTCGAATAATAACATGAAACTCACATTTCGAATTGAATACCGTACAGCCTGGGGAGAAGAACTGGGGGTGATACTGGACGGAAACAATAGTGAACCTATCATCCTTCGCACTCCAAACGGGGAACATTGGGAAGGTGAAGCTGAAATGCCGGACCTCCCTGCATGCGTGCCTGTTTCCTACCGCTATGGAGTATATCGTGACGGACAGTGCATCCGCCGTGAAAGCGGAACCATGGCTCATTTGTTTTGCCCCGGAAAAAAGAAAAACTGCCACTACATATTAAATGATTTCTGGAAAGACCTTCCGGCTGAATCTTACTTATACAGTTCCGCCTTCAGTGGTGATTATCAGTCTGAGACAACTATAAAAGTCACAGCAAGCGCCGATGGAAGCATTACTTTCCGGGCCTTATGCCCTTGTCTGCATCATAAGCGTCAAGTGCTGGCTATCAGCGGAGATTGCCCGGCTTTAGGCAATTGGGATATTCAAAAGACGGTCCTGATGGAAGAAATACAACCGAACGAGTGGACCATCACACTGAATGTTTCTACTTTGGAGTTTCCGCTAAGTTATAAGTTCGTAGCCTGCAACGCCGACAGCAAGCAGGTAGAGGAATGGGAGAACCACGACAACCGGATGCTTAATAATCCGGAATTAAAAAAAGGAGAAATTTACCTGACACCGGAAACTGAAGTTCATTTCACTTCATCGGCCCGTAAGGTGGCGGGAACAGCTATCCCTGTATTTTCTCTCCGCAGTGAGAAAAGTTTTGGAGTAGGAGATTTCGGAGATTTGAAGAAACTGATAGACTGGGCGGCAAAGACCCACCAGCAAGCTGTACAAATCCTCCCTATCAACGATACGACCATTACCCATACCTGGATGGATTCTTATCCCTACAACAGTATTTCCATTTATGCATTCCACCCGATGTATATTGACCTGAACCAGCTGGGTAAGATGAAGGATAAGGAAGCTTTGGCTGTTTTTGAAGCCCGCCGGCAAGAATTGAACGCTCTTCCCCAAATAGATTATGAAGAAGTGAACAATGCCAAACGTGCCTATTTGAAAGTGATGTTCCAACAAACCGGAAGGAAAGTGCTGGCTTCGGCCGAATTCAAAAAATTCTTTGAAGAAAATGAACATTGGCTGCTGCCATACGCCGCATTCAGCTATCTAAGAGATCTGTATGGCACTCCGGATTTCAGCCAATGGCCTGAGCATACAGAGTACAAGGCAGAAGAAATAGCAACCTTATGCGCACCGGACAGCTCTTGTTATGAAGAAATCGCCTTTTACTACTACACACAGTACCATTTACATATCCAATTACTTGATGCAGGAAACTATGCCCGCGAAAAAGGTATTATCTTTAAAGGTGATATCCCTATCGGCATCAGCCGCAACAGTGTGGAGGCATGGATTGAGCCGTATTATTTCAACATGAACGGTCAGGCAGGCGCACCGCCCGACGCATTCTCCGTGAACGGACAGAACTGGGGCTTTCCCACCTATAATTGGGAGGTAATGGAACAAGACAACTACCAATGGTGGCAGAAGCGTTTCCGCAAAATGGCAGAGTATTTCACAGCTTACCGCATAGACCATATTCTTGGTTTCTTCCGTATCTGGGAAATCCCATCTCATTCGGTACATGGTTTGCTGGGACAGTTTGTACCGGCATTGCCTATGAGTGTGGACGAAATTCAAAGTTACGGGCTGCCGTTCCAAAAGGACTTCATGACCAAACCGTTCATCAACGAAGAGATGCTAAACAAGATGTTTGGTGACAAAGCTTCCTTTGTAAAAGAAACATTCGTACAACATGCTCACGATGACATTTATGAAATGCGCCCGGAATATGATACCCAACGCAAAGTGGAGGCTTATTTCTCCGATAAGAAAGATGAAGAAAGTATCCATATACGCGAGGGAGTATATGCCTTGATAAGCAATGTATTATTTGTTCCCGACCGCAAGCACCCCTCCATGTACCATCCAAGAATTGCCGTTCAGAATGATTTCATCTTCGGGCGCCTCGACTGGAAGGAGAAAGATGCTTTCAACCGTCTGTATAATCATTATTATTACCAACGCCATAACCAGTTCTGGTATCAGGAAGCGATGAAAAAGCTGCCTATCCTGACACAAGCCACTTCTATGCTGGTGTGCGGAGAGGATTTAGGAATGGTTCCCGACTGTGTGCCTTGGGTAATGGACCAGTTGCAAATACTCAGTCTGGAAATCCAACGTATGCCCAAGAATCCCAAACACGAGTTCGGTCACGTGTGGGAATATCCGTACCGCTCGGTCTGTACTATTTCCACTCATGACATGTCTACTCTGCGGGGATGGTGGGAAGAAGATTACGAACAGACCTGCCGCTACTACAACCATGTAATGGGACACTGGGGAGAAGTTCCGGTTTCAGCTCCGGGATGGGTTTGCGAGGAAATAGTACGCCACCATCTGGAATGTCCGTCATTGCTGTGCATCCTGTCCTTTCAGGACTGGCTGTCAATAGACGAAGAAATCCGCTATCCCGATGTGAACGCGGAACGTATCAACGTACCTGCCAATCCAAGACATTACTGGAGATATCGTATGCATCTCACTTTGGAAGAACTGATAAAGAACAAGAAGTTCAATGAAAAGCTGGTAGAGATGATTGACACCACCGGCAGATTCTAACCATCCACCACAGACAGCCTGGGGCTGTCTGTGGTGACTCCCTACCCCAACGATAATCAATAACACACATACCATGAAAAAAATTCCCGATTTAGGTTTCTGGAAACTATGGAATATTAGTTTCGGATTCTTTGGCGTGCAGATAGCCTACGCTTTGCAAAGCGCGAATATCAGCCGTATCTTTTCCACTTTGGGAGCAGACCCACACAGTTTAAGCTATTTTTGGATATTACCTCCGCTGGCAGGAATCATCGTCCAACCCATCATAGGCGCACTGAGTGACCGCACTTGGACGCGTTTCGGACGGCGTATCCCCTATCTGTTTGCAGGAGCTCTGGTTGCTGTCTGCGTCATGTGCCTGCTCCCTAATGCAGGTAGTTTCGGAATGACAGTCAGTGCAGCTATGGTATTCGGTCTGATATCACTGATGTTCCTTGATACCTCTATCAATATGGCCATGCAGCCCTTCAAGATGATGGTGGGCGATATGGTGAATGAAAAACAAAAAGGACTGGCTTACTCCATTCAGAGTTTTCTCTGTAATGCCGGCAGTCTGGCAGGATATCTTTTCCCGTTTATTTTTGCCGCCATCGGCATCAGTAATATTGCTCCCAAAGGTGTTATTCCCGACTCTGTCATCTATTCTTTCTACATCGGCGCATTGATACTGATTCTATGCGTGATCTATACTTCGGCCAAAGTAAAGGAATTTCCTCCCGAAGAATATGCAACATATCATGGCATCACCCATGAAAGCAAAAAAGAAAAGACAAATATGTTCAAATTGCTGGTCAAGGCTCCCAAAGCCTTTTGGACAGTAGGACTGGTACAATTTTTCTGCTGGGCAGCCTTCATGTTCATGTGGACTTACACCAATGGAACAGTTGCTTTGAATGTGTTCGACACACCGGTCATAACAACCATGACAAACGGTGTTTCCAGAGTGGTACTGGATACACAATCCGCACAATACCAGACAGCGGGAGATTGGGTCGGGATCTTATTTGCTGTCCAAGCCATCGGTTCCGTTATTTGGGCAACGATCATCCCGATGATTCAGAACCGCAAATTTGCCTACGTACTCAGTCTGGTATTGGGAGGCATTGGATTCATCTCCATTTTCTTATCCATAATCAATATGCTTTATTGCATCCTTCATCCTGATAGGTTGCGCATGGGCAGCCATGCTGGCCCTTCCCTTTACCATTCTGACCAATGCATTAACAGGAGGACATATGGGAACCTATCTGGGATTATTCAATGGAACTATTTGTGTTCCACAGATTGTCGCAGCTTCTTTAGGAGGTATCGTACTGAAGATGTTTACCAGTCCGGGTAGTGTCGCTCCGGAAGTAAACATGCTGGTATTGGCTGGAGTGTTCCTGATTATCGGTGCCGGCTGTGTAAGTATTATCAAAGAGAGGTAAAGCGTTTCCCGAAAGTAATATATGCTCATTCCATCACCACCGTTCAATGTTCTGTTTCCCGAAACTGAAATTCACTCCGCGGTATCAAAACTTTGTTTTTGAAAACATGAACTTATAATCTGAAATTTGAGCATCCTAAAAGACTAAAGAAAGGATCGTATCATTACTCAATACAGAGTTTGATACGACCCTTTTACGCGTTATAATTACTATCTGCAACTTTTCAAAGCTGTCATTTTGGTTTTGACACATTCATCTTCATTCCGTCCAGCATTATTCCAACTTCTCCATGAATTCTGGATGCCGATAGAAAAAATCATACGCCATATAATAAAGTACAAAGCGGTACTCATTTCTGACACATGAGTTACATCCTGCGCCCAAGTATATAATAAAACGAAGAGATAAATAATTGATTTTTACCTGTTTAGACTACAAAATACAAGATAGGTTTTTATCGATCTCTTAGTAAGAGATATATAATTCTCGTGCAAAAATAAGGAAAGTTTTGATAACTAATACACTTTTCATTAAAAAAATACGATCTAAAGCAAAAAAAAGCCTTTTTTCTTATTTAATCTTTCTCTCAACAGCCCACTTCTCATTGATTTAATTATTTGATTTTATGCATATTACATCTATTTTGTCGATCTCTTACTAAGAGATCGACAAAATAAGCAAATAAAAAAACGAAAAAAGAATTGAATGGAATACCTGTTTCTGCGACGTAAAAAGACCCGCTACACTTCGGTGCGCCAAAAGACTTTGCTCTATCGTGCCGCCTCTCGCCGATGGGAGAAGGAGTTTGCGTTGCGGACGGACGTCCGCCGGATAGATGCTCTTATATATAAAGGTATATTATACCTGATGGAAGTGCGTCAAGTATTCCTCGATTCCTCTCTTTCGCTGAAGACACTGAGTGCGATGCTGGAGACAAACCAGACTTATTTAAGTAATGTGGTGAACCGCTATTTCGGCTGCAACCTGAAAGAACTAGTAAACACTTACCGAGTGGAATACGCCAAAGAGCTGCTCCGCAGCGGACGATGCCCTATAGAGGAAGTTCCCGTACGCAGCGGCTTCGGTTCGAAAAGCCCTTTCTATGTGGCGTTCGGAAAAGTGACGGGCATGACGCCCCGGCAGTATGTGGCACACGAGAGGAATCCGCTGAAACAGGAGGAAAACAATTAAGTCCTTTTATAATAAATGGTATGTATAACCAATTTTAGTTTTTTAAATTTATAAATTTAAAGTTTTCTATTATTTATGAACAAAAAGTTTTTAAGTGCAATCCTGTTCGGAGCCTTGATGGTTTCGTCAACAGGAACATTTGTGTCTTGTAAAGACTACGATGATGACATTGACGAGCTGACTTCACGCGTGGATGGCATCGAAAGTCAAATCAAAGACTTGGAAGCAAAAATCAATGCTGCCAACTGGATTACTTCTGTAACTCCTGCCACAGGCGGTTTCACTGTTGCTTTCAATGACGGTAGCAGCTACACCATTACCAACGGTAAGGACGGTGAAGCAGGTGCTGCAGGTACAGAATGGACTATCTCGGAAGATGGTTTTTGGGTATGCAACGGTGAGAAAACTACCGTTAAAGCTGTAGGCCAGGACGGCGCACAGGGTGAACCGGGCAAGGATGCTCAGCCTGAAGTGAAAAAGGAAAACGGCAAGTGGTATTTGTGGAACGGTACAGAATTTGAAGAATTTGCCGGCGCTACCGCTCCTGCTGCAAATATTCCTTTCTACTATACTGATCCTACAGATCCAAACTACAACATCTTGGTGATTTATGATGAAAATGGTAAAGAACCATTGGAGATTCGCCTGCCGATGGCTGCCGATCTAGGTCAGATTGTAGTCCTTGGTGAAAATTTAGACATTAATTACCATCGTTTCAATGGTCTGCACATAAATAAAGAGGGTCAAGTTAAAGAAGCTACATGGGATGGAAGCAAGGCTATGCCGGCTAAGGGGCAATATATGTTGACTGCCAACCAAGACTATGTTTATGTACAAGTCGTTCCTTCTAATTACGACATCTCTAAACTGAACTTTAAGTTGGTTAACACGAAAGGTGACGAAGCTCCGGTTGTATTCGGTACTCCTGTTCCTACCAATGATGCCATCAGCAACAGCAGAGCTATTTCAGAAAGTGGCGTTTTTGCAATTCCTTATTCATTAAAGGATATGACTCCTGCTGAAATGAAAACCTATGAGAAAAACATTAAAGGAAAAGCACTATCACTGGTTGCTAGCGAAAATGTACGCTCAATTTATAATTATGGTGTAGAATTGAAGCAAGCTAATAATAAAAACGGTGCTACATTCAAAGACAGAACTATTCCTGTTGAATCTATAGGAGAACCTGTAACAATTGTTCCTGAAGAAGCCGGAGACATCTACGATTCATATTTGGTCATGGCAGACGATGAAGCCAAAGCTGACTCTGTAAGATATGGTATTTCTATTGATGGTATGACTTTCTCATACAAGGAAACTATCAAAGGCCAAGCAGTGAAATTTACTGTTCGCCAGGTAACAAACACGGCTATGGTTGTGATTAGTGACCCTGTAACTGTAACCTTTGGTAAAGAAGCTCCTGAAACAACTGAAATCATATTAGCAGAACAAGCTCATAACGCAGTTGCTACTTACACAAACGCGGCCGGACAAAAGATTGCTAACCAATTCATCATTGCAGACTTTGCTCCTTACTTTGCAAAAGTTGCTCCTACAGCCGGTGACCGTCTGGTATGGAATGATGATATGGCAAACTTCACAAACAATGTGAAACTGATTTGGGATGAGCTGAATGAATATGGCGAATCAGTAAAAGAAGACGGAATCGATGTAACAACCCAATTGTTTAAGACCGCTATTCTTTTGAATGCTAACAACAGCAATGACAATGGTAAGGTTAATATGTCTAACTTCTCTAAAGTGAAGATTCAGTTTAATGAAGAATATGCAGGTATTACTTTGGGCAATGGTACATTGAAAGCTGTTATCGAAATGAAGGACAAGAAGGGCAATCTGCGTCAGACTGTCGAAATTCCGTTTACTATCGCGAAACCGACTGCAGAAGAAATTAACAGCCACGTTACATGGGATGCTCAATACTATAGCAATGGCGTATTGAAAGTTGTAGAGCAAAATAGCATTACATTGAATACCTTCTTCAAAGGTGCTAACGCTACTTTGGTTACAGAAAATGCCGCACCGGCAACAGGTAATGACAAGATTAAGATCGAAAATGGTGTTGTAACCTTAAAGGATGACGGTAAGAAGAACACAGTTTATACTATTAAAAACTTGAAGATTAGCTTCTTGGGAACTGATACTTCTTACGCTAAGAATGCAAGCGGAGAAAATACATCCCGTACTTAGTGGTATCGAAAACTTTGAAAGTTTAACTTCGCTACTCTTAAGGGGTGATGACATCGTTATCGGTAATGTAGCAGTAAT
>ENA-OQKK01000012-OQKK01000012.1-human-gut-metagenome-genome-assembly--contig:-NODE-12-length-73226-cov-3.711870_pt1 | contig 73226 bp, 53 predicted proteins | sample MGYA00242648_ERZ504797 | MGnify/ENA primary metagenome ERZ504797 (study PRJEB26092, sample SAMD00036412) | human gut metagenome | host: Homo sapiens | study: EMG produced TPA metagenomics assembly of... | reverse complement strand
CAAAATATGAATAAATAATCAACCGGCTTAAATACTGATAATACAGGTTTTACTTATTCTATTAACATATTGTTGATAAGAATATGAGTTAAAAACTTTAATGGTTATGAACGCCTGAAATAGTGATTAAATTGTGTTGATATTGATTGTTTAAGTTATGTGATTAATTTTTGGATTGTTGATTTTAAGTGTATGTTATACCATTATTTGAAATATGCAAGAAATACTTTTGAAATGATATCCTCATTCTTTTTACATGTTTTCAACCGTTATCAACAAGGGGATGTGAATTAGTTATTATCTTTTCTTGTATAAAGAAATCCATCTGTTTTTACAATTGAGTTTTAGGACTGAAGTAAAAAATAAAAAGAGAGTAGGAGAGACTTCTTTTTCATTATATAGGCGTAAAGATCATAGATTTTTATGTAAGTTTGTAACCGTTAATAGTAAAGTAGAAAATAGAGTATGAGGAAACTCAAAATAACAGAACTGAACCGGCTTACTGTAGACGAATTCAAGAAAGCCGATAAGTTGCCTTTAGCAGTGGTGCTGGATGAAGTACGCAGTTTACACAACATAGGGTCAGTGTTTCGCACATCGGATGCATTTTTGGTAGATTGCATTTATTTATGTGGTATTACAGCCACTCCTCCCCATCCCGAAATGCATAAAACAGCTTTAGGAGCTGAGTATTCGGTGGAGTGGAGATATAAAAGAATACGCTTGATGCCGTTCAGGAACTTCATGATCAAGGGTTTACCGTATTGGCTATCGAACAGGTGGAAGGCAGTACTTTGCTGGATAAACTGGAACTGGATGCCGATAAAAAATATGCCATCGTAATGGGAAATGAAGTGAAAGGGGTACAGCAGGAAGTGGTCAATGCTTGCGACGGTTGTGTTGAGATTCCCCAATACGGCACAAAACATTCGTTGAATGTATCGGTTACCACAGGAATTATTTTATGGGAGTTTGCCAATAAATTAATGAAATTCAGATAATAAGAGTAAAATTCAAACAGTAGGAATCAGTTAGATTTGTCCGTTTTCAACTAACAATACCACCCGTTCGGTCAGTCGATCCTCTCCCTCCGGATGATATTCTTTCTTCAGGCTGGCACCAAAAAGTGCTGCAAAAGTTTGATAGAATCCGGCTTTAAAGGGTCCCATAAAAGCTTTTACCAATTCATAAGAGGAAGAATCCGTCTGACGGTTTACTAACTTTATCAACAGTTTACCCTGTGAAAAGGTTAATTTCTTCATAATCGGTGTATATTGCTCTTTTAGTCCCTTCTCTACGAGTTTCAGGTGCTTTTCCCTGGCTTTTTTGTCAGGCAGTGTTTCTATATATTCGTAAGTTTCTATCACAGCACGGTTAATTTCACGGGCTAATGGCAGGGTTTTCTTCACATTCCTTACCAGGCGGTAGTATTCCCGTCTTTCTTTTTCGTTTTTGAATTTTAATGGTCTGAAAATGTATACATTAGGTAACTGTACAGCTGGAATAGTATCTCCTTTGTATACACATACAGGTACCATGTATCCGTTTATAGTAGTCGTTTGTTGCTGGGAATAAGCAGCAGCGGCTATAAAGGAAAAAAACAATGCTATAAAGAGTTTCCTTTTCATCTTGGTGCAAAAGTAGCAAGAAATATGATTACTCTGTATAGTGGATAAAACTATTTAACTTAAAACACGCCAATGAATTACAAAATGAACAGGTTGTTAAGAGTAATGTTAATTATCTGTATTACAATACTTTTATCGGTGCATAACCTGTGTGCGCAGGAAGTATGGGAAGAACTGGCAGAGCAATTGATGGATGAAGATGAAAACAGTTCGTTTCAATGGGATACTCACTTTGAGGAGCTTTCCGAATTACGTGAAAATCCCATCAATATCAATACAGCAACTAAAGAGCAACTGGAACGTTTTCCATTTCTCTCTGACCAACTGGTAGAGAATATATTGTATTATCTGTACAAATATGGTCCTATGCTTACCCGCAATGAGTTATGGATGATTGAAGATATTGACAGGCAGACTATTCACTATTTACTACCCTTTATTTACTTTGAAACTCCTGAAAAAGAGCAATATAAACCAAATATAAAGCGAATATTGAAATACGGTAAACAAGAGTTATCAACACGTGTCGATATTCCTTTTTATACGAAGGCCGGGTATCAACAGTACCCGGCAGAAACTTTAAAAAAGAATCCGAACAAACAGTATTTGGGATATGGATATTATCATAATCTGCGATATAGTTTTCATTATCGGGATCAGATTTATGCAGGAATTACTGCTGAAAAGGATGCAGGAGAACCTTTCTTTACCGGACAAAATAAAAAAGGTTATGATTTTTATTCACTATACTTGTTAATTCGTAATATAGGTCATATCAAGACTTTAGCTCTTGGTAATTACCGTGTCAGCTATGGTTATGGACTAGTTATCAACACTGATTTCGGGATGGGAAAAACAGCTACACTCTCTACTTTGGGAAATAAGAGCCGGGGCATACGCAAGCATTCTTCTACCGATGAATATAACTATTTTCAAGGAATGGCAGTCAGCTATAAGTTGGCGAAAAGATGGACATTGGATGGTTTCTATTCTTATCGGAAGATGGATGGTATTGTTGATAACCAGTTTATAAGATCGTTGAAAAAAGATGGATATCACCGGTTGTGTCGTGAGTTTGAGAAGAAAAATACATTAACTAATCAGTTGGTTGGCAGTAATTTAAATTATAATGGAAAGTACTGTGAGTTAGGATTAACAGCTGTTTATAATGTTTTCAACAAGCCGTTGAATCCTGAGAAGAAGTACTATAATATTTATTATCCCCGTGGAAAGGACTTTTATAATGTGGGAGGAGATTATAAATTCTTTTGGAAACGCTTCTCTTTATTGGGTGAAACGGCTATAGACAAATGTGGCACTTGGGCAACCATGAATATGTTACGTTATTCACCGAAAGGAGGAACACAGTTAATAGTTATGAACAGGTATTATGATGCCAAATATCAATCGGTTTATGCTCGTTCTATAGGAGAGGGAAGTACGGTACAAAATGAGAGTGGATTTTATATAGGATTGGAAACCAGTATTTTAAAGTATATCAAAATGACTTGTTATGGTGATTTTTTCTATTTCCCTTGGAAGAAATATTTAGTAAGCAAAGCAGGAACCAAAGGATTGGATGGATTACTCCAATTAAGTTATTCACCTACTTATGAACTGGAAATGTTTATAAGATATCGTTATAAAAAGAAGGAAAAGGACTTCACTGCTGAGGATAAAACCAAGCAAACTATTCCATCTATTCAGCAGAAATGCCGATACCAATTGAATTATAGCGTGAAAGATAAACTGACATTGAAAACCATAGCGGATTATGTACGCATCAACTTTCGTGGGCAATCTGCTTCCAATGGTTTTCTGGTTTCTCAAAGTGCTGCTTATACATTTCATTTGCTTCCTCTTCAGCTTGATTTGAGTGCCGCATGGTTTAATACGGATGACTATAATTCCCGTCTTACTATCTATGAAAAGAGTGTGCTCTATGCTTTTTCCATGCCTTCATTCTATTATAAAGGTATGCGTGTGGCAGTGAACGCCCGTTATGAATTGAATAAACACATTATCTTGCAGGCCAAGTACGGAACTACCCATTATTTCAATCGGGATAAGATAAGTTCCGCTTTGGAGGAAATTGACGGCAGTACAAAGAGTGACCTTTATTTGCAGTTGAGACTGAAATTCTGAAAACATTCTGTATTTTTGTACTGTTATCAACTGAAAAAAGAACTATGTCAACAGTCATTTATCCTTCTCCCATCTTCGGTCCGGTACATAGTCGTCGTTTGGGAGTGTCTTTAGGAATCAATCTTCTTCCTGAAGATGGTAAATTTTGTACCTTCGATTGCATTTATTGCGAATGTGGTTTTAATGAAGATCATCGTCCCCAAAAGAAACTGCCTACTCGCGAGCAGGTTCGTGAGGCTTTGGAAGCCCGTTTGATTGATATGCAGCAGAATGGTCCTAAACCGGATGTGCTGACTTTTGCCGGTAATGGCGAACCGACGGCTCATCCTCACTTTGCAGGAATTATAGAGGATACTTTGGCATTGCGTGATATATATTTTCCTCAGGCAAAAGTGAGTGTATTGAGTAATTCTACTTTTATTCACAAACCGGAGGTATTTGATGCATTGAATAAGATAGATAATAATATATTGAAGCTGGATACTATTGATACGGATTATATTCGATTGACAGACCGCCCGACCGGGCACTATGATGTACGGAAAATTATAAAAGGGATGAAAGCTTTCAAAGGTAATCTAATTATTCAGACCATGTTCATGAAAGGCAAATATCAAGGGCAGGATGTGGATAATACTTCAGATCGGTATGTGCTGCCCTGGCTGGAAACGGTGAAAGAGATTGCTCCCCGTCAGGTGATGATTTACACCATCGACCGTGAAACGCCCGATCATGATTTGGAAAAGGCTACTCATGAGGAATTGGACAGAATAGGAAAATTGATAAAGGATTCCGGCATTCCGGTATCGGTCTCGTATTGAGAAAAAAGTAAGTTGACTTCAAAGGGCAAGTAAGTTGACTTACTTTGCCGATGAAGTGAACTTACTTTGCTCATGAACATATCTTACTTTTTCAGGTCACTATTAAAACATATAATTTATTCCTGGATATTTTTCAAAGACTGGAGATACGTTGTTTCACATACTTGCAATTGAATGGATTTGAATAATAATGGAATATACTTCTATCCCTGATTATAATGATGGAAGCTTTAATCTTTATCAGAACGAACTGATGAACTTTTTCATCTTTCTGACCAAGGTACATCCAGCTTTTATTCTTGACAAGTCATTGAAAGCCTAATGCCGTCAGTTTGTCCTGTCCGCTTGCGATGAGCTTTGTGATATGAATAAATAACATCACTTTAGCCGATTTCCAGCTGAGAATTAATGAATTGTTAGTTCTTTTGCAGGATGCCCATACTTTTGTGAATATAGAACCGTTGTCGCTATATCCATTTTCTGTCCGCTATTTTAACGGGAATTTTTATTTATACTCCATTTTTTGGAACACATGATTCAGGATATGAATCAAAGGGGAGTTTCTTTGCTGGTTGTTGATATGCGGTATAATGGGGGAGGTAACAGCCTTTTAGGAAATATGCTGTTGGAGGCATTGAATATTCATTTATCTATTTCCATAAGCTATGGAAATACAACAAACACGAAGAAAGCACTTGGCTATATGGCAGGAAGGGCTTAGGGATGCGGATAAGGTCTTTTAATGATAAATCTGATTTCAAGATTTTAAAACACCAGTGAGGAGTATGGGGGCATTTTACACTTATTTACTGAAAAAAGGATATTGGCTTTCTATTCCTGTCCCTCATTAGCAGAATAGAATCAAAAAGGAGAGCATTTATTTTAGTCCATAATGCTCTCCTTTCTTATTTTATTTTTCTATAATAGCCTTTGCTTTCTCCAAAGCCACATTGATATTAGGACAGATATTTTCTTTTCCCAGCAGTTCATTAAATCCTGATTTTTCAAGAATTTGATGCACTTTTTCATTCACTCCCGAAAGCACAATCTGAATATTTTCTTTCTTAGACATTTCGCATAGATTAGTCAGGTTGTGAATACCGGTAGAATCAATGAATGGTACTTTACGCATACGTACGATCCGTACTTTGGGACGGTCGCCCAGTTCGGACATGATTTCCTCAAACTTGGTAGCGATACCAAAGAAGTAGGGACCGTTGATTTCATATACTTCCACACCTTTGGGAACCATGAGATGTTCTTCGTGCACTTCCAGATCGGATTCATTATTGGGGTCGATTTCATTTTTGATAACCGATATTTCTGTTGTTTCCATGACACGTTTCATGAACAATACACAGGCAATGAGCAAACCCACTTCAATAGCTACGGTCAAATCGAAGATAACAGTCAAGAAGAAAGTGATCAACAATACGGTGACGTCTGATTTCGGATTCTTCAGCAACGCTTTGAAAGTACGCCAGCCGCTCATGTTATAGGAAACAATCACCAATACACCTGCCAGACAGGCCATCGGGATATATTGTGCTAGAGGCATCAGGAACAAGAGAATCAGCAACAGAATGACTGCATGAATGATACCTGCAACAGGTGATTTTCCACCGTTGTTGATATTGGTCATGGTACGTGCGATGGCTCCTGTAGCAGGAATACCGCCAAACAGCGGAGCGATAATATTGGCTGCGCCCTGGGCTATCAGTTCCGTGTTTGAATCGTGGCGGTCACCAATGACACCATCGGCTACGGCAGCAGACAACAGAGATTCTATGGCTCCCAGTACAGCAATGGTGATGGCAACCGGAAATAAATTCTTGATAGCTTCCCAATTTAATTCGGGCACTACTGCATCCGGCAGCTGTGACTGAATGGTAAAACGGTCGCCAATGGTGTCGATACAAGTGATTCCGCCATATGTTTTCATCAGGTACACGGCAATGGTTACTACAATGATGGCAATCAGTGAACCTGGAATCTTTTTTGAGAACCGGGGAGTCAGTGCGATAATCAGGACGCTGACTATGCTGACAATGGCGTTCCACCAATTAACAGTATCAAAATGACGGAAATACATCATCCATTTACCTATGAAGTCTCCCGGTACTTTTTCTCCTCCGAAGTTCAGTCCGAAGATATCGGCAATCTGTGTCGTAAAGATGGTAACGGCAATACCACTGGTAAATCCTACAATAATGGGATAAGGAATGAATTTGATAACAGCTCCCAGCTTGAATACACCTAATAAAATAAGGAGTACTCCTGCCATAAGAGTTGCTACTGTTAATCCGCTGATGCCGTATTCTTGGATGATTCCATAGATAATTACGATAAATGCTCCGGTAGGTCCGCCTATCTGTACTTTGCTTCCTCCTAATAAAGAGATGATAAATCCTGCTACAATAGCAGTGATGATGCCTTTTTCTGGGGAAACTCCCGAAGCGATACCAAATGCGATAGCCAGTGGAAGTGCAACAATACCTACGATAATTCCGGCCATGAGGTCGGCCATGAAGCTCTCTTTTGAATAATTCTGTAGGGTAGTGAAGAGCTTCGGTTTGAATTCAAATGCTTTCATTTGTCAACTACTTTATGCTATGATTTTAAACGAGTTGCAAAAGTAGAGAAAATTAATGTATAAATTAAGGTATTATTCTATTTAAATTCGTATTTTTGTTATTCATAGGGTGTTTTGTTGATGGTAATGGTGCGTTGGGCGGTAGAATCATTTGTGATACTGGTTACATCTCCTCTCGTAGTGAAGTAAACGTAATTTCCTTTATCGTAAAAAACGATATACCTTGCAACCGTCATGTTCAAACAGATAGCTGACAGTGTAAGTGGAGTTGTTTTCAGACTCTCCGATTTTTAACGGTATGGACGCACATGAATTAAATCCTATTATAGTAAGGAGGGGAAAAGTGAATAATTTGATGATGTTTTTCATAATGGAAAATGTTAATGTTGTTGTGAACACAAATATAGGTGTTCTTGTTTATTTTATATAAAGTGAACGTTTAATTAAATATAAAAACGTAATTGTAATGATACAATTTTGTAAATAAAATATATATCTTTGTGTCATCAACAGATGATCAAATAATACTAACTAATAAAACTAACAATTATGGCTAAAAGCGTAAAAGGTACACAGACAGAGAAAAACTTGCTGACTTCATTTGCAGGTGAATCACAGGCTAGAATGCGTTATACTTACTTTGCAAGTACAGCAAAGAAGGAAGGTTATGAACAAATAGCAGCTATTTTTACAGAAACAGCCGATCAGGAAAAAGAACATGCAAAACGTATGTTTAAATGGTTGGAAGGCGGTATGGTAGAAATTACTGCCAGCTATCCTGCAGGTATCATTGGTACCACTATGGAAAATTTGAAAGCTGCCGCTGCCGGTGAAAATGAAGAATGGACTACTGATTACCCTCACTTTGCTGATGTGGCCGATCAGGAAGGTTTTCCTGCTATCGCTACTATGTATCGCAGAATCGCTGAAGCTGAAAAGGGGCATGAGGAAAGATATCTGGCTTTATTGAAGAATGTGGAAGAAGGCACAGTATTCAAGAAAGCGGAAGAAACTGTATGGCAGTGCCGTAACTGCGGTTACATTTATGTAGGTACGGAAGCTCCTGAAGTATGTCCTGCATGTCTGCATCCGCAAGCTTATTTCGAAGTGAAGAAGAATAATTATTGATTGAAATAAAACCACTCGTTCATCATGGATCCGGTTTCTCTGAAAAGGGGAAACCGGTATTTTTTATTTTTAGGAAATGATTTTTGATTGGTTTTTATTCTTCTCTTTTCCCGTTTACAAATTCCCCCGGTTTCATGCCGAACTGTTTTTGGAAACATTTGGAGAAATAAGACGGATTATTGAATCCTACCATATAACAGATTTCATTGATGCGATATTTGTTTTCTGCCAGCAAGATCGCTGCTTTTTTCAAACGTACCACTTGAATCAGTTCATTAGGGGTGATATTGGCCAATGTCTTTATTTTGGCAAACAGGCCCGAACGGCTGATACACAATTTTTCGGTCAGGAAATCTACGGATAATTCCGGATTGGAGAAATTCTCTTCTATGATTTCATTCATACGGGTAAGGAACTTGTCGTCCATAGAATTATTGGCAATGCTGTTCAGCGGAACCAACGGCATCTTCGAGAATTTCTGACGCAGCAGATTACGCAAGTCTACCAGATTCTTGATACATGCTTCCAAGTATTGCATGGAGAAAGGTTTCTCTATGTAGGCATCTGCACCACAATCCATACCTTCTATCTTGGAGTTGGTATCTGTCTTGGCCGTTAGCAGGATGAAGGGTATATGACTGGTAGCCTGGTTAGTCCTTATTGCTTTGCAGAATTCCACTCCGTCCATGCGTGGCATCATCCAGTCGCTTACAATGAGTGTCACTTCGTTTTCTTTTAGTTTATTCAGTGCTTCTATACCGTCTTCTGCGGTAAGTATGCTGTATTTATCAGCCAGACTACTCGAAAGGAAATTCAACATTTCCTCATTATCATCCACAATCAGCATGGTTGGTTTATGTTTGATAGGAGAACCGGAGAGGTCCTCTTGCAAGATTCCTTCGGGAATGGCTGGGTTGTTCAATAGTGATGTGCCCGTATCCTGTGGCAGGACTTGTGCTTGTTCTATAGGCAACGTTACGATAAAAGATGATCCTTTGTTAACCTCGGATTCCACTTCAATACAGCCATTGTGTGATTCTACGATACTTTTGACAATGCTGAGGCCGATACCTGTTCCCGGCTTGTTATCCATAGCCTGATAGAACGGATGGAATATCTTCTTTTGTTCTTCTTTGCTGATCCCTATGCCGTTATCTGTCACTCGGATTATAAAAGTATGTTGTTCCGGCTGTACGATACAGGTAAGAGTAACTTCATCTTTTGTGTATTTACTGGCATTGGTCAACAGATTGCTGACTAGTTTGGTTACCGCCTCACTGTCTACTATAGCCGTGAAATCTGCTTCAGGATATTTTACAGTAAGCCGTGCTCCATGTTGGGCGATGAAAGGTTCGAAACGTTCACAAACCGCTTTGAGCAGTTGGTGGATATTTTGGGAAGCAAACTTCATTTTCATTCCTTCCTGTTCCACTTTCCGGAAATCCAGCAATTGGTTTACCAGGAACAGCAGACGCTGGCTGTTACGGTCAATAATATTCAGATCGTCGCGTACTGTAGACGGCAGGGACACGGGAGATTTCATTATTTTCTCCAAAGGTCCTATGATAAGGGATACCGGTGTGCGTATTTCGTGGGCTATCATGGTGAAGAACTTGATTTTGGCTTCGTGTACTTCTTTTTCCTTGTTGGCGTTCAGTTTGTTTATTTCAGCCGTATGTTTCTTCTCTGTCCGTTTGATGATGAAGCGGATGACGAATCCGAAAGCTATGCAAACCAATACAAAATAGAGCAGTTTGGAAGCGGTGGACCAATAGAAAGGAGGGTGGATGGTGATTTTCAGACTGGTTCCTTTTTCATTCCATATTCCGTCATTATTGGTCGCTTTTACTTTGAAAAGATAGGTTCCTGCGGGCAAATTGGTGTAAGTGGCCTTATTTTGGGAGCCTACATAGTTCCAGTCTTTGTCAAATCCTTCCAGTTTATAGGCGTATTTGTTTTTATTGGGAATGCAATAGCTTAAAGAGGCATAAAGCAAGCTGAATGCATTTTCTTTATAGGATAGCTCCAGTTCTTCCAACTGGTTGAGAGATTTTGGAAGCAGTTTGTTTCCAGTTTGGATTTCCTTATTATCTATTTCCAGTTCTGTAATGATTACTGGAGGAAGCATCACATTTGTCTTAATCTGATGAGGGTAGAAAGCATTGAATCCGTTTACTGAGCCGATATAGATTTTTCCATCCGATGCTTTTAAGGCAGCATTAGGTAGGAATTGTTCACTTTGCAGTCCGTCGCTTTTAGTAAATACTCGGCAACCTTCTCCAGGGGTGTAGCGCACTAGCCCTTTGGTGGTGGTGAGCCACAATGTGCGTTGGTCTTCGATGATGCTGCATATATTGTGACTGGGAATTTCAAGAGGTAAAGTTTCGAATGCATCTTCTTCCGCATTGTATTTGCAGAGCCCGTTCATGGTTCCCACCCACATCTCTCCGTTTGTGTCAATCAGTACGCAGTTCACTTGGTTGTTTGCCAGTGAGTTCGGATTTTTATGGTCATGTATATAGTTCTTCCATATCTGTTTTTCTGGATGGTATTTAATAATCCCTTGCCTTGGGTGGAGAACCAGAGATTTCCTTTGGTATCCTGGTCAATGTCAATGGTCAGTGCGTCCAAGTCTTTAATTCGGGTGAAATTATCTTTTCCCGGTTATATAGATTTACTCCGGACATGGAGGTGATCCATATTCTCTCTTTTCTGTCTTTGAATATGGCATAAGAACTGGTTCCGTCCAGTGAGGCGGGATTATCCTGATAGGCAGAATATGTTTTAAAAGTTCCCGTTTGCAGATTTAATACGTTTACCCCTCCAGTATAAGTACCGATCCATAAATTATCATCGTCCATACAAAGTGCATGTACATTGTGATAGGACAGACTGTTTTTTCCCTCTAAGGGCAAATAATGGGAAAATTTTCTATTTTTGGGAGAAAAGCGGTTTAACCCTCCGTCATCCGAAGCGATCCACACATCTCCGTTAGAGTCTTCGCAGAACCGTCCGATGACTGTTCCGTTAACAGAATTGGAGAAACGTGAGTGGACAAAACTTTCGAATTGTCCAGTATTGGGTGAAATATAATTTACTCCTCCATAGTAAGTTCCGATCCATATTCCACCTTCATGATCTTTTATAATAGGATAAACAAAACGGTTGGACAATGAATGTGGGTTTGTTTCATCTTCTGTAAACAATTGATATTCCTCTGTAATGGTATTGAATAACAGAAGCCCGTCATCCGAGCCTATGAGTAGCTGGTGAGGGGCATATTCCATGATAGAATGAATATGGGTGGCACCTTTTCCGTCTGTGGGATGCAGATAAGTAGTGGCCTTTCCGCTGTATTTATCGATTTTTTGCAAACCACACTCCCAGGTTCCTAACCACAGTGTATGTTCCGAGTCTTCCAACATGACCAATGCGTTTGAGTCATGCTTTCCGCTTTCATAGGAGAGCGGAAAAGTCTCGAATTTATTTTCTGCTTTGTTCAGTTTGAAAAGACCTGAGTTTCCCCAATTGGTAATGGCCCATATTTGGTTTTCACTATCCACCAGTACACTTGCCATTAAACCATTTGCGTTTTTAAATTCGTATTGCTCCAAGTGGTTGGTGATAGTGTTGTATTTGAATATTCCTTGTCCTACCGTAGTGAACCATAGGTTTTTTGTCTTTTATCTTTCGACAATATGGTTCGTATTTGTTTCAATATGGATATTTTTGGAGGTGGCCAGTACAAAAGGCATTATATCTTCTGTTTCGTAATCATAGATATATATGCCTTCGTCTGTACCTATCCATATTTTGTTGAGGGTGCTGTATAAAGATGAAATAGCTTCATTAGCTCCCCTATCTTTCAGTCTATAGAGTTTTACAGTAGTGCCGTCATAGCGGTTCAGTCCTTCATCCGTTCCTATCCATAGAAAACCGTATTTATCTTGCATTAAAGCACGTACCGAATTGGATGATAGTCCGTCTTCTACAGAAAAATGACGGAAACAGAGGTCATTGGACGCTGCAAACAGAATCATCGGCATCAGTAAGTTCAATAGCAATAGGACTAGTCTTTTCATAGTATTTTCTTCTTATTTTCTAAATCTTATGCAAGATTACTATTTTTCTGAGAAAGAAAAGAGAAAATTCGAAGAAAAAGTGAGGATTCCAGATGAATCTTTCAATAGACCTTTTCAGACATTCTCTAAAAGCTAGCTTATCATAATCCTGCTGCAGATTTTAAGCGGCTGATAGCTGTTTCTATCATATCATGTGTGCCACTGCCGTCTGCTACGTATTTTATGACCATTTCAGTGAATGCAACAGCGTCTTTTAATGTCGGATCTGTAGAATCGTCTATGGTGCCTACGCGCCTTAATAGAGCAGATAAAGGTCTTAAATCTTCCATTTCGGGTAAGTTACCCGGTCTCATTGTATTGATGACGGTATTCAAACTAGCTACTATGGCATTGACTTCTCCTTGGGAGTAGTTTTTATCCTTATTAAAATATACATTTTGGGCATGTTCCAATGTACGTTTCAAACGGGTAAACCCGAAATGAGCCCAAGGAGCAAATTCAGGAACCTTGACTGCGAGAGCATTCCATTTTTCTTGGTTTGTTTGGCGTTCCATAGCTATATTAAGTAACTCCTTTAATTCTGTTTTATCTACATTATTTGCCAGTACCAAAGAAGCGGTGGCATCTTGTAGTGATAAAGTTTGTTTATCAATAACGATTTGTAAATCAATGTTATCCATTACTTCATGGGCGCTTTCAAGAGTAGCTTGCAATGTTTTAAAACTATCAGTAGTATAAAGGTCCGGATTACATTTTTTAGCTATATGGATACTGGCTTCAAGATTGCTCTTATCTAATCGGGAGGCGACTAATGATTCTATGGCCTTGTCAATATTGTCTACACAAGTAGAAATGGTAGTTTCTGTCAGAGGAGATATTTTCATTAGTTTCTCTCCCTCTTGTATAGCGGTTGTTAGTTTGGCGAAACTTGCTTTTGTGTAATGGCTTTTACTAAATGCCGTAGTTTCTCGTAATTTTGCCGACAGAGCCATTTTCAGTTCTACAGTAGGATCTTTAATATGATTGATGCGGAAGTAATGAGTTGTATGGTCATGGCGATAATAATCTGGTTGGAAAGTTCGTCCACCTTGCATCAGTGTATATAAATTTCCTGTAGTACCGGTTTGCGGACCGTTAGGTTCAACAACGGTAATACTGGCAAGACGTGAGTCTATATTGAGTGTTGCTTCCGTCCAATTAGTGATATCGGTAGCTGTCATGGCAAACGGTCCATACATTAATGTACCTACCCAAGCCGTTTCAAGTTGGTGTCCGTCTTTACTTGCTATTTCGGTTGGTAGCTTGTCGGGACCATAGTCTATATGTTTAGTGAATGGCATTGTAATTTCTACTATATCATTTTCTTTCCATTGCCGGGTAGGTATTACCGCGTATGAACAAGGTTGATAATGAGTGGCAATAGAGATTCCATTTAGTTTTACATCAAAGCCGTCGGTGGCCCAATAAGGTACTCGAAGTTTCATGGCAAATCGGGCTTCTCCGGCAGTAACTTTAATTGTGGAGCTTTTTGCTGGCCACAAACATTCCTGTTGTAAAGTGATATTTTTCTCTTCCCAATGGAGTGTGGTAGGCATATAAAGGGCTACCCACAATGTATTGTCTGAAACAAAGTAGGTTGCTTCCTGATATTTTACATGATTTTCAGATCCCGTACCTCCGCAGCAGGTAGATTGCGGAGTTTCGTTGCCCCATGGTTTCGATGCATTTAGTCCTACGGCATATTGATAAGTAGTCTGATAGTGTTCAGGGTGTAATGAGCCGATTATTTGGTTGTAAAGTGTCCGTTCGTAATAATCCATGTAACGGGCATCGTCCGGATTAAAACAGTTGAGGTCTTTTGTTAATTTTAGCAAGTTATATGCACAACAAGTTTCATTGATATGTGGATTTGAGTGACTCTCTCCTTCAGATACGCCATTCATGGCCATACTTACTATTTGGGTATAGGGCTGTCTGAACATTTCGCCATTACCCACACCGCCGGTAGAATAACGATAACGTCCTTGTATTAAATTCCAGAAATTATGGGATACATGATAATAAAATGTATCATTGTTACTTAAATAACTTCTCAGTGCACCGATGATCATAGGGATATGCTGATTGGCGTGTCTGTTACGTATATCATCAATATTCTTTGAAAGCGGTTCGTAAAAGGCCGGACTATCAAAACAATTGGATGCTTCTATCAGACGCGCCTTCTCTTCAGGGGCGCTGACCATTTCTGAAAGACGTGCTAAAGATTCTCCCATACCTCCCACTTCACCTGCAATGTACATGTTCCACATTTCATAACGATTGCCGGGATGTGTCCTGTGTTCTTCTTGTGTTCCGTCTTTTTTTACATAAGTGCGGTAGTGCATTCTATTCCATACCCACAGACCCATATCTTTGGCTATGAGCAATGCTTTGTCGGCAATGCTTTTATCATCCATATAAGTTGCAATATCTATCAGACCCGCTAACTGTTTGTGAATGGGAGTAATAGGGGAGCCCATACCCAGTCCGAATTGTTATATGCACGATACATCTCTATCAGTGCGGGATGGTGCGGGGGGATCGCATTTAGATAACCATAGCCATAAGTAGCCCTATTTTGTTTATGTTCATCAAAAGCTTCCCATGTACCTTTCATCTTTTTCAATTCTTCTTCAGGGGCAAAATCACGGGCTTCGAGATACCTTCCTAATTCTTCGCTCCATACGAATGTACGCTCCTGACATTCGCGCAGTTCATTCACCATTCGGGTGATGTTACGGCGTAAAATTTCTTTATGCGAAGGATTTGTTGCAGCGGCATAGGCAAGGGCCAGTGCGGACATATAGTGTCCGGAACCATGTCCTTTTAATTTAGTTTCAGGTGAGTCCCATCCGTCAGACCGGGTATATCCTTCGGTACTCAGGCCATAAGTGTCGCGATAATTATATAGCTGTTGGCTTACATCCCAACTGATAATCTCTTTAATGGCAAGATCACGATTGGAGGTCAGGCGATTGTTGCCGTTAATCTTTACATTGTTTAAGGGGATAGTATGGGCTATTAGCTTGGGGGAAATTGTATTTTTAGTGTCTACCACCTCTATTTTAGCAGTGATAGGATATCCGTTTTCTGTAGTATCGTCTCCTATAATGAATCCGTTTATTGTGTATTGGCTTCCAATGGGATAAACTTTATCGTCAGCCTCTGATTGTTCTGTGGATAAAGCGGAATTGGACCATTTAGTTTGACGGTATTCACCTTGTCCGTCTGAATAAGTCACCCATACTTGATAAGGTAATTGAGGAACAGTTCCCACAGGACAATAGATCACGATGGGTTGTACAGAAGTTATGCTTCGTACTTCGATAACATTTGTCTGTAAGATGGATGTTGCTGTTTTATTAGGATTTAGTGTATACGCCTCAATGGGTATTGTTGTCAATAGGGATAATCCTGTAAAGAGAGTAAAAGATAAATATCTGTTCATTTCCATGAGCATATTTTAAGTAATGATTTTATAAGAGATGGGAATATAAAGCCCGGTTCTAATAACTTAAACCGGGCTGGAAAATAAATATTTGTTTAAATAATTAGCAACTATTGAGAAGAAAGAAGGTTGCTTTCTATCACATTATTTCTTATTTACCGGCATAGCCTGGATTTTGCTGTAAATTAGGGTTTGTATTAAGATGATCTAAATGAATCGGGAACAGGATAGAGTTGCCATTCAAGTCATTGGCAGTCGGAGTATGATTAAACCAACTTTTCTTCTGATAGGTTCCGAAGCGAATCATATCCGTACGTCGACGGGCCTCGGCTGCAAATTCCCATCCCCATTCATCATAAAGTCCGCCTAATTCTACGACTTCTGTATTACCCGCATCATCAATCTGACCTTTTTCGTCAAGCGTACCATAGTTAATATGTGTATCGCCTTTTAACCAAGCTGCATCAACCGTTGCTTTTTCCGGATGAGCCGATTCACGGAATGCACGCTCACGGATCTGTGATACGATATGGGCTGCTTCGGTTTCGTTTTGTCCTAAGCGGAGCAGACATTCTGCTTTCATCAGCAATACTTCAGTATAACGGAAATAAGGGAAGTCGTTGCTTAGAAGGCTTTTAGCTCCTACCTTAATTTCGTATTTTCCTACCCGATAACCGTCATCTGTGTCTGTTTTGTAAATACTGGGTAGCTTATTGGGGAAAGTGGTGATCAGTACTCCGTCCGGGCTGTACTGGTCACCTTGCAGCCATGTATATTTTAACCGCATATCATCAGGATCATAGCTGTTAATGAACTGAGGGTTTGCTGCTGAACCTCCCCATGGGGTGGTTTGCATATTGAAGACCTTACGACTGTTTGAAGATAGAAATTTCATGTGGGCTCCAAAAACAGGACCATTGTTGTCCCCTTCATTATAAACTTCATCATAAGGAATGGCAAAGATCGTTTCCACACATCCGGAGTTTTCTGTTTTGAAGATATCTGTGTAGTTTGTTTCTAAACTAAACAAACCGCTGTTAATGATATCGTTACATTGTTCCAGACATTCGTTCCACATTGGAGTTCCTGTATAGACCCCAGCATTCAGATACATACGTGCCATCAAGCATTTGGCCCCCCATTGAGTGAGTCTGCCATAAGTGGATTTATTGACTTCAGTAGGCAAATTGGGCATTACTTCTTTCAGTTCATTGATAATGAAGTCAAAAACTTGTTTACGAGTAGATTGAACCGGAACCTCTTCACTGAGACTGGTTTGTATAGGAATATTTCCATGTGTATCGCAAAGAATGGAGTACCAAAGTGCACGTACTCCTTTTACCTCAGCTACGACTTTAGGTTTACTTTCTTCTGTAAAAAACCTTCATCGGCACGTTTTAATATTTTATTGGCATTGGCGATGCCTTTATAGCAATAGTCCCAAATACTTTGGGGCTGTCCTTGCTGGTTGTCCCAAGTGTGTTTGTGCATTTGCTTGTAAGTACCTCCGTCATCCCAGCCGTTCGGGCGGGTAGGTGTGACAATTACATCGCCCGATTCTTCCTGTAGGTCAAACAAGCCATACCAGTCCATCACAAAGCGTAATTGTGAATAGGTGGTAGCCAACAAGGCTATCTCATCGGCTTCGGTTGGTACATAGTCTTCTTCAATGATTTCAGAATAAGGCTCCTCATCCAAATTAAAGCAACTGCTTATACTGAGCATGGCAGATGCACAGAGTGCATAAACACCATATTTAAATAGTTTCATAACTGTTCTTTTTTGTTTAATTAGATTTAGAATGTAAGATTAACTCCAAAAGTATAAGTGCGATTGGTAGGATACTTGTCGCGATTGTCAGTACCGGCATCCAATAATCCATAGGTGTTGCTGCTCAATGGTACTTCCGGATCCATACCCTTGTAACCGGTAATGGTAGCTAGATTCAATACTGAAGCATAGATACGTAGGTTTTTGATGATATGCTGTTTGGATAGTTTGAAGGTATACCCCAAAGTCACATTGTCAATTTTCCAGTAATCACCGTCCTCTACGTAATAGCTGACATAGCGTTGGTCATCTTTCAATTGGGTTTTGCCATATACTTTGTCAAAAGCAGAATTCAGGCGGTTGTACTGGATTTCAGGTTTTGCATTTTCATAATACATACGTTGGTAATTCAAAATCTGGAAGCCGAAAGCACCACGCATATTTATACTTAAATCGAAATTAAAGAAATTGAAGGTATTGTTCCAGTTCAGATAATGTTTAGGAATACCATTACCTAATACTTGCCAGTCAGTGGCATCGGTTTCCTCGGCTAAAACATGTTCACCTTTTTTGTTTTCTACCAACCATAGTCCGTCATCTGTAATATCAACCGATTTCAAACCATAGAAAGTACCTATAGGCTTGCCTACTTGGACGATATGGGTAGTGGTTTGAATGGGTTCTCCGGTATACCCTGTATAGAAATAATCTTGGTCCATCGAGAATTTCTCGCTGGATAGTGCAACGACCTTGTTTGAATTAGTAGAATAGGACACATTGGTATTCCAAGTGAATTTTTCTGTCTGGATAGGCGTAGCACGAATTAGAATTTCAAGTCCTTTATTTTCCATTTCCGATGCATTGGCTAGCATGGTTGGATACATATAAGGCGGAACAGGAACCTCGTAGTCCCAAAGAGCATCTTTTGTTCTACGTATATAGTAGTCAACGGTTCCACCCAATCGTCCTCCTAGGACATCCCAATCCAGACCTACATTGAATTCGTGTTTCTTTTCCCAACGCAGGTCAGCGTTGTTGTTACGGATTGTTTCCAATGCTTTGACCCATGTTCCATTGTACAGGAAAGCGCCATTATAATTCAAACTTGAGAGTGATGTGTACGGGTCGGCTACATTGATTCCGGTCACACCGTATCCCACGCGAAGTTTCAGGTTATCCATCCAATTCACATTTTTCATAAAATTCTCTCTGTTAATTCTCCATCCTAAAGAGATGCCGGGGAAATTACCCCACTTATGATCTTTACCGAACTTGGAAGAGCCTTCATGACGCAAAGAAGCCATCAATAAGTAGCGGTCATTGAAATTGTAACTGACACGGGTGAATAATCCGATTAATTTATCAGAATTTTTATAACTGGTCATGGAAGCTTCACCACGTTTCAAGGCCATACCTGCTTCCATTTTGTTGTAAGAATAAGCATCGGTAGGAAAATCGTAGTTGGACATGGACAGGTTAGAGTTGGTGTTGTCTTCATAGTTATAACCTATCAATACACTGACATTGTGCTTGCCGAATGCTTTCTGAAAGTTGGCCGTCAATTCTATCAGATTATTATCAAAATCAGAATCATAACGATATGCATAGCCGTTACGGCCACTCTTGGTTGTAGATACATGTTTCTTGGTTTGGTAATATCCATCGGTAGAAGTCGTACTCCGGCGGGCATACATGGCTTTCAAGGTCAAAGATTCAATAGGGCGGAAAGTCAGGCTACCATTGAAACGGATGTTTTTACGTTTCATTTCACCAATTGTTTCGCGGATATAACTTACAGGATTATCATAAAAATACAAGTCGCGCTCAAACCAGTCACCGTTCTCATCTTTTACAGGTTCTGTAGGATTGTGAATCAAAGCCTGTCGATAAGCGTATGTATTCCAACTGCGAGGCATGGTATGTTGGCTGACGAATGTACTGACATTGGCTGTCAATTTATTGTCATACATAGAGTGAGTGATGTCCATACGACCGTTTATAGCTTCAAAGTCAGTCTTTATAAAAGTACCTTGCCGGTTGGTATAGTTGATGGAGGCTGTATAATTGGTATTTTTACTACCACCTCTTAAGGATAAGTTGTGTGAATGAGAAACAGCTGTGCGGGTCAGTTCACCCAGCCAATCGGTATTGGCTCCGAAATCTTTCAAGTTAGCTCCGTTGAAAGTATATCCTTCATTCCATTTCTGACGAAGGTCATCAGCATCCATGAAATCAGGTCTGTTTAAAATGTTTGATACAGAAACATATCCATTATAATCAATGGTGGGAGCCATTTCTTTACGACTTTGTTTGGTTGTAATAATAATTACGCCATTTGTACCACGTGTACCATAAATGGCAGTAGCCGAACCGTCTTTTAATACATCGATGGACTCAACATCTTCAGGGGCTACTGTATTCAGACTTCCTGGCACTCCGTCAACTAATACTAATGGTGAAGTTCCACCTTTTAAAGATGAAATACCACGTAGCATAATTTGTGTGTTGCCGGTAGGATCTCCTGAAGGTAAAGAAATATTCAGCCCTGCTACCTTACCTTGTATCAGCTGGCCTGCATCGGTTACCGCCCCCTTCACAAAACTTTCTGATTTTACACTTGAAATAGCACTGGTCACATCACCCTTTCGCTGCGTACCATAACCGATTACAACCACTTCATCCATCAGTTCGGAATCGTCTTGCAGGGTAATATCTTTCTTACCACCATTTCCGACTGGAATTTCCTGAGTCTGATAACCGATATAAGAAACAACCAATATGGATTTGGCATTTTTTACCTTCAGCGTATATTTACCGTCAAAATCGGTAATGGTACCGTTGGTCGTTCCTTTTTCCATGATATTGGCACCAATGATAGGCTCCCCTTTCCTGTCTTTCACCACACCGCTTACGGTTACAGTTTGCTGTTGTACCATTTCGGTTCTCATAGATTCTGTTGTTTCCGGTGTTGCCCATACACTACTGACTCCTGCACCCGCAGTAAGGAAAAGACAGGTGGTAGCCTTCAGCAAAGCCCTGCTGAACAAGGCCCGGTTCTCATGTGTTTTCATCATACAGTTTTATTTAAAAGGTTTATATGTTCATTCAGTTCACTTTCCATTCAATCACCCCTCCCGAAGCTCCTTTCTGCAATTGTGCTGCAATTTTAAGCCCCTTTGTTTTGACAGGTTTGAAATCCAAACTATTATAGCAATCTTTTTTACAGTATATTCAGTCAACGCCTCTACCTCTTTCCAACTTTCGCCTTCTTTATAATATAGTTTCCAGCTTTCCGGCACACGGAAATCTCCGTCATAATGGTCAAAATCCAACCAATACACTTGTACGTTCGATACGGTATAAGGCTGGTCGAATTCATAAGCCAGTGTTTCGACAGTACCGTTCTTCAGCCACCAATAGTGGTAAGGTTTCGAGATATCCGATGAGCGTTTAGGTTCCCATTGGTCATTTACCCCCCATGCCCATGTTTCCACCGAAGCCGATTCGGGAGCATCTTTCTGTATAGGAGCCTGTATCATCAGAGTACGTGCTTTGCTGGCAATAGTAGCTTCCGGAGTGGGGCGGGCATACTCGGCCGCTTCGGGAATCCATACAGCCATCTGGTCGGCACCGCGGTTGTTCCATGTAGAATAAGGAATTGCTTTGAAGGGAACATCTTTTACCTTACCATTCCTGTCAATTTCTTTAGCTGTACCGCTCAGCACCATTACGCCATTCAACAAACCGGCATCGTAAGAAGCCTCCATCGGAGTACCGTCGGGGATGAATTTGTTGAATACAGTACTGTCGGCTTGGTCTTGTCCTTCCAGACAGAACATAATAGGACCCCGTTCTATAGCCAGTTTGCCACGGTCATCCTCTACTTGGTCATTTGCTTTCACACGACGTACCTCCATAGGAAGATTGATTTCAACCACATCACCCGCTTTCCAGTTGCGTACAAGGGTGGCATAACCATCATATTGCTTCGCATTGACTTTGGAACCGTTCACAGAAATGCTGTAAGCCTGAGCCTTGTCTGTAAATGAGTAGAGATCTGTGGGTACGGGAGCGTCTTGCGCCCATCCGGGGATACGCACACGCAAAGCAAACTCCTGTTCTTTTTCGGGAGTGACGGCAATACTTATCTTTCCGTCCCACGGATATCCTGTAGTTTGTTCCACATTTATTTTATTACTTTCCGTTTCAATATCCGCCTTGCTTTGGATAAAGAGATTGACATACACATCATTGCCTTGAGTGGCATACATATAATAAGGTACTGAAGCCATGAAACGGGTTATGTTGCCCGGACAGCAGGCACATCCGAACCAGTGCTGGCGCTCATGCTGCCCCATGGATTCCAACGGATTGTCATAGAAGAACTTGTCACCGCTGAGTGATACGCCCGAAATGACTCCGTTATACAACGCGCGTTCCAGCACATCCGCATATTTGGCATCTCCCGTAGCGAGAAACATACGATGATTCCAATACACATTGGCTATAGAGGCGCAGGTTTCGCAATAGGCTGTGTGATTATTCAGTTCATAGTTCGGACCGAATCCTTCACCTGTGGGCGGGAACCGATTCCGCCTGTGATAAAGAGTTTTTTGCCGGCCATATTTTCCCAAATACGGGTTAAGGCATTGAAATAGGCGGTATCATGAGTCAAAGCGGCTACATCTGCCACTCCGGAGTAGAGATATCCGGCACGGACGGCATGACCTACTATCTCGTCTTGTTGCAGGATGGGCTTGTGATCCTGACTATATTCGCTCAGTTTATGTCCGTCTGTTCCTCTGCCGGTTTCTTCTACAAAATACTTAGCCGTCTGCAAATATTTCTCATCACCTGTCACCTTATATAGTTTGACAAGAGCCATCTCGGCGATAGGATGACCGCTGGGACGATGGATCTGCCCTTCGCCGGGTCCGAAGACCTGACATACCAGATCGGCATTTTTGATAGCCACATCCAATAATGTACGTTTTCCGGTGGCGCGATAATGAGCAACGGCGGCTTCGTACAAATGGCCGCTGTTATAGAGTTCGTGGCTGTTGATTTTTTCCCAACGGTGCGTGCCCCACCAACCGGATAAACGGGTACATTGATTGGTTACACAAGTAGTAAGATAACCATCCGGTTCCTGTGCGGCAGCTATGATATGGATTACACTGTCCAGATAATGATCCAGTTTCCCGTCATATTTTACGGCCAGCGAGTAGGAAGCTCCTTCTATAATTTTATAGGGATCGGTATCGTCGAAAGAAAAGTCACCGCGATGCTCGCCTTTCATCAGACCACCCGCAATGGCAAAGTTATCGAATCGGCCGTTCTTTTCACATTCTTTGAAAGCGGATGGGATGGAAACGGTGCGGTTGGTTTCAATCCGCGGTGACCAGAAATTATCATCTAAATGAACTTGGGTGAAAGGAACTTCTTTGATAGGAGCATCAGGTTGTGTATAAGGTGTGCTACATGCGCATACACTTATTATAGCAATGCTGCTCCATACTATTTGCAATTTGTTTTTCATACTATATCTGTGTTTTTTATTTCAGTATCAACTATGTCAACAGATGCAAAGTAAGTGAACAAACCATTAAGTAGATAAAAGAAAAATCTATTATACTGCGAAAATCGTCTTAAAGATGATCAATCCATTTTTAATATAATGATATTGATTATCAGTGTTTTATACTATTGTTATAGACAATTTTTTCATTCTATTGGACAATCGTTTTATCTTGTAAAGGCAAGGATTAAGCAGATTTGTCTGTTTTTTGAGCTTGAATAGTTGGAGATACTTAATTCTTCTTAGAAAACCTCAATAAGATCCGGTGAAACTTTCCTTCTCTGATAATATAAATTAGATTGGCGTTCCTTATTCAATAAAAAACTTAATGATGCAGCTATGATATATGCGTATATTCGGGTTTCAACTGATAAACAGACTGTAGAGAACCAGCGGTTCGAGATAAATCGTTTTGCCAAACAAAGGGATTTCCAAATTGATGTGTGGGTGGAAGAAACGGTTTCAGGAACACGGTCAGCCAAAGACAGAAAGCTTGGCGTACTATTGAAAAGAATAAAGAAAGGGGATACATTGATTGTGTCGGAGATCTCTCGTTTGGGAAGAAGATTGATGGAAGTAATGAGTATACTGAATGCATGTATGTTGAAAAATGTCATCCTGCTCACGGTGAAAGAGAAATATGAGCTGGGAAATAATATACAATCTCAAATATTGGCATTCGCTTTTTCCCTTTCCGCACAAATAGAACGCGACTTGATTTCCCAACGTACCCGTGAGGGACTTGCACGCAGAATTGCCTCCGGACAAAAGTTGGGACGTCCCATGGGAGGACATAACTCGAAATATAAACTTACGGGAAAAGAAGAAAAAATTAAGGCTATGCTGGAGGCGGGAACCAGTAAGGCGGAGATGGCGAGGAAATTGAAAGTGAGCAGGAATACATTGGCAGCTTTCCTTAACAGAAACAGGACAGGGATTCCTTCCAACTGATAAAAGTGATATGTCTGTTATTCGTAATAAGAAGAAACAAAGCCTCTGATAGATTATTCTTACTTAAATTTCGGTTTTAGCATAAGGATATACATAAAGCACAAAAACGCTCTGTCACAGTAATATGCACATTACTAATCACTTCCGGTGTAAAAGTCTCTCAAATCCCCCTCAATTGGTATGTCGGTGGGGAAACAAATCCGTTTTTGGGAATGCTCGCATTCGGGAATTCCAGCGGACAGGAGGTAGAGTCGGCCCCTCACTGCCTCCCGGCTACTCGTGGGCATCATAGTTCATATCTGACAGGACAGGATACTGTTTGTTTCGGCTATTGAATCTTGTTGCGTATGTAATAAGAACCTGTTCCTATCGTATCTTCACTCCGTTCCGTTTGATATTCTACCTAAGTGAAGCAATTACTCCACCCTAGTGAAAATGGCTGTTCACTAAAGTGAAATCGCCTCTTCACCTAGGCGAAGCAACGAACGCAGCCAGACAAAATATGCCACAGCTATGCTCTCTTGCAAGGAAGCGACCACAGCTATGGCACAGGAATTAAAACAACCTGTATACGTCAAGCCGAATTTGACAGCGGAGAATGGCAAACCGTTTCAAGGGGACTTGGAATCTATTTACACAGTATATCGTTGATTTACAGTAATATACTGTGCATGATTTGGAATGGTAATGTGCTGATGCAGAAGAAACTGATACGAAAAATCATCGAAAAATGGCATCTTATCTTTGTAATTACAAATGCGACAAGAAGCAATAATTTTGTACTTTCGATGAAAACGTGGATAGAACGGACGAATGAATGCTTCCATTGTAAGGGCAGACACTGCCTCTTATCGATTACAATTCTTCGCAAACAACCATTTCCATGCCTCGGTATACAATAATGATTTTATGTAGCATGGTAGGACCTATCGCTTTCTGCACAGACTCGCTCGAAGCGTAGCGTTCAGCTTGTTCAATGGCTTGTCGCCTTAATTGTTCTATCCGTTCGCTACTGTCTTTTCCTTTGGCATATTTCAGTTCGATGATGTAGGAGTGACTTATGTCTTTGTAAATATCCAATAACGGATGCAAGAACAGGTCGACGTATCCTTCCTGACTGTCTTTCTCGGACACAGGACGATAGAAAGGATTTTGTGCGGTTATGGCAAGAGTAAAACCATGAACAAAATATTCACCTTTCTGCTTGGCCTGCTGCGAGGCATAACGGTGCAGGCATCCGGCAATGTATTCAAAGTAAGGTTTCCATTTGCCATCATAAGCCAGCCCTGAGACAAGCTTCCTCTTTTCATAACTGTCGAAAGTCAAGTCGTTTTCATGATAAGTATCCAGAATGTAGGCAAGGAGTTGTTCACATACCACCTGGTTAGGGATGGTGAGTTTGGTTTCTCCTTTATGCATTCCGCTGATGGTCAGCATTCCGAAGTAGAAAAGCAATCAGTTCTATCAACTCGTCTACCGAATGATTGAATGGGCATGTTGTGGAGTAATACTCCAGCATATCCCGTACATCTTTTTCTGTGAATCCTGTCATTTCATTGAATTGTGGATTCAGCGTGTAATTGGTGCCGATGTTGAATCCGCTGGTCAGGTCGTCCATGGATAGATAATAAGATAAGAATTGCGTTCGGGAGTGGGGTGTTGTCCATGGTAGTTTTATCCGTTTACGATAAAACAATACCGGGTGACTCATATTAACATCTTCACATGCCAAGCTTAAAATAAAACATGCAGTAATATATGTGTATAATTATTTTCTTCTTCTTCCTGTCAAAACAAAGGGGCTTAAAATTGCAGCACAATTGCAGAAAGGAGCTTCGGAGGGGTGATTGAATGGAAAGTGAACTGAATGAACATATAAACCTTTTAAATAAAACTGTATGATGAAAACACATGACAATCGGGTCTTGTTCAGCAAAGCATTGCTAAAGGCCGCAACCTGTCTTTTCCTTACTGCGGGTGCAGGGATGAGCCCTGTATTTGCACTGCCGGGAACAGCAGAGTCTATGAAAATGGAAATTACACAGCAAACTGTAACAGTAAGCGGTGTGGTGAAAGACAAGAAAGGGGAACCTATCATTGGTGCCAATATCATGGAAAAAGGAACGACCAACGGTACCATTACCGATTTTGACGGTAAATATACGCTGAAGGTAAAAAGTGCCCAGTCCGTTTTGACAATATCTTATATTGGCTATAAGACCCAGGAAATTCCAGTCGGAAATGGTGGTAAGAAAGATATTACCCTGCAAGACGATTCCGAACTGATGGATGAAGTGGTTGTAATCGGTTATGGTACGCAGCGCAAGGGAGATGTAACCAGTGCGGTGGCTTCTGTGAAGGCCGAAGACTTTACAGCAGGTAAGATTGGAGATGCAGCCGAACTGATTAAAGGTAAAGTGGCAGGATTGACCATTGCGAAAGGCTCCGGTGATCCGAATGCGGAATCTACAATTCGTTTGCGTGGTGTGATTTCATTGCAGGGAGGCTCTACTCCATTGGTATTGGTGGACGGAATAGAAGGTGGTTTAGGAACGGTTTCCCCCGAAAACATAGCTTCTATTGATGTGTTGAAGGATGCTTCTGCGGCAGCTATTTATGGTACACGAGGTGCTAATGGCGTTATTTTGATTACTACAAAAAACGGCCAGCGCGAGTCGCGTACGGCTGCCAATTATTCCGGGTATATGTCTCTTTCCAAGTTTGGCAAGACGCTTGATTTCTATGGAGCAGAGGAAATCCGTCAGGGATTGACAAACTATGCTGATAAAGGGTATGATACGGATTGGTTGGATGCGGTATCCCGTACTGCATTTACTCATAACCATAATTTTAATATTTCCGGAGGATCAAAAAATACCACTTATTCTGCGGATTTTACGTATCGCAAAGAGGAAGGTGTGTTGCTTGAGACCTATAATGAAGAGATGAGAATGAGGTTTGATGTTTCTCACTGGATGTTAAATGATATGTTGAAAGTGAATTTCAATATGGTAAAGACATTCCATAAGAATGGTCCGATTGATGCGGCAGGTCTGGGTATTTACCGACAGGCTATTATGCGTAACCCTACTGAACCCATCTGGAATGAGGATGGAACTTTTTACGAGAATTTTGCCGTAAATTATTATTATAATCCGGTAGGTATCATCCGTGAACAGGATGGTAAATACAATAGTGAGAATACCCGGATGACGGGGAATATCACCTTTGAACCGATTAAAAACTGGCAGACCAACCTCATGTTAAGCCGTAGGGTTACTAGTGATCATAATCGTGGATATTATACTTCCGAATATTTTTCACAGAAGAGCGAGAATCACACAGGATATGCTTATCATTCTCAGAATGAATATATCACAGATAATCTGGAAGTTACTTCTAAATATAATCATACTTGGAATAAACATCGTTTTGATGCATTGGTGGGATATAATTACCAGTATAATGTAAATGAAGGTTTTGGAGCTAATAACTATGATTATCCAACAGATTTTTATCTTTGGAATAACTTGGGATTAGGTACAGCTTTGAAAGATGGAAAAGCCGGCATGAGCAGTTACAAGAATGACAATACCTTGATTGGTTTCTTCGGACGTGTGAGCTATGGTTACGATAATAAATATAATGTTCTGCTGAGTGTACGCCGTGAAGGCTCTTCCAAATTTGGTGAGAACAATAAATGGGCTACTTTCCCTTCTGTTTCTTTGGGATGGACTATCAGTAACGAAAAATTCATGGAAGGCCTTACGTGGCTGAATAACTTAAAGTTACGTGCCGGTTATGGTGTGACAGGTGTCATTGTAGGTGACTCTTATAATTCATTAACCCGGTATGAGTATGGTTCTCCTTATTTCTATGATAATGGCGTCTGGCATCAGGGGTTAAGCGTAAAATCCAATCCTAATCCTGATTTGAAATGGGAAACTTCCAAGGAATTTAATATTGGTCTGGACTGGGCTGTATTGGATGAACGCCTGAGTGGTTCTATTGATGTATATCAGAAGAAGACTTCGGATATGCTATATGATTTTACGGTACCGACTCCTCCCAATTTGTATAACAAGACTTTGGCTAATGCCGGCAAGATGCGTAACCAAGGTATTGAAATTGCTGTCAATGCCATTCCTGTACGGACAAAGGATTTTGAATGGAAAACCACAGTTACCGCCTCTCATAATGCGAACAAATTATTGAGTCTTTCAAATGACTTGTATGAGACTTCAAATCAGATAGATCATGCTTATTTGGGTGAACCTATCAGTCTTTCTACCCAGCGGATGGAAGTGGGGAGATCTATGGGACAATTTTATGGCATGAAGTCCGTTGGTGTTTCAGAAAACGGACTTTGGATGGTTGAGAATACGAAGACTGGTGAGATTGAAGAGTTTACAGACAATATGCTGTCTAATGATGACTACCGTCAATATTTAGGGAATGCTCTTCCTAAATTGTATTTGGGATGGAACAACTCGTTCAGATATAAAAATTTTGATTTATCTTTCCAGATGACAGGCCAGTTTGGTTTTAAGATTCTGAACGAGCCTCGTGCTTATTATGAGAACAACTCGATCGCTTATAATCGCTTGAAATCCGTGCAAAAGGCTCCTTATGGTGGACAATATACCTTATCAACAGCCCAAAAACAGACTTTTGTAAGCTATTATTTGGAAGATGGTGATTTTTTGAAAATGACTAACATTACGTTGGGCTATAACATTCCATTGAAAAGCAGTAAGTTTGTGAAAAATATCCGGGCTTATGTTTCTGCCGATAATTTATTCTGCATTACTGGATATGATGGATTGGATCCTGAAATGTCAAATGGTGATATTTGGTCTTTGGGTATTGACTGGCGCGATAAATATCCTTCTACCCGTTCATTCACTTTCGGTCTGAATGTATCTTTCTAACTTTTAAATGAAGAACTAACATGAAAACAATATTCAATAAAGCACTTTGGGCTTCAGCGATAGGAGCTTGTACCTTGTCTTTGGGCAGTTGTACAGATTTGAGCGAAACGATTTATGATACGATTGCTTCCGAGAAGTATGAGTTTACAGAAAAAGACCGGGCGGCCATGTTTGCTCCGGTATACAGCAGTCTTCGTGATGTGTATTGGGGATGGTATAGTTATGCCGATATGATGGACCAGTCGTCCGATTCATGGTGTATTCCTTATCGGATCAGTATCGGCTGGGGGGATTTGTACGTGTCTATGCACAAACATCAGTTCCATTCACAGATAGCCCATTTCAATGATACATGGAACCGTAACTATGCCGGTATCAATGCCTGTAACAAACTGTTGGCAGATGAAGTCATTGCTGCTGATATAACCACTTCTTCGCAATTAAGGGCTTATCGCGCTCTTTATTATTATATTTTATTCGATTTGTTCCGCAACATCCCATTGGATACGCAATATGAACATGAAGACGGATGGTTGCCCGAACAGGCAACTCCCCAACAGATGTGGGATTTCCTGATCAGTGAGTTGACGGATGTAAAGGGGAAATGTGGAACAAAAGTAGAAATGGGTAAGCTGAACGACTATGCCATCAATATGCTTCTGGCAAAAATGTATTTGAACCACAATGCATGGTTCAATGATTACTCTGATAATTCTTATTACGGAAAGGCTATTGATGAGGTAAATGAAGTGATTAACAGTGGCAAGTTCTCTTTGGCTCCGAATTATTCGGATAATTTTAGAGAAGATATTTCCGGTTCGCCTGAAATTATCTTTGGTATTCCGTTTGAATTCAATTATGCCGGAGGTAACTATATGGCAAATATGTGGATGCATGTAGCCGGACGTGCAACGTGGCAGTTTAACGGATGGGCTACCGGTGGGGCGGCTGTTCTTCCTCAATTTCTGGAAACATACGATGAAGAAGACAGCCGCTATGAAGACTGTTGGATATCAGGACAGCAATATGACTATGCCGGTGCTCCCATTTATGTGGACAGTGAACCTTTGGTATATACTCGGGAATTACATAGTATAGACAATCCCGGTTGCTATCCCTTTGAAAGTGAACGCTTGGTGAAATATGAAATACTTTCAGGCGACTATGGAACTTCTTATGATGATGTGCCTTTCTTCCGTTTGGCTGATGCTTATTTTATTAAAGCGGAGTGCTTGCTTCGTTTAGGTGGTTACAATGGAGAAAGCGAGCAAGTGGCGGCCGATTTGGTAACAGCTGTACGCCAACGTGCCTTCAAGTCCGATCCCGGTAAAGCAACGGTTACTGTAGCTCAATTGAAGGGTGGCAGCCGTTATAACTACGGACATCGGGAGAATCAGGGAATCATGGGAGAAGCCGATAACTGGATTATCACAGAAGAAGGGGGCGATGATATTGAACTGGGTGGTTTGTTGGACGAACTGGCCTGGGAGTTTGTGGCAGAGCATCACCGTCGTCAGGACTTGATCCGTTTCCGTATAAACGGAACCAATCAGAATGTATATAATGGCAAGTCATGGTTTTGCAAAGATGCGAAGACGGATAAGACAGACAGGCATTGTGATATTTTTCCGTTACCTAAGTCTGCATTGGATGGCAACATTAAGTTGAAGCAGAATCCGGGATATGGTGGTGCCGAATAATGAATTCATTAATTAAAAAAAGAAAAGTACGATGAAAAAGAATTTTATATATGCTTTAATTGCTTGTTTCACTCTGTCACTGGCTGCATGCAGTACGGATCCGGAGGATGCTACCAGCAAGCATGTGTACGGGGAGAATGAAAATCCCTATCTGAAGACGAATGCGGATGCTGTGGTTTCTACCAAAGCAGAGTTTCCCATCAGCCGTTTGGAAGCGAAGACGGTTAAACTGACTGATTATGCAGAAAAGTTTCATACGTATTTGGGGATGACGGTAGATGAGACGTTGGCTGCATTGTCTAATGGGAGTGTGGTGTTTTATCCTATCAATATATCGAAAAACTGTTGGAATAGAACAGCTCCTACCAAGGGTACCAACGGTTGGTACTATAATACGGCAGGCGGTGTTTGTGATGCAGCTTCTGGTATAGCTAGTATTGAGTTGGATGCAACAAAGAAGGAGCTGGTTCTTAATGTGCTCGAAACCGCTTCTGTAGGTACAGCTATCTCCATTAACGTTGGATTTGCTATAAACAATGGTGCAAATTTTGATGATTATGTACGTTTTGCTTTTGATGTGACCGTTACTGATCCGGGACGTATTGTTGTTGCCAATACTATTCCAGCAGGTGACTATTCTGCATTTTCTATTGAATTTGCAGATTATCAGGAGGTGATAGAAAGTTGTTTGGGGCTGACTTTATCTGAATTCATTACCGCTTGCAAAGAACCGGGAGGCCCGATTGCTCTGTATATGGTCGATAGTGAATCTGGTGAATGGAATACTACTAGTGATTATACTGCTGGTGGTAGTGGAATAGGTTATTGGCTGACTTCTAATTTAAAAGTAACGAATTGGAGTGATGATGGTTCGACTGGTAGTGTTTTGTTTGTTGAAACACAAGAGAATGGTGATATGGTTAATATAGGTCGAAATCCAGCTTCAACTTCCGGTTCTGTTTTTAATGTAAATTTTGTATATGCGCTTAAGGAGGATAATAGTAAATTCGTAGAGTTTATTGTTAAAGCAACGTTGGAATAATATTTTATCGAGGGAAATCAGTATCTATAATGGATATTGGTTTCTCTTTTTTATTTAGTAAATTCAGAAAAACAAATGTGTGAAAATATTATTATTAAGAAGTCTTTTAGTGACTTTATTAGGATATTTTAGCTTTATAAATGTTTTAGCTGAAACGAATGACCATCAAAAACTTTATATATGTGTTAGTGGTAATGGGGTAAATATTGACTTTACCGCAGGCATTTAAATGGGACTCCAATAAAAGCTATAATTATGAAGAAATTATTGTGCAAAGAATTACTATTTGCTTTATCCATTTTTTGCTGTTTCTTTATTGCCTTCAGCAGTTGCAGTGACAGCGAGGATGAAAGTATTATCCTCCAGCTCACCCTAGACAGCAGTCAGCAAAGCAAAACACTATTTTGGGATGAGACAGAAGCTTCCGTAAAGTTCTCCGCTACCGGTCCTTGGACAGCCACTGTAGAAGATGTAACCAGCCGTGCCACCGATTCCAGTTGCACTTGGATTAAACTGCCCCGATATGAAGGTGAGGCAGGCGAAATTTCATTGCCCATGTTGTTGCAGAAGAATGATAGCGAAAACTATCGGGAAGCAACTCTTGTCATAGTATGCGGAGAATCCGAAGTAACCGTCCATATCCGCCAGGAAGCTAATCCCAATGCTGTGTTAACCTTGAATTCGGCTGATATCAAAGATTTTGATAAATATTACAAACCTATTGAGTTTAGTAATATGAATATGCTTCGCAGTGATGCGCGCTGGTCATGGTGGCGCATGAAGCAAAGCGAGCATTTCTTCGTGTTTTGGGAACCGGGGTTCGGCAACGATCCGGGAGCAGAGTCAGTGCCGGAGGTATTGCGTGTAGACATTGATGATTTATTGGCAAAGGCCGAACAATTCTACCGGACAAATATCGAAACCTTGAAGTTTGCTGACACTGGGCAAAACAAGTCTTTTCTGGATAAATATAAGATGGAGATTTACTTGCTGTATCAGACTGAGTGGCTTGCTACAGGTTCCGGTTACGACAATACAATCGGTGCATTGTGGGTAAATCCCAGCACCTGCCAACCGGTAGGTTCTACCATTGCGCACGAAATAGGACATAGTTTCCAGTATCAGGTAAGTTGTGACAAGATGTTGAACGGAGAGGCGGACTTTTCGCAAGTAGGATTCAGATACGGTTATGGGTCGAGTGGTGAAGGTGGAAATGGCTTTTGGGAACAATGTGCGCAATGGCAGTCGTTCCAAGATTATCCGGCGGAGCTGTTCGGTTACCATGTAGATGTGTGGAAAGCCAATTACCATCGCCATTTCAATCATGAATGGATGCGTTATGCCAGTTATTGGTTGCAATATTACTGGGCGCAGAAACATGGAGTCGATGTGGTAGGGAATGTCTGGACACAGTCGCGCTATCCGGAAGATCCGCTCATGACTTATCAGCGTCTGTACTGTAACAATGACTTGCAAACACTTTATACGGAACTTTATGGCTACGCTACCCGTATGGTGACTTATGATATGGACGTGGTGCGGAATTATGTCACAGAGACCGCTTGCAATTATACAACGAAAATGTATGATGCAGCCGGAGGATATTATCAGGTAGGCTATGCCAGCTGTCCGGGCACTACTGGATTCAATATCATTCCATTGAACGTTCCCGAAGCCGGAACAACGGTCAAGGCGAATTTTGCCGGACTGGCTGTGGGATGTGCTTTGGCAGAAGAGGATCCGGGAACGACATTGGATGCCGACGGCAATGTGGCAGGTACGGCTACCGCTTACAACAATAATGGTGGCAATACGGCAGCCGGATGGCGATATGGATTTGTGGCTATTGTGAATGGAGCTCCACAATACGCATCTATGAATAAGGAAAATGCAGGAGTGGTTTCTTATACGATACCGATCGGAACAGAAAAATTATGCCTAGTGGTAATGGGCGCTCCCGTTCAGTATAAGTCACATCCATGGAATGATGATGAGACTGACGATGAGCAATGGCCTTACAAAGTAAAGTTTGAAGGAACGGACTTGCTTGGCAATTTCTCTATTGACGAGACGGCTATGCCTAAAGATATTACATTGACATTCGATGTGAAGTGCAATGCCGGTTCCGAGGATTATCCACAAGGAACGGTGGACCTGAAAACAAATAAAGATTTGGCACAGGCGTTTGTCATGAAGCCTGCCGTGTTGGAAAGTAAACTGGCCAGTGTAGGTACAGAACCTGCCGAGGACAAAGTGGTTATCGCACTCAGTCAGACTGACGGCACTTTTGCTTACACTTCTACTGCCAATAACGGATTTTGGTGTGAAGCCAATGGCAACGTAGGCAACTGGGGTGATACGGCACCGGTCTATGTAGAATTCAGTGGACTGACCATGACATACGGACACCGGAAAGGAGTAAGTGTTGCCGGCCAGAAATATATGTTGAAACCTACTCTGATATATACCAGAAATGGTGTACAGTATAAAGCGACTATTGTGTTGAATATGCAATTTTAATAGCTGTTTACATCGTACACCTCCAAGAGGATAAAAAAATAGTCTAAACGAATGGAAGAATAGTACAACCGCCTAACTGTCAAATTCATAAAATGAGATTTATTGGACGATTCTGCCATTACATTATATTATATCTTCCCTTTCTTGTAATTTTTTTATTTTACTTTGCAAGTGAACAACGTATATAACCGATAGATTATGAAAAACAACAAGAAACTCTGTCTTGCAATTTTATCTTTGCTTTTATTGATTAGAAATGCTTCATTTGCAGCCAAGGAAAAGAAATATGTACTCTCTTCACCCGATGGAACATTGAAAGTGGAAATCAGCGCCGGAAACGAACTGGCCTACCAAGTGATGCATGGAAATGATACAATTCTCTCACACTCTAATATAGGTTTGGTTCTGGAAAACGGAACTATAGTAGGTAAAACTCCCCGTATCACAGGGGAAAGAAGGAGAAAGATAAAGGATAACATAGAATCACCTTTTTACCGTTTCAAGGAGTTCGTTGCAACAGGCAACGAACTCGACTTGAAGCTGAAAGGCGGGTTCGGAATCATCTTCCGTGCATACAATGAGGGAGTCGCCTATCGATTCTATACCACACAATCTTCGGATATCATTATAAAGGAGGAACAGGCCGAGTTTAATTTTAAGGAAGATTATACGGCTTATCTTCCTTATACCACCAATGATAAAAAACCGATGGTGATGGCTTATCAGAATGTATATGACATCACTCCTCTGTCAAAAGCACAGCCTAAACTGGCTTTTCTTCCGGTTACCGTGGATTGCGGCAGCGTAAAACTGACCCTGTTGGAGTCCGACCTCGAAGCTTATCCGGGCATGTTTGTGCAGTCACAGCAGGGAAAGTATGGATTGAAAGGTGTCTTTGCTCCTTATCCGGCTAAAACAGACTTTTATCCTTGGCGGAAGCAGGAATATGTAACTGAAACTACCGATTTTATATCCCGTAGCCGTGGCTCCCGTTCCTATCCGTGGCGTGTGTTGGCCATTACTGAAAAAGATACGGATATGCCGGTCAACAACCTGGTCTATGCTCTGGCTTCTCCCAACCGTATCGGTGATACCTCATGGATAAAGACAGGCAAAGTGGCATGGGATTGGTGGAATGACTGGAATCTGAAAGGAGTGCCGTTTAAAGCCGGTATCAACATGGATACGTATAAATATTATATCGATTTCGCCAGCCGGAACGGATTGGAGTTTATTGTGTTGGATGAAGGATGGTATGCCCCGAAGAGCGGGGATATGCTGACCGTTATTCCCGAACTTGATTTGCCGGAACTGATAGCATACGGCAAATCCAAAGGGGTGGAAATAGTGCTTTGGACGGTGTTTAATGTACTCGACAGCCAATTGGAAGCAGCTTGTAAGAAATATGCGGATATGGGAATCAAAGGTTTTAAGGTGGATTTCCTGGATCGTGATGATCAGACTGCCGTCGAAATGGTGTATCGCATCGCTGAGATGACGGCCCGGTATAAATTAACCCTTGATCTGCACGGCATTTACAAACCGACAGGTATCAACCGTACCTACCCCCATATTATCAATTTTGAAAGCGTGTTCGGCATGGAAGAGGTGAAATGGACGGATATCAAGAATAATATGCCTCTTTATGATGTTACTTTCCCCTATATCCGTATGATGGCGGGACCGGTGGATTATACGCCGGGAGCTATGCGCAATGCCACGAAGGCAGATTGGCGCGCCATGTATTACACACCGGCCAGCATGGGAACCCGGTGTCATCAGCTGGCTGCCTATATTGTACACGATTCTCCTTTTACCATGTTGTGTGATGCGCCTACCAACTATCTGAATGAGCAGGAATGTGTGGATTTCATAGCTTCTCTGCCTGTGGAGGTGGATTCTACTTTTATTGCTTCGGGCGAGTTGGGAAAATATATTGTAACGGTGCGTAAGAAGGATGTGAACTGGTATATCGGCGGTATGACCAATTGGGATGAACGTGATGTGCAGCTCGATTTCTCTTTCCTTCCCGAAGGAATGTCTTATACGGCTGTTTTGTTTAAAGACGGTGTGAATGCCAATAAGCAGGCCGAGGACTATCGCAAGGAAACCATCCGGATTGATAAGGACAGCCGGTTGACTTTGCATCTGGCATCGGGAGGCGGATTTGCCATGAAGTTGGAGCTTTGCCCTGTTCACGGACAGGTTACCAGTATCCCTGAAGGGAAAAATATTCCTTCTTTCTATCAGAAATACATAGAAACAGAAGGTCTGTATGTCACCTCTTCCGGGAAGGTGAGCGATGAGGCCTTATTGAAAGCCTGTGATATCATCAGTTTGATGTTGGCAAAACGTCCGGATGTGAAGGCGCACATGGTGAAGAAAGGTTGCCACGTCATGGTTATCGGTAAGGATGAGGAAACTTGCGATTTGCCGGAGTTTGCCCATATCTGCAATTGTGAGGACAGCATTAAATATTGGAACTGGCGTGCCCGTGGTTTTGGCGGAGCACCGGAAGATGAATTTTCATCCAGTTGCGGAGAAGAGAATCTGCTGGCATTGCCGCAGGATAAATATGTAGGTGAGAATATCCTGATTCATGAGTTCGCTCACCTTATTCATACGGTAGGTATAGTGGGAGTGGAGCCAGACTTTAATGAGCGTTTGGAGGCACTTCGTCAGAATGCAATCCGGAAAGGGCTGTGGGAAAAGACGTATGCAGTGAGCAATAAAGAGGAATACTTTGCCGAGTGCGTACAGTCTTTCTTTAACTGTAACCGCTATGCCGAACCTGCAAACGGAGTTCATAACTGGGTGAACCGCCGCACGAAACTGAAGACGTATGATCCGGATATGTATCGGTTGTTGCAGGAATATTTTTATGAGATAGAAATTCCCATTCATAATGTGGTGCATGAATAAGCGTCGCAGGGACAAATAGAATTTTGCTATATAGAGATGAATAAGATACGATTGGTTGTTGCTTCCTTATTGTTGGGAGCTGCTACAGGCTTTGCTCAGAAGCCTTTTAATGCTTCGGGTACGGGGAATCCCATTATTCCCGGATATTTTGCCGATCCCACGGTGAAGAAGTTTGGCGATACGTATTATATGTATGCCACTACGGATGGCAGTGGGGCCGGTTTCGGTCCTGCACAGGTGTGGACCAGCAAGGATTTTGTAAACTGGACGTTAATGCCCATGAACTGGCCGGACAGTCATTGGATATGGGCTCCCGATGTGATGAAACATACGGATGGGAATTATTATTATTTTATTGTCAGCCCTGTATGATTCATTGCGGGGTCAGTGAAACGCCGCGTGGTCCTTGGAAAATATATTGGGCGAAAGTGAGGCTGTTCTTGTACCCGACCGTTTTGTGACGAATGCCATTACATTGGACGGGCAGACCTTTGTGGATGATGATGGTTCTGTATATTTGTATTGGGGGACTTGGGGAATTTATAAAGGTTTCGGTTGCGGAGCCGGAAAACTGGCTTCCGATATGAAGAGTTTTACTGAAACGCGTCTGATTCCAAATACGGAAGCCACGGATTTTTTTGAAGCGCCCTTTGTGATGAAACGAAAGGGGATCTATTATTTTATGTATTCTTCGGGTTCCTGTCACGACCACACCTATCGGGTGCAGTATGCCACTTCGGACAAGCCTATGGGGCCGTACACCTATCGGGGATGTATTCTTGAAACCAATACCGACGGAACAATTCATGGGCCGGGACATCATAGCGTTTTGAAAGAAGGCAATGAATATTATATGGTCTATCACCGTCATGATAATCCGCATTCCAACCGCGGATTTCATCGTCAGCTTTGTGTGGACCGTATGGAGTTTGCCGAAGATGGAAGTATTAAATCCCTTATTCCCACTCATGACGGAATAGGTGCATTGGCATCTTCTGTAGTGAAATCAAAAATCTGGCATTGGTGCTAAGGTGAGGGCTTCTTCTTTTTATGATGCCGGTTTCCGTCCCGAATATGCTGTAGATGATAATAACGGGACTTTATGGCGTCCTCGTGGCATGGGACAGGAGTGGATAGAAGTGGATTTGGGTGTTGCCCAGCAGATACAAACTATCTGGACTCAATTTGAGTATGGCACACAATTTTATCAATATTTAATTGAAACTTCTGTCGATGGCAAGCATTGGTCTGTTTTCGCTGATAAGCGGAATAATCGTCTGGCAGGCAGCCCGATGGTCGATTTTGGCAAGGTGAAGGCTCGTTATGTCCGCCTTACCTTTACCGGAGGACAGAAGAACGGATTTGGCGGGGCGGTCTGGAACTTGAAAATCTTTGATGGGGTGGAAGCATCGGCTCCGCAACAATGGCTGGGACTTACCGCTGCCGATTGGAATGGTCGTGAATGGCAGAACAATGAAGGGATGCTGGGAGGGGCTTTTACATTGAAGGAAGGTTCGGCACGCACACAGCGTATCGGTGGACGCGATGCGTTGGTACTGGAACCGGGAACTACATTGGAGTATAGTCATCCGTTACTCTCCTCGTCCAAAGAGCATACAGTTAGTGGGTTGGTTTACAGGTCAGGTAAATGGCAGAGTTATGAAGCGGGGTCGTGTCTTTCATCAGGAGCGATTACGCTGCATAGTTCCACCGAACCTTTGGTCATTACCAATTTCCGTTACTACAATTGGAAACAGGAAGCAGCGGAAAAGGCATACGATGCGGAAACGGATATCGTGCGTCTGCCTGTAGCCGATCAGCAGAAACATGGGCTGGTGGTCAGTCTTTCTGCCGATGATTTTGTAGTGAACGATACGGTTCCTTATCTGGAAAACCGAGGAGTAAAAGGGTATTTTGAAGCCCGGAAATTACCTCTCGTTGTGAAAGAAGTGAAAGGGAAAAAGGCATTTCATTTTGAGGGTACTCAGGTCTATACTTCCAGTTTTATGCTTCCTGCCACTTTGCAGGATAATGCTCCTTATACCTTGGAGGCGTGGGTACTGAATGATTCCATTAGTGAAAATGAATGTGTGGCCGATTTTACTACCTCGCATGATGAATTGGAGAAAATCATGTTGGTCAACGGCACGGAGCCTCGTTGTGGAGTAATCAATCACTATGGCTGGTATGAAGATGCAGGATATAAGGACATGAAGGAATTGGCAGGAAAGTGGCAGCACATCTATATCTGCTTTGATGGGCGGATGGAACAGGTTTATATCAATGGAAAATTAGTCAGTGAGAAAGATATCCAGTTGCTGGTGAAACCGTCACAATTCATCACATTGGGACGCAATGCCGAAGGAGACTGGCCCTTTACCGGTTATCTGCACTCATTGAAATTATGGGATGAATATCTACCATTGAAAGAGTGATTCACCCTTTTCCTATGACCGGAATATGTATTTTTGCAAAAACTATGATAAACAATTAAATGATAGAACCATGAAGAAACTTTTAGTCACTGCTCTGTTGACTGCTACCGTAGCAGGCGGAACAGCGCAAGTAAAAAATCAGTCGCACGGCTATCCTATCGACCCCGTACCTTTCACTTCGGTGAAAGTAACCGATTCATTCTGGGGGCAACGGCTGAATGCCAGCCGTGAAGTAACGATTCCTCTGGCGTTCAGTAAATGTGAGGAAACAGGACGTTATACTAACTTTGTCAATGCCGCCCATCCCAGTGATACCATTAAAGTAGGCGGTCTGGCTTTTGACGATACTGATGTGTACAAAACGATAGAAGGTGCCAGTTATCTGTTACAGACCTATCCGGACAAAAAACTGGCTAAGTATATTGATAGTGTGCTGGTTATTGTCGCTGCGGCACAGGAACCGGATGGTTATCTCTATACTTCGCGTACCATGAATCCCAAACATCCGCATGAGTGGGCAGGAAGCAAACGGTGGGAGAAGGTGGAGGAACTGAGTCATGAGTTTTATAATTTGGGACACATGGTAGAAGGTGCTATTGCGCATTACCAGGCTACCGGAAAACGTAATTTCCTTGATATCGCTATCCGTTATGCCGACTGTGTATGCCGGGAGATAGGTACGGGCGAAGGGCAACAAATCCGTGTGCCGGGACATCAGATTGCCGAAATGGCCCTTGCCAAACTGTGCTTGGTAACAGGGCAACAGAAATATTTGGATCAAGCCAAATTCTTTTTGGACCAGCGCGGACATACTACCCGTACGGATGAATACAGTCAGGCGCACAAGCCGGTAGTGGAGCAGGATGAGGCCGTGGGACATGCTGTCCGTGCCGCTTATATGTATGCAGGCATGGCAGATGTGGCCGCACTGACAGGGGATACGGCTTATATCCATGCCATAGACCGTATTTGGGACAACATTGTGGGCAAGAAATATTATATTACCGGCGGCATCGGCGCCACCAGCAATGGGGAGGCTTTTGGCAAGAACTATGAACTGCCCAATATGTCAGCTTATTGCGAGACTTGCGCGGCTATCGGTAATGTGTATGTCAACTACCGCTTGTTCCTGCTTCATGGTGAGGCAAAATATTATGATGTGCTGGAACGTACTTTATATAATGGTCTTATTTCGGGCGTGTCCCTGGATGGTGGCGGGTTCTTCTATCCTAATCCGTTGGAAAGCATCGGGCAGCACCAGCGCCAGCCTTGGTTCGGCTGTGCCTGTTGTCCGTCCAATATCTGTCGTTTCATTCCTTCTTTGCCGGGATATGTGTATGCGGTGAAAGGTAAGGACGTGTATGTTAATCTGTTCATGTCCAATACTTCGAACTTGAAGGTAGAGGGCAAGGCTGTTTCTTTGGAGCAGGCTACTCATTATCCTTGGAACGGTGATGTCACTATCGGTGTCAACAAGAACAATGCCGGACAGTTTACAATGAAAATCCGTATTCCGGGATGGGTGCGTAATCAGGTAGTTCCCAGTGACCTGTACACTTATTCGGATGGAAAGCGTTTGAGCTATACAGTGAAAGTAAATGGAGAACCGGTACAGAGTGAACTGAAGGACGGTTATTTCTGCATAGACCGCCGTTGGAAGAAAGGGGATAAAGTAGCTGTCCATTTCGATATGGAACCTCGTACGGTGAAAGCCAATAATAAAGTGGAGGCAGATCGTGGACGTATAGCCGTGGAGCGTGGCCCGATCGTTTATTGTGCGGAATGGCCGGATAATAATTTTGATGTGCTGAGCGTGTTTATGAACCGCACTCCTCAATTCGAGGTGGTTGAAAAACCGGATTTGCTCTATGGCATTAACCAGTTGAAGACGGATGCGCAGATTCTGGGCTATGACGACAGAGGTCGTCTGACGGCTACTGATGTAAAGCTGACGTTGATCCCTTACTATGCTTGGGCACACCGCGGTGCAGGTGCTATGGCAGTGTGGTTGCCTCAGGAATTAAGTGCTTCCCGTCCGACTATGCCTGCTACGCTGGCATCGGAAAGCAAAGTGGATGCTTCGCATAAGGTGAAATCCATCTCCGCCATTAATGACCGTCTGGTGCCGAAAGATGAGAATGACCGTTCCGTACCCTATTACCATTGGTGGCCCAAACAGGGAACTACTGAATGGATATCCTACGAGTTCCCGTCCGAAGCGACTGTTTCCAGTGCTACCGTATATTGGTATGATGATGCTCCTTGGGGAGGATGCCGCATACCGCAAAGTTGGAAGATGTACTATAAAGATGCACAAGGCCAGTGGCAACCGGTGAGTGGAGCGGATAAGTATGGAGTGGAAAAAGGTACGGGGAATACAGTCAATTTTGACCCGGTAAAGACAAAAGCGGTAAAACTGGAGATTGTTCAGCCGGCCGATAATTCATCGGGTTTGTTTGAATGGGAAGTGAAATAGAATAATTCAAAATGAAGGTTGGTAAGTTAGGTTGGCTGGTAGCCATGTTCCTTAGTGGGGGCATGGCTGTCGCTCAAGGTACGGCTGATGATTATCGGCGTGCTTATGCATTGAAAGAGAAGTTCAGTGCGGATAAAGTTTTCTATTCCAATGTCAATCCGCAATGGATAGAGGGTACGCATCAATTCTGGTATGTGCGGAATACGCCGGACGGCCGCCTGTATGTATCTGTAGATGCGGATAAGAAAGCTAGAAAAGAATTGTTTGATTCTCATCGTTTGGCAAAGGCGTTGGGTGCTGCATCCGGAAAAGAGGTCAAGCCGGAAGCTCTTGCATTGGGGCATTTGTCGGTCAGTAAGGGATTGGATACGCTGCGCTTTGTGTTTAATAATCAACGTTGGATGTATGCGTCCCGGAAAAATCAGCTGGTCAATGAAGGTGCGGTTCCCCTCCTTATCAGGCAAAAGCATTGGATGGAGGTGGATGATGAGAAGACGGCATCACCGGTTCCGTCTCCTGATGGTAAATGGATCGCATTTATTAAAAATCAGAATATCTATGTAAAGGAGGTGGCTACCGGAAAAGAAAAGCAACTGAGCTTGGACGGGACACTGGGTAATTATTATTCAGCCTACATCCGCTGGTCACCGGACAGTAAGAAGGTGGCTTCCTGCAAGATCCGTCCGGTGGAAAAGCGCTATGTTTATTATGTGGAATCTTCTCCGGCTGACCAGCTTCAGCCCAAGCTTCACAAACAGGAGTATGCGAAGCCGGGAGACGAACTTCCTTTTAAAGTGCCCTGCATCTATGAAGTGGAAAGCGGACGAAGCATTATTCCTTCTACCGAATTGTTCGACCGGCAATATGAAGTATATGGTCCCGAATGGAATCCCGACAGCCGTGCCGTGACTTTTGAATATAACCAGCGCGGACATCAGGTGTACAGAGTACTTGAACTTTCTGCCGAAACGGGAAAAGTGCGCCCGTTGGTAGAAGAAACCAGCGATACATATGTGAATTATACCCGTCATTTCCGTCATGACTTAAAAGACGGCAAGCAGATGATATGGATGAGTGAGCGTGACAATTGGAATCATCTTTATATGTACAACCGTATTACCGCACAGCCCGATTATCAAATTACTAAAGGAGAGTGGTATGTACGCGAAGTGCTTCGGGTAGATGAGGATAACCGTCAGATCTATTTCTCGGCAAATGGTATGGAAGCCGGTGAAGACCCCTATCTCATCCGTTATTACCGCATCGGTTTTGATGGCAAAGGTCTTACCTGTCTTACTCCCGAAGAAGGGATGCACCGTGCCTGGTTTTCGGGAGATATGAAGTATTTGGTAGATGTTTATTCTATGGTGGACAAGGTTCCCGTCGCTGTGTTACGTAGTGCCAGGGATGGCAAAGTGGCGATGCCGTTGGAAACAGCCGATATAACTCTTTTGGAGGCCGAAGGCTGGAAAGCTCCGGAGGTGTTTGTTGCCAAAGGGCGGGACGGCAAGACGGATATGTGGGGATTGATTGCCCGCCCCACCAACTTTGACCCGAACAAGAAATATCCGGTTATCGAATACATTTATCAGGGTCCCGGAGACCAGTATGTTCCGAAGACTTTCCGTCCTTATGACTGGAATATGACTTCCTTGGCCGAACTTGGTTTTATCGTCGTAATGGTCGATGGAATGGGAACTTCTTTCCGTTCGCGTGCTTTTGAGAATGTATGTTATAAGAATTTGAAAGATGCCGGTCTGCCGGACCATATTGCCTGGATTAAGGCGGCTGCACGGAAATATCCTTATATGGATGTGGACAGGGTAGGTATTTACGGTTGTTCTGCCGGTGGTCAGGAATCTACAAATGCAGTTTTGCTTTATCCTGATTTCTATAAAGCGGCTTATTCGGCTTGTGGTTGTCATGATAACCGTATGGATAAGATTTGGTGGAATGAACTTTGGTTGGGCTATCCGGTAGGAGATCAATATAAGGAAGGGTCTAATGTGGAAAATGCACATCTGTTGAGTCGTCCTTTGATGTTAGTGGTGGGAGAACTGGATGATAATGTAGATCCTGCCTCTACCATGCAGGTGGTCAATGCATTGATAAAGGCGAATAAAGATTTTGAATTGGTCGTGATTCCCGGAGCGCATCATACAATGGGGGAAGATTTTGGCGAACATAAGCGGTATGATTTCTTTGTCCGTCATTTGATGCAGGTGAATCCACCGAAGTGGGATGAGATAAAATAGGAGGAGTGAGGTTTGTAGCTGTAGGAGTTTGTCAGTTATGATAAATAGAGGTGGCAGTGTTATGGAGGACAAGTCCATAGCACTGCTTTTTTATGTAATTCCGTGTTTTCATTGATGAATGTGTCTTTTTTGTTCATTCTGTTGTAATTATTGGTTGAACTAATTTTTTTCAATACAAAAATTAGGTTCAGTCAACAGTATTATTTTTATTTGTGGCGTATATAGTATAAAAATAAACCAATTTTCTAATACTAACATTAAATTATAATGGAAAACATTACTGTTAATGTATTTGATGATGTGCTTTATTTAGCATGGGAATTTGTATATCTAATATTTTTCACTCGTTTTGTGTGCGTACACGGAAATTATAAGAATGCGTGTGCTATTTTAATAAGTATCTATTATTCTCATAAAAATTATAATTGTTTCCTTTTAGAATAGAATATAAATAACAATAGTGATTTATATTATTTCACATTCACGGAAAAAATGGACTTTAAATTTTTGTTTAACTTAATATTTTATTATGAAATTTACAAATGAATTAAGAGGAGTGAAAAGCAGACTTCTTCTGTTTTCAGTGCTGTTACTGATACCGGTGATGATGTTTGCTCAGAGCATTACCGTAAAAGGTACTGTACTTGATTCGGCAGGTGAAGCCGTTATTGGAGCTTCCGTTGTGGAGAAGGGAAATCCTTCCAACGGAACCATAACTGATTTTGACGGAAAGTTTACTTTGGCCGTGTCTAAGGAAAAAGAATTGTTATTTCTTTTGTAGGTTCGAAACGCAAGAAGTGGATGCGGTTCCGGAAAAGAACTGACAATTACGCTGCAAGATGATTCACAAGCGCTTGAAGAGGTAGTAGTGCTGGGTTACAGTAGCAGGGCTCGTAAAGATCTGACTGGCTCAGTAGGTTCCGTGTCTGGTGTGAAGATTGCTGCTGTACCAGTTACTTCAGCCGCTGTGGCTTTGCAAGGGAAAAATAGCTGGTGTGCAAGTAACAACGGTCGATGGTGCTCCAGGGGCAGATATTAACATTCGTGTTCGTGGAGGTACGTCTGTGACCCAGAGCAATGATCCTCTTTACATTGTCGATGGTTTTCAGGTGGATAACATCAATGATATTCCTCCTACAGACATTGCTTCTATTGATGTATTGAAAGATGCTTCTATCACGGCAATCTATGGAGCTAAGGGCGGTAATGGTGTAGTGGTTGTTACTACTAAATCGGCCAAAGCTGGAAAAATACAGGTAAGTTTCAATGCCCATTTGTCTACTAGTCATTTGTCTAAAAAATTAGATTTAATGAATTCAGCAGAGTTTGCACGTTATCAATATGAATGGTCGGCGTGTAATGGTAGCCGTTCTAGCAATGCCAAATTTTTCCGTGCTAATTTTGGCAATCCGCAAGATTTGGATATGTATTATTCTTTGCCTACTCATGACTGGCAGGATGAGGTAATGGGAGAGAATCCTATCAATTATTCTACTAATGTAACTATTGGTGGAGGTACAGATAAGATGCGCTTCACTGCTTCTCTTACTCAAAGCGAAGATAAAGGTATTATTATAAGGTCGGGTGTGCGCCGTACCAATTTGAATATCAAGACAGCTATTGATATAACTAAAAATTTGACATTGCATATCAATCCTAAATTTACGTTTCGCCGTGATCAAGGAGCTGGAGGTGATAATATTGGTACAGGCGGTATTATTGATGTACTCCGTTATAGACCCACTAACGGATTACGTGAATTCGGATATATAGATCCTTCTTATGCTGACCCTGATGAAGAAGCATTGTTTACTTATACTAATCCGAAAAGTGATATTGCCATTAATCAACAGAATAAGTATGCTTATAACTATACTAATGCTATTTCATTGGAATGGAAGCCTGTTAAAGGATTGGTGCTTCGTACAGAAGCCACTCTTAGTTTAAACTGGAAAGATCAATATCGTTTTTGGGGTGCCTTGACAGGTGAAGGTACAAAAAATAATTCGTTGCCTGTAGCAAGTATTCAGAAAGATCAGTCTTTTAAATATATTTGGACTAACACGGCATCTTATGGCTTTTCTATTAAAGATAAGCATAATTTTTCCATGTTATTGGGGCAAGAAATTTATCATAGCCAAAATAAGAAGAACTTCCAAAAGAATCGTTATTTCCCACGTGCATTTGAGGCTGGACAGGCTTGGGATAATATGGGATTCGGTACACCGCAGGAGTCAACTTCATCACTTTCGACTCCAGATCGCACTGCTTCTTTCTTTGGGCAGGCAAGTTATAACTATAACCACAAATACTTACTCTCTGTAACTATGCGTGCTGATGGTTCCACTAAATTTGCTCCAGGTAATCAATGGGGATATTTCCCTTCAGTATCAGGTGCTTGGGTGCTTTCAGAAGAAAAGTTTATGGAAGATATAAAATGGATTGATCAGTTAAAACTTCGTGCAGCTATAGGGTTGGCAGGAAATAATCGTATCAGTGATGATATGTGGCGTTATTTATATACTGTTAATTCTACCGGCGGACCTGGATTTGGAGAAGCAACTCAGTTTGGAGAGCAATGGTATGGTAATCAAGGGGGTACTACTTTTGCCAATAAAAATATTAAATGGGAAACTACATTAACTCGTAATCTTGCTGCTGATATCACGCTTTTTAATGGTCGTCTCACTGTTACTCCGGAGATTTATTGGAATACGACGAAAGATTTACTTTAAATTCTTATCTAATTGATGGATTTACTTGAAAGACAAACGCTTACGAAAGTTTTGAAAAGTTTCGGGTAACGATTTGGAGATTGTGCTAATTTCAATATTTTACAGCTTCATACTTATGAAACAACTTTCTGACTACAAAGATACGATTTTTTAGGAATAAGAGAATAACTTCACAAAAAAATATGGGGCTTGGTCTGATGGTATGTCGTTATAAACTATAGGGAGGGGATGTAAAACGCAGTGTCATCTGTTTCATTAGAGACTTCATGACGCTTTATAATTATCCAAACCTCTAGAAGTACTTTCCTTTTCAACCAACATCTGCCTGATTTCGTCTATCCTACCTTCCGTATAACATTGGTTAAATTCTGCAAGCAGGCTGTCTATGACCAACCTCTTGGAATAATATAGTACCGTATCTGTATTTTCCCAATTCAGGATATTTTTCAGAATAAAGGGACATGTCCACCTTCAAGGCATAGGTACCATGAACATTCCGACGAAGCATTCTTTTTTTTGAACTTCCTCCTTATGGTTTTCTGTTTGTTTCCATTCATAAATAAATGTGAATAAAATTTCTCTAAGCAACATCAAGATGAAGATGTAACTAGCTGATATAACTTTACGGAGCGTTCCTCATGTAGATTCAAACTTTAAATACTTTTGAAAAAAGGACGGAGTAATGAGAATGCATCAAAACAGCATTTCCATTTCCCGCCCTTGAATTATTAATTTAACAACCAACCAATACTAATTCGTCGTTTTCATTGGTCAAGCAATATGTTTTGCCCTTTGCTGTCTTTAACTTAATACTTGCATGTCTATATTTAATTTCGCAGGTTCCTCCATTTTTGGACAGAATTACCACCTCTTCCAGTTTTCTGTTTTTCCAACGTATATTCACTTCAAAGTTACCTTTTGCACAGATTCCCTTCACTTCACCGTCTTTCCAAGCATCAGGAAGGGCCGGGAGCAGATGAATGAATCCCATGTGACTCTGCATCAACATTTCGGTAACGCCGGCTGTACCACCAAAGTTACCGTCTATTTGGAAAGGGGAATGTGTATCCCAAAGGTTGTCCAGTGTTCCATTTTTCAGAAGGTTTCCATAAAGTTTGTATGCATGATTTCCGTCATGGAGTCGTGCCCATTGATTGAGTTTCCATCCCATGCTCCAGCCTGTAGCACCATCACCTCTATGTTCCAAGACAACTTTCGAGGCCTTGGCAAGTTCAGGCGTAGTGATAGGCGAAAGGGTGTGTCCCGGATGCAAGCCGAACAAGTGGTTTACATGGCGGTGTTCATCCTTTGGATCATCAATATCCTTCGACCATTCCATCAACTGACCATAACGGCCTATTTGATACGGAGCGAGTTTTTCCAACACTTCTTCCCATTGTTTGCGTTCTTTTTTATCTACGCCCAATATTTTCGATGCATCAATGGCGTTCAAAAGGATTTCACGGACAACGGCATGAATGAAAGTAGCCCCTTGGTCTATTGGACCATGCTCCGGTGAAGTGGATGGAGCCGCTGTATAAGTTCCGTCCGGCTTCTTCCAAAGATAGTCCACGGCAAATTGGGCGCTACTCTTGATAAGACCATAACCGGTTTTCTTTAAGAACTGCTTGTCGCGGGTATAGTCGTAATAGTCCCAAACGTGGGTAGCCAACCATGGACCGGCCATCGGATTGAAGTTCCATGACATGTTTTCACTTTCGAGTGGAGCCGTAAAGCCGAAAATATTTCCCGATATGGAAGCGGTCCAACCTCTGGCGCCAAAGTAAGCTTGTGCGGTCTTTTCACCCGGCTTCACCAATGTCTTGATAAAGTCAATCAAAGGCAAGGTACATTCTGCCAAATTGGTAGAACCTGCCGGCCAATAGTTCATCTGTACGTTGATGTTGTTGTGGTAGTCCACCCGCCAGGGTCCGTCTACGTTATTATGCCAGATACCTTGCAGGTTTGCAGGCAGGTTGCCCGGACGTGAACTTGCAATCAGCAGGTAACGTCCGAATTGGTAGTACAATTCTTCCAGATAGAAATCAGGCTTTCCCTTACGGTAATTCTTCAAGCGTTGTGGAGTCGGAATGTTGTCTGTTTTTCCGCTACCGTTCAATGACAGGGATACACGATTGAATAAGGAAGCATAATCTTTATAATGTGCATCAAACAAAGCATCGTAACCCAATGCCGCCGCATCCTTCATCCATGTAGCCGTAGTTTCTGATGGATTCACGCCCACATATGCCTTCGGGTCATTGAAATCCGGATTGAAGTTGATTTGATAGTCGGTATCGGCTGTTACCAGAAATATCACTTCATCCGCACCGTTTACACTCAGCTTGCCGCTTTGGTTAGAAAGTGTACCTCCCTTGGCTGTTGCATGAATACGAATGACATATTCCATTTGGTTATTGTCCAAACGTGCAGTATAAACCAACCCATTGTTGCCGTCTGTTTCCATCTTTCCAGTAGAAACCGGATTCGGTTCATAGCTGAATACCAGATTTTGCTTGCCTGGCTTGTTTGCCTTGAAGCGGATGGTCATTACATTGTTCGGGTAAGAAATGAAGTAATTACGTTCATAAGCTACACCGTCTTTATTGAATTGTACGATAGCCAAAGCTGAATCCAAAGACAGAATACGCTTGTAGTCGCTCATGCCAATGGTACTAAGTCCTGTTTCTATATAAAACTCTCCCATAGTAGTAAAGTTTCCGAAACGGAATGGTTTTTCTTTCCACGATTCGTAAGGTACTTCGCTGTTGAAGTTCTTTTGTGTCAGTAGCATTGCTCTTTTTTCATCACCATTGATGAAAGCCTGACGAATTTCATCCAAGATATGAGCTGATTGTTTGTTTACGTTCCAGTAGGCTGCCGCTCCTGCCGAGGTGTTCGGCCCCCCACGCCATAAGGTCTTTTCATTGAATGTGATACGCTCCGCTTCTACCGAACCCATGATGTTGGCACCCAAGCTACCATTACCGATAGGGAGCGATTGCGATTCCCAACCTGCATCCGGATTGGTTGCAGTATCACCGGCCGATTCGGGTTTGGTCTCACCTTTCCACATATCTGAAGTATTGCCGAACCAGATGGCTTTATTGACTAACGTGTTGGGGGTGTCAAACCAGATGGAAAGTCCACGGGTATAGTCAGTGGCATGTACAGACAATGCCGTACATGCCATGATTGCTAATTGAAATATCTTTTTCATTTTTTAAAAATTACTTTTAGCTTTTAAAATCTTTTCAATTTGATTGTCAAGTTTTGGCTGCTACTCTTTCGTATTTCTTGATTGCACTGGTTTTAGTTTTGCCTTCTGCCTTTTGGGCAGCATCGTAAAGTTCCCAAAGCTTCAACTTGGCAGTAGCTTCCTTTTGGGCAGCAGTGTAAGCGTCTGCATACGATTCCTGTGCAGCTTCCTGTTCCGGTGTAGCATAAGCGTGAGTATAACCCTTCACTTCGTTCCAGTATCCACGGGTAAAGTCCGGGAATGTAACGGCAGCGCAATTGTTGTCCATTGAGATAGCACCAAGTTCGCCCAAAGCACACCATTCTGCCATGTCATACACATCCATGTCGAGTGGCAAACCATGTTGCAAACAGTAGACCAGGCGGGAATCCATCACTATAGTCCATACCACCATGCCCCAAGTGGCGTCCCTTTTCTGCATACTTGTCCAAAATCGGGTGACGATACTTTTCCATCAATGCTTTTTTCTGTTCTGTGCTCAAGAAACCATGGGCGTTGATGTTGTCCATCTTCGGAGCATCTGTACCTTTGAGTGCATTGCCTGCAATGGCAAATTCTTCTGTCGGATACTTGGTAGCATACCCCTTGGTACCAGTGAGTTTGAACAAACGGTTATATGGTTGCGGAGTCATCACGTTATGCTGGATTTCCACTACCTTACCTTTGGCTGTACGCATCAAGGTAGTAGTGTGGTCACCGTTACGGAATTCCTTCGGTTCCTTACCTGTGTTCTTTTCTACCCATTCCTTGCCTACGAAGCTTTCTGTATCCATGGCAATCAAGGTAGTGAATCGGTCGCCACGGTGAATGTTCATACATTGTGCCACAGGACCAAGACCATGAGTAGCATAGAGGTCACCACGGTTTTCCATGTTGTACTTCATACGCCAATGAAGGTTGTCCTTATCATTGTCATTCGGGTCTTTCCAGTAATACTGCCAGAATTCAGACAACTCGTGAATATAGGCACCTTCCGCACGGATCACTTCACCGAATATACCGTCCTGAACCATTAACAACGACTTCATTTCATAGTCATCGTAGCAGCAGTTTTCAAGGATGAAGCAATGGAGACGTTTTTTTTCTGACAAATCAATCAAATCCCAGCATTGTTCAAGGTTCATAGCCGAAGGAACTTCAATAGCCGCATGTTTGCCGTTTTCCATTGCACACTTGGCGACAGGGAAATGATGTTTCCAGTCTGTTGCAATGTAAATCATGTCCACGTCCGGACGCTTGCAGAGTTCCTCATATCCCTTTTCTCCATAATAGATGGCAGCCGGAGCCAAACCTGCGTTGCGGAGGTGACGCTGCTGTGCTTCGGCACGCTTTTCTTCATAGTCACAGAGCGCAACGATTTCTACCCCAGGAATTTGGCAGAAACGGATTACTGCTGACGGACCGCGCATACCCAAGCCTACAAAACCTACACGTACGGTCTTGATAGGAGCGGCTGTCAAACCCAAAACGTGTTCCTGACCAGCAGGACGTTCCGGAGTGTCAATCACGATAGTACCCTTGTCCCAATGCCATTTGCTAGAAGGTGACAACGACTGTGCATTGACAATTTGGAATCCCATAGCCGACATTGCCAGCAATGCTACGGCTAACATTTTCTTCAATTTCATGTTTCAATAAGTTTTTAAGATTAATAAATTATTTTGCCAAGCTATAAACTATACCTATTATCTTTTGTCCGATTTTATCAGCTGCTTCCCTGGTTGAAGCTTCAGAATATACACGGATAATCGCATAATTTTTCTTTCTTATCACCATTTTGCCATCTACTTTAAGTCTCTTATCCAATATGTAGTAGTTAATATAGGATTCATCATGAAAGCGTGCCACGATTTTTTTATTGAAATCCTGTGTAATGGTTTCTCTACACCAATCTGACAAAAGAAGTATTTCTCTAGTTCTTCCTCCATAAAAAACGCCTTGGAAGTATCGCTTCCTTTGACCAATGGGAATATATGCTAAACAATCGGGCTGGCAGTCGTTGGGATATTTCTAATATCTACCTGTAAATAATGGTCGAAAGATAAAGCCGTCAGATAGCCGTTGGATGCATCAGGCAATACTTCTTCTGCATAAATGGGGGCAGTAAATTGAAAATTTCTGTTGATATAGAACACATAATCGTATTTTCCCAATTCTTCGTGGATACTACAAATGTATTCCGATTTATAGGATGTATTGACTATCCATCCCAAATCTTCTATCTGACGAACATATACATTAGCAGAAGAAGCACAACCAATACTTTCAGGTGAATCAGTGAACAGTTTATACTCTTTCTCTGCATCCACACAAAAATATTGCTCACATATACAATAAAAGTCTTTCCAGAATTTGTTGTAGGCTTCTGTTGTCAAATATATAATTCCTATCTTCATTCTTTTCAACATTTTAAATTTTCAGGAATATTCTGTGCAGATACATGAATCTGAGAATAAAAAACAGAAATATAAAATTGGCAGCTGTCAGCCATACGGGATAATATGTTCCCAGATACTGTTCCAGACCGTAAGAAACAGAATGAACCACACAACGGAAATTCACGGTTTCTCCCAGCAGGTAGGCGGTAATGGAGTTCATACCATATATTTTCAGCCATTCCAGACCACGGTGGTGTCCCCTATAGTCCACCCAATAGTAAAAAAATCCCATTAGCAGGAAGCAGTACCCCCCAGAAAGCAATGTCATGCTACATGACCATATCCTCTTAATGATCGGTGTCTGCCAACCCCACAGCCAACCGCCCGCAATCAGTAGCAGTCCCGTGACAAAAAGACGTTTTACAGTTTTCCGTCTGTCGTTTTTCCCTTCCTTCATTATCTGTCCGGCAAACGTGCCCAGCATCACCGTCCCACCGAATGTCAGGCTGCTCCATATCCAAGTATAGGTGGGATCGTCCCTGAATCTTCCCAATATGGTTGCATCCAGACGGCTAGCAAAATTCCCTTCCGGAGTAAAGTCCCCGGCAAAAGTCATTGGCAGCCAATACGCCAGCAGGAGCACGGCGGTACCCAACACCTGCATCCGAACCGTACAGTGCAGCAACAGCAGTGCCGCTATCAGGTAGCCGGCAGCTATTGCCTGCAAGGTATTGTTGTATAAGTAAATGTGTTCCCAGTCAAGTCCTAGGAGATTTCCCTGTACTACCATACCAAGTAAAAACAACAGCAGGAAACGCCTGGTAATTTTACGGTAAACCGCATTCCTGTCTGAAATGTCCCTGTACTTGGCAAAGGAGAACGGCATGGAAACTCCTGTCATGAATAGGAACAGTGGCATCACCAGATCCCAAAAACGGAATCCCACCCATACCTCATGTTCAAACTGGTAAAGGATAGAAGTCATCCATGGGAAATCCGTCTGCTGCCCAAAAGACATCAGCACCGGTTGAAAAAATACCAACAGAAACAGGTCAAGGCCTCTCAGCATGTCAAGAGAATCCAGACGGGAAGATTGTTTTTATGAAGTTCATAAGCGCATGTCTGTTCTCATTTCCTGTATTTCTTTTTCATATTTTCGAACCGAATATCTTTGATGGAAAAAGCATGAGGTAAAACGTTGTCCTTAATTTCTACTTTCTTACAGCCATTCAAGATAAACAATTCTTTTTGCTTAGCATTCGTGTCTGGCAACAGTTCCACTTCATTATCCTTGAATACCAGTCCTTCCGTACTCTTGGCATAGAGCACCGGATTTCCGGCAAGTTGGAAGCGGTTGCCGATGATGCGTACATTCCGGTGTACGGGACGGTTGGCATCCACCACCGTGTTCGATGGATGCAGGGCGATGACGGCATTTTCGGGTCCGCCGTTATAGGCGCAATCTATAAAGGTGTTATTCTCTATCAGCACATCCTTCACGGGACCGGACTCGTACCATCCTTCCGCATCTCCCTCTATCAGGATAGCGCTCATGCCGGTCTTGTAATAGGTATTGCCTGCGATAACCACCTTACGGGGAGTAGTCATCAGCGTACCGCGTGTGCTGGTACGGGTGAAGTGGCAGTTGCGAATCTCCACTTCGGGCGTGCAGCTCATGTTCTCTACACAATCATGATCCAGCTCCAGTGCCTGGGGAACCGGCGGTCCAAAGCTACTTCCACCGTACGGTCGGTCAGCCGCTTCACCGAAGTGACCGTAGCCATAGCGAACCGTTCCATAGTAGATGCCTTGACAAAGGCCACCGTATCCCCTGCGAAATAGGCATTAAACCCGTAACTCTGACCGTGCATGAAGCGCAGTTCCAAAGTCCGGTCATCCACCTTTTTCACGGCACGCAGGTTGGTTCCATGCACATTGATAGGGTCGTCCTGCGCTCCAGCATACCGACATCCGAGGATACTGATCTTGCCGCTGCATCCCGAAAAGTGCATGAAGTCAGCCGAGGAGGCCAAGATACGTCCGCTTCCCTCCCTGGGAGCGCATGTCACGTTCCTCATGGTGATATTTCGGGTGTATTGGCTGACAATGCCCAGTCCGTGCATGTAGTGCATTCCCACATTCTCCAATGTTACGTCCTGACTTTCGTAAATGAACATCCCCACCTGATCACGGATAATGTCGCGCACCGTCAGCGTATTGCCTACCTTGGGACGGAAGTCCGCAGGAGTGTTAAAGCGTACAATACCCGGAGCCACTTCTTCCGCCTTGGCTGTAGCAAGGGTATTCCATCCATGACTATAGAAGAAGTGCTTGTTTTCTGGATCATACTCTATGCAGTAGGTTCCGGCTTGAACACCATCCCTCACCGTACAAATGAATCTTTCCATTCTCTATTTCATAACGCGAATCACGGTGCAGGCTCACTTCCACTCCGTTGTCATCTACCCTGGTGTAGGTGATTTCAGAGCCTCCCGGCCGTTCAAAATCGATATGCAGGTTCCGCAATTTCATCTGTTTGCTATGTGCAAAGGCTATCATGGTCATCTTGCCATGAAACATCAGCGTTGCGTCATTTCCCTCAACGGTCAGTCCCTGCATCTCTTCAAAGAATAGTCCGATGGTCTTTACCTTTGAGGGACATTCCTGTTCCGTAGAAGTGTTGGTGATAAAATATTCCTTGCGAACGGCATCCTCCGGCCAAAAGTCGTAACGCCCTTTTTTGAACACAAGCACTTTGGCGTTCAGCCTTTTGCAATCGTCAATAACGGCACGCAGCCTTCCGGTCTGGTTTTCATAAGTATAGGGACGGATACCGTAGTCGGAAACGAACACGGTGTCCTGTTGTCGGGCCTGCATACTGGCGGATGCCAGCAAAAGGAAAAAATTGCAGTCAGGGTTAGCTTCATGATATACGAATTACAAGGTTATTGAATATGTTCTTTAACAAAACAAAGATAGCGAAATAAAATTATTGATACCTTTTCTTCTCATTCTAAATAATAAGCAATACCCGAATTTTCACAAACTCAGGTATTGCATCACAATTATGTTAAACAATTCCAGCGCAGTAGGCTGTCTCTTATTTATTCAATTGGACTATTTTTATAGTCCATATCTTGGTATTTCCATTGGCAGCTTTCACGCTGAATTTTCTTTCTGTGCTCCAGTCATCCGGACTTCCTAATGCGGCACTTCCCTCTATCGGAGTTATACGTGCTGCTGTCGATACAGTCACTTGTCCCCATAGTGGGTTTGTAGAAACCTGATTACGGACAGCTTCCGTAAAATCCCCCCCCAGCCTCTGGTACTGTCACAGTCACATGAATGGTGGCTGATTCGGAATTTACCTCACTGGTGGTATTCAGACGTACCTCTTTTACCACTGGTTCTTGGGTTATAGGGTCTTTTTCATTATCGCTGGGCCAACGGTAGTAGAATTGTACGGCGCTGATTTCCGCCTCCTCGTAAGTGGGCAGATCCTCCCAATCGCATGAATTCAGGAACGGCAGACATACCAACAGGAGTACCCATTTTATTGCTATAAATTTTCTTTCTTTCATTTTCTTTCTTTTTATAAAATTAGACACTATTATTCCCAACCAGGATTCTGGTCGGCATCACTGATAGCTGAATTTGCCTGGATGACCGATTTCGTAATCGGGAACAGATAAGAACGGACATCAAACTTGCGGTCATCATTGGACAATTGTACATTGCCTACATAAGCAGCGGTACGGTCAGTCTTGATCTCGATAAATGTAGCCGGTTCCATCAACTCGTTGATGACACCGCCCGGTTCCTTGCCGTCGTTCGCTTCTCTCCCGTACTTACCCCAGCGCAAAAGACTGAAATACCAATCACCTTCCCAAAACAACTCAACACGGCGTTCTATCTTATAGTCTTCCCATGCATCACCCAATGTGGAAGCATTCGAAGCAGGCAGTCCACCATGGATCGTGCGAGTCTGGTTCAATACCGCTACAGCATCAGATACTTTATTCAAGCGGAGAAGAGCTTCGGCCTTATTCAGCAGGGCACGTCCGTAACGGAACAGAATCTTATGGTAATCCGTCATCACGTTATAAAACGGACGAGGGCTCCATTCCGTATAAATGTACTTCCGCATACTGTAGTTTGTCAAAGGCACGTGGTCTGATGCATACCTTTGGGTAGCCCAGCGGCTCATGTTCCCTCTTGTATAAGTTGTGATATTTTCACCTAAAAAGACAGAACCGTCATGGACAATAGAGGCATCGAAACGCTTATCACGGTGATTATACATTAGGTCGCTGATACTCATGCCCGGAGTTGTCACCTCAAATGCTTTGAAGTATTTTCCTCCGTTGAATTCTGATTCTTCCTTATGTTCGAAATGGGCAATGGCTTCCTCACGACTTAATGGTCTTGTATTATTGACGAACTGAGAAGATTCATCCCAGCGCACCGCTTGTCCGGTAGTCTGGTCAATTACCAAGTAATCATCCACCAGATTTTGGCTTGGCGTATGATCCAGCCAGCACTCAAAGATGTCCGCAATCTTAAACAGGGGACCGCAACCATTCAATGTAAGGTTGCTGTTCAGCAGATTTGGAATCAGGTTGATCATATCCGTACCGCTCACATCTGTGGCATCTTTGCTCCAGTAATGTGCAAGAATGATTTCAGGTGATGAATAGGCTCCTTTCTCGTTGAACATATTCTCATAATTGGGGTCAAGAGACACACCCTTCAACGCGTTCACGGCATCTATCGCTTCCTGATACAGACTTTTCCCATCCTTCTGCAATGCGGCAGCATCATTGGTATATGCCGCTGCAGTCAGGCACACTTCTGACAGGAGGGCATAGGCTGCATTTTTAGTCAGGCGCCCGCTTATGGCAGTTTCCGGCAGACCGATAATTGCCTCACGAATGTCTGTCAGCACGTGCAGGTAGCTTTCCACAATGTCTTTAGTCAGCGGGAGATTGAACTCGTCTTTCTCAGTCAGCACACGGTCTACCCAAATGTAACGTCCTCCCTTACGGGCCAGGTCATAGTAAATCATGGCCCTCATCATCTTAGCTTCCGCTGTAAACTGGTTCTTGTAGGCTTCCGGAATAGTAGAAGATTCCATTTTCTCAATAATCAGGTTACAATTACGGATGGCACCAAAACGGTCATTCAGCCCCCATCCATAGTTGTTTTCCATCAGTCCGCGCACTTCGCTGGGGCAAGCCGCACGGCAGTTCACCATATTGTTACTGAAAGTTTTGTCCCATGTGGAGAAACTTTCGTATGGCCCGTATGCGTTACCATAATTGCCGATAACGAATGCATCAACGGTACCCTGCGTTTCCCAAACGGTTGTTTCAGAGAAACCTTCCGTCGGTTCAGTATCCAGAAAATCACTGCAACCTTGTAACCCGACAGTTCCTATCAGTAAGATAGGCAATACATATTATTTTTCATTTTAGTTTTCATTTGAATACAAATTAAGATTAGAAACCAATGTTTAGACTAACGGTATAGACCCGTGAGATGGGATAGGTGTATCCACTTCCACTGGAACCGGATTCTGGATCAAATCCCCATTTCTTGGCTGGACTGAATGTCAACAGGTTATATCCGGCTAAAGATAGGTTGCATTTGGTCATCCAAGTAACTTTTTTTCAGCAGTTTGTGCTTAAAATCATACCCGATAGACATATTCTTTAATCTGATGTAGCGCGCATCTACCAGCCAAAAGTCTGTGCCGACAAAATTGTTGTTTCCGTTGAAACCCGCTGACGCATGCTGACGCGGATAAAGTGCATTGCGATTGTCGGGAGACCATATATCCGTTTGGAAATCGTAGATGACAGGTAGGTAATTGCTGTTACCTCCCATTAGGATAGCATCCACATAAATGTTATAATTTGTGGCACCCTGCCACAACATATTGAATGACCATCCTTTATAGCTCATGTCCACATTGATACCAAAATTGGCCCTTGGACTTGTTCCATTACCCATGCGGTATTGGTCGTCTCCATCAATTTTTCCGTCACCGTTGAAGTCATAATATTTCAGGTCTCCTGCCATCAAATTGGTGGAACCATTGCGCTTTGGGTTGTTCAAGATATCCAAGTAATCTGTATAATATCCCAAATTTTTATAATAAATGCCCGTGTATGCACCAACTTGTGTGCCACGCTTATATGGATTTTTCACGCCTGTTTCAGCTTCATTGGGATTGACGTTCCAGCGGTCGTCATAGTAAGTCATGTTGGCGGATACTCCATAGTTGAAATCACCAATATGGTCTTTCCATTGCAGCACAAACTCAAATCCACGACGGATACTCTCACCATTGGATTTCACCACTGGCAATGTCTTTCCTAACGGAGAAGTATAACCGACATTGGAAGGGGTTGCCAAATAACCGGTTGTCACCTTTGCGAAGTAATCTAGCGAACCGGAAAGGCGACTGTTCAGTGAGGAAAAGTCGATTCCTAGATTGAAGTCCTTAGTGGTGTACCAAGTCATGTCAGGACTGATCAGTGCGCCTTCGGAGAAACTCGGATACCACTTTTCACCTAGAAAAGCACCGCGTGTGTACAATGTATAGGATGATACATAGGCAAAACGGTCAGCTACATAGTCACCGTTCAGATCCAAGAAATCCTGGCCGATTTCACCGTAAGAGGCACGCAGCTTGAACTGGTCAAAAATCTTTTTCAGCCCCCAGTCGCTCCAGAATTTTTCCTCTGATGCAGCCCATGCCACTGAACCGGAAAAGAATGCCCCCCAACGTTTTCCAGATGGAAAATAGTCACTTCCGTCATAACGTATGTTTGCTTCCGCCATATACTTGGCTGCATAGTCATATTTTAAACGGCCAATCAAGGCGGCACGACGATAACCGACTCCTTCACCGGACCAGTTTTCCATAGTTTCAACCGGACCGGAACCGATTTGATCCACATCAAAGATATATTCTTTTCTCGAAAGTCCCGAATTGTCATAGTCCTGACCGCTTGCTTCCATACCGAAAGTGGCGCCAATGGTATGAACGTTGTTGAATGTACGTGCGTAGTCTGCGAAGAACTGGGTATTGAAGTTGCGGTGGTAATAGGTTTCCTTGCTCAGACTAGGTTTATTGGCGGTAGCCGGGTTGCCTTCCCAGTCATAAGTCTGGGCCGATTTGTTCCACGATTTATTTCGGTCATTGGCTATGGTATAGCTTCCCAAAGCTTTTAGAGTCAGTCCTTCTATCCAAGGTACTGCCCACTCCAAATTCAGATTGCCACGCACAGAAGATTTGGACTCTTTGTAATAGCCGCCTTCATTACTGATATCGACCAAAGCATTGTCTGTTGTGCCACTATATATCTGTCCGAACTGGTTATAGGCCGGTTCCCAAGGTCTCTTGTTCTGAATGTGAGACCAAGTGGTATAATAGCCACGTCCGCTAGCTGTGGCAGGCTCGTTCAAATCTACAATATAGGCATCCACACCGGCAGCCACTTTTAAACCTATATTTTTTAAAGTAGCTTCCATATTAGTACGGAAATTGTAACGTTGCATATTGTTGGAATTGGTGCGGTAGATGGACTCTTGGTTATAATATCCCAGACCTGTATAGATTTTCATTGTTTCACTACCTCCTGTAAGTGTCAGGTTATGGCGCATTTCAGGAGCGAAATTACGCATGGTAATATCCTGCCAGTCCACGTTAGCATGTCCTTGCGGGTCCTTTCCATTACGGAAAAGTTCCAAATCCTCAAGCGTATATTGTGGTGCACGCCCATCATATTCCAGACCACGGTTCACATAATTTGCAGCTGTGTATGAATCCACTTTATCCTGCAAGTCTGCGGGTTGGCTTAGTGTATAGTTAAAACTATAGTCCACGTTCAGTTTTCCGGTCTTTCCCGTCTTGGTAGTGACCATGACAATACCATTGGCGGCACGGGCACCGTAAACGGCAGTTGCTGAAGCGTCTTTCAGAATAGACATTTGGTCTATATCTTCAGGATTTAGATTCTGGAAGTCACGTTCCTCACAAATGATATTGTCGATAACATAAAGAGGGGTTCCACCACCACGGATGGAGATGGATGCCTTGGCATTAACACCACCGCCGGACTGGGTGACAATCAGACCGGGTGCACGTCCAGCCAAACTCTGCGTAATATTGGGCACAGGAACCTTGGCTATATCATCGGCTTTGACCTGAGATACAGCAGAAGTAGTTTTTCGTTTCGATGTGGTACCGTAACCTACTACCACAACCTCGTCCAAGGTTTTGGAATCTCTTTGAGAATGACTTTCATGGGTTTTCCGTCCCACACGATTTCTTGGCTTACATACCCTACATAAGTGATGATGATAACATCACCTTTCTTCACACTGGGGATGCTAAAGTCCCCGTCTAATCCACTAATGGTTCCGTTAGTTGTACCTTTGACTACAACTGATGCCCCGATAACGGTTTCACCGTTCTGGTCCGTCACGATACCTGTACATGTGCCGTTCTGCTGTATGACTTGGATTCCTGCAACGGTCGTACCAAGCGCCGTTTGGATATATCCGCTAGGAAGTCCAGATAGAAACAGCATTGCGCTTACTAATTTTAGTAATTTTTTATTCATAGATTTAACGTTAAAAAATATATTTAAAAAGTTAAAAGCCGTATTTATATTTCACTTTTCTTTTATATAGTGTATTTCTAAATTTAAAGGTTAATGAATTAGCTCTTTTTTTAAAGGTTGTTGGCTTTATTTGTTGCAAATATATAAATAGTAATTCAATTACAAATATATTTTGAATTATTTTTTTATCTACAAAAAACGTTTGCGATAACAGAGTAGGGTAAAGCCTCCTTTTAATTTTTGATATGCGTCAGTTAAACAGGAGTTATCAATAAGGGGGCCAAGAATAAAATTTAGCAATGTTCAGGACTGTATCTTTCGGCAGTATGCTTTTTACCGACGCGTTTCAGTTCTGTCACGAGCCTTTTTCCAAAGGCCATGAGATTATATCTGTCCTCCAGGGGGTGGATTGTGAAAAAGTTCCACAACCCTGCCAGCGGGATAGGTACCGCCGGAATGTTCCAGTCCGGCAATGATACTTTCCAAACGGGAGATATCTTTATCCATCCGTTCTTTTAATGCCAGCAAGTGGTGCTTTCTGGAGATATCGAATGTCGTCAGGACGATTTCTGACATGCTTTTGTTCCATTCAGAAGGGAAAATTCGATAGCCTGTGTTGATCTAACGTGCCACCCTTCCATGAATAATCTGGAAAATAAAGTGTCCCTTCCCTGCCTTCCACGGAAGAGGGTCTGAATTTGGTTCTGATTGTTGCCATTGTACAGTCATTTTGAATTTGGATTGTCCAGTTGCTTTTCTGATTTTCTGTGCCTCCCTGAACAGCCGGTGCGCCAGACTGTCCTTGTAGGCCGCCATTTCATGATTACGGATGCGGTTCCTGACCGAGTCCTCAAAAGCGGTCACCAGCCTTTCCACACGCCGGATCTTTTCCTCGTCCCGCTCGATGGTGAAATGCTTCTCCAGGAAGGCGATGTCGGGATCATCCCCCGGCAGGCAGATCCTGATGGCACGGTATTTCAAATCGGCATCCTTCAAAAGCCGGTTCGTGCAGTACTGGTTACAGTTGGTCCAGACGGAAACGACCAGTGCCAGGATCAGTGCTGAAGCTGTCGTTACCACCGCCTTGGATGCGCTTTCCAGACGGTAGGTCACCAGTTTGTGTACCGGTTCCTTTTTCAACAGGACCATTCTCTCATCCAGCCGTCTTACCGTTTCCTTTACCGCCTGGCTGTCCTGCCGCAGGCTGTCCCTTGTCTTTTCCATTTCTCCGGCAAACGTTTCGGCAGACAACGGCCTGCCTTCCGACAACCGGGCGGTATTGCTACGTACCGCTGCTATTTCCGAACTGTTTTTCTCCACTGCGGATTGCAGGCGTTCCAGACGGATTTTCAGTTCCGCAATCCCTTCCGGGGAAATGGTCCGGTTTTCAACTATGGGGCTTGTGCCTTCCACGGGCAGTGCCTCCACTTTCTTCTCGATCCTTTCAAGGCATCCGTAGATGCCTTCCAGATAATTTTCCTGTTTCATCTTTCAAAGTTTTTTCGTTATACATACTAGTTTACAAACTCCTTCCTTTCCTGCGCTTCTTCTTTCTCCGCAGGCGTTCCGCCTCTTTCTCGTCCTCCGTCGGTGCCACCGACGGCATGAACACGCCGCCCGTACCGATGACTTCGACCAGGTTATCAATAACAGAACCATGACTTTGTTCATGGCATGGTTGCTTTTGGGAAACGTCATTTTCCAGGGACGTGACATGGTTATGGTCCAATGCCGCATCCAGCCTTGACCAGCTGAAACTGCGGTCAATCTCACTCCCCTTGAATGACAGACGGCCCTTGATAAAGCGGATGCCCTGCACTTCATTAGTGTTTCCCTTGTACTTGAATTCCATTTCCACGCCCATTTTTAAGAGCCTATTTTGAAATTCCTTCCATGTATCTGCACTCCTCAAAGCTTCCTTGACCGCACGGTATATCTCGTATTTCACCCTCTCGGAAGCGTGCAGCTTTTCCGTTTTAACGGACTGTTTGCCTTCGGAATAGGTGAGCGAATACTTCTTCTTGAGCATTTTCGTCACCCTCTCGTTGCGCCTGAAATCGTTGCTGTCGGAAATCACCTTCCCGTCGAAGTCCACCCGGTTGAAGACGATGTGGCAGTGCGGGTTGTCCGTCCCGTGATGCCTCACCACGATGAACTGCGTGTTCCGTATCCCCATCAGCTCCAGGTATTCCTCCGCCAACCTTGCCATGAACGCATCGGTCAGCCTCGGTGCGTCCTCCGGCTTGAAGCTGAGCGCGATGTGCCCCACCGGTTTCGCCACGTCCGGACTCAGCAGGCATTGCCACCGGAAGCTGCGTGCCGTCTCCTCCGCCGTTCCCAGCAGCACCCCTTCCGAGGCGATGATTTCCGCGTCGTCCTTCTGCGTCACGTAGCGTATGCAGCCGCCGAACGAGCGGCCTTTCCTGATCTTCCCTATCATGAGGCTATCCTCCTTTCGGTCTGTAATCATCCATGATCCGCTTCAGCTTTCCCAGCAGCCCGTCTATCAGCAGCCTTGTCCTGTAAAAGCCTGTCTGGTGCGAGAGCTTTGTCAGTTGGTTCAGATTGTTCGCCATTCCCGCCAGGCTGCGCAGCAGCGCATTCTCTTCAGGCGTATGCCTTGCCGTAACGGTGGCCGCCAGTGCCACCTCCCTGATATAGACCGCCAGACTCCGGCCGGACTTCCCTGCCCTGAACCTGAGAGCCTCGTAGCTGACGGGGGAGAACTTCACTGTCACTCCCTTGGTCAGCTTCCGCGTCCTGCCCAGTGCCGGACGGCCGCGTTTTTTCTTCATCTCATTCATATCCTTTGTCATATGTTTTTTCTTTTTTGTCCGTACTTCTTTCATTCCAAAATCTGCGACCGGCGGGAGCGGATTTACCCTCCCTGCAACCGCCGGGCGCGGGGGAGCAAGGGTTTTCGGGAATCCGGAAACATAACCTTGCTCCCCCCACAGAAAAATCCCCCCGCATTTTCCACATTGAAGCGGGTACACAGGGGACGGTGCATACATCGGGTACACTCCACGCCCGGTTACAGGCTGTCAGATTTTTCTCCACTGCTCGATGTCCCCACGGTAGGCGGCAAGATGCTCCCTGGCAAGGTTCTCCAGCAGTCCGGAAACGCTCATGCCACGCCCGCCGAGCCTGCGGACGACGGCGTCCAGTTCGTCCCTCACATCCTCACTGACGAACACCGTCTTGCGGTTCCTGATCTTCGGGACGGTGAGGTATGTTTCCCGGTACTCCTCCAGCGAGGCCCTGCGCTGCCTGCCGCTCGTCCTTCTTCTCACGGGGTCTTCCGGTTCCGGCGGGGTGTCCTTTCTTCCCGCCTCCCCGGACACCTCCTCCGCATCAGTCCCGGATGGAATCACCGGTTCCGCATCCATACCGGTGGATTTCCCCGGACCGGGTTCCATCATGAGTCTTTCCCACCACTCGTCGTGGCCGGGGCTAGGACTACGACCGTTCTTTCTGTCTGCGGTTTCGGATGCCGCCGTTTTCTTTCCTCTTGGTTTTTCAGTCGGTTCACTTTTCATTGTACATGGATTTTAGATGGTTGATACTGTGGGCACGGTCTACCCGTTTGCCCGGTTGTCGGAAGCAAATAAAACGATAATAACAGACGGTGTGAAACGGACGGGTCCGATTGGCGGGGTTTGCCGCGTTATTCATATTGTTGGATCAGTCTGACGGTGATGACTTCACAAATATACGCACCGGAAATTTTCCACTCTTCGGGAACGGATCTGAACGTCTGTTTACTAAAAGCGAATGAATGTCAAAATCAGATTTCCATGACATCTGATGACATATAATGACATCTGATGAAGGGCCGGAACCATATCCGGGAACAATCATTTACTTTGCGGATGAAACAAGTACGCATATGGTGTCAAAGGTAGTCATCCTGTCTTGAAATTCAGGATGTTCCGCCGGAATTCACTAAATTGCGGCACGGAATCCGGATCCGAAAAGAGAATGAAACAGATGTCAAACCTGAAATTACATTGATTATGGAAATAGTGAACATTGAAGCAAGGACCTTCGAGGCGATGCTCTCGGCCTTCCGGACGTTCGCGGACCGGCTGGACACCCTTTGCCGGCTGTACGGTGACATGGAGGAGAAGAAATGGCTGGACAACCAGGAGGTGTGCCTGCTGCTGAAGGTCAGCCCGAGAACCCTGCAGACCCTGCGTGACAACGGCACGCTGGCATATACACAGATCTGCCATAAGACTTATTACAAGCCCGGGGATGTGGAAAGCATCATCCGGATAGTGGAGGAGCGCCGCAAGCGGGCTGAAAGCATGGGAAAATCAATTTGAGAAGCCATGGGAAACAAAAGGATGATACTTTCTCCCGGCAGTCTGGCAGGCGGCTGGGAAAGTCTGGACGGCAGTCCCGATTTCTACATCTTCAGGGATTCCAGCGGGGACTACCGCCTGCTGGCCTACAGCCTTGACGCGGAGTACGGGCGTGGAAGCTTCTCGCTCTACAGGATAGACGGGGAGGGATGCCATATCCGTATCGGTACGAAAGAGTGCCGGTTCATGTCGGAGGGATGCCCCCATACCCTCCATGTCATGGGGTGGGGGCGATATATGAGAAACTGAAAAAGTAAATGTCAAACCAACAAACAGATGAGATTTATGATGAATACCGATAACCGTCTGCTCACCCGTGAGAGCAGCGAGCATATAAGAGAGTTCTTCTCCACCGTCGAACGTCTCTCCGTTTCCATGGAGCGTCTCTTTGCCGGCAGGTCACCGGCGATGGCGGGCGAGAACTTCTATACGGACCGCGAACTGGCTGAAAAGCTGAAAGTGAGCCGCCGCAGCCTGCAACAGTACCGTGACAGCGGCCTGCTTGCCTTCACCCGGCTGGGCGGTAAGATACTGTACCGTTCTTCCGATATCGAGAAGTTGCTTGACGGCTGCTACCGGGAGGCGAGAACCAGGCCGGAGGAACTTTAGAAATGTTCCGTACGGGATCGTGAATGAAGGGGCGGTCGGTTGTCATACCGATCGCCCCTTCGTTTTCTTTCCATCGGATGAACGACTTTAATTTGCTCATAAAGTATTTATACACAGAGTATTTCTCTTTATGAATTATGATCCGGTGACAACATTGGCATAACATGGCGGGACATGGAAACATTTTTCCGGTATGGCAATAAGATACGGGGATTCCATTATAAAAAAAGACCCTTGTTTTATTATGTCATTATGTTATTCTGAAATTGGGGCGGGCTGTTCGTGTACCGGTGGGACGGTCCGTTCCCGTAATGGCGGCACATCCCGTACCGGTATCATTATCCGCCGGCAATGCTGCTTCCCGGTCTTGCCGGAGTGACCTTATGCCGGCCGGTGACAACCGCATGTCCGTGCGTAAACATGGCGGCGCATAAAAACAGGCACATCCCCCGGGCTCCTGTCCCGTCGGATGCGCCTGTCTCCGTCATGTCATATACAGCCGGACTCCTCCGGCCCATGTCTCTATCTGAGTATCGGATTCGAGAGCAGTATCTTGTAATAGGCCACTCCGCCAATCTCTACCGGCATCCTCGCCATCATGAACTGCACGCTCTTCCTCTCCACCTTCGCCTGCCGCATGAGCCTCTGCACGATAAACCCCGCCGAGAACCTTGCGCATCTTTTGTCCTTCCAGACGATGAACCCCTCGCTGTCGTCGGCCCGGCAGATATACCAGTCACCCGTCTCGTCGTCGTGGGCGAAGTTCACCCGTCCGCCGCCGAGGATTCCCAATTCGATTGACATCGTCTTTGACAGATAGACAGTCCCCCTGCTGTCAAGGTTGATGGTCCGCTTACCCTTGTATGTGACTTCCTGCGGACGGGAATTTTCCCTGTTGTATACTATCAGTGCCATAATTATCCTTCTTTTATCGGTTAAACTGTTTTCGTTTTTCAATACATGAAGCTTTCCACCGCCAGCATCTGACTTCTCCATGCGAAACCGCTGTGGGTACGTACTGCGTCCACTATCCTGCATACTTTCTGCGATATGGCCGATGCCGAGATACCCATGCATTCCGCCAGCGCCTTGAACGAGAACTGCGCCTCATAGAACCTGAGCATGAACATCCGGTATTCCTCGTAGGAGAATTTCTGCCTTACGAAACGCAGTATGTCCTTAACCAGCCTCTCGCACCCGTTCAGGTCGTCCTCGGAAAGGAATTTTGCCTCCTCGCCACATCGGAGAAAGAAATCATCTTCAGGGTGTGCATACCGGTTCTCCCTTTTAATCTTTACCAGGGCCGCCTTTTTGTAGCATCCGATGAAATACGCGTCATAGTCCGTTATGTCCTTTCCGGGAACCAGCACCTGCCTTCTTACGAAAAGGTAGGTGTCATGGAAATTGTCCTCGTCCAGCATTCCGTACCGGCGTAACGTTCCTCTCAACCTGTCATAGGATTTTGTGAACCACTCGTTGAACAGTTTTTCCTTTTCTGCGCTCTTGTCTGCCATAGCCTTATATTTTTTTGAGTTATACATGGCCTACACGGGTAGGCATTCTTATTTCTTGTGCTTCCTCCTGTTTGTTTTTCGGCGGTCTCCGGCAAGGCTTGCCGTGAAAAAATACGCTCACGCGAAGCGTGAGGAAGATTTTTTCACGAGCAACCAGCCCGAAGGGCCGCCTTGCGGGACCGGCCTGAAAAACAACTATTTTTGCCGCAAGAAATGAGGATGACGGATTCCTCCTGTCTATTGCCTGTCCGGTGAGAATCTAAAATACCATGCGGTTTTTCTGTCTTCGGCATGTTTGGAGAAATATTCAAGGATATGGAACGAGAACGGCAATATGTGATATTGCGTAAGGAGCGGAAATGGGATTGGAAACAGGAAGCGTGTCCGGGCTTTCATGCGGTTTATACGGCAGTGTTGATTTTGGGGAGGATTACAGGGAAGTGACAGGAAGGTTGGCCGTTCCGGAGAAATTGTATGTGTACGTTGTTCCTTTCGAAATACGGAGTCCTTTAAAATCATGGAAGACCTCATTCGGGAATGTGTTCCGGACAATACCCCGCCACGGAACGGTTATGACACTTGATATCAGGCCGTAAGCCGTTCCGTAGCTTCAGTATCCCATATCCCATGCATGAATGTGGATCAGGCGGCATTTCACCTCCTTGCCCCGTTTACGGACATGCCGATGCGTTGCCTGCCGGAATTCTCATTCAAGCAGTTTTCGTCCGCCATCATCTTCCAGCACACGCATCTGCTGGATGGCTATCCGGTTCAGTCTCACGAGCCGTTCGCCCTGCGGTATGCCCTGGTCTATGAATACGGCGTTCAGGTTTTCCATATTGGAGAGGCAGATCAGTTCATTGATGGAGGCATAGTCACGGATATTGCCCTTCAGACCGGGATTCTGCTCACGCCACATCCTGGCGGTCATCCCGAACATGGCCACGTTGAGCACGTCCGCCTCTTCCGCATAGATGACGCCGGCCTGTGCGGGGGTGACTTCCACCGGTATCAGGTTCTGCCTGATGGCATCGGTATGTATGCGGTAGTTGATCTTTGACAGTTCCCGTTTCGCACTCCAGCCGAGCTGGGCCTGCTCCTCCTCTTTCAACCGCTGGAACTCTTTCAGCAGGTACAGCTTGAATTGAGGGGATACCCACGTGGCGAACTCGAACGCGATATCCTTGTGTGCGTAAGTCCCTCCATAGCGTCCGGCCTTGGCGATGATACCTTTGGAGTTGGTCTTTTCCACCCATTGTTTGACGGAAAGGATGAAACGGTTCAACCCGGCCTCGTTTTTAATTCCCTCGAATTCGGGGGAATTAAAATCCGGATTGTACATCTCCTCCCATATGCCCAGAAACTCGACGGTATTCTTGTTACGCAACCACTTTTCAATAAGGGCGGGACCGTTTTCCATATTGCGGACCATGTCGGTCAGGGAGATATAATCCTTGTCATTGTATGTGATGACTGTCACTTCTGTATTTTGGACTTTAATTTTAGCCATGTTCTTTTAACGGTTATTCGGTTATTATTGGTTCGATGTACAAATGTACGGTGTATTTTTCGGAATGTTCCTCCATATCCGGAAAAGTTTGTGTCACGCCGCCTGTTGCGACAAGCCGTTTCTACCAAGGAAAGGGCAGGCAATACCGGCTGACGTGGATACAGGCGGAACAACCCGCATATGCAATGCAGAGGGAGCAGGAGAGCCTTCACCACAGCCGGAGAGGAAAGCGGTCTCATGCCGGGGTACGGCATGAAAAGGGGCTCCCGGACAGTTCTTTTCCTTGTCGCACATGCACTACGTCGGTCGCAGTTTTCGCCTTCTGAATCCCTTTTACGTCCGTCCTTGCGCTTTCGGAGCGTTTTTCCGGTAGAAAATTTCACCATGCGGAAATTTTCTACCGGAAACCGAAGGGAAAACGCGGAGTCCCGCAGGGACGGACGAACTTTGATGAGGAAGGGGAAAATCGTCCGTTTCGTAAATACCATTTCCTCAGATGGCATCGCATATCTCCTTCTCCATCTTTTCCAGCTTATGGGACAGGATTTCCATGTCGCTGCTGATCTTCTGGTTGGTTATCCGGGCATATATCTGGGTGGTTTTCAAATCCGTATGCCCCAAAAGACGGCTTACGGTCTCGATGGGCACACCGTGCGAGAGCAGCACGGTGGTGGCGTTCGTATGCCGGGCCACATGATAGGTCAGCCGTATCTTGAAACCGCACTGCCTGCCAAGTTCCTTCAATATGGTGTTGCATCTGCCGTTGCTCGGTACCGGAAAATACATGGTCGTCCTTGGACAGCCCCTTGTACTTCTCTATGATGCGCCTGGGAACGTCCAGCAGGCGGATGTTGGACTCGGTGTTCGTCTTGCGCCGGCGGGTGATGATCCAGAGGTTGCCGTCGAAGAAGGTCTGGAGCCGGTCGGTCGTCAGCGCCTTCACGTCCGCGTATGCCAGTCCGGTGAACACGGAGAAGATGAAGAGGTCGCGTACCAGCTCGCAGGTCCCGCTTTTCACCGGGGCCTCCATCAGCGTCTGTATCTCACGCTCCGTCAGGTAGCCCCGGTCAACGCTCTCGGGGGAGTTGATGTACCCGGCGAAGGGGTTGAAGGGAAGCGCACCGCTGTTGCGGGCGATGGAGATGACGTGCTTGAGCCCGATCATGTAACCCCATACGGTATTGGTGCGGCATTTCTTCTCCGTACGCAGGAAATACTCGAAGTTGTTGATGAACGTCAGGTTGAGTTCCTTCAGGGGGATGTCGTCACGGCGGTACACTTTCGGGACGAACTCGCAAAGGTGCCTGTATATGGTACGGTAGCGGTTGTATGTTCCCTGCACGCGGCTATGTCCCACTTTCTTGATGAACTCCTCATTGTGCTGCTCGAAGAGCTTCAGCAGCGTCTCGCGTTTCACGCCCAGCCCGAGGCAGGCGTCCCTCAGCCTGGCGGCGGTGACATAGCCGTCGGACTGCATCAGTTCCTGGTAACGGCGGTTCACGTCCACACGTATCCGGTCAACCGCCGCATTGATTTTCTGCGCCTCGGCGCTCTTGCCCGTGGCACGTGCCGTTTTCACGTCCCAAAGTTTCGGGGGCACGTCCAGCTTGCAGCTGAACTGCTTGATTTCGCCGTCCACCGTAAGACGGCACATCAGGGGGAGATAGCCGTTGGCTCTCTCGCTGCCCTTCTTCACGTAGAAGAGGATTTTGAAGGTCGATCTGCTCATACTCGTTTTCATACTTTTTTGATCGTTACAAAGTTAATATCAAGCGAGTTGTCCTCAGGTATGAAAAACTGTGCAAATTACTGAAATAGAATCTGTTGTGCCGTTTCTTGTTCCCGTTATATCAGTAACGATATGGGAACTGAAGTCTTTCGCAGCTTTTAGCGGACCTCCTTTTTCAGCTTATGCAGTATTATGAGTTAAACACCTAACTGCTTAATAGACTGCATTCTTGCTGTATTATCATCAACCTTGCTTTTTCTTGCTGCGTTTACTTTAATTTAATCATTAGTATTTAATTTAAGATCAGATGGCTTCAAGCCACGGGCAGTATTATTTCCAGAACTGCCCTACGTTACGCTACAATAGGTCGTTTTACATAGGCATTTTATAATTTATAAGTTACACAATTTATAAGATGATTAATTTTTTTACTTTCGTAATCAATTTGATAGTCAAAGTGATTGGTTTCTTTCAGTACTCGTATGATGTGTTCCAGTCCATCTTTGGCACGGAACTTACCGGTACAGTAGGGTGATTTTCTTGTTAAAGAAGAATTTCTGATTTGGAATTCAATATCATAGTATTCTTGCAGTTTGTCAAACACTTCCAATAGAGGTTCGTTGAAATAGAGTATTCCTTTGCGCCACAGATAATTATTAGCATTTTCAATCGGTTTTACCTTTAATACTCCTTTGGCATAGCGCTGCACGCTGGTTGGGGGTAAGAATTACAACCGATGATTTTTTTGCATTGGTAGTGACTTCCACTTTACCGTTCAATAGAGCCGCTTCAAATTGAGGAGAATCCTGATAGTCATATATGTTAAAGGAAGTACCTACTGCTTTTACTTGATATTTAGAAGTAGAAACGATAAAGGGATGTTCCTTGTCTGATTTTACTTCAAAGAATCCTTCACCGTCAAGTTCTACCATGCGTTTTTTTCCGTTAAATTTCGAGGGGAAGGTCAGAGTGCTGCCGGAGTTCAGCCATACCTTGGATCCGTCGGCCAGCATTATTTCTACATGCTGGCCGGTTGGTACATGAATTTGGTGTTGTAATTCGTGGTGGGTTGTTTTCTGCCAGTTCAAAAAGAAGTGCAAAGCAAAACCCAGCACAAAGATAGCTGCTACTTTCATGAAAGATATGACATAATGTTTCCACGGGAGGGCTTTAGTTTTTTTGGGGAAGGCAACCTCTGTCTGTTCGGGTATGTCCTCAATCCAGTAACTCACTTCAAACAGACGACAAAGCTGTTGGTAGTAACGTTGGTGTTCTATCTTCGCTTCTATCCATTCGGTAATTTGCTGAGCTTCTTCATCCGAAACCTCTCCTTTGAAATAAGCTATTAATAATTCGTCGTCCATATTTTTTTATTGTTTGTAATAATGGCGACTGAAAGAAGGGGATCTATAGTGCTGGCCTAGAAAGATTAACCTATATTAACAAATTTATCCTTCATTGATAAGTTCCGTCAAACAGAGCCAGATTAAGATAGGAAGGTAGTCTTTGAGAGCAATACGAAGTTCTTTAAGGGCCTTGTTCATGTGATAATCTACACCTTTGACCGAAATACCTAGTATTTGGGTCAATTTCCTTTCCCGATTTATTTTCAAAGCGGCTCATGATGAATACCTTTTGTAGTTTGTTTCGGTAATTGGTTAAGAGTTTTCATTACGATAGATTTGATTTCCTGTGAGAAAATATAGCTGGGGTTACAGCCTTCCAAGTTTGAGATTCGGATAGCCAGTTCACGCTGTTTCCATTGTATAAGATCATCTTTGGTATTTTCTCGTCGTACTTGTGTCTTGAGATAATCCAGCGATTTATGTTTCACGATGGTGATAAGGAGAGCCATGGGATTATCAACCGATTCCACCTTCATGGTTTCGAGCAATTGCAGGAAGGCATCCATAGTAATGTCTTCAGAAACTTGCTTATTTCGCACATAAAAGCAGGCAAAGTTGCAAACCTTATTGAACGAACTTTTATACAAAAGATTAAATAGTTCCACTTCCGAAAGACTACCAT